>OKRS01000066.1_pt1 | contig 74820 bp, 52 predicted proteins | sample 1601191 | NCBI WGS metagenome assembly OKRS01 (sample SAMEA3541509, study PRJEB24748) | human gut metagenome | biome: human gut; feature: human-associated habitat; material: faeces | place: China | collected 2012
TATCAGAGTTTTGCTTGTTTTCTTTTCGCAACACTAAGATAAGTGAAAATTCTGATATGGCAAGATTCTGCGCAACAAGAAGTTGCTCAGGTACTTAAAAAGTTTAAGTTATAATAGTGTTGCGGAATTAAGGTTTGTTAAAGGTAATGGAGATACAGAAGTAAAAGTAAGAGGTCGGCTTACTGACAAGGAACTACGTATTATCCGTGAGTTTATCAAAGACAACTACAAAGACATGTACCTAAAAAAATGGGCAAGCATGAGTAATAAGGGTTATTACGAAGGATAATGCTTGTCCACTTTATACTTCAAAATAAACCGTTGCAAGAGATGACCTAACGTCTCCTACAACGGTTTATTTTTTTGTTTCTTTTACTTGCTAAACTTCTCGATCTGCTGACGAATGAGTTCCTGATCGTCGAAATAGTCGATGCGCATAGCATGACGAACTTCATCCATTGTCTTTGCAGCTGTTTCGCGAGCTTGCTCAGTACCCTTGCGAAGGATGTTATAGATTTCAGGGATATCCTTCTCAAACTCTGCACGACGTTGACGCATAGGCTCAAGCATATTGTTGAGGATGGTGTTGAGGAACTTCTTGCAAGTACCATCACCAATACCACCACGAACATAATGTTCCTTCAATTCATCGAGGTTGTGATACTCAGGCCAGAAGTTAGCGAAGTCATCATCGGTGCTGAAAGCCTCAAGATATGTAAACACAGCATTTCCATCAAGATGACCAGGTTCGTCCATGCTCATACGAGGTTCGCCGTTTGACATCTTCTTCACCTTCTTCCAAACTTCCTTTTCAGAGTCGCTGATATAGATGCAGTTGCCAAGGCTCTTACTCATTTTCTCCTTACCATCGGTTCCTGGCAAGCGACGAGCTGTAGCATTCTCTGGAAGCATAATCTCTGGCTCTACGAGCACAGGAGCGTATGTCTGATTGAAACGGCGAACGAGTTCGCGAGTAACCTCAATCATTGGTTCCTGGTCTTCGCCAGCAGGCACAGTAGTAGCCTTAAACAGAGTGATGTCGGCAGCCTGTGAAACAGGGTAGCAGAAGAAACCAAGAGGAATGTTAGCCTCGAAGTTACGCATTTTAATCTCAGTCTTTACAGTAGGGTTGCGCTGTACACGGCTAACGCTGATAAGGTTCATCAAATATGTAGTAAGCTCAGCGAGCTCAGGAATCTGACTTTGGATGAAGAGTGTGCACTTCTCAGGATCGAGACCAGCAGCAAGATAGTCGAGAGCTACTTCGATGATGTTCTGACGAATCTTCTCTGGATTGTCAGCATTGTCGGTAAGAGCCTGTACATCTGCCATAAAAACAAACATCTTATCGAAGTCGCCAGCATTCTGAAGCTGTACACGACGACGAAGGCTACCAACATAGTGTCCAAGGTGGAGTTTACCTGTTGGACGGTCGCCAGTAAGTATAATCTTTCCCATATTATATTTTTTTATTACTTTTCTTCATTAATTGTGATGCAAAGGTAGTGCAAATGAGCGAAATGGCAAAACAAAAGCATGTTTTCTTTGCAGTTTCAGTCTTTTACATTAATTTTGCACAAAATACCGCATGGTTATTACCATCGAATAAACAGAACACGAATGAAGATTAGGAAAATAATGACATTACCGCTGGTTCCAATAGCCCGGAACTTCGGTTTCTTCATATTCATGTATGTATTAGGTGTTGTGTGTGCCATTTGCACACTCCCTAACACCAAAGGCGCAGAGCTGTATAGCAATCTGTGGTTAGAACTTTTTGCCGACGACTATATAGCCTGTGTGCTACTTTCTCTTGTTCCAGGAAAGGTACGCCCATGGATAAAGGCGGTGCTCTACTTCATTTTGTATAGTATTGCCATAGCCGACGTTTATTGTTTTAGCAAGTTTGGCTCTACAATAAATCCTTCTATGCTATTGCTTCTTGGCGAGACTGATAGTCGTGAAGCTGGCGAATTCTTACGCACATATCTTACTCCAGAGATACTGCAAGGTCCGGTGGGCTTTGTGGTAGGAGTTATCATTCTGCATACGGCATGGGGATTGCGCAGAAGAATATACAAGCTCTTTGGCTATCGCAGACGAATGCTGATGCTTGGCAGATGGCATAGATGGAGAGCACGATGGTTTAAGCTGATGCCTGCAGCAGGTATCATTACTGCGGTATTAGCTATCGTTGCCATAGGAATGAGTTGGAGCAATAAGCAAGGATGTCACAAGCTGATGACAGCAAAGACTGTTGGCGAAATAGAGCATCTGCTCACACTGACGGGGCATGGCAATATGTATCTTCCTGTATATCGTTTGGCATTCAGCATACGAAGCAACCAGTTGGCTGCAAAACAGATAACGACTCTTATCGCTGCTGCCGACAAGGCAAAGGTAGATAGTTGCAGCTATGCTTCGCCATGTATCGTTTTGATAATCGGCGAAAGCTATGGTCGCCACCATTCGAGCCTATATGGTTATGATGTAGATACTAATCCACGACAAAGGAAACTGGAGAAGCGAGGTAGACTGATAAAGTTTACTGATGTGGTATCGCCATGGAATCTCACAAGCTTTGTTTTCAAAAATATCTTCTCTATGCATGTGGTAGGTCAGAAGGGTGAATGGTGCGACTATCCTATGTTCCCTGAGCTCATGCGCAAGGCAGGATATCACGTCACTTTTATCACCAACCAGTTCCTATCTCAAGCCAAAGAGGCTGTATACGACTTTAGTGGTGGTTTCTTCCTCAACAATCCTGTTATGAGTAAGCAGATGTTTGATTCGCGCAACGATACCTTGCGACCTCTCGACTCAGGATTGCTGAAAGACTATAAGCGAATTAAACCAGAAATTGGCGAACATGAATTCACCATTTTCCATTTGCTCGGTCAGCATGTAAACTATCGCCAAAGATACCCTTCTAACCAACGACATTTTTGGGTAAGCACTTATGATGATTTGCGTCCAGACCTTAATGGCAAACAGAAGCGTATTCTTAGCGACTATGACAACGCGACTCTCTACAACGACTCGATAGTAGACCAAATAGTGAAACTATACCAGCGCCGCGATGCTGTGGTGATATATATGCCTGACCATGGTGAGGAATGCTATGAGGGTAATCGTGGTTTTATCTGTCGCAACCACTCGTCGGCAATAGACTACGACCTGGCACACTACGAGTTTGAGATACCTTTCTGGGTATATGTCTCACCTCTATATGCTAAGCGCCATCCGCAGATGGTAAAAGAGATAAAGGCGGCTAAGAACAAGAGGTTTATGACCGACGCCGTAGCTCATATGCTTATGCACCTTGCCGGCATCAGCGCTCCCGACTATCATGAAGAGTACGACATCTTGAGTCCAAACTACAATGAAATGCGACCACGACTCTTGAAAGGACATACCGACTATGATAAGTTGAGGGAAAGGGTAAAAAAGTAAAAGGGTAAAAGGGTAAAAGAGTAAAAAGGTAAAAGGGTAAAAAAGTAAAAACTGGGAAAATTATGAATACACCATTGCTCTCGAGAGCAGAATGCAACATAATGCGCGGACTTGCCATAATGGGCATATTCTTGCATAACTACTGCCACTGGCTTGGTCCTGTGGTAAAGGAAAACGAGTATACTTTCAATCAGAAGAATGTAGACTGGCTTTGGGCTGTCACTATGAATGCCGACCAGCTGCTGCCTATGCACTGGGTATCGTTTTTAGGTCATTATGGCGTACCTATCTTCCTATTTCTCAGCGCCTATGGCTTAGAGATGAAATATGGTAGCAAGTTGGTAGCTGCAGAAGAAGGAATATGGGCATTCATAAAGAAGCATTTTCTTAAGCTCTTCTCTATGATGATAGTTGGCTTTGCTGCATTCCTAATGGTTGACGCCATAACTCCTGGTCGTTGGCATTACGATGTAACAAAGGTGGTGGCACAGCTATTCATGGTCAACAACCTACTCCCTGACCCTGACCATCAGATATGGCCAGGACCTTATTGGTTCTTCGGACTTATGCTCCAACTGTATATAGTATATCGGCTGTTTATATATCGCAGGCATTGGGGCTTCACAGTAGCATTAATGGTAGCATGCGTAGGCATACAGCTTTGTCTCGACCCTATGGGATCAGCCATCAACAGCTATCGCTACAACTTCATGGGTGGCATGTTGCCATTTGGTTTAGGAGTGCTGATGGCAAACTGCGAGACTGCCAGAATAAAGAATGAGGAATATCGCACTTGGCATTGGTGCATTTGGCTCGTAGTATTCTCGCTATTTGTAGTAGGTTTTAGCTGTAGCCTCATCGGTTGGACATTTGCTCCTATTGCGGTTATCGGTGCATGCTTGGCAATGGCAAAGGTTATAAAGAACATACCATATCTTGGTGCTGCCATGCTATGGATGGGCGACATAAGTGCTGCATTGTTTGTCAGCCACCCTATAACACGAAAGATTTTCATTCCGATATCTCGTCAAGGCGACATGTGGACAGGACTGCTGATGTATATCATAGCAAGTTTGTTTGTTGCCATGCTGTTTAGAGAGATAATGAAAAAGATAGAGTTTGCATAACATACAACTTTTGAATAAACAAATCGCAAAATAACATGAAGATACCAGATATCGAACTCTATAACATGAGCCGTTTTCGCGGTGAACAGATGGGAGCAGCAATGCTTTTCATCATCTTGTTCCACGTAGGCTTAGACCGCTGGGATCCTATGTTCGGACTACGCCGCATGGGAAATGTAGGCGTAGACATATTCCTTTTCCTTAGCGGTATCGGACTATGGTATTCATGGACAAAGATGACGGAGAAGGGAATGGCTACTAAGGATATGCTACTAAGGTTTTTCAAAAACCGCTATGTACGCATCTATCCTGCTTGGCTCATCATGGCTTCGCTATATTATATTCCTCGTTTTCATGGTGGCGACATCATGGCATGGATAGACCTCATTGGCGATATCACCATCAACTGGGACTTTTGGCTTCACGATGAGCTTACGTTTTGGTATATCCCTGCCATCATGATGCTATATACCATATCGCCATTCTATATGATGCTCATCCAGCGCCACCCTATGTATCGCTGGTTGCCGCTGATAAGTGTTATCTGGTGTGTGATGGTGCAATGGGTGATACCTATTCATCAGGCAGTAGGTCATCTGGAGATATTCTGGAGTCGTGTGCCTATATTCCTACTTGGCATCAACTTCGGTTCTATGGTCAAGAATCGCCACACCATTGATGGTCAAGCGGTATGGATGTTGGCAGCAATATGGATTCTAACCTTCGGCACTTGTCTGTATCTTGAGCAGATACGCCACGGACATTTTCCTTTGTTTGTTGAACGTATGCTCTACATACCATTCACCATAACAACCATCATGCTCCTAAATCGTGTATTCCGTCGATTGCCAGACAAAATGAATATGGTATTCCGATTTGTTGGAGCAGTAAGTCTCGAAGCCTACTTGATACATAGTCACTTCGTGTTGTGCTATATCGAGCGAATGCATATTGGCTATTGGCCTACCTTCCTACTTACTGCCATCATCACCATGCCGCTCGCATGGCTATTGCATAAGGGAATAGAAAGAGTAAAAAGGTAAAAAGGTAAAAAAGTAAAAAAGTAAAAAATGAAAAAGATAATAAAGCTCATACGTCCTCACCAATGGCTGAAGAACACCTTCGTGTTTTTCCCTATGTTCTTTGGTGGTTCGCTGATGTGTACCGAAGACATCATGGCTGCGGTGATAACATTCTTTGCCTTCAGCTTCACGGCCTCATCGATATACTGTCTGAATGATATCATCGATGTGGATGCCGACAGAAAGCATCCAAAGAAATGCAATCGCCCTATAGCCTCGGGTGCCATAAGCATACCTACAGCCTATACCCTGATGCTATTGTTAGCGGCAGCTGGCTTTGCCACCTGTCTGCTACTCACCATCAACGCTCTCGCCACTATGTGCATCATCGTTGGCTATTGGCTATTGAATGTGCTATATTGCACCAAACTCAAGGATTATGCCATCATCGATGTCTGCATCATAGCCTTTGGCTTTGTGCTCAGAATATTGGCTGGTGCCACAGCCACCGAGACAATAGCAAGTCATTGGCTGGTGCTCATGACATTCTTGCTCACGCTATTCCTATCGTTTGCAAAGCGTCGCGATGATGTGTTGCGCATGAATGCCACAGGCGAGGCTCCACGCAAAAACACCATTCGCTACAACCTCACCTTCATCAACGAGGCTATCACCATCACAGGCTCTGTAACGCTCGTATGCTATATCATGTATACCGTTTCGGCAGAGGTGGTGGAGCATTTCCATACCAACTATCTCTATCTCACCACCATCTTGGTGCTCATAGGATTATTACGCTATATTCAGCTTGCCGTAGTTGACCAAAAGAGTGGCGACCCTACTAAGGCATTGCTCACCGACCATCTGTTGCAGGCTATAGTGGCAGTATGGGGATTATCATTCTTCGCAATAATATATCTGACATGAAACATAAACTATATTGCTTCGACTTTGATGGCACGCTAACCACCAAAGACTCTATGATAGAGCTTATACGCTATGCGCACGGCACAAAAGGCTTGATATTAGGTTTGTTGGCAAACATATGGTTTCTGGTGATGATGAAGCTTCATCTATATCCCAACTGGCGTAGCAAAGAGCGCATCCTTGCCCACTTCTTTGGTGGCATGTCTGCTGAAGCATTCGATGTGCTGTGCAACAACTTCGCTGCTCTTCACCACACAGATATCCGTCCGCAGGCTATAGCCGAAATAAATGATATCATAGCACAAGGCGGCAAGGTGATAGTGGTTAGTGCAAGTGCCGAAAACTGGGTGGCACCAATGCTTGCTAAGGCTTTCAACTCAATGCCAACTCTTTCTGGTACCCACTTAGAGGTAAAAGACGGAAAGATTACAGGCATAATAGAAGGTCACAACTGCTATGGCGAAGAAAAGGTGAATCGTATAAAAGAATATATGCAAGCCAACGACATAGAGCGTGCAGAATATTATATATATGCCTATGGCGACAGTCAGGGCGACAAACAAATGATGGAATATGCCGATGAATCGTTTTACAAACCTTTCAGACAATGAGAAGTTGCGTGAGGTGATACGCTTCGGCATTGTGGGAGTGGTAGCAACGATAATACAATATGCGTGCTATTTGGCTTTCAACCGCATCATGCACCCTACCCTTTCAAATACCATTGCCTACGCTGTGAGCTTCGCTTTCAACTATGTGGCATCCACACGCTACACCTTCAAGGTGAAATCTACCACACGCCGAGGCTTGGGCTTTGCATTCTCACACCTCGTCAACTATACCATGCAGACGGTAGTGCTCGCAGCAATGCTCTTCGTGGGCATACCTAAAGACTGGGCTATGGTGCCTGTGTTTGCCATATGCGTACCGGTGAACTTCATATTAGTAAGATATTTCCTTAAAAAATAAGTGAAAGAATAAACTAAAGAATAAACGGACTATGATAGATAGAATGAACGAAAGAACCAACAACATATTTAGCATTAGGCGTGAAGAACGACTTCTCGCCCTCTTGCTTATAGTATTGCTCGTATCGATTAATGCCATGGTAATAGCACATTATTATAATGTGTTTACACCAATACAGAGCAACTACTGGAACCTCTTTATCGGTAAGTTCCACATCTCAGGTTTCGACCCTATCACGCTAAGTGTTGTTAGCGACTGGTCGGCAGGCTATAATGTTTATCGCCATCCGTTGCTGGCATTCTTTATGTATCCTGCCTATCTGCTCAACCAACTGCTGATAGGTATCACTGGTATCAACTGTGCCATATTCATCGTTGCTGCCCTGCAGATATTCTCGGCTTTCTATGCAGCGATGTTCGTCTACAAGATTTGCCGCGACATCGTAGGCATCGATGTTCTTAGTTCATACCTCTTGGTGGGCTTGTATCAGTCGTTTGCATATATCATGCTCTCTGGCATGGTGCCCGACCATTTCATATTCTCGAGCTTCATCCTAACGCTCTCGCTATATGTCACAGGCAGACGTCTGCAGAGCGGTCGACCAATGAAGATATGGCAAACGGTGGTGTACTTCTTATTCACAGCTGGCACCTCACTCAACAATGGTCTGAAGATATTCATCTCGGCATTGTTCGTAAACAAGGGGGGATTCTTCAGATGGCGCTATTTGTTGCTTGCCGTTATCTTGCCTTCTGCTCTCATCTGGGGCTTTGCTCGTTGGGAATACCATGTTTTTGTATTCCCTTCATGGTATGCCAAGAAGGTGGCTAAGGAGAAGAAAGAGACAGAGAAGAAGAAAGCTGCCGACTTTGCTCAAGCACAACGCGACTCTGCACTTCGTGCACAGGACAAGACTCCAGAGGCTGCAAAGCCTGTAGTAAAGAAGCAGAAGCGAAAGCTACAGGGCACACCAATATCTAATGGTGAGTTCTCTCGTTGGACTGATATCACTACTCCACGCTGGACATCGCTCGTAGAGAATGTCTTTGGCGAGGGCATACAGCTTCATAAGGATCATCTTTTGCAAGACCTCTATGGCAAACGCCCAATGATAGTAGAGTATGGCATGACGATCAACTATACCGTCGAGGGTATCATCGTAGTCCTATTTATATTAGGTATCATATGCGGCTTAGGTAGTCCTTTCCTATGGACTTGCCTCTCATATTTCATGCTTGATATGGTGTTGCACGTAGGCTTCGGCTTCGGACTCAACGAACCATATATCATGTCGGCACATTGGATGTATATCATCCCTATTGCCATAGCATATCTGTTGCGCATCATCAATTATCGCTTTGTTTGGGTGCTGCATCTGTTGCTTATATCAGTAATGATGTTCCTCTATGGTTGGAATATCGGACTAATGCAGACTTACCTTTGTTAAGTGAAGAGGGAAGAGTGAAGAGTGAAAAATTAAATAGAGATAAAGGGCTAAGTTTTAGTGGTGTATTTGCTATACGTCGCGAAGAATGGCCTGTAGCAGCAATAGTAACTGTGCTATTGCTGGTGATACATTATTTCTTTATTTCACGTTTCTTCGATCAGTTTATGGACTACAGCGTGGGAGCACGCAACGTGTTTCTGTCTAATTTCCACATGGCTGGCTTCGACCCTACAGCCTACGATGTAGTAACGCATTGGCAGATGGGCTACGACATTCTGCGCCATCCGCTCCTTGCATGGATGATGTGGCCGCTATATATAATAAACCAAGGGTTATGGCAACTCACAGGTTGCAACTGCGTGCAGTTTATCGTTGGCTTCCAACTATTCTTCTGCGCTTTCTATAGTGCCATCTTTATGTATCGCATACTCACAGAGCATGTCCGTACCACTAAGCTTAGCGCCACATTGCTAACTTTGCTATTCTTCACCTTTGCCTATATCATGGTGTCAGCCATTGTGCCCGACCATTTCTGCTTGTCGCTCTTCATGTTGCTGCTCACCATATATATATTAGCATCTTTCGAGACTACGCCAATACAACAAGCCATACTATACACCATCACAGCTGGCATCACACTAACAAATGGCGTAGTGGTATTCATTGCCGACTTGATATTCCACGGTCGCAAAACAATAATGCCAAAGCGGTTGGCTTTGGCATACGTAGTCCCTACCTTATTATTAATAGGTAGTGTGGTTTGTTTTCAACGACAAATTGAGAGTACTACTAAATGGGTAGAACAACAATCTCCACGAACTGAAATAGTATACGAGAATATGCTTGGCGAATCTATTCAATTCCATCGCAAGCATATCCTTGGCGATGTATTGTGGCGTCGCCCAGTCATCGTGCGCTATCTTTGGTGGGGCAGCTATGCAATAGAAGTTGTATATTGCTTGCTCTTTGCCTTCGGCATCTGGTTTGGTCGTCGTGAGCGCATGCTATGGATGATGATGACAGTATTTGCTTTCACCCTTATCATGCATATCGTCTGCGGCTTTGCAGCCAACGAGGTTCAGATTATGACAGCCCATTGGGCTTTCGTCATTCCTATCACCATCGGCTACTTTGCTCGCCGCTATCGTGCCATCGATATCATCATTGTCCTCTTAGCAATATACCTCCTTGCCTCCAACTTCTATCTACTCCACAGATATCTCACTTGGCCGCTAACGAAGTAGAAGCCGCGAACTTCTACCCCATTTTTACAGGCACACCATGTGTATTCTTCACTTCTTTCATTACGAATACGCTATGGAAATAGCCTACGCTATCGATGTTACCAAGCTTGGTACGCATAAACTCCTGGTATGACTCCATATCGCGAGTTTGTATTTTTAGCGTGAAGTCATATTCACCACTCGTATTATAGCACTCGGTGATTTCTTCGATATCTTGTATTGCCTCCATAAAATCATCCATCAGCATTTGCGAATGGCGCTTAAGACGCATATTACACAACACCGTCATACCATTGTCCGTCTTCTTAGCATCGAGGATGGCATGATAGCCTTTGATAAAGCCCTCACGCTCCAATCGCTTTTGGCGGTCGAAGGTGGGAGAGGTTGAGAGATTAACCCTCATTGCAAGTTCTTTTACTGTAAGCGTACTATCCTCTTGAAGGATGTGCAATATCTTGCGATCTATACTATCAAGTTCCGAGAATTTCATTTATTGCCGAATAATATTCTGTTATTATAAAGTTTTCGAGCACAAAAGTAGCATATTTTCCTTAACTTGCCAAATATTCTTTGTCAAAGCACGCAACTATCATACCTTTGCAAACGAAATAATGATAACAACAAAACAAACAACAATTATGACAAAGACTATTAATGGCATTCAGGTTCCACAGCGAGCTGATTTCGTAGGCAGTTTCCTTCGTCCCGCAGATCTCAACGATAGCAATCGCGACGAATATGTAGCACAACTGGTAAAGAAGCAGAAGGAATTAGGCTATACCCTCATCACAGATGGAGAGTTCAACCGCACATTCTGGCACCTTGATTTCTTTTGGGGTTTTGGTGGTGTAACCCACGAGCCGGGTGGCGACATAGCCTTTAATGGCGAGACTGCACGCCTCGATAGAGTTTATCTCACAGGCAAGCTAACTGCTCAGCCTCATCCTTTCATCGAAGCATACAAGAAGCTGAAGAAATATGAAGACGATAAGCATATTGCCAAACTCACAATTCCTGCTCCAGCACAGCTATTCCAACAGCTAAATCTACCCAAGAACTTCCTCGGCACCAGAGCCATTTATCCTAATATCAACGACCTGATAAACGACATTGCTGCAGTCTACCAGGATTTCATTCGCCAGTTCTATGCCGTTGGCGGTAGATATCTCCAGCTTGATGATTGCTCATGGGGAGCAATATTGGGAACTTCTGATTCTATTTCTTCACAGCGATATAAGGAGTTAGGTAGCAACCTTGATAATGTTAAAGAACAGCTGCTAACAGTCAACAACCTTGCAATAGAAGGTCGTCCTGCAGATTTGGTAGTGGCAACCCACATCTGTCGTGGCAACTATCATTCCACATGGTTTAATAGTGGCGCCTATGACTCTGTAGCCGATTGGGCTTTTGCTCGCGAGAATGTAGATGTACTATATCTGGAATACGATGATGAGCGCTCTGGCGGCTTTGAACCTTTAGCAAAAGTTAGTCCAAATAAGCATGTGGTACTCGGACTTATAACCACCAAGCGCCCAGAACTTGAAGACGAAGACGAAGTTATAGCTCGCATCCACGAGGCTGCCAAATACATACCATTGGAGCGCCTTTCGCTCTCGCCACAATGTGGTTTCGCCTCTTGTGCAATTGGTAATAAGCTCACTGTTGAGCAACAATGGGCAAAACTACAACTTGTTGAGCGTATCTCGAAGAAAGTTTGGGGATAAGCAAGCAGATTACTACCAAGATGAAATGTGAGTGCCACGTACATAGCACTCACATTTCAATTAATATAAGATAACAGTTGGGTTTTGTGACAAAAAATGTGTAATTTTGCACAAAACTACCATACTTATCTTATTTTATGAAAGAACTATCTATTTCAGCTAAGCTACAAAATTATTTAAAAGTTGTAGCACATCATTTTACTTTGTATAGTAAATATTGCGGATTGGCAATTCTATTAACCTGCCCTCTGTATGCAAATGCAGATGCCATAGACCGTTCGCAAGCACGAATAGTGGCACAAAACATCGTTAGCATCGACGACTCGGCACCCGATGACGTGGCATTAGCGCCTTATTATATTTTCTCGCGTGGAGCGGGTAAAGGGTACGTCATCGTTAGTGGCGACGACTCTACAGCACCTATCATAGGATACACCGATATGGGCGACTATGTAGAGGGACAGCTTCCTGCACCATTGCAGAATCTTCTCGACTCATGGGCAGAGAAGATAAAGAAACTACAGGAGCAAAATCCTACAAAGGCAAAGAGCAAGATGTCGCCAGCAAAGGCGAAGCAACGTTTTGCATTGGCTTCATATAAGAAGGCATGGGTGGAAGTGCCTGCGCTAATGACAACACACTGGCATCAGAGCTATCCTTACAATATGCTTGCTCCGCACCGCACCGACAACAACAACCAAGCGCTAACAGGTTGTCTTGCTACTGCGGCATCGCAGATAGTATACTATTTCCGTAAGGACAACCCTACGGCAACACTCTACGACACTCCTACCTATGGCTATGGCGGTGCTCCCGTCACCAAGTCATTACCAAAAGGCACACCTCTGCGCTATGATCTTATGAAGAATAGTGGCACAGGTTCTTTGAAACAAGACTCAGCCGTAGCGGTATTGATGTATGCTGCAGGAACATCTGCTTGGCTCACCTATGGTGATGGAAGCGGTACTGCCACTTCTGGTCAAAACAATAAGATGGGCGATGCCATTCGCGGACAGTTTGCTCTGAACAACGATTGTTTATATAAGGAAAGTTTCTCACAGCAAGCATGGGAAACTAAGGTTTACAACAATCTAATTTCTGGTCGTCCTATGCTCTATACAGGAGCAAGCGAGAAAGATGGCGGACACGCAGTAGTTTTAGATGGCTATCAGGCTTCTACCGGACTCTACCACTTCAACTTCGGTTGGGGCGGACAGGGCGATGGATGGTATACCATTGATGACGAGACTGGTATGAATGGCTTCAACTCGTATCAGTCGGTGCTTGCCAACATCACTCCAAAGAACCAAAACTATACGGCTCGCATACTCTCTCCTACTCTCTACGAGAAGACAACATGCACCATCAACGTTATGGTCAACAATGATGCTACACTGGCACAGAGCAAGTTCTATCTTTATTGCTCTACTACCAACACCAAGCCCTCATCACCAACTGCCAAGGACGAAAATACTATCATCGAAACTGGCGATAGTGCAAAACTCTCATTCAGTTACAAGGCTATAAATGCCAAAAAACCTGTAAACATCTGGCTATATGATGCTAATGGTAAATTGCTCGACTACATAACAGCAGAGGTGCTACCTACAAAATCTGCCCTCACGCTGAAGAATATCTCTGCCGACACCAGTGATGATATCACCACCATTGGCAACTATAAGTTCCATCATCTAAACAACACCACAGCTAATATCAGCGTATCTCTTGCCAACAGCGACGAGGGTACCATTTGCCAACCTACGCTGAAATGCGCAATGTTTGAATATGATAAGGAAACTAACACATGGTCGACAGATTCTACTACAAAGATTATAAACTCGCTGAAGTTTGATGTTGGCGAAACACGCGACACGATATTCCAGTTCAAATATCTCAAAGCAGGCTCATTATACAAGGTACGACTCGTTCCTGTGGCTACAACATCTACCAAGGACCCAATAAATGTAGATATTGCAGACTCTGAGGTATACTTCCAAGTGTTTGAACCTTCGCTTGCAGTAACAGCAAATGGTCGCCAAGCTATAGTAACAGGAGGTTGGAATCCAACTCTCTTTACCGAAATTGCTACAGACAGCCATGTTACAACCTACGATATGACTGCCGTAAGCGGATTGTCGTCGCAACCTAAGGCTGCCAACAAAAATGCGCTATTCTATAGTAACAGCAATGTAGAAGGCATATCAAACCTCATCGTTGATTCTCGTTGCAACGACCTCATTATCAACGAGGGTTATGACTTCTTGCCTCGCAACAACTTCCATGCAGCAAAGGCTAAATTCATGACACAACCAGCAGAGAAATGTGGTTGGGGAGCTTTAGCACTTCCTTTTGCAGCCACAACACCTAAGGGAGTACAGGTGCGCGAAATTACAGGTATATCAAGCGTTAAGCTTATACATAGCCACAACTCAGAAATTGCTGCAGCAACACCATTCGTATATCTGCCTTCAACACCTGCTTTCACAGGTTTCGAGGCTACAGATGTTAATATAAATAGCGACAGCATCTATACATCTCATCACGATAGTATTACTGTCAATACCATAAACACCATTGCGGCAGACCACAATATGACTCTTGGTATGAAAAACAATCTGCCATATTTCATCAAGACAGAAGCAGAGGCTCAGATAGCGTCATTCAGTGTTATCATCAATGCCAACATCGCAAATGGTATCAGAATATACAACGAGCCAACTATCGACCGTGCATACACAGCCTTTGCCGACTCGCTTTATTCTGCCCACCAAGCACTTGCATCACATCCTGAGAACAGCCAATGTACACAGTTTGCAGATAGCATCGCAGCCTATACTCATGCCTTCGAAAACTATACTTTCGACAACAAAAATGATATTACTAATGCTGCAAAACAGTTGGGCACACTCATACAGCAGTTCCTTTCAGAAGAGTTGCCTTCTGCCATCTACAATATTCCTACAGACAGCACAAACGACTACGATACCAATGCTCCTGTACGTTATTATTCGATAGACGGCACCCAGCTAACAGCTCCTCGCCGTGGCATCATTATCATCAAACAAGGCAACAAGGTGAAAAAAGTGAAAAGGTAAAAGGGTAAAAAAGTAAAAGAGCAAAACTTAGGAAATAATCTTCCTTAGTTTTGCTCTTTAATGTTATCCCTTTTAGTCTTTTACCTTATTATTTCTTTACCTTTTTACCTTTTTCACGCTCTTTGTAGTGCCGTCGGCAAAAGTTATCTTTTCAATGTAAATACCTTTATCAGCATGCAATAGCTCAGTACCATCAATGGTATAAAGCCTGCGCGAGACGATTTTCTTGTCGGCAGTATCTGTAACTGCATTTTCAATGCCAGAAGTTACGGTAGAGCCCACGATATCGAATTCTGCGATAGAAGCATAAGTACCCTTTGGAACATGAAGCTTCACATAACGGCAGTTTTGAGCATCTGCAAACACCTCGGTGCAATAAGGCATCCAGTCGCCACTGCGTACAGAGCGCCAAACCTTTCCATCGTTTGAAACCAAGAACTGATACTTACGAATCAAACCATTGGTGTTACCATCCATACGTGGAGTAACAAGGAAGCTGGTGATATTGCACTCTTCGCCAAGGTCGATAGCGATATGGTGAGGAGCCTCAGCCACGCCACCGCTATACTTGGTGTGCCACATGGTATTAACATTTCCGTCGATAGCATTAGTAGCATTTCCAGAACCATCCTCTTGGCTGCTATAGTTCAATATCTTCCATTTCTTCTTATCCAAGAAGGTATCCTCGCGTGGAGTCTCGCGCCATTCGCCAGTAACGAAGTTGATATCGAAGCGCTCATGATATTTAAAGTTGCAAGTATTGCCATTGAAAGAGATTGGGAAGATGATAGTCTTCGACTCTGGCAAACCTGGGTCTTGCCAACGGTCGCCAACATATAGATATGTGGTAGCCTTTGTACCTTCAATCTTCAGAATTGCTGCAGCCTGAGTATCGTAGGCGATATTGTTACCGATATTTGACAATCCACTCCATCCTGTCTTCAAATTGTTGGAATAAGAAAGCTTACATTGGTTTGGATCCCATCCTGAGCATGCCGAGCTAAACATGAAATATGTGTTGTCGAGACGTACTATAGCAGGAGCCTCACGACGTTGCCAAGCAAAGAGCTGAGTATGTTCAACTGCTGAATGATAGTCGTCAGAGAGGCGGAATAGTCCGAGGTGCTGGTTTTCTTCTGTTGTAGAGATGAAATATGCAGTACCATCATTATCCTGGAACACATTGCAGTCGCGCGACTTCACGCCCATTGGTCTGCCGCTCCATACATATTTATAAGCACCATTTACAGAGTCGCACTCGAAACATGCAGCCTCTGAAGCACCATAGTTGCCAGCTTCATAGTGGCACCAAACCACAAATTTGCCAGTTTTCTTGTTGTACAAGAGTTTTGGACGCTCAATCATTCTCGAGCTACCAAGTTCAGGAGTTGTAACACCATTCTGCACAATCTTCTTCTCAAACTTCCAGTTCACCAAGTCGACAGAAGAATACAAGCTTACGTCAGGATTCCACTGACGTGTACGGTCTTCGCCACACATATACCAGATATCGCCCACGCGCACGAAGCCAGGAGCATGCGCCTGTACGGCAGCACCCTTATCGGTATACCACATCTGACCATTCTTGATAGTAACCCATTCCGATGGTCGTGTCTTGAGATAGTTCTCAACACCCTTGTTCACCTCGTCGATACGAGCTTGGAATTCCTCTATTGTCATAGCTGTAGCAGCCACATCCCAAGAGCCATCGAGCAAAGCCTTTAGAGCAGGCATACCATCAGCATATTGTGTAGCATTCATCTGAGTATATCCATAGCTCAATGCGCGAAGCAAAGCATTATACTGAGCATACACATCTTTGATATAATTGAATGCCACAAGATTTTCCTTCACCCACTCGTAATGGTCTTCAAACTTCAGATACCATGCCAGAATCTGCTTACGCATACTTGCAATACTATCCTTATAAGCAAAATTCTTTTGCTGAATCTCAGCATTGAAATCTGTCAATCCATGTCGCAAGGTCTTATAGTCAGAAGTTATCTGTTCAAAATTCTCGTGTGCCTTCTGTAGCATGTTCACCGCCTTGGTTATAGCAGCTGCATCAGTGCCAGCATTGTGGTAAGCATCAAACGCATCAAGCATCTCGTCGCGGTTATACCATTTCTGTCGTCCTTTAGACAGCGTATCCTTTACGCAGAGTGCATGCAAATCATCTATCAGCGCTGCAGCATCCTTATCGTTAAGGTCGAGTTTATAAAGGTTGAACGAGTCGAAATCGATAGTTGCGCCATTAGTGGTTTTAAAGCATAGTCCTATATCGGCTTTGCCCGACGTAATAAGAGTTTCAGCCTCATAAACCTTATTGGCGCCACCCTTCACCTCAGTAGTGTCAGAACCAATAAATAAGCCCATGTTTCCACCACCGAAAGCCGATACCACAGCAGCAGTAAGCTTATATCGTCCTAAAGGCAGGTTGTCTAAGGTCTGATAAGCCTTACCAGTAAGATTGCCCGAAGGCTGCCATAGTTGCCAATGGTTTTGTCCTGCGGCAATCAGTCCGTTGGCTTTATCGCCAGTACTTATCTTCGACTGTATGCCAGCCGATGTAAGGCTAAGCGTCCAGCCCTCAGGTGCATTATTGCTGAAAGCTCCATTGTCGAAGTCTGCATTAACCACATATTTGTCGGTAACATTAGTCTGCGCAGTTGCAGCAATACTCATTGAAGCCACCAATGACAGTAATGATAATTTCAGAGTTCTCATCATTGATAATTATTAGTTATTAGTGTTATGTTGCAAATATATTACTTTCTACATAAAATCCCAAAATCTCGTCACAAATTTTATAAGAGCACCCACCAATAGCACTCCTAAAATCAACAACAAGATAGTGGTATATATTTCTTTAGAGTTCATAGTTGTTGGGTGCTGATATTATTAATATAAGTTATTATGTATGAAAATTATTTCACTACCTGCTTTTTACCATCAACGATATAGATGCCTTTAGCATTTAGGTTCTTAACCTTTCTGCCTGCCAAATCATAGATATCACCTTTACTCTTGCTGTTTGTGATATTGCTGATGCCTGTAGTATTGATATAGGCATCTACATCTTCCACAAAGTCGATATCATATATCTCGCACGAGCCATCGTCGGCAGTAGAAGTAACACCGAATATGGTTTGTCCCTGGCAGATGTTTGGATAGTCTACATTGAATGTATCATAGAGTCCACTCGCTGACAAATCCCATGCTATCACAGTCTGCTCTTTGCCATCCAATTCTATCGTCTTCATAACATTTGCCTTTACCGATGTACCATGGTTGATACCATTGAGCCACCACAAGCATGCTGAACCATCGTCAGTGCTAAGGTTTGAGCCACGTACCAGAAGGTATTTCTGTACCTTCTTTACATTATAGTTTACCGACTTATAATCCATCATAAGGTCGATATTACATGTACCCTTACTCTTTGGCTTCAACACGTTGTTGTCTTCATCGTAAGTGATATCGCTAACCTTTAATCGGTTTGTATCGCCCGAAGTCCAATCCTTAGCATTAAAAGCATAAGGCTTTGGAGCAGAAGAAGAAATCCACACTTTCATAAGGCTCTTACCACGATTTGCCCATGCATAGTAAGGTATTGCTACCAAGTGGTCGATGCCATTAAATGAGTTTTGGTTTTCAACATTGAGTTTCATCAAACCATTCATATCGTCGGTCCATACAGGAGTTGCCACAGCCTGTTCGGTGATATAGCTACTTGCGATATTGCTATTGTCTGGCGATTCGATACAATATACTATCGGACCACGCTCCAACTCCATTTTACCCTTGTCGTCGGCAACATTCTCATGAGCAATAGTCTTATGAACTTCCATTGGCAATTCGAAACTAACCACGTCGCCCTCTTTCCACAAGCGCTTTACAACCATATATCCCTTCGACATATCGTAGTCTACAGTCTCATCATTCACCTTAACCACGATGTTTGCAGGCTTACCATCAACATAAGTATACAAATCTGAAGGCACAGGCTTACCATTAGCCCATCCTGGCAAACGGAGCATCATGCAGAATTCGCTCTCTGTATTCTTATCCACGCGGATGCTTACGCCACCCTTCCATGGCATTTCGGTAGTCTGTGTAAGCACCACTTCACCATTGTTCATATCAATATTACCAGTACCTTGGATATATAGGTTTACATAGAGGCTATCGCCATGGTGAGCATAGATATATCCTGGCACAGAAGCTGTGAAGCGGCAAAGGTTGCTTGGACAACAAGCACAACCAAACCATTCAGAGCGTACTACGTCGCGTCCTGCTACAGCCGACTTGCCATTGCTCTCCAAAGGATTAGGATAGAAGAAATGGTCGCCAGAAAGGCTGATACCCGAAATCAAACCATTATAAAGAGTACGCTCTATCACATCATAGTATTTAGCCTCGCCATGGAGCAAGAACATACGCCAATTCCAATATACATTAGCAATGGCAGCACATGTTTCGCAGTAAGCCTCGCGGTTAGGCAATTTATAGTTTACATCAAAAGCCTCACCATTAATCTTGGCACCAATACCACCAGTGATATAGTATTTCTTTTCTACCACATTGTCCCAAATCTTGTCAATAGCATTAAGATACGACTTATCGCCCATGATGGCAGCGACATCAGCCATACCAGAATACATATATGCAGCACGTACAGCATGTCCCACAGCCTCGTCCTGCATTATCACAGGTTTGTTGGTTTGGCTATACTCTTTACGCATTACACCCTTCAATCCGCGAAGATCGAGGAAATATTTAGCAAGCTTCAGATATTTTTCGTTGCCTGTAACACGATACATCTTTACCAATCCCATTTCCACAATCTGGTGTCCTGGCTCGTAGGTCAAACCACCTTCAAGGAAATCTTTCACCAGCAAGTCTGCATTCTTAATAGCGATATCAAGCAGTGAACGCTTGCCTGTAGAAATATAGTGAGCTGTAGCAGCCTCATACAAGTGGCCACAGTTATACAACTCGTGGCTCAAATCAGGATCTTTCTCCCATCTCTTTGCACCAACCCATGAGTGCAAAGCACCAGGCTTTCCTGCAGTACGAGGAGTATACAGATATCCGTCTGGCTCTTGAGCAGCACCGATAATTTCTATCAGCTCATCCATCTTCTTGTCGAGTTCGGCATTAGGCTTCGATTGTACCGAATAAGCCATACCTTCCAAGATTTTATAGATATCAGTATCGTCGAAAGTATTCTCTGTATCGAAATATCCGATATTCTCGCCACGCAATATTGCAGCAGCCTTTTGGAAGTTCAACACACGGTTTGTCTTATAGCATTGCTCCAAGGCAATAGGAATTGTCACGCTTTGGTTTTGCTCCATACGCGCAGTCCAGAACTTATCGTTCAGGTGTACCTTGCTGAAATCTACATTCTCTATAGGATAGTCGCCATACACAACTTCCTTGGCATCTATGGTTCCCATTACTTCCCATTCTGTCACTCCAAGAGCAGAATAAGTGGTACCATCGCCAGCAGCCTTCATCGCCATGCGAAGCTGAGTTGTCTCCACAGGCTTAAACTTCACGACATTAGGAGCAGCAGCCTTTACGGTATAGCTCTGTCCATCTTCAAGCTCAACATCTTGCCAAGCCTGTGTTTCAGCATTCCAATATTGTATCTTCCATGATTCTGGCACATAAACATCCTTACCAGGAGTCTGAGTATTGGTCCAGAAATACACATTTGTCTGGTCAACCGTCACCTTGTCGTTCCATCCATATCTCAGCCATTGCTCAGCAGGACGATTTTCCGACCAAGAGCCCCAAGTATATCCATTGGCGAGTTCACCATAGCCTTTTTTACCATCATATATAGCATATAGATAGTTCCAGTTTGCAGTATAGCTTGCTTCTACCTCCGAACAGAAAGGAGCGATATTGTTTCCCTGCAGGGAATTTTTCTCAAACGACAATCCACGCAATGTGAAGCGATAGCTTGTAAGCTTACCTGCTGCAGAAAGTTGGAAGAAACGATAAACATGCTTGCTATCAACATCAAAGCTATATGAAGAGTCCCATATACTACTTATCACACTTGCTGAAAGAATAGTGTTTGGGTCATCAGTAGAAGAAGTTACAAACACCAATTTCTGTGTAGCATCAGTCGAAGGCTTACAGTTGAATGTTATCTTTCCATTTTCTGTTGGATTGATAGTGAAGAAGTTTCCATTTGTTGGCAATGTGCCATAAGGAGATTCTTCAGAGAATGTTGTCACGAGTGTATTTGCAGTACCATCGGTAGATGGCATCTGCGACGGTATCACACCTTTGTTTCCTGAGTTCCAAGTCCATGTGGTGTTACCATCATTTTGGCTACCAAATGTTACTGTCACTCCATCTAAAACAACATAATCGCCGGCATTTATTGTTGGTGTTGACGATTCTGATGTCCACACAGCAGCAGTGTTGTCACCATTCACTTGCTTTGGCGCAGCCACTGCCGTTGCAGTTGTTACCGACAACATTGTTGCCATAAGAAGTTGATTGATTTTCTTGATCATAGTTAGTAATCGTTAATTGCTTAGTTTATTATTAGATTTTATTTTTCTATTGCAAAAGTAGATGATATATAATATATGTAGGTAAAAAGTTGCTTTATAGAGGTAAAAGAACGTTTATCTACTCATTTTTTACCCTTTTTACCACAATTATACACCAAAAGAATGATAAAAAAGGTTAGGTAAGAGGCTTCTACCTCATTTCCTAACCTATTTATTTGATTATTTACTTTTTGGAAAGCCAGATTGCATAAGAGTAGGCATTAGCCCATCCTGCCACTTTTTCTTCACCATTGCGCCACCATTGTCCGATTGAGCAGAATGGAGTCATAGTAAGAGTCACTGGCTTACCCATATATACAGCGTTAGCCTTATAGCATGGACCAAGGAAAGACGAATCTGGCAGAGCTACAGGCTCAGGTAGGACAGATGTGTCGAAAGCCATATTGTTCTTAATATCTACATCGTCATTGCCTATCTGTGGATTCCATACCATATCAACACAGTAGACTACAGGACCACGCATTAGTGCATATGGAATATTCTTTGTAGGATGCTCGCGATACATTATCTCGCCATCTTTGAGATAATATTTCTCATAGTCAGCATGATGCTCTCGCTTCACCCACTGCAACTTCATCGGCAAGTTTACTTCTATTTTATCACCAGCCTTCCAACTACGTTTCAGCGAACAGTATTTTCCAGCCTTCACCCCATCTACAGCTTTGCCATTGATGCTCACCGAAGGATTCTCACACCATGCAGGAATGCGGATATTTAGAGTTTTGCTCTTACATTTGTTGATTGTGATAACCACATTCTCACTTGTAGGGTAATTTCCACCAACGGTAAAATCTACGTCGGCAGCCTTATATCCCGAAGGCAACAGCTGATTGATATAGAACAGATTTCCCTTCTGAGCATAAAAGAATGATGGCAACAACGAGATAATGCGATGCCCACTTGCTGTACAACAGTCAGGACCATGAAAATATCCATTAGGCTTTGTTCCGTTAGGAGCTGTATGATATCGACATGTACCTGTTAGTGCATCCTGTGCTGCAAATACATGGTTAAGCATAAGTTTCTCTATTGCGTCGGCATACTTAGTGTCTCCAGTAAGTTGCAAAAGCATCTGTGTGAGTTGCATCCACGACATAGTGGCGCAGGTCTCAATAATGTTACCTGTCAGTGGTTTTATATATCCCTTCTCATAGTGTTCAGCTACGCTAACTCCACCAGTAATATACATCTGATGCTCGTGGATATAGTTCCAAGCGCCTTCAACCTTATTTAGCAACGATTTGTCGCCTTTAACTTGATAAAGACGCAAAAAGCCCATAAAGTTCATCTGAAAAGTGTGGGCATGAACATATGGTTGCAATTCTGATATTTCAAGTTTTCCTGCTGCCACACTATCCAAGCGAGAGAAAGCATCCCATCCACTCCACTTATCAATGTTGCCAACCACCCACTTCGACCAGTCGAGATAGCGTTTGTCGTGTGTAATGGTGTATAGTCGAATCATTGGGTCGCAAAGCAAGGTTCCTTCCCATGAATAGTGAACAGCATGACCAGCAAAGTCAGAATGTCCGCTTAGCACCTTTTGCTTGTTCTCAGGTGCATGAAGATTAGAAGGCCAAAATTCTAATTTTCCAGGACCAAAGTAATGAAGGAAATAGTCTGCCAATTTCTTCACAGCTTCAAGAGGACGCTTGTCGCCTGTTTCTTCATATACTGTTTCCAAAGCATGGAATACGAAGTAAAGCTCATAAGGATCCATACCACGAATAGGTCGTTTATCCGAGCGGTAACTTTTGGCTGTAGCTCCAAGATATCCATTACTCTCTTGCGAGTCGATGATTCTATATAGTTCTTTTTCTGCCTTGGCAAGCAATTCCTTGTCGCCACTCTGTATTGCAGACAGATAAGCCGACTCTATCCACTTACCGTGTTGCTCTGCTTTTGTCCAATCCCAAGCTGTTTGTTTTCGCTCAGACACTATGTTTACATACTTGTCGATAGGGAAGTTCTTCAAATATACATCCCTGTTTAGTTTCATGTGTTCGCCAAAGAAGCCCTTTACATTCTCTACATTGGAGATGCGAACAGCATTCTCAACCATTCCTACTTTGTTGGCTGAACGTCCATCAGCAAACAACGACAAAGGCAAAAGCAACGCTATGGCTGTGGTACATAACTGTTTGTTCATAACAATCTTTTGTTTTTTGGAGGGTTTATAATATTTTATGATGATTACAATCTTCGTTGTTTATACAAAGTTTGCAGAAACATTAGTTGATAAGTAAAAAAAGTCGGGAATGAAGACGCTTCTCCATGTCCCGACTCATTAATTACCTAACTTTTTTATGAACCATTCTAATGTACTTAGTCGCAATTAAAGATCCCAAGGACTTGTAAAGCTTGGGGTTGCAGCATTGTCAGCCTCATCAAGTTCAAAGAATTTTGAGCGTGAGTCATCATTCTGACTACCAGAATCAATTCGTATAGAATTTGCTGCCATAGTGCATTCGCCATTCATTTTCACAACCTGGATTTCAGGTTTCATATATTTAGTCTTCATAGTTTATCTATTTATTTAATTGGTTCTAATTTATTTATTAAAATACTTCTTACCGCCACGGATTACCAATCCCTTAGCATTGTTGTTAACACGCTGACCAGCGATGTTGTAACTGATGTTGTCAACCTTATTGTCCTTAACGGTTGTGATACCTGTAGCCTCGTTGCCCATTTCAATACAGAATGGCTTAGCAGCAGCTGCTGCATCTACGAGGATGTAAGCACGATTAGCCTTGATAATACCATCAGCTGTTGGCTGGCGGAAACCTACCTCGCCATTCTTAATACCAAACTGCAATACAGTCTTGCCTTCGGCAGGAATATCAGTAACATTAGTATCTTCAAGAACACCCATAATATCATTAGCCTTTACAGAAACACCATCAGAAGTCATCTTGAAAGTATAAGAACCAGCTGTTGCAGATTTTACTAACACTGCACTTCTTGCAGGAATTATAGTTTCAACCTTCTCCAACTTTACAACGTTCTTACCAGCATCAATAGTTCCGGTATATGCTTCTACTCCTTCTGGAATAATAGCATCATAACCAAGACAGAGACTATAGAAATTTGTATCTGCAGTTGTAAGGTTGTATTCTTGATTAGCATCTGCAGTTACATTGTATGCAACATTTACAGTAACATATTTGTCGTTGTTAGAGAATACTATAGGGAAAGTAATAACTTCGCCAGCATTGACATGAGCATTACCAGTTTCTGTAGTTGGCATTTGACCAATACCAATGCGACCTTCTGGATCGAAAACAAAAAAGATACAACCCGTAGTAGCCCATTCGCTTTGTTTTCCGTCTTTATTCATCCAATATCCGCTATACGAGTCAGCACCTGCATTTGTCGAAGTTACAAGTTTTCCTTCTGTGTTATACATACTCATAATAACACTACCAGAATTGTCAGCCTTGTAGTTAGCCTTAAAATCAGTTTCAGTCATACCGAGGGCTTCTGCTATAGCAGCGCTATTTATATTGAAATATGAGCATTTGTAATCAGTATTACCACATGGTTGAGATACACTATAATTTCCCGCACAACCACCATCAGTTTTTACCTTCTGGAAAGAAGCACCCTTGAAAGTAAATCTATAACCAGTTAATTGACCTCTCTTTGCAAGTTGGAAGAAATAGTAAGTGCGATTAGCCTTAACGTCAAAGCTTACACTTGATGTAAATTGTGATTGTGAAGTCGCTGCTTCGACTGCAGAATTATCTTCTTTCATAGTTACTATTATCAACTTCTGTTCACCATCAGTAGAAGGCTTACAGTTTATTGTCACGGTACCATCAGCAACAGATTCGAGTTTAAAGAAGTTACCTCTTTTAGGAAGTGTTCCAAATGGCGAAGTTGTACTGAATGATGTAACAAGAGTATTTTTTGTACCATCAGTAGAAGGCATTTGGTTAGGTATCATACCTGAATTGCCGCCATGCCAAGTCCAAGATGTATTTGTATCTTCTGCGTCTCCAAAGGTAATCTTCATATCACGCAATTGCAAATAGTCACCAGCCTTGATGGTCGTAGTTGAAGATGTTGAAGTCCAGCTTGATGTGCCGTCACCATTAATTTGATTGGCGGCCCAAGAAAAAGCTGTACCAAAAAGTAGCATTGTTGCTACTGTGATTTTTCTTAAGTTTTTCATTTCTACACAGTTTAATAGTTTTTTTGTTTAATAGTTTATACTCTAATGGTAGTCCCCAAATTGGGGACCACCGGTTATTTCACAACTTTCTTTCCGCCAACGATATATATGCCTTTAGCATGCGTATTTGCGAGCTTGCGACCTTGGAGATCGTAGACTGGCTGAAGAGCTGAGTCGGTAGCAGAGGTGAGAGACGAGATACCAGAGATGGCAGAGTCGACCTTGGTGAGGCGAACATCAGCCAGACGAGCATACCATCCGCTCTCTGAGCGTAGACCGAGGGTAAGGGTACCGTCTGTAACATTGCAACGAACAGCGATTGGTTCCCATGCCTCGAGAGTTGTGGCATTGGTCTTTGCAGAACCTGCAGCTGTTGTAGCATAGAGCCATGTGCCACCATTGGCATTACCCTTGCTTGCTTTCACCTTGGCAGTAATCTCATAAGCACCATTTGGCAAGTCGCTAACCTTCTGACTCATGTCGATATAGTTCATTGTGGCTGCCCAAACGATGAAATAGGTTACGCCCTCTGCTGTCTTTACCATTACATTCTCTTGGCCGCTTGTATTGCGATCGAGGTTCCATCCCATAGGACGTGTAGCCTGTACGGCTTTATACCAGCAGAAGCCTTCTGCGAAATCAGGATTTACGAGAGCGAATGTGGCATCGGTGCCATCAGCAGCAGTAGCCAAAGCCTGACGTGCGTCGTGGCGCAGCTGACGTACCTTAGCATCTATAGCGTCGAGAGTTGCAGGAACCTTCTCGTCAGGATAGCTTGCAGCAAAAGCATGCTGAGCATAGTCGAGAGTAGAGGTATATGCACCATCGAGGGCAGCAGGAGCCTTATTGATAGCAATATCGATATCTGCATCCTGAGCAATCTGCTCTGCCACACAGCGAGCAGTGATGTAAGCACCAAGCTGACAGAGGTGGGTGTTATCGATTTCTGTGCCAAGGAAGTATTCGTGCAAACTACGTGAGCCTACGATACCAGCGATATTCTCATACTGGCAACTATAGAGGTTCATGTCGATGAGCGGAACATTGAGTTCGGTAGCAAGTTCGCGCACAGCATTAGCATATTCTGTGTGTTCATCATAGATGTTGCCATCGGCACCAAAGATTCGGCGAACGATAGGAGTAAGAAGCACAGCCTTGGCACCCTTAGCCTGAGTTTCTGTGACGAAACGCTTGAGGTTTGCCTTGTATGTGGTCTGTGGATCGGTATGTAGCGAGCCATCATTCTTCTCGTCATTGTGTCCAAACTGTATCAATACATAGTCGCCTTCCTGTAGCTGGTTTACAACTGTTGTCCAACGGCCTTCGCTGATAAAGCTCTTTGTGCTACGACCATCGGCAGCATTGTTGCTAACAGTAACGAAGTTGCCATCAACAAATGTCGGGAACAACATTCCCCATCCGCGCTCGGTGTTGCTACTCTTGTTAGCCATTGTTGAGTCGCCAATGGTGAATACCTTGCGACGCTTTACTGGTTGTGGCACATCAGCCTCGCCTGGAGTAAGAACAACATGGTCGAACTCTATATCAGCACCACCTGTGGTATTGATGTCAAGACCAACTTGAAGATTTCCGTCGGTCACTTCTACTACAACCTTATAATAGGCATTCTTGTTAGATTCTACTGCCACCTTTTCATTGTTGGCATAGAGATATACTGTGCCACCGAAGGTTGCAAAGAGACCTGCTGTGAGAGTGTATTTACCATTAGGAACGCTGATATTTTGGAATACCTTACCAGAAATTGCGCTACCACTCCAAAGCTGAAGATGACCACCATCAGCCCAAATAACAGAACCATCGCCTTTAGCTGCGGTGCTAACTTTATATGTCGCAGCATTGGTGGTATTGGTCCAACCAGATGTACCCTCATTAAATTCTCCATTCAATACGAGAGCCTTATTGTCGTCTTCCTTACCATTCATAGTGAGGAGCACACAACCAGTGTTTGAGAATGTTACCACGCCATCGGCATAGTTGGCATCACCTGTCTTCACCCATCGGTTATTTTTATCGAAATATCCTGTCTGAGCAGAGGTTACATTGAGCGACGAAGGTATAGTGAACTTACCCGACGCTGTAGTGAGCAATACTATTTCAGAACTGCTATGGCGCACTGCAATAGCCTGAGTGGTTTGATAATTAGGCTTGAAGCTGATGCCAGCCAAGCCATTCTCGCTGTTGGTAGAGTTGCCAGCATAGTTGAAGACATAAAGTCCGTTGCCATGACTGCGAAGAGCTATATCCTGGTTGGCAAGATTGAGAATCTTATTGCGCTGACGTACCAACGAGATATGCGAGCGTTCTGTGAGCTTATGTCCATCGTTGGCATATAGTCCGTTGCCATCTACAGGTCCGAGGTTGTAATAGTCGAAAGCCTTGTCGCCAGCGAGAGCTGCCATCTGATATAGAGGAGAGTTGCCATCCTTGGCATCAATTTCCATTATCATACGGTAGTTTTTGCCGTTGGCTCCGAGCTGTCCATCCATATTTCCCTTCACCTTGCCGGCATTAGTGCCATAGATGTCGATACCTACGAAGTCGATATTTGTACCGCCATTGTTGCGTTTGCTTTCGTTAGCAGATGTGCGACCAGAGGTTTCGTAGCTTACACAATTCAAGCGAGTCCAGGTAGAATACAAAGAATTCTTCACTGCAGCACCCACATGATGATAGTAGTCAATGATTTCTGCTGATGTTGCTGTGTTGCCACCATGGGCACGAGCCTCATTGCCAAGCTGCACTCCCACTACGGTGTGATTATTGCCATTGTTAGCATCCCAAAGAGCCACATGATCCATAATGCGACCAAGCACGTAGGCGTCGCGTGAACGAAGGTTGGCATCACGCCAGTCGAGAGAATATTCCCAAGAGTCGCGGAGCATATTAAATTCTGATTTACCATCCTTAGAGCATACATAGTCAGGAGTGCGGAGCACCTGCTTGCCATTGTAGTTCCAAAGATATTGTACACGTCCACCACTACTCCATGAGAACCAAAGTATTTCCATCTTTGTGCCATACTTCTTGCACCATCCGAGATAGCGATCGAGGATGCGCCAATCGAAATGATTCTTCTCAAGCTCTACCTCGCTCCAGAACAGAGGAACGCTAAGTGTGTTGAAACCATCTTCAGCAGCACGCTTGAAAGTAGCCTCAATCTCTGCCTCGCTCCAACCGATATAGCCACGGAGTTTGTCGCCACGCACCTGAATAGCTGTTGGATAGAATGCGTTGCCATCTACGCGGAGGGTATATTTCTCAGAGCCATTGAGCGAGAGGTCTACAGTAGACACTACCTGCTTCTTAGGCTGAATGGTATATTGCGAATTATAGTAAGCCTCGCGAGCTGCATTGAGAGCATCAGAAGCTTCTGTGATAGAGAGCGACGAGTTAGCCTCGAGCTGTGCAAGGAAAGCCTCAGCATTGGCAATAGCCTTATCAAAATCGGCAGAACCAGGATAAGTATCAGTGGTACGCTCCTTCTTGGCTGACTTTACGAGAGCTTCGAATACAACCTTATTCTTACGCTCGGCATTGATTTTCTCTACATATATATTATAGTCAGCGATAGCTTTGTTGATAGTAGCTATTGCTGCAATGATATCATCGGCAGAAGCATCGTCGGCAACAGCCTTTGCTGAGTTAACAGCATTGCTAATAGGTGTGGCATCGTAGCCTGCCTCAAGCTTGGTAAGAGTTTGTTCAGCCTCCTTAATCTTTATCTGCAAGGTTTCGCGATAGCCTTCGATATCCATACCAAGATATTGCAGAGTAAAGGAATCGAAATCGACAGTTACACCACCTGTGGTAGCGAAAGCGAGTCCGAGTTCGAGAGTTCCATCTACTACAACGCCTGTGGTGGTATAGTGTTTGCCAGAGTTGGAGATAACGGCAGTCTTGCCATAGTTAGCATAAAGACTTATAGAGCCTGCGAAACCTGTACAGCAGACATCGGCAGAGAGAGAATAGCGTCCATTAGGAATATTGGTAATGGTCTGATAAGCGCGACCCTTTAGGGCTGAGCCATCTTGCCATATCTGCCAGTGGTTTTGGTTGGCAGCTATTATGCTCCACTTTTCGCCAGTACTTATTTTCGATTGTGTGGCTGGTGCGTCGAGAGTCCATCCTGTAGGTGCACTCTTCACCATTGTACCATTGTCGAAATTAGGGTTTACGATAACCGATGTCATGTCGATATGTGTACCTTCTGGCAATACCATATTTTGAGGAGCATATGCACCAGCGCAATAACGAGCTTCGGAAGTGCCTTCGATTCCAATATGTTCTGGAACTATTTTAACGAGCTTTACATTGTCGAGCCAGTCAACTTTCGACTCTGTGCGATATAGCGAGAGGAATACTTCTTTAGGAAGCGAAGCTGGAGCCTGTAACACTGTAGCAAACGATTGTTTGCTGTTGTTGCCTTCTAATGTTGTGTAGACGTCAATTTCCAAAAGATCGTTGCCTACCAAAGCAGAGCCAAGGCTTAGGAGATATTTTCCATTACCATTGCCACCACCTTCTGAAGTCCAATAGTCGCACGAGAATTTATATAGAGCATTAGCCTCAAGAGCATTATCTGTGAGCTGCTGGCAGAGCCAACGACTACGCGAATGAAGGATAAGGCTCTTAGTACCATCAGAACGATAGTTGGCATTTTCTCGCACATTGACATAGCCTACGTCGCCACCCCATGTAGGAGTTCCGCCATCCCATGTTTCCCAATCGGAAGCCTTCCAGCGTCCTGATGAGAGTTGTTCGCTAACGGTTTCAAAACTACCGTTGCGGATGATGTTGGCTTTCTGCTCACTATATATATAATTAGGTGTGAGCGTAGATGTGTAGACATTGTTTTCAAAAACATACACCTTGCCAGCTTGCTGCACAAAACGAACGATGCCGTCGGCAGATGGTGTGTAGCTGATATTGCCAAACTTTAGAGTAATTGCGACACCCGCCTTTGCCTTTGCCTCAAGGGTGAAATCGCCTGTGGTTTGAGCAAAACTTGTGAGGTCGGATATTACCTTGTCTGCAATATCGTCCTTGGTCTTAAAACCAGGAAGAGTAATTGAATCGGCATACATCCACCCCATGACGAAAGTCAGGATAATGGTGAGGCATGCTCGGAGTTTTGAGTTAGTATTCATATAATCAATGTTATTAGGTTTTTTGATATTACAAAAGTATCTTATTAATTAATAATGTGGGATAAGAAATACTTATTCGGGGTCAAAAGACATATATTCCACCTTTTTTTTAACCCTTTTACCACAATTATACACCATTTTACTCCTCTATTTAAGAGAATTATTGTAATTTCGCAGCGATATAACTATAGCCAAATGAAGAAGAAGATAGTACTATTTATACTCAGTTTGATTGTTTCAGCATTTTCGCAAAGCGTAAAGGCAGACATAAAAGAGCACATTGAGTTGTCAAGTAGCGATGAACTATATTGTATGCATTTCGATCACAATGGACTGTTGTGGTTGGGAACGTCGTCGGGTATAAAATCGTATGACGGATATATGGTAAGGAATGAGTTTACAAGAAATGTGCCTGTTTTCCCACAGCTTATTTCAGACATACGCTCCATCACCACCGACAACGACAACCATCTATGGGCGGGTACCAACAATGGTCTGCTGCGCATAGATCTCAGCTCGGGCAACATCCATCACTACACCTTTCCTAAACAGAGTCAACAGATTATATACAAGCTTTTCACTTCTTCTAAGGGTATAGTATATGTTGGCACCGATGATGGTTTCTCTATCTACGACAGCAAGAAAGGAACTTTCCGCCACTACAATCAAGACAACGCCAAAGCTATATACCCTAATGGCAAAAAGGGAAAGTATACAGGATGGGGTGTGAAAGATTTCGTTGAGACTAAGAATGGCGATATTATAATAGGTACATGGTCGCAAGGCATGTGGCGATATTCGCCTAAGACAGGACAGCTACGCGGATATGAGAAAACCAATTGGATGAATTCTGCCTATGCCCTCTGCATAGATAAGAGCGGTAGACTATGGATAGGTAGCCAAGGTTATAATGTGCAACGACTCGAAAACGTCAACGACTATAAGGTTAAAACAGCAACATACGACATATTCAAAGGCAAGCAGGTGGTTTACGACATTGTTGAACTACCAAATAATAATATGTATGTATGCACCGGTGACACTATAGGCGCAGAGATTGGTCCTGATGGTGCCCTTTGGCTTGCCACACGCGAGAATGGAATCATTCGCAGTTTGAGCGACAGAAATATCTTTAGCACTCATGCTGCAGGAAGCATCCGAAGTCTGTATACCGCCAATGGTTTGCAATTTTATTTTGGCTATGGCATGGCAGGCCTGGCATGGTATGATATGGCAAATGGCGCTTTCAAGCTAAACAACATGATACCTGGATATACTGCCATTCCTACAGGCTTGATAACAAGAGTTACATCTATAGTACGCAGATATAATGGCGACATCTGGGCTGCTGCTGGCGACAATGGTATCTTCATAAGCCATGCTGACGGCACAAGCGAAACTGTATATTCCCACTCAAGACAGATGCCATACGTTAGAGATAACGTCACAGCGCTATACGAAGACACTCGAAGCAAAACTCTGTGGATAGGCCAGCGAAAGGGCATCTCTCTGCTTCTTGCCAATGGCAAGGGCGAAGCGCTTACGTATAAAGACAAGACGATAGACCTTACTGGATATTTCATGGTAAACCATATCACCGCCGACCACAATGGCAACATTTGGGTGTCGTCGGCGAATAGTGGTATTGTGCGCATATCGGGAAATCCAAGAAATAGTAAATCGCTGAAATATAAGCATTTCAATACTCCGTTCACTAATATCACAGCATGCTACGAGGATTCAAAGCATAGATTGTGGGCAATATGCTCGGGTGGATTGATGATATACGACAAGGAGAACGACAACTTCAAAATGGTGAATAAATCGTTCCATCTCTACGACCGTGCAGTGATGGCGATAAACGAGGATGCTTATGGCTGTCTGTGGTTGGCTACAGATAGAGCATTAGTGCGTCTCGACGAAGATGGCAACACCATTAGCTTTACCGAGCAGGATGGTTTGCCAAGCACTTCGTTCTTTGCAAACTCTACATTCAGATATGGCGACCGAATGTTTTTCGGTACCAACAATGGCTTCATTGACTTTAAGCCTGCGAAATCATATCAGGGATATCGCAACTTTAAGTCGAATATCGTTGTTACCGACATCACTATAGACGGTTCATCTATTCTTGCTCTCGACTCTGCCGAGATGGAAGCTATTTCCAAACATCGTCCTATGATGACAAAGGATATATATATTCCTGCATCAGTAAGAAAATTCGGAATAGAGTTTGCGTTGCTCAACTATGCTAACCAAAAGGAAACGCAATATGCATACAAGTTGGAAGGCTACGACAACGAATGGCAATATGTGGATGGCACCACTCATTTCGCCAACTACGACCATTTATCAGCAGGCAAATATACATTCCACCTCAAGGCTGCCGACTGCCACGGACATTGGTCTGACATGCCTTATACCATCACCGTAAGGGTGGCTGCACCATGGTATGACACCTGGTGGGCATACTTGCTCTATATCATCATCCTTGCTGCATTGGGACGCATGCTCTGGAAATACTTACAAATGCAGCGCGAAATGGAGGCAAGTCGCCGATTCTCTACAATCTTGCAGAGTGCTCAAATAAATAATGAGGAGACTAAAGCAGAGACAGAGAATGAGAAAAAGGCAGAAGAGCAGCAAGAGACAGAGCTATCTCCTGCAGCTATAAAGGCACAAGCTGCACAACAGAAGGATGCACAGTTTATAGCCAAAGCCACACAGTTGGTAAACGACCATATAGATGATGCCGACTATAATCGCGAGAGTATGGCTGCCGACTTAAATATGAGTGTGTCGACACTATACGGCAGAATGCGTGATTGTACAGGTCTGAGCATTCAGACTTTCATTCAAACAATACGTCTGAATACTGCAGCAGAAATCCTCACCAAGGAGCCATACATACGCATCAACGAATTAGCATACCGCGTAGGGTTCAACACTCCAAAATACTTCTCGCAATGTTTCAAGAAAAAATTCGGTGTGTTGCCTGGAGAGTATATAAAATAGGGGTAAAAGGGTAAAAAATAAAGCAGATTGCATTAGCCGTTATATCGGTTTGCAATCTGCTTTTTTATGAGACTAATGATACTTTGCAAAGTATCACGTGATACTTTGCAAAGTAATACGTAATACTTGCCCAAGTATCACGTAATACTTTTTAAGGCCATTTTTTTACTTAAACAAGTACTCGCTTGGCAAATTCCCAAACGATGATACCTGCCGTGACTGAGACATTAAGCGAATGTTTAGTGCCAAATTGTGGAATCTCGATACAGCCATCGCTCATATCTACTACTGGTTGGGCTACGCCCTTAACCTCATTACCAAAAACTACAGCATAGCCCATAGGCTCTTCCTGGCATGATGCAGGAGGAAGCGTAAGGTCCTGAAGCTTTGTTGAGCCTTCCACTTGCTCAACAGAATATACGAAATAGCCTTTGGCTTTAAGTTCTTTCACAGCCTCGGCAGTATCAGCATAATAATGCCATTCCACAGAGTCTTCACCACCAAGGGCTGTCTTGTGGATTTCTGCATTTGGAGGAGTGGCGGTGATACCACACAGCATCACAGCCTCAACTCTGAAAGCATCGCACGATCGGAATACCGAGCCGACATTGTATAGTGAGCGAACATTGTCTAACACCACTACCAATGGCAACTTCTTAGCCTCGCGGAATTCTTCTACCGAGAGGCGATTCATCTCTATGGTTTTAAGTTTACGCACCGTTTAAGAGTAAAAAAGTAAAAGGGTAAAAAGGTAAAAGAAAAATCTATTTACCTTATTTCTTCATCGAATATGCCACAGCATACGCCTTTATCTGCTTCACCATAGCGAGCAGGCCATTTGAGCGTGTAGGCGAAAGATGATCCTTAAGCCCTATCTTCTCGATGAAATATAAATCGGCATCACGAATTTCCTCTGGTGTATGACCGCTGATAACTCTAATGAGCAAAGCGATGATACCCTTTACTATCAGCGCATCGCTCTCGGCACTAAACACCAATTTACCATCCACATAGTCGCATTGCAACCACACTCGGCTTTGGCAACCGTCAATGAGGTTTTGTTCTGTCTTATATTTCTCGTCGAGAGTACCGAGGTCGTTGCCAAGGTCTATCAACATCTGGTATTTATCCATCCAATCGTCGAAGTCTGCAAACTCCTCGATTACTTCATCTTGTATTTCGTTGATTGTCATAATGAAAAAAATCTAATCACTCCCCTCTCTCTTGGAGAGGGGCTGGGGGTGAGGCTTTTTATTTTTGAATATCTATTCTATATAGTTTATCGTTTGGTCTTACCTTTTCTGGCACAGGAATAGAAACACGCTGGCGCTGCAATGCACGCTCTACAGGCTTGAGGTCGTAGCGAATTTCGTCGGCAGTGAGCCATAGTGCGCCAGTTGCATTACCTGTAACAAGGAGCTTATCGCCAACACCAAACTCCGAAGCCTCAACGGCAACTTCTGCCACACCAAGCTTAGAGAAATATTTAACAACTTTGCCCACGAGCACCTTCTTCTCGGTAGCACACGAACCATAGTTCTTATTCCACTCGCCGATGGTTTGTCCCTGATAGTATCCATCCCAGAAGCCACGGTTGAAGACTGTTGCCAAGCGCTCGTCCCAAGCATCCTTCTTCTCTTCTGTGAAGGTGCCTTCGAGAACACTCGCAATAGCCTCTTTATAGCAGCTAACCACGGTATGCACATATTCTGGTCCACGAGCACGTCCCTCAATCTTGAACACTCTAACTCCAGCCTTCATCATCTTGTCGATGAAGCGGATGGTCTTCAAGTCCTTAGGGCTCATAATATATTTGTTGTCTATCTCGAGCTGGTTGCCTGTCTCATTGTCGGTAACGGTATATGAGCGACGGCATATCTGCACACATTGTCCACGGTTGGCACTGCGGTTAGCATTATGAAGACTCATATAGCACTTTCCGCTGATAGCCATACACAAAGCACCATGGCAGAACATTTCGATGCGTACCAATTCTCCCTTAGGACCACGAACATCCTGTTCCAATATCTGGCGATATATCTCAGCCACCTGGTCCATATTGAGCTCGCGTGCCAATACCACAACATCGGCAAACTGAGCATAAAACTTCAAAGCCTCGATGTTAGAGATGTTGAGCTGAGTAGAGAGGTGCACTTCTACATTCTTCTGGCGGCAATATGTCATCACAGCCACATCAGAAGCGATAACTGCCGAAATACCAGCCTCGGCAGCGGCATCCACAATCTCGCGCATAGCCTCAAGGTCTTCACCATAGATGATGGTGTTTACGGTGAGATATGTCTTTATGCCATGCTCGTTGCATGTTGCAGCAATCTCTTTGAGGTCGTCGATGGTGAAATGGTTTGCAGAATGCGAACGCATGTTTAATTGTCCGATACCGAAGTATACAGAATCGGCACCGGAATTAATAGCGGCAGCAAGAGACTCACGTGAGCCTACGGGTGCCATTATCTCAAAATCTGTTGTTTTCTCGTTCATGGGTGCAAAGTTAGCCATATTTTTCGTAATTTTGCCACATGAAGAAGTTATTTTGCATTTTACTACCTCTGATAGTCTGCATGTTATCGGCTTGCGACAGCAAAAACCACGATAGCAAGCCTAATATAGAATTCATTATCGATAGCCGAATAAAAACCACTCCGGTGAAAGACCAGGGGCGCAGCACGCTATGCTGGATATATGCTATGCTTGCCACCATAGAGAGCGACCGCCTTATGATTGGCGACTCGGTAAACCTATCAGTCGACTACTTGGCTCGCATGATGTTGAGCAATAAAGCCACAAAGACTCATTTTAGCCAGCGTCCACCATCTATGCGTGGTATGATGACGATGACACCGCAGCTAATGGAGCTATATGGCATGATGCCCTACGACTCATATCATGCCGACAAGCCTGCCAACTACATGGCTATAGCTCGCAAAATGGCGAAACTTGGACGCATACGCTCGTCGATATCTACAATGCAAGAAAATGTCGACGACCTGCTGGACCGCGAGATAGGATATCTGCCATACCATATATATATGTTAGGTGCAGAATATTCGCCACAGGAGTTTGCCCACAGCATTTATCAGCCAGAGGAGTGGCAAGCCATAACGAGCTTCACTCATCATCCTTATGGCGAGGAGTTTGAAATGGAAACTCCCGACAACATGATGCACGATAAATTCTTGAACGTGCCTTTAGATAGCATGATGACATACATCGTGCGCTCGCTAAGACAAGGAATTCCTGTATGCTGGGAAGGCGACATCAGCGAAAAGGGCTTTGATATGGAGAGCGGTATCGCAACTCTTGATAATAAGAATGACAACCAGGAAACCATAACCCACGCTGCCGCCTTGCGTCAAAAGGCTTTCGAACTCCGCTCCACCACCGACGACCATTGCATGGCTCTCGTTGGTCTTGCCCACGACAAGCAGGGCAAACACTACATCATAGCCAAAAATTCTTGGGGCACCATTGGTCGCTACCATGGCTACATATTTATGAGCGAACAATATATTAAAATGAAGACTATAGCCGTAATGGTGAAGAAAGAAATCTGTGTGAATCATTGTCTGAGCCTGTTTTGATGGAATAATTCCTCTTTTGGGCACTAATTTCAATGGAACAATTCCTCTAAAGCTTGTTTAATTGCTTGAAATACAGCATATTTGCAGCAAATAAGGGCTCAATGGAAATTTCAAGGGGACTAGTCGTAACGACCAGCCTATAAAACTTTACTTAAATAGGCGACTCCCGCTATGCGAGAGTCGCCTATTTTTCATTTGCTAAAATAAATCGCTATGAGTACCAGTATCAAGAAGTAATAGGGTTAGTTTTTCATCATCTTGATCCCATAACATTAGCCAATCAGGAGATATGTGGCATTCCCATATTCCCTCCAGATTGCCATGAAGTTTATGTGGCTTATATGAAGCTGGTAGTTTACCTTCACGTGCAAGCTCGTCTACAGCCTTTTCAATAAGAGAAGGATCTAATCCTCGTTTTACGCCCTTACGTAAAGACTTTTTAAAGCGATTGGTAAAGTCGATAGAATATTTCATTCTAAGCATTGTTTTATTAAATCATGAGCATTTTCTGCATGATAAACTCTACCTGATTTAACGTCATCCAAAGCTTCTTCGATACCACTTTTATTTTCTGTTTGGATAACCCATCCAAACTTCTTTGCCAAATCCTTTAACAAGTTGAAATCTACTTGCGGAATGGTAATGGTCGTTGTAATGTTATTAACAGCTACATCCATGTCGTTATGTTTTTAAATGTTACCTGTGGGCAAAGATACTACATTTCTTTGAATCTTCAAATGTTTAAGGAAATAAATAGAGAATACAACGAAAATAGGCGACTCCCAATATACGAGAGCCGCCTAAATAGATTATGAGATAAAAAAGAGTTATCTTCTCAAATAGTTTTATTGCTTGGTAAGCACTACACGGTTTGCACCCTCGTAAGAGAGATACAACTGGATCTTGTACTTGCCATCGCCATTAGGAACATTGAGATCCTTACCATCGAACTGACTTAGGTTATCATATGCTTCAGAATTACCAGCTGCACCACCCCAACTAATTTTCCATTCGTCATTTACAGCAAACTTGAAACCATCGGTAAGGTCTGTAGTGAGCTCCCAGCAACCCTCAGTTGCATTATATGTCATATGCTGAGCTTCATCTTTCTCATTCCATTTATTATGATTACCTACACAAGTAATGCTGTTAATAGCAACAAGGCTATAGGTATTTGTGTTAAGATCAAGATTTATCTGATAGAAACCAGCCTTTGGAGCTGTGAAGTTAGGACCATTAGGGATATCTTCAACTTTGTTGTCACCAGCAAACTCCAAGTCGCCTGACCAATCATCTGTACCAGCCTGAGGCTTAAACTTGAACTCACCATCCAACCAATAGTAACCCTGATAGTTTTCATCAAGTTTAGGGCTGCAAAGAGCATTAGTTGTCTTCCAACCAGACTCATTACCAATTTCGTAGTAGAGAGCGAAGTTTATCTTCTCAAGCTTGTAGGTACCATCCATAAGGTTGATAGTCATCTTAACGTACTTAGCATCACCTTTTACATTGACTTTGAATGAACCTTCATTATCAATTTCATTACGACGGCAGATCTTACCAGTTTCGCCATTATTACCATTACCCTCAGCGCAAGCGTAGACATAAGCCCAATCGTTCTTCTCAACAGTTACATCATCGATGAATGCGAACCAGTTGTCACCCTCTTTTACAGGGAATGTAATAGTAAATACAGGGTCGTCGTAAACATCCTTATCGCTATGTTTGAATGGCATAGTGGTAACTGTAGGTCCCCATGATGTACCTTCGATATCACCAATCAGATAATAGTGCTGAGAAATATGAGGTGCAGTAGGAGTAACCTTAATCTGAATAGAACCTGCATTGATAAGCACAGCCTGACCATCCTTTACAGCATCAACAAGAACTTTGCAGTTGAAAGTACGTGCAACAGGACGACGTCCGAACACTTCTTCAGTTAGAGAATTGAGAGTAGCTGTTTCAACAGTACCATCGTTTTCAAGGTCAATCTCGTATGTTTGAGCATTCTCTACACCTTCTGGAGTAGCCTTAAGGCGAATATTCTCAAGGGTAAAACCCTCTGGTAGCGCATCGCCATCAAGAGTTAGCACTTTGACAGTAGCTGGAGCATTAGCCATATCGATAACAGCTCCCTCAGCAGCTGTGGCTGTATAGCCAGGTATGGTGATGGCTTCTTCTTCTGGGTTCGTTATAGGAGAAGCCCAATCGTTGAAGTCTTCATCGCAAGATGCCATAAGAACACCTGCGAAGGCAATAGCCAAATATTTTACGAATTTCATATTGTCTATGTTTAATAATTATTGATTAGGTGTCAAGAAGTTGGCAGAAGCGGAAAGCTTCCGCCAACAATTAAATGACATTATTTCAATTCACCTGTTTCAGTACCGAAGTTAATATAGAGTTTCTGACCAACAGCGTTGATTACACGGTCTTGGTCGCCACCTGTACCACGATATTTAAGCTGCTTATCAAATACCATGAACTCAGTATGCCACCATTCGTGTCCAGGGATAACAACACAAGCACGAGCACCCTGATCAGAAGCAGGAACACCAGTCATGGCAGGAGAAACGAATGAACCATCAGCAGTAGTTGGAACTTCGAACAAACCTGCAGGTAATTGTGGTGTAAAGTTAGCATCTCCAATACATGTACCAATGAGCCATACCTCAGGCTTATAGAAGTCGACATTATAAGTAACGTTGCGACCACTAACACCACAAGTAACAACCATAAGATACCATCCTGGTCTGCTTGAAGCGATGTTGCCACCATTATCAACGATATCGCCAGCAAGGTCGCCACCTACAGTAATGCCAGCAAAGCCTACTTCGCCGCCATCCCAGTCAGTTTTCTCGTTGATTTTAATACCGTTATCATCAATATAAACAAGATGCCAGAATACATTATCGGTACCATATACAGGAACCATCTTAAGACACTTGTTCCAATCCCATTCACAGAATTTACCAACAATATTGAGCTTACCAGGAGTTTTAACAGGAGGAAGTGAATACAACAAATGAACATTGCTCAATTTCACTACGTTAGAAAGAATTTCTGTTCCCTCTACAGGTTCGCCAGAGACATTAGTCATCACGGCACGAGCACGTGCATAAACCTGAATATCCATAGGGAAGTCAGCTTCTGTCTTTCCGTGCTCTAAGGCATAGTTTGTAAGTGTACTTGCCAAGAGTTCAGAGCTAACATCAAGTTTCGCGCCCTTGAAAGTCTGTTCAATCTCCTTGCAGTCTGTCATGTTTTCATCGAGAGCCACTTGGAGAGTATATTTAGTATTGGCAGGAAAACCGTAATCAGGCTGTGAACATGTAAAGTTGATAGTCTTCGACTTTTCCAAGTCTAAATATTGACCTGCCAAAGCTGGTGTATTAAGGTGGAACTTTGTAGGAGAAACCACGGTTGGGTTGTCATCCCTATCATCAGAGCATGAAGCAAAGAGACTCAAGCCCAATGCCACCAGCAACGTTGATTTCAATATATTTTTCATATTGTTTTACGTTTTTATTGTTATTAGGAAGAATGGCTTGCCCACCGAAGCGGGCAGAGCCTTCTTCTATAGATTGTTTAGAATTAATAACCAGGATTCTGCTGGAGGTTGCTATTAGCATTCAACTCACCTACAGGAATTGGGAAGATATTGAGGTGAGAATCGAAGTTCTTACCTGTATCAGCATTACCCTTCCAAGACCAATTGTAGTTGTTGTTACCACCAAAGCGTCCGAAGCGGATAAGTGTAGGACGGCGGATACCCTCGAAATAGAACTCACGTGCCCACTCGTCACAGATATCATCGAGAGAATATGAGCCAGTCTCACCACGTGTAGTTGCCTTAGCACGAGCGCGGAGCTCGTCAATAGCCTTTGTACCTTCGGCTGTTGTCTGATTACCATGCAAACGAGCATCTGCTTCGCCAACGATAAGGTAAGCCTCTGCAGCACGCATAAAGAAGCAGTCAGCATCTGCGAAAGAAGGGTTATAAGCAGAAGATCCATCAGTCTTGAAGTTCACGAACTTACAAACGCCATAACCATTCTTGAAGTTTGAAATCTTTGTGTTTTCAAGAGTTACAGGGTCTGTTTCATCCTCTGAATAACCCCAGAAGATAGCACGCTTGTCGTTTGCCAAAGCTGGCATCTCATAAGATTTAGCCTTTGGAACATCGCCAGTAGGGAAGAACTTTCTTACCAACTCCATACGTGCACGGTTACCACCCCATGCAGCAGAAACACATCCATTTATTGCAGAAGCATCATCAGGATTTGCATGCATTTTATCATTGAATGTAGAAGCCATAAGGAACAAAGAGTTACCATAGCTACGGATATCCTTAGAATTCTGAATGATAGGGAAGATAGCTTCCTTTGCAGCAGAAGTTTCACCATTATCACCCATAAAGAGCATCTGGTAAGCACTCCAGTTACCAATACCAGTCTTATTCAACTGATAGTCGGAAGCAATAACCTTGTTTGCCCAAGTCTTTGCATTTTCCCACTGAGCAGTACCTGTATAAACTTCGGCATTAAGATAAAGACGTGCCAAAAGCAACCATGCAGCAGCCTTATCTACGCGACCATATCCAGCGTCAGCAGATGTCTTAGCATGAGCATCAGCAAGATTAGGTTCTACATTCTCAGTAAGTTCCTTAACCAACCAGTCAAACATCTCGGCACGAGTGTAGCGAACAGGCTTAGAAAGAGTCTCTGAGAAAGGAATATTTCCGAAAGCATCCATAAGGATATAATACTGCAAAGCACGAAGGAAACGAACCTCAGCTGTCTTTGTTGCATCTTCTTGACCTGCTACAGCGATATACTGATTGCAAGTAGAGATACCGATGGTAAGACGTGAGAAGTAAGCCTTCATCATCTGGTTTGAGTTATCGTAGGTGTTAACAACCAACTGGTCGAGACCATTGTCACCCCATCCGCAGATAGCCTCATCTGTGGTAAGTTCGTTGGCGTTCCACATCAAACGATACAAGTTGGTCATACCTTCATCGCTATATCCCTTAACGTCGGAACCAGCATCGCCATTGTCACCATTACCGCTACCTGCCATGGCGAAGTTTGCATAGCACTTATTAAATAAGCCATCGCTGCTGTATGCGGTATCAATCTTTGGGCTAATAGGGTCCTTGTCGAGGTCGCTCGTACAAGATGTGCCAGTCAAGACCAAAGAAATAGCTGCAATAGCCCATATCTTTATATTGAAAGTTTTCATATTAATTTCTCCTTAATTAATTAAAAGTTGAGATTCAAACCAAAGATGAACGAGAATGGACGTGGGTAGATATTATTGTCGATACCACTTACAACCTCAGGATCGAGTCCATCATACTTGGTAATAGTGAACACATTAGAAGCTGTTGCGTAAACACGTCCGCTAAAGCCCTTAACAAACAAGTTGTTGAAGCTATAACCGAGAGTGATGTTATCGCACTTCAAGAAAGAAGCATTCTGTACGAACATATCTGTAATCTTAGAAGTGTTATGGTCAGACTTCCAATATAGAGTGTTAAGAGGACGGTTTGGCAAATATGCGTTCTGAGCCCAGATAGCGTTCTCTGATGTTAGACGCATAGCCTGGTCGAAGTTGTTGTAAACATAGTTACCAATGCTTGCACGAAGAGTGAAGCTGAAGTCCCAATTCTTATACTCAAGACGAGAAGAAAGACCCATTGTAACAGGAGCTGCTATGTTCTTATAGAGATAGCGGTCAGCCTCTGTGATGTCGCCATCACCATTGCGGTCAACTACACAACCCTCGATAGGTCTGCCATCCTTGTCGTAAACCTGCTGATAAACATAGAATGAGTTAGCGGCATAGCCCTTCTGGTGAGCGAGAACCTTGTTACTTTGGTCGATGTTAGAACCTGTGAGCACAGGGAGTCCGCCCTCAGAAACACCTGAAAGGTCAGTAATCTCATTCTTATTATATGTGAAGTTATAGTCGATAGACCAGAACCAATCCTTAGTCTGGATAGGCTTGAAACCGAGAGTTACTTCAACACCAGTATTCTTCAAAGAACCAATATTCTGCAAGCCCATATCAGCAAAACCAGAAAGACCTGCTACAGGAGCGCTGTTGATAAGGTCTTTAGTCTTACGATAATACCAATCTACGCTTGCTGTGATACGCTGATCAAGAGCACCAAAATCCAAACCTACGTTGTAAGTAGTTGTAGTTTCCCACTTAAGGTCTTGGTTGAAGTACTTAGGAGTATAAAGCTTACCATCACCAGCCATAGGATAATTACCATAAGGGCCACCTACCATATACTGAGGAACCCAAAGGTAGTTATCTACACCTTCCTGCTGACCAGTTATACCATAGCCAAGACGGAGCTTAAGGTCTGAGAGCCAATTCATGCTGCGGAACAACTTTTCTTCCTTCATCTTATAAGCAAATGCGAATGAAGGGAATGTTCCCCAATGCTCCTTGAAACGCTGCGAACCATCACGACGTACTGTTGCGGTGAGATAATAGCGGTTCATGAACGAATAGTTGGCACGACCGAAGAATGATACAAGGTGATTCTCAAACTTATCAACATCAGGCTGGTTGTTAAACTCTTTACCTGCGTTTTCGCCAGCTGTCTGTGGATAATACTGCTTCCAGCTATTGTTGTAGCGGAAGAAGAAACGCTGCCACTCGTAACCACCCATTACATCAACATGATGATTCTTGTTGATATCCTTATAATATTGTGCGTAGAGAGTGAGAAGCTGATTTCTCTTGAAGTTCTTGTTGTTTGTATTACCACCATAATACATATTAGCAGGATCGAACTGGTAAACATTGTTTTTCTCCTTACCCTCTGCTATCTCAAGACCGAGAGTTGCATGGAGGCGCAAGTCTTCAAAACCATGTACCTTATAATCGATATCAGCACTACCGATGAATGAATTTGTAGTCTGCTCATCGTCGCTACCATAGAGGCAAGCCAATGGGTTCTTAGTAGCATCCTTGTGCTTTGTCCATCCCCAAGCTGCATCACCAAGAGCAGAAGCTGAAGTAGGCCACTCGAAGAAACCACCGAAGTTCTTCATTGTCTGCTCCATCTGATCACCAATCATTGCGATATGGTAAGGAGATGTAAACTTGTAAGGATCCTGTGTAGGGTCCATGCTTACAGCTGCACCAATAGCATCGCCATTAGCCTTGTGGTTCTTTGAATACATACCCTTAGCATTGAGGTTCATGGTAAGGTGATCGTTGAGCAACGAAGGATTAAGATTCAAAGAAGCTGTATAACGGTCGTACTTAGAAGTCTTCAAAATACCCTGCTGACCTGTGTAGCCTACAGAAACACGATAAGGAAGCGCATCCTTTACAGAACCTGCTACAGTAAGGTTATGGTCGTGGCTAACAGCTGTTTGGTAGATAAGATCCTGCCAATCTGTATTAGCTGTACCAAGAGCACGATAAGGATCTGAATCCTCGCCGAAGATACTCTTTACAAATGCACGGTATTCGTCGCCGTCCATCATATCATGAGTTTTCTTCTTTTTACTTACAGTAAGGCTACCTGCATAAGAGATAGTAGGTTTCTGTCCCTTGCGTCCTTTCTTAGTAGTGATGATGATGACACCATTAGAACCACGGCTACCATAAATAGCGGTAGCAGAAGCGTCCTTCAAAATGTTGAACGACTCAATATCCTGTGGATTAATAGTTGAAAGGAGGTTTGCACTTCCGTTTACCTTATTATTATCCATAGGAACGCCATCGATAACAATTAATGGGTCGTTAGAAGCTGAAAGTGAAGATCCACCACGAATACGAATTTGTGTACTTGCTCCAGGTTCGCCGCTATCGCCAGTTACGTTTACACCAGCCATCTTACCTTGCATAAGGTCTTGGGCATTTACAACCACACCCTTGTTCTTAGAGTCTGGTTTCATTGCTGTAACAGAACCTGTCAAGTCTGACTTCTTAGCCACACCATAACCGATTACCACAACTTCCTTCAGCGACTGGTTGTCTTCCTTAAGAGTGATAACCATGTTGTTGGCAGCAGCAGCCTGTGCTTGTTCGTAGCCTACATAGGTTACAGTAATTGTTGAGCCCTTGTCGGCTTTAATTGAGAAGTTACCATCAAGATCGGTAACAGCGCCACCACTCTGTCCATTTACACGAACAGCAGCACCGATAATCGGTTCACCGGTAGCATCTTTCACATGTCCTTTGACAATCACTTGCTGAGCAAATGCTGTCGCAGAAAGGGCGAGACCACACGCAAGTGTGAGAGCCCTTCGAGGCATTGTAATCTTTACCTGCTTCATTTTTTTAAGTTTTTAGTTATAACGATTGATGTTGTTTGATATATCGCGGTTAGGTTTAAGAGAGTGCGCATGGTTTTACAAGCATTTTGCGCAAAATCACATTGATAAAAAGCAATATTACACGGCTTAATCAACATTTCATGCTGCAAAATTAAGTTTAATTACCATACGACGCACTTTTTTATAAACATTTTCGTTATTTATAATGTGCAAACGTTTGCGCATTATTTCGTTTAAATAATTTTGACAGCGGCAACAAGGTATATTTGTTTTGCGTAATTTTGCAGTCAAGGACTTACTAACGATGAAAGAACTAACTCCCATAACAATGAAGGACATTGCCAAGGCGCTCAATGTGTCGGTGGCAACGGTGTCGCGTGCGCTGAAAGATAGTCCAAGGATTAGCATGGCGCAAAGAGACAAAATAAAGGAATACGCGCGTGAACATAATTACTCTCCTAACTTCATTGCCGAGAGTTTGCGAAACAGCAAACGAAAACCGTTGAAGACTATCGGCGTGATTATTCCAAACCTGCCCCACTATTATTTCTCCACGGTGCTTAGCGGCATTGAGGAGGAGGCTTCTGCATGCGGGTATACGGTGATGATGGCGCAAAGTAATGAGATGTATGCGCAAGAGGTTAAGATTTGCGAATCGTTCTACGACCACAAGGTGAGTGGCGTTATCGTGTCGCAAGCCAAGGACACTCTGCGTTTCGACCATTTTCAAAAACTCTTAGACCACGGCATACCATTGGTATTCTACGACCGCATTTCTACTGGCGTTAATGCAAGTCGTGTGGTGGTAGACGACTACATGGGTGCTCTCACGGCAGTAAACCATCTCATCGATACCGGTTGCCGAAAGATTGCGTTCTATGGTTCGCCTATGAGCATGGAGATATCTAAGAATAGATATAATGGCTACAAGGATGCTTTGCTGAAACGAGGACTAAAACCTGACGATCGCTTTTTCCGCATCTGCGACAACAGGGCTGATGCCGAAGTGATAACGCCTGAGTTGATGGAGCAAGATGAGGTGCCAGATGCTTTCTTTGCCGTGAACGATGATACTGCCATCGGCATTTTGTATTCTGTAAAGCGCATGGGCTATCGTGTGCCAGAGGATATTTCCATCTGCGGTTTCACCAATGGCGAACGTGCCATAGCCTGCGAACCTATGCTCACGACCGTGGAACAACGAGGAAAGCGAGTTGGCGAAGAGGCCGCTAACATCCTCATCGGACATATCGAGGGTACTATTCCACATGAGCAAATAGACAAGAGGATTGTTAGAACAAAACTTATCATAAGGGGGACAACGAGGTAAATTGAATAAAATAATAAAAAATCAATATCTATTATGAAACAAAAACCAGACATGAACTTTTGGGGCTTATGGAACCTGAGCTTCGGTTTCTTCGGAGTGCAGATAGCCTATGCCCTACAAAGCGCGAACATCTCGCGTATTTTCGCCACCTTGGGTGCCGACCCTCACAACTTGAGTTATTTTTGGATTCTCCCTCCTTTGATGGGTATCCTCGTGCAGCCTATCGTTGGTACATTAAGTGATAAGACATGGTGTCGTTGGGGGCGCCGCATTCCTTACCTCTTTATTGGAGCTGCCGTGGCAGTACTCGTGATGTGCTTGTTGCCTAATGCTGGCTCTCTTGGTTTGGCTGTAAGCGGAGCAATGCTCTTCGGCTTGATAGCCTTGATGTTCCTCGACACCAGTATCAATATGGCGATGCAGCCTTTCAAGATGCTCGTGGGCGACATGGTAAACGAGAAGCAGAAGGCTAAAGCCTACTCTATACAGAGTTTCCTCTGCAATGCTGGTTCTATAGCAGGCTACGTATTCCCATTCCTCTTTACTTTCTTGGGAATCAAGAATGTAGCCGAAGAGGGCGTGGTGCCAGACTCCGTAATCTGGTCGTTCTATATAGGCGCTGCTATCCTCATACTTTGTGTTATCTATACTACCATAAAGGTGAAGGAGTGGAATCCTCAGCAGTATGCCGAATATAATGGTTTAACTGGCGATGTAGAAAAGAAAGAAGAGGGCAAGGCAGACTGGATTACTCTCTTAAAGAATGCTCCTTCTACATTTTGGAAGGTTGGCGTGGTGCAGTTCTTCTGCTGGGCTGGCTTCCTTTATCTTTGGAACTATTCTACAGGTGCTATTGCAGAGACTGTATGGTATACCACAGACCCTAAGTCGGCAGAATTCCAGGCTGCAGGCAACTGGGTGGGCATTCTCTTCGCAGTTCAGGCTGTAGGTAGTGTGCTTTGGGTAGTAGTGCTCGCTATGTTTAAGAACATAAAATTGGGATATAGTGTCAGCTTGCTTATTGCAGGTGTAGGCTTTGCCTTGATTCCATTCTTGCACAACCAGTATTTGCAGTTTATCCCATTCTTGATGATTGGTGCTGGTTGGGCTGCTATGTTGGCAATGCCTTTCACCCTCGTAACCAATGCTCTGCAGGGTTACGGCCACATGGGCACTTACCTTGGTCTCTTCAACGGCACCATCTGTATTCCACAGATTGTGGCAGCTATTTGTGGTGGCGCCATTTTGAGCCTCATTGGTTCTCATCAGAGCGATATGATGATTGTGGCTGGTGTATTCTTGGTTATCGGCGCTCTCTATGTGCCAATGATTAAGGAGAAAAAAGCAGCAGAATAAGATAAATCCATAAAAACTAAATAGATGCGACAACAAACACTAAGATACATATTCACCATCTTAGCGATATTCGCAACTTTAGGTTGGAATACGCAAGAATGCAAGGCGCAAGACGGCGGTTTGCAAGATGCTTATTCTAACCACAAACGGTACCATGGCGACGGCATCGACGATGCCTTGCGCTTTGTTCCCATCACAGCAGCCTTCGCTCTGAAGGCTGCTGGCGTGGAGAGCGCTTCGTCGTGGAAACGCTTGGTTGTGAATTCTGCTGCATCTTTCGCTATTAGTAGTGGCACAACATGGGCATTGAAGCATGCTGTCGACCGTGAACGTCCTGATGGCACCGACAACAAATCGTTTCCTTCTGGTCACACTACTTTTGCCTTTGCTGGTGCCACCATATTATATAAGGAGTATCAGCATACTTCCAAGTGGATAGGCATAGCAGGATATGGAGTAGCTGCTTTGACAGCTGCCGACCGCATCAGACGCAACCGCCACCATTGGGAGGATGTAGCAGCAGGAGCAGCTATTGGTGTAGGCGGCACCATGCTTGGATATTATCTTGGCGACTTAATAACGGGCGAAGAAAGCAAATATTCCGTAGGCTTCTCTGCCAACACCATCTCGCTTTGCATACATTTATAAAAGAAAAATTTATAAAGGAAAACTAAGACTATAAAAAGGAGAACTAAGACTATAAAAAGGAAAACTAAGACTATAAAATAAAAATACGTCCTCGTCCGAAGTCGTTTCTACGACTTCGCTCCTTTACACCCGCCCCACATGCAAACGATTGCGCAACATATTATTTCTCTAACTTCAATATTTCTGCAAATTATTAAAGTAGAATATTTAACTTTGGACCAAAATACCAATAACTACAAAATTTTACTATTGCTATGAACTTAAATTTCAACATAAACTACGATACCATTTTCGGAGAAGAACTGGTATTGAATATCATACATCATGGCAAAAACCATGATAAAGATTCTGTATCGCAATACAGAATGGGCACCATCGACGGTCATCATTGGAACTACCAGATGAATGCCCAAAAAGAATGTGACAGCATTGATTATTTCTATAGCATCGACAACTCGGGCACCGAAAAGCGCCACGAGTGGACAACCATACCTCATCGCCTTGAGCTCAACGCTCGCAAGGCTAACACTTATCATATATACGACAAGTGGATTGCTCTACCTGAGGATTCATACCTCTACAGCTCAGCTTTCACCGACTGTATAAACCGTCGCTCGCTGACCACTCTGAAAGAGTCGCAGGCAAGCAAGGTGGTGAGACTCGTCGTTAGAGCGCCACAGCTCAAGAGCAACCAACGATTGGTGGTTACAGGTGCAGACGACGTGCTGGGTGCTTGGGCCATCGACAAGGGACTGAAGATGACAGAGCACAACAACAACGAATGGGTGGTTGATATCAATGCAGACTCGCTGAGTGGCAACAAGATAGAGTTTAAGTTTGCTGCCATCGACGCCAACAACAAAAAGGACGCTATCTGGGAAACATGCATGAACCGTACCGTTGAGGTGGCTCATCTTGCCGATGGCGACATCTCTGTCTACGACCTCGACCAGGCTTTCTTCCCTATCTGCAACACCAAGGTGGCAGGAACCCTCGTGCCTGTATTCTCGCTTCGCTCAAAGAGTAGCTTTGGCATTGGCGACTTTGGTGATTTGAAGAAGATGATAGACTTCGTTTCGCAGACCGGACAGCGAGTACTGCAGATATTGCCTATCAACGACACCACTATCACTCACACATGGACAGATAGCTACCCTTATAGTTGCATCTCTATTTTTGCTATACAGCCGCAGTATGTAGACCTCAACCAACTTCCAGCAATTGCCGATAAGGCTGAGGCAAAGAAGTATGAGGCTTTGCGCATAAAACTCAACGCACTTTCGCAGATAGACTATGAGGCTGTGAACAATGCCAAGACAGAATACCTGAAGATAATATTCGAGCAAGAGGGCAAGCGCATCATGGCTTCGGCAGAATATAAGGCTTTCTTCGAAGAATCTCAATCATGGCTCGTGCCTTACGGCCACTATTGCATGCTCCGCGACAAGAATGGCACAGCCGACTTCACAAAATGGGAAGGCAACGAGACATGGAACGAGGACGACCGCGAAAAACTCACAAATCCTCGTACCGCACTATATAAAGAGGTGGCATTCTACTATTTCGTGCAGTTCATCTTGAGCTCACAGATGAAGGCTGCCCACGACTACGCACGCTCTAAGCATGTGATACTGAAGGGCGATATTCCTATCGGTGTAAACAGATATAGTTGCGACGTTTGGATGGAGCCTAAATACTTCAATCTCAACAGCCAGGCGGGTGCTCCACCTGATGATTTCTCTGTGAATGGTCAGAACTGGGGATTCCCAACATACAACTGGGATGAGATGTTGAAAGACGACTGCATATGGTGGGTACGCAGATTCCAAAACATGTCGAAATTCTTTGATGCCTACCGCATCGACCATGTGCTTGGTTTCTTCCGCATCTGGGATATTCCTATCGACTCCGTACACGGACTGCTCGGACAGTTCTCGCCTTCGCTCGCTATGAGTCGCGAGGAGATAGAGGCTTACGGACTGAAATTCCAGGAGGATCATTTCACTCGTCCTTTCATCACAGACTGGATTTTGGACCGCATATTCCATGAGCGTGCCGAGGAGGTTAGACGCCGCTATCTCGTTCATGCTCACGACGATGTATACAACTTAAAACCAGAATACGACACTCAGCGCAAGATAGAGGCTGCTTTCGAGGCTGAGCACCAGGCTATGATTGCCAACAAGGCTGACCAAGCGGCTTTGCAGGCTCACAACAACTTGCGCGACGGTTTGTATGCCCTGGTTAGCAACGTGCTGTTCATTCGCGACCGCAAGGATGCCAATAAGTTCCATCCTCGCATCTCGGCACAGCTCGACTTCACCTACGAGGCTCTCTACGATTGCGATAAGGCTGTCTTCAACCGCCTGTACAACGACTACTACTATCATCGCAACAACCAATTCTGGTATCGCGAGGCTATGAAGAAGTTGCCTAAGCTGGTGCAAGCCACACGCATGCTGGTATGTGCCGAAGACCTCGGCATGGTGCCTGACTGTGTGCCATGGGTGATGGAGGAATTAAAGATATTGTCGCTCGAATTGCAGTCGATGCCTAAGGACCCTACCGTACGCTTCGGACATCTTTCGCGCAATCCATACCGCTCGGTATGCACAATATCATCTCACGACATGCCTACACTTCGCCAATGGTGGGACGAGAACATAGAGCGCACTCAGAGCTACTACAACACCATGCTCTATCGCTCGGGTGGCGCTCCACATCCATTGCCAGGATGGCTTGCTCGCGACATCATCTATCGTCATCTTGCATCGCCATCTATGCTCTGCGTATTGAGCATACAAGATTGGCTTGCTATAAGCGAACGTCTGCGCCTTGCCGACCAAAATGCTGAGCGTATCAACATCCCTGCCAACCCTAAGCATTATTGGCGCTATCGCATGCACTTGAATATCGAAGATCTTATCTCCGATCAGGAGTTTACGGGCGAAATATCAGGCATGCTCGCAGAAAGCGGAAGAAGACAATAACCACATAATAACAAAGGAAACTATGGATGTCAGCAACATGGCAGCCATAGCTTCTTTTTTTTTTAAAAAAACGCCCCCATATAATCCATAAGCAACTAATAGCTAAAAAATATATGAAAAAGTTTAATATCATCGTTTCAGCACTTTTCATGCCTCTGCTTGCTTTGGCTCAGAGTGTGACATCGCCTAATGGCAACGTCTCGGTAACATTCTCTTTGACCGAAAAGGGACAGCCTACCTACGAGATGAGCTATAAGGGCAAGACTGTATGTAAGCCATCTCACTTAGGATTGGAGTTGGCTAAGGACAAGCATGCCTCTAAGGGTATGGAGGAAACCGACCTCATGGATGGCTTCAAAGTTACCAACACCAAGACTTCATCGTTCGACGAGACTTGGACTCCTGTATGGGGCGAAACCTCTACCATCCGCAACAACTACAACGAGATGGAGGTAAACCTCAATCAGCCTGCTTCAAAGCGCAACATCACCATCCGCTTCCGCGTGTATGATTATGGTATGGGATTGCGTTATGAATTTCCACAGCAGGAGTGCCTCAACTATTTCGTAATCCAGGAGGAGCACACACAGTTTGCCATGGCTGGCGACCATACTGCTTACTGGATTCCTGGCGACTACGACACTCAGGAGTATGAATATCAGATTACTCCGCTCACAGGTATCCGCCCTATCATTGCCAAGAATCGCGAGTCGTACAAGAGCAATTCTTCTACCACAGTATTCTCTGACACAGGCGTACAGACTTCGTTGCAGATGAAGACTAAGGATGGACTTTATATCAACATCCACGAGGCTGCCTGCTTGGATTATCCTACTATGCACCTCAACCTCGACGACAAGACTCTGACCTTCGAGTCGTGGCTTACTCCTGATGCTGTAGGCAGAAAGGGCTTCATTCAGACTCCTTTCAACACTCCTTGGCGTACTGTCCTTGTGAGCGACGATGCTCGCGATATGCTGTCGTGCAAGTTGACTTTGAACCTCAACGAGCCTTGCAAGATTGAGGATACTTCTTGGATTCACCCTACAAAGTATTGTGGCGTATGGTGGAACATGATTGTTGGCACCAAGTCGTGGAGCTATACCAACGACCTGCCTTCTGTTCGCCTTGGCGTAACCGACTACAGCAAGTGCAAGCCTAATGGCACTCATGGTGCTACCAACGAAGAGGTGAAGCGCTATATCGACTTTGCTGCAAAGAATGGTTTGCAGGAGGTATTGGTAGAAGGATGGAACGAAGGTTGGGAAGACTGGTTCGGACATCAGAAGCTCGACGTCTTCGATTTCGTTACTCCATATCCTGACTTCGATATCAAGATGCTCAACGAATATGCTCACTCTAAGGGCGTGAAGCTGATGATGCACCACGAGACATCTTCTGCAGCTCTCAACTACGAGCGCCACTTGGAAGATGCCTTCAACTTGATGAACAAATATGGCTACGATGCTGTGAAGACTGGTTATGTTGGCGACATCATTCCACGTGGTGAATATCACTATAGCCAACTCATGAACAACCACTATCAGCGTGTCATCGAGACTGCTGCCAAGCATCATATCATGGTGAATGCTCACGAGGCTACTCGCCCTACAGGTATCTGCCGCACATGGCCTAACCTTGTTGGCAACGAGAGTGCTCGCGGTACTGAGTATGAGGCTTTTGGCGGTTCTGTTCCTTATCATACCGTGATGTTGCCATTCACTCGTTTGCAGGGTGGTCCTATGGACTATACTCCAGGTATCTTCGAGACCAAGCTTTCGGAGTGGAGTAACAATCCAAGCTATGTTCACACCACTCTCTGTGGTCAGCTTTCGCTCTATCTCGTGATGTACAGTCCGTTGCAGATGGCTGCCGACCTTCCTGAGCATTACGAGAAGTACGACGATGCCTTCCAGTTTATCCGCGATGTGCCTTGCGACTGGAGCGACTCTAAATACCTTGAGGCTGAGCCTGCCAAGTATATCACCGTGGCTCGCAAGGACAAGAAGAGCGACAACTGGTTTGTAGGTGGTAAGACTGATGCTGCTCGCACATCTATAGTAAAGCTCGACTTCCTCGACAAGGGCAAGAAGTATGCTTGCGCCATTTATCAGGATGGCAAGACTGCCGACTACGAGAAGAATCCAAAATCTTACCAGATCATCCACAAGACCGTTAAGAAGGGTGATGTATTGAAGATTAAAGAAGCACGTGGCGGTGGCTTCGCCATATCACTTAAAGCATTGTAAGCAATATGAAAAAACTACTGATAATGGCACTTATGGCAGGAAGTCTCAGCGCTTATGCTCAGCAGGCTACCAATAAGCAGGGCGACGGTCAGCAGACTTTCGACGAGATGACATACTCGAAGGAGGCTACGGCATTTCGCCTCAATGCTCCCTCTAAAGCCAAGGGAGTGAAGATACATATCTATAATGAGGGCGCTGGTGGCGACAAAGTGCAGACGGTGAAGATGAAACGCACCGCCACAGACACTTGGACTGCCAATGTGAAGGGCGACCTGAAGGGTAAGTTCTATACCTTCCAAGTAGAGACAGCCAAGAAGACTATGCAGGAGACTCCTGGAGTATTTGCTAAGGCTGTGGGCGTGAATGGCAAGCGTGCTGCCGTGATAGATATGGCAGAGACAAACCCTGAGGGATGGGATGCCGACAAGCGACCATTGACAAAGTCGCCTACCGACCTCGTGATCTACGAGCTCCACCATCGCGACTTCTCTATATCGCCAACTTCGGGCTTGAAGAACAAGGGCAAGTTTCTTGCCCTCACCGAGCCTAAGGCTATATACTATCTGAAGACCCTTGGCGTGAATGCCATCCACATTCTGCCATCGTTCGACTTTGCTTCTGTCGACGAGTCGCAGCCTAATGTGGCACAATACAACTGGGGCTACGACCCTTTGAACTATAATGTGCCAGAGGGCTCCTACTCTACCGATGCCACCAAGCCAAGCGTACGCATAAAAGAGTTTAAGCAGATGGTGCAGGAGTTGCACAAGGCGGGCATCCGCGTAATCCTCGACGTGGTCTACAACCACACTTTCAACATCAACGAGAGCAACTTCACCCTCACCTATCCAGGCTACTATTATCGTACCACTAAGGACGGCAAACCTTCAGACGGTTCGGGCTGCGGCAACGAGACAGCAAGCGAGAAACCGCTGATGAGAGAGTTTATGATAGAGTCGGCACTATATTGGGCTAAGGAATACCACATCGATGGCTTCCGCTTCGACCTCATGGGCGTTCACGACATCGAAACCATGAACCTCATTCGCAAGGCTCTCGACACCGTAGACCCTAACATATATATATATGGTGAGGGATGGAGCGCAGGACAATGTGCTTATCCTACAGAGAAACTGGCTACAAAAGCCAATGTCAAGCAGCTCGACCGCATAGGAGCTTTCTGCGACGATATGCGCGATGGCATTCGTGGTCCTTTCAGCGACGACCATAAGTCGGGCATCCTTGGCGCCATTGCCAACAACGAGGAGAGCATAAAGTTTGGTATCGCTGGTTGCATCGACCATCCTCAGATAGACCTCAACAAGGTGAACTACTCTAAGGCTGCATGGACAAACTCGCCTGCACAGATGATAGCTTACGTAAGCTGCCACGACGATATGTGTCTCGTAGACCGCTTGAAAGCAAGCATCCCAGGCATCACCACCGACGAGATTATACGTCTCGACCTCCTGGCTCAGACCTTCGTCTTCACCGCTCAGGGCGTGCCTTTCATCTATGCTGGCGAAGAGGTGTTGCGCGACAAGAAAGGTGTGCACAACAGCTATAAGTCGCCAGACTACATCAACGCAATCGACTGGACATACAAGGACCGCTACCCTCAGGTATTCGACTACTATCGCTCGCTGATAGAACTTCGCAGAAACCACCCTGCCTTCCGCATGGCTGATGCCGACATGGTACGCCGTCATTTGGAGTTCCTCGATGCTCCACAGAATGTTGTAGCTTTCAGACTGAAAGACCATGCTAATGGTGATGCATGGCAAGACATCATCGTAGTTTTGAATGGCAACAAAACTGCACAGAAGGTGAGCATCCCACAGGGTGCATACACCGCAGTATGTCAAAATCAACAGATAAACCTATCTGGTATCACCACTATTGAAGGCAACTCAGTAGAAGTGGCACCACAAGAGGCATTGATAATAGTAAAATAACATCATCATGAAGAAAATACTTACCGCCCTACTCTTGGGCACAACGCTAACAATGAATGCAGCTGTGAAAATAGACCGCATAGAACCTACAAACTGGTATGTAGGAATGAAAGACGCAAGTCTACAACTTATGGTTTACGGCAAGGATATCAAGAGTGCCGAGGTTACTACCGACTACCCTGGCGTAAAGATTGATAGCCTCGTACGCTTAGACAGCCCTAACTATCTGCTTGTATACATGAACATTGCCGACGCACAGCCTGGCACCATGTTGCTACAGTTCCAGCAGGGCAAACAGAAGAAGAAGGTGAGCTACGAGCTCAAGGCTCGCGAAATGGCTGGCGCCGACCGCCAAGGCTTCACCAATGCCGATGTGCTCTATATGCTCATGCCCGACCGCTTTGCCTCTGGCTCTACTGCCAACGACCAGGTGAAAGGGATGAGAGCCTATACCACCAACCGCAACGAGCCATCCTTGCGCCATGGTGGCGACCTCGAAGGTATACGCCAGCATCTCGACTATTTCAAAGAGCTCGGTGTTACTGCACTTTGGTTTACTCCGGTATTGGAGAACAATTCGCCAGACCACGGCAAGAACAGCACATACCACGGCTATGCCACAACAGATTATTATCGCGTAGATCCTCGCTTCGGTAGCAACGAAGAATATCGCCAGCTATGCGCAGAGGCTCATCAGAAAGGACTGAAAATCGTGATGGACATGATTTTCAACCATAGTGGCTTCGAACACCCTTGGGTGGCAGATATGCCTACAAAGGATTGGTTTAACACTCCTGAATGGCTGTTGCCTGAAAACCAAGCTAAGACAAAGTCGCTGAACACCGTGGATGGCGCAGCCAAAGTGGGCGACAAATATCTGCAAACAAGCTATAAGCTTACTCCTGTAGTAGACCCATACGCTTCGAAGGTAGACTTACACGAAACCGTTGACGGATGGTTTGTGCCAACTATGCCTGACCTGAACCAGCGCAATCCGCACGTGATAAAATATCTCATCCAAAACTCTAAGTGGTGGATAGAAACCGTAGGCATCGACGGCATCCGTATGGACACCTATCCTTATGCTGACCGCGCAGCCATGGCACAATGGATGAAGGAACTGGGCGAGGAATATCCTAACTTCAATACCGTGGGCGAAACATGGGTTACAGAGCCTGCTTATACCGCTGCATGGCAGAAGGATAGCAAGCTGCAGACACAAAACAGCTATCTGCCAACGGTTATGGACTTCGCCTTCTACGACCGCATAAATGCAGCTAAGCACGAGGAGACCGACGAATGGTGGAACGGATTAAACCGCATCTACAACAGCCTCGTCTACGACTATCTCTACGAAGACCCTGCCCACGTAATGGCATTCATTGACAACCACGACACAGACCGTTTCCTTGGCAATGGCAAGGATTCTACAGCTCTTCGTCAGGCATTGGCATTGCTGCTCACCATCAATCGCATACCTCAGCTCTATTATGGTACAGAGATATTGATGAACGGCACTAAGGAGATTACCGATGGCAACGTTCGCAAGGATTTCCCTGGTGGATTCCCTGGCGATACAGTAAATAAGTTTACCGCTGAGGGTCGCACCAAAGCCGAGAACGAGATGTTCAACTGGCTCTCTCGCCTGCTCCATTGGCGTCAGGGCAACGAGGTTATCACCAAGGGCAAGCAGACTCAGTTTATACCATATAATGGTGTCTACGTAATAGCTCGCCAGTATAATGGCAAGACCGTGATGACCATCCTCAATGGTAAGCGCTCTGACAACAGTCTCAAGGTGGAGCGCTATGCCGAGATTATCGGTTCTACCACCACAGCTACAGATGTTATCACAGGTCAGAAGGTTGACCTCGGAAGCGACATCAAGCTCAGCCAGCGCCAAGCGCTGATACTTGAGTTTTAAGTAGTTTGTTTTTAGCATACTGTTTACCTTACTTTAGTTTTAATAATAGTAGAGTGTTTGAATTATCCTTTAATTCTTCACTCTACTTTTTTTATTTTTCCACCTCTTCGTTCTTAACGGATCATCCGACAAACATAGGGGATTATTTTATAGATTGTGTTTAATGTTTAGATGGTCTTTTAAACATAAACCTTATAAACCCCTGTCATTTTCTTCAGCAGAGCTTGCCATCTGCGTCTTGCACAGCATAGGGTGTTTAGTTCCCTAACACTTTAGTTCCCTAACACTTTCATTTATAAAAACTTAAAAAAAGGCTTCCAACCATTGCTGATTGAAAGCCTTAATATCATATAATATGTATTGTTTTCGATGAAGATAATCCGATATGGATATTACTTCTTGATGATGCCCTGCTCTACGAAAATCTTGGTGAGAGCCTGTACACCACGTTCTACCTGCTCCTTTGTGTGGGTTGCCATAAGGGCGAAACGTACCAATGTGTCCTGAGGAGCACATGCTGGAGGAATAACAGGGTTGATGAATACACCTGCCTCGAAAGCTAACTTTGTAACGAGGAATGTCTTCTCTGTGTCGTGAACATAGAGAGGAATGATTGGGCTCTCTGTGTCGCCAATCTCGAAACCTTCCTCACGGAAACGCTTCAAAGCATAGCGGGTAACATCCCACAAAGCCTCAAGACGCTCTGGCTCCTGCTGAATGATATGGAGTGCCTCCAAAGCAGCAGCTGTAGCTGCAGGAGTATCTGATGCACTAAAGATGAATGTACGGCAAGAGTGCTTCAAATAGTTAATGGTATCTGCATCACCAGCGATGAAACCACCGATAGAAGCCAAGCTCTTAGAGAAAGTACCCATGATAAGGTCTACCTCGTCGGTAAGTCCGAAATGATCGCAAACACCACGTCCCTGACGACCGAATACGCCGATGCCATGAGCCTCGTCGACCATTATAGAGCAATTGTACTTGTGCTTGAGCTCTACGATTTCAGGAAGCTTAGCCAAGTCGCCCTCCATTGAGAATACACCATCAACAACGATGAGCTTAATAGCATCGTGAGGAAGATTCTGGAGAATACGCTCAAGGTCTTCCATATCGTTGTGCTTATAGTGAAGCTGTGTAGCAAACGAGAGACGACGACCATCAACGATAGATGCGTGGTCGCGGTCATCACAGATGATATAATCGTTTCTTCCTACAACCATTGCCAACACGCCCTGATTTACAGAGAAACCGGTAGAGAAGCAAAGAGCATTGTCTTTGCCAACAAATTCAGCGAGTTCTTTCTCAAGTTGAAGGTGTAAATCCAATGTTCCATTCAGAAAGCGACTACCTGCACATCCTGAGCCATACTTGTCGAGTGCGGCATGGGCTGCATCGATGACGCGCTGGTCACCTGTCAAACCTGTGTAGGCATTCGAACCAAACATAAGAACCCTGTGTCCTTCCATATCAACTTCAGTACCCTGCTTGCTTGTTATGGCGCGGAAATATGGATAAACCCCCATTTCCATGAACTTCTGTGGGGTTCTATACTCTTTGTATCTTTCTTGTAACTGTCCCATTTTAATTGGTAAGATATCTTCTAATTGTTATAATAGGCTGCAAAGTTACATATTTTTTATTAAATATCATCCATTTTTCTTATAAATCTAACCTTTTTTTCAGGATATTATTATTTCCACCTATATATAATATATGTTGATAAACGTTTATAATTAGAAACTAAGTTAAGAATATTAGAAATTCTTTTGTAATATCGAACGATTTGTATAAATTTGCAGTTATGAAAAAGAAAATGGTCTTCATAATGAACCCCATTTCGGGAACCACAAACAAAGCTGGTATTCCCGAGCTTATTGCCAAGACACTCGACACCAATACTTTCGACTATGAAATACGCCTCACTGAGCATGCTGGTCATGCTTTTGAGATTGCTACAGAAGCGAAGGATAATGGCGTAGATGTGGTTGTGGCAGTAGGCGGTGATGGCACCGTCAACGAGGTTGCCAGGGCTATAGTACATTCGAATACAGCCTTGGGAATAATTCCATGTGGTTCGGGCAATGGTCTTGCACGCCACTTGATGATACCTATGCAACTAAAGAAAGCTATCGAGGTTATCAATGAATATCAGATTCACGACCTCGACTATGGTATCATCAACGAGCATCCATTCTTCTGCACTTGCGGTATGGGATTTGATGCTTTCGTTAGCATGAAATTTGCAGAGGCAGGAAAGCGTGGACCAATAACCTACGCTGAAAACATATTGAAAGAGGGACTGAAATATGAGCCTGAAACTTACGAAATAGAAGATGAGAATGGCACCATGCACTATAAGGCGTTTCTTATATCGTGTGCCAATGCATCGCAGTATGGCAATAATGCATATATTGCGCCACAAGCATCTATGAGCGACGGACTTATGGATGTTATCATTATGGAACCTTTCGATATCTTGGAGGCATCACGAATAAGTATCGAGATGTTTAACAAGACATTGGACAAAAATTCTAAGATTAAAACATTCAAAACCAAGAAGTTGCACATTCATCGCAGCAAGCCTGGAGTGATACACTACGATGGCGACCCTGTGATGACAGGCGAAGATATTGACGTTGAAATCAAGGCTAAGGGAATAAAAATCATCGTCAACTCTCATGGCGATAAGAGTCAGCGTAAGCCTAATGCCATACAGACAGCAGCCTGTGAATTGTTTAATGAGATAACATTGTTGCGCGATGACATAGCACGCCAAAGTTCGCGTGCGTTGGCATTAAGCAAGATGCTACAACGAAAACTTAATAAATAGTAGCAACTATAAGAAACAAAAAAAGAATAATAATATCAGAAGCCCACCTGAAGAATGGTGGGCTTCTGCTTTCTATAATAAAAAACTATGGTTGTCTGCTTCGACAGTCTATAAATAAAAGTCTTTTGTCAACTGCTGATACCACGCAGAACGTTCGCAATTAGCAGTCTGCAGCACTTGTTCTTCTACAATGATAGCTTCTGGACGCTGTTTCTGTATCATCACCATGCATCGCTTGGCAGGCTTACGCTCCACTGTCTTTATCTTGCACACTTTAGCAATATAAAGTCTGCTAAAAACAGCTTCTTCTTCATATCTCGGTAGCATGTCCATAGGAATTACAACAGAGAAGACACCTTGTGGCGAAAGCAAAGAAGATACACAGCGCAATAATTCCGAAACAGGCAGACTATCTGTGTGGCGAGCTAAAGAACGTTTGCCTTCTGGCGCTTTCAAACTATTCTCGAAGAATGGAGGGTTTGAGACAATAGCATCATATTCGCCAGAATGTTGCTGTAGAGGTGTTTCCACCACTTCTACCCTATCGCCAAATCCTGCTTCCGCAATATTTTCTCGCGCCTGAATGCAAGCGTCATGGTCTATATCTATGGCATCAATCTTAGCTTCGGGAAAACGTTGTGCCATCATCATAGCTATTAAGCCTGTACCAGTACCGATGTCGAGAATACGACATCCGCCTACAGCCCATGCTCCAAGTAGCACACCATCGGTGCCAACTTTCATGCCACATCTGTCTTGGCGAACCTCAAACTGCTTGAATGTGAAACTATCCTTTGCCATATTATATCTCTACATATCTTTATACTATTTCTGCTGTTGCTTGATAATGCTATAAGCATCATAAAGTCCAAGTTCGCCAGCCTTGCTAAGATCTGCCACAGCTTGCTGTTTGTTGCCCAACTTAAGATAAGTCAAACCGCGATTGAAGTATACCTCAGCAATATCAGGATTCAGACTTATTGCTTTAGTATAATCATCTATGGCATGACTATAATTCTTAACCGAGCAACGGAGGTTGCCACGGTCGAAATACAGATAAGCATTATCTGGCGCAAGCTTGATAGCAACATCGAAATCAGCCTCTGCCTTTGCAGCCAACAGTCTTACATCCATACCTCGCGAAGCCTCATAGTTGTTGAATAGCGACTGACTTACAGCTCTTTGCCAATAAGCCAACATATTTGTGGAGTCGGCATTGATGCAGACTGTCAGGTCACTGATGGCAGCATCATAATTCTGAACTACAGAATAAGCCACAGCTCTCTCCATAAGTGTAGGACAAGCCTTAGAAACGGTAGTTGTTGTGGCTATGCGAGTAGACAGAATATCAATGTGGGTAAAGATATTCTTTGTATCTGCCGAAGTGAGCTGACGAATACCACAGCTGAGGTATATCTTGCGCAACGGTTTAGCATCGGCATTATATTTTTCGATATTAGCATCGTAGGCTTGATAAGTCTTAATTCCATTTGAATAAGAGTCGAAAGCCATACAGTACATAGGCTTCATCTCGCCATCTACATGTCGATTTTGCACACGACCACGATATTCGCTCTTGTATTCTGGTGCTACATCCGAAGAGTCGGCAACAACAATCTGATTATACTTCTCAGGATCTATCTCAGAGCGTTTTCTCATCTCCTTAAGCTTAGCTTTGCTCCATCGTTTTTGCACACCAAGATGTTTATTAATCTGTGCCTTAAAGATGCGGAATTCGTCGAGCTCTGCCTTTGCAGTCATACCAAGTCGACGATAACAACGTGCACGATAGCTCAAACCTGTCCAAAAGTCAGGGAATTGCTCTATTACTTTGGTATAGTCGTGAATGGCACCACGCAAGTTGCCAGTCTTCTCCTTTAGAGTTCCGCGGTTGAAGATAGCCATAAAGTTTTGTGGTTCCATTTTGATGACATAGTCGAAATCGTCGATAGCACGATTATCGTCACCAAGTTGCACACGCAGAAGTCCACGATTGTAATGAGCAAGGAAGTTGTTTGGCTCAAGGTCGATAGCCATATCATAATCAGCCATGGCACCACGAAGGTTGTTGATATTGAGTCGTGCCAAAGCGCGGTTCACATAATTGCCAGTCTCCTTTGGTTTCAGATGTATAGCCTTGCCAAGTTCCTTGTCGGCATCAGCCCATTGCTTGCGCGCCAACGACATGTTAGCCCTAATGGTCCATGTAGAAGCATCATAAGGGTCAATCTCCAAACTCTTGTCGAGCCATTTTGCTGCCTCTACGGTATCTTTCTTATTCAGCCACACCTCAGCCTTAAGCTGATAAGCATTAGCAAAACGCTGCCATTTGCGAATGATAGAATCTGTCTGCGCCAACGCATCATCGTAGTCTTTGCTATTTAGCATACAGATGGCACGATTAAACCAATAGTTGCGAGTGTCGGGACTAATGGCTATCGCCTTGTTATAATCGGCAATAGCGCCAGCATAATCTTCCTGACGTATACGCGAAATGGCACGAAGATCGTAGAGAATATCAATATAAGGATTAAGCGCTATAGCCTCTGAGGCATCCGTCTCGGCACCAACAAAATCGTCGAGATAGAATTTTGCCACAGCTCTATACTGCCATGGCTCATATAAAAAAGGTTTTAGGGCTATAACCTGATTAAAATATTGTATCGACAACACATAGTCCTCATAGTGCAATGCCACTTTTCCACTTGTTATCAAGCGGTCTACATTAAATTGTGCTTTGGCTGTCAGAACGCTAACAGCCAAAGCTATGAGGAGAATGTATTTTTTCATGATGACATAAATTACAGATAGCCATAATTATAGCTATCGCAGAATGTTATCCTTTGACTATCATTATTTAGCAGACGCCTTGGTGCGATAAGGACAACGGAAACGTCCCTGCATGATAGACTTCAGCTTATTCTTTATCAACTGCTTACGCAATGGCGAAACACGGTCAACAAACATCTTTCCTTCAAGATGATCAAACTCGTGCTGCATCACACGCGACAGATATCCTTCTACCCACTCATCGTGTGGCTGCATATCTTCGTCAAGATATGTGACATGAATACGAGTGTGGCGAGCCACCTTCTCGTGGATACCCGGTATAGAGAGACATCCTTCTTCCATGTTCTCAACAGTTGAATCCTCGTCAACCTCTACGATATGAGGATTGATAAAGGCATGGCGAAAACCTTTGTACTCAGGCATATCTTCGCTAAGTACATCAAGGTCGATAACAACAACCCTTATTGCGCGTCCCACCTGTGGAGCTGCAAGTCCGATACCTTCGCTGGCATCGAGGGTCTCATACATATTCTGCAAAAACTCCTGCAGACCTTCATAGTCGGCAGGAATATCCTCTGCAACCTTTCTTAATACTGGTTGTCCGTATGTGTAAATTGGTAGTATCAAAACAATAATGTATTATGATTTAAGTCTTAAACGAAAACTTATTTCAAATAAGAACAAAAATCTATTTCAAATAAAAAAGCAGAAGCACACGACTTCCTAACGACCGTTAGCTCTCATCCAATCTTGCAAGATTATCGTTGCCGATATCTCGTCGACTAATCCCTTATTCTCGCGTCGAGCCTTCTTGCCAATTCCGCTATCCAATATAGCCTGATGTGCCAACACCGATGTAAATCTTTCATCGTAGTATTCTATTGGAATCTCAGGCATAGCCTTTCGCCAACGGTTCACAAACTGTTCCACACGAACTAAGTTTTCGCTTGGCTGTCCGTTGGGCTGAGTAGGTCGACCAATGACAATGCGTTCCACCTGTTCTTGCGAAGTATATTTTTTGAGATAGTCGAAAAGTTCAGATGTAGAAACAGTTGCCAACCCATTAGCAATAATCTGCAATGGGTCGGTAACTGCAAGTCCTGTACGTTTCTTTCCGTAGTCTATTGAGAGTATTCTCATCAACAGCTATATAATAAAGGAAAAGAAAAATTACTTCTTGAAGAGCAACCAAGCGTCGCCCTTAGGATTATACTGTGAACCGCGAATAGCGTCACGACTCTGAACAGCCTGTCCCTTGTCGTTGAATGTAGAAGCTACAACGCGATACATATTGATAGCCGAGTTGTAAACAATCTGAGCATTGTATCCACCAGCCTTAAGAGTGCTCTGCACACCCTCAGCATTAGCCTTCAATGAGTAAGAACCTACTACTACGCTGAATGCCTGTAAGCCATCACCGCTAACAACAGTAACACTCTCTGAACGAACTGTTGCATTGTCAACATTAGAAACAGTAGTCTGTGTTGCAGGAGTAGCTGGAGTAAGAGGAGTTACCACAGCAGTCTCTGTCTGTGTTGGCTGTTCTACAACAGCAGGAGCCTGCTCCTGTTCCTGTGCCTTAGCCTTTTCATATGCCTTTTTGTATGCGCTTTCCTTAGATGTATTACAACTTGTAAGAGCCATAGCTGCGCAGAAACCTGCACACAATACGAGATATTTCTTCATAATAAATATTTAATTAATTGTTGTTCATTATAATCAATGTGCGAAATTACAAAATATATCGCAAACACTAACTTTTTATCAACATAAAGTTTGTTAAATACCCATTTCTAACGTTTTTTATAAAAATTTGCAAGGCAAAATCGTTGTTATTTAAAAGATTATTATTATATTTGCGATGTAATCATGACAACTGCACTACAGCAGGATATAATCCAAGCCTAAATCAGTTGTTATCTTTGACACTAATTCAACTAATAATTAACCATCTAAAAGAAAGGCTATAAAATGAAAGCATTAGGTTACCTTGGCGCATTCCTCGGAGGCGCTGTTGCCGGAGCAGCTCTCGGTTTGCTTCTCGCTCCAGAGAAGGGTGAAGAAACTCGTACTAAAATTACAGACGCAGTAGACGATTTCTGCAAGAAACACAACCTTAAGCTCAGCCGTAAGGAAGTTGACGATCTCGTTGACGACATCAAGGATGCAGCTACAGAGGAATAAGTAATTTATTTGATTAGAGAAAATAGAGTCGGTAGAAGATAGTATCATCTACCGGCTCTACTATACTATTTACAATATTAATATCATCATATTATGTTTTCAAGCGATAAAAACGTTGAGACCATAGGTCAACTCGTTGAAACCCTAAAACACTACATAGGGCTTCAAAAAGAATATGTGAAGCTCGACGTTATAGACAAGGTAGTAAGGCTTCTCACCGTTGCAACAATGGTACTTGTGTTTTGTGTCATACTTATGATGGTATTGATCTACGTTTCGTTTGCTGTGGCGTGGGCTTTGGAACCATTGTTAGGCATCGTTGCAGCCTACCTTGTTGTAGCAGCATTCTATCTTGTCGTTTTCTTTTTATTCATCACATTCCGCAAGCAGTGGGTAGAAAAACCATTGGTTAAGTTTCTCGCCGGCTTGTTCCTAAGTAAATAGCAGACTAATGGAAAACAATAACTCTACCCCACAACAGATACAGACTCTTGAGGAGATAGTTCTCCGCAAAGAATTGGTATTAAACGAACTTCATAACGACGACAAGAAGATTCAAGAATTATGGAGTTCTCTATTTCATGTGCCAGATTTATCTGCTTCCACCCCAACAAAGCGATTTACTAAATTCATAAACATCGGTGCTGGTGCCCTCGATGGTGCCATTCTTGCATGGAAGCTTTATCGCAAATTTAAGAAAAAAAGATAATTATAGCATTTCTAATCATTATCTATTCTGGGCATTTATTAGCAATCGTGTTTTTCTACAGTTTTAAGGTAAAAACTTAAGGGCAAAAAAATGGAGTACCGCTGTACTCCTACCTTGTTAACCTTAAATCTAATACTATGAAAAACACAGGGCAAAGGTACAAACTTTATTTCACTACTCCAAGCATTTTATTCCTCATTAACACTTATTTAACACTATATATACAAAAAAAGGGATGCAGACGTATAATTCTGCATCCCTTTTTGGGTTTTATAATTTCTTTTTGTATTAAGCTAAGCTCAACATATTCATATTCATATTCATATTCATATTAAAACATGTGCATCTTACCAATAGCGATAAGCACTACGTAGCCTATAATGAGCGACAATACACCAGCCAACAAACCGACCTTAGCCATATCCTTCTGGTTAATCAAGCCTGTAGAATAAGCGATGGCATTAGGAGGTGTAGAGATTGGCAACGACATAGCGCAGCTTGCAGAAACAGCAATACCAATGAGCACGGTAGAAGTACCACCAATGATGCCGAGCGAATCACCCATACCCTTACAAACTACCGAGAGAATAGGAATAAGCAAGGCTGCTGTTGCGGTATTCGAAATGAAGTTTGACAAGGCGAAACATACCAAACCACTTATCACGAGGATGACGATTGGGTTGAGCGAACCGAAAGGAATACTCTTGATAGCATTCTCTGCCAAGCCTGTACCATTCATAGCCATACCGAGAGCAAAACCACCGGCTACCATCCAGATAACTGCCCAGTCGATATTCTGCAAGTCTTTGGCTGTGATAACGCCTGTGAATGCAAACACAGCTATTGGAAGCATGGCGGTAGTGTTGGCATTGATGCCAAGCTGCTTACCGAACACCCAAAGGATGATTGTTGCAGCAAAGGTTATCGCTACCACTACAGTACGCCAGTTGTGGCTTACATTTCCTTCTATCGTAAGTTCGATAGTCTTCTGCTTGAATGGAAACATCTTAAGCAAGATAAACCATGCCAATAGCAACATCACTATTACCAATGGCACCATTATAGCCATCCATTGTCCAAAGCTAATGCCCATATCCAAGCCTGCAGGGTCGTTCAACACCTTGTAGGCGAAGGCGTTAGGAGGTGTACCAATAGGAGTTCCCATACCGCCAAAGTTGGCTCCGATAGGAATAGCCATGGTCAGGGCAATACGTCCTTTTCCCTCTGGTGGCAATGCCTTGAACACAGGGGTCAAGAATGTGAGCATCATCGCAGCTGTAGCAGTATTCGAGATAAACATCGAGAATACGCCTGTGATGAGGATAAAGCCCAACAACACGATTTCGCTCTTGTTGCCAAAAGGCTTAATCAAGGTTCTTGCCATGAGTACGTCCAATCCACTCTTAGTAGCGGCAATGGCAAGGATGAAACCGCCAAGGAACAGGATGATTGTAGGGTCGGCAAAACATGCCATGATACCCACAGAGTCGAGCAACTGTCCATACTCACTTCCATCGCCTTGCAAAAACTTGAACGACGAATTGGAAACGCAGAACAGCAACACAAAGATAATGGTTACCGACGTTGCCCATGCCGGAATAGCCTCGGTGAGCCACAATAGCACAGCCATCACAAATATGGCTATGACGCGTTGCTGAACTATGGTCAGCCCCTCGATGCCAAACGCTGAGCTTGGCAAGTTCCAAACAATAAGAGTAATGAGTGCCGTAACGGCAAACAAAACAAACTTCCTGATGTTGAAGTCGCCAGATAAGACTTCTTTCAGTTTCTCTTGCATAATTTAGGTTTTATGTTTAGGTTATTATTTTTTCTTTATTGTTTATACATATTATTATGGTATGTAGATTCCAATGATTGCAAATTTAGCACTTTTTTCAATAACAAGCAACCGAAATAGCTTTTTTTTTGTACCTTTGCCCACGCATTAGGTTCTCCGCTGCGAGATTAATAGGGAACCGAGCGAAATTCTCGGACAGTCCCGCTGCTGTGAGCGGCATTATGCCAACAGATAACATACAGTCACTGAGCGCTTTTCACGTTTGGGAAGGCTTCTGTTGGTGCCGTAAGTCAGAATACCTGCCTTTTGCCTTGACACAATTCCGTTTCTCGAGGAAGAATGAGGAAGATAACAATAATAATAGCAAGTTTGGCTGTCGTTGGCATTGATACTGCCTACGCTCAGTCTGACTCCATCTCGCTTCGTGAGGTGGAGGTGACGGCTATTGCCCAAAAGTCAAGTTTCAAATCTTCTACTCCTGTTCAACAGTTGTCGGCAGAGCGAATGTCGACTCTTGGCATTGGTTCTATGTCTGAAGCGTTGAAGCACCTGTCGGGCATCACAGTTCGCGACTATGGTGGTGCTGGAGGAATGAAGACGGTTTCGGTGCGTGGTATTGGTGCTCGACATACAGGAGTTGTCTACGATGGTATGGCTATCAGCGATTGCCAAACAGGCGAAATAGATCTTTCGCGATTTGATACCGACAACACGCACAGCATGACTCTTGCCATTGGCGATGCTGACAACATCTTTGTGCCAGCTCGTAATGCAGCTTCGCCAGCAGCATTATACATAGAGACTATTCCCGACTCTGCCTTTGCTACGGCTCGCCTTGGCGTTGGCTCATGGGGCACAGTTAGTCCGAGCTTCAAGATAGCTCAGCCTTTGGGCAAGGCTATGCTCGACCTATCAGCAAGCTATCTGCATTCCGACAACAACTATCCATTCACGCTCAAAAACGTTAAGCTCATAACCAAAGAGCATCGTAAAAACTCGCGTATGGATGCAGGACGCATAGAACTGGGCACTCGATGGCACCTTAACGCCAATAGCATTCTGTCTGCCAAAGCTTATTATTACGACAACAATCGACAATTGCCTGGCATAGTGCGCATGTATACTCAAGACAACGATGAACATCTGCGTGAGCGCAATGCCTTTGTTCAGTCGTCGCTACGCTCCACTCTCTCTTCATCGCTTTCCTTGATGGCTAATGCCAAGGTGTCGTGGTCAGAATCGGCATATAGGGTTGGCGTACCTTCGGGTGGCAACACAAGCCAAAGCTATTGGCAAAGAGAATATTATGGTTCGGCTGCTATGCTGTATGCACCATGGCGAAATCTTTCGTTCGACTATTCTGTCGACTTCGCCCACAATAATCTCAACACCACCATGATTCAATGGCAGTCGCCATCGCGCAACTCTTTATGGCAAACCATCTCGGCAAAATATTCAAATAGCCGCCTAACGGCAATAGCTCGAGTGTTATGGACAAACTGTTGGGACGATAACGACAAATCTCACAACCACGAGAATCGCATTATGCCTTCCGTTAGCTTGTCGTACAACATCCTTCCGCAAGGACAGCTCATGGCGCGAATGTTTTGGAAGAGTTCATTGCGAATGCCTACTTTCAACGAGCTATATTATTACCACATAGGTTCCACCGACCTCAAACCAGAACGCTCATCGCAATGGAATATCGGTTTGGTTAGCGACACCCACATAGCTTCGTCAATAGGCTCCATTCGCATCGCAGCCACCATCGACGGCTACATATCAAATGTCGAAGACAAGATAATAGCTATTCCGTTTAATATGTTCGTGTGGCGAATGATGAATCTTGCTAAGGTGCGCACTCTCGGCATTGATGCCACAAGCAACATCGCTTGGACCATCAACCATCGGCATACACTCTTGCTATCAGCCAACTACACTCTGCAGAAGGCACAAAACAGAAGCAATCCGCAGTCGCCATACTACAACAACCAGATTGCATACACTCCTGTCAATACCTTCGCCACTACCCTGGCTTGGCAGAATCCTTGGGCTGATATAGCTGCCACTATTGATGGAATGTCTAAACGTTGGACAACTAACGAGCATAGTCGTGGCACAGGCATCCCCGGCTTTGCAGAGATGGATGTAAACATCAGTCGACGTTTCAATATCGGCAAGACTCATTTCAAAGCCACAGCCTCGATGCTCAACATCACCAATAAGCAATACGACCTTGTGGCCCACTACCCCATGCCAGGCAGAAGCTGGCGAATAAGCTTAGAAGCCGCTTTCAAATAGCCACAAAGACATTAACAACCACAACATAATTATTATTTATACAAACATGAAAAAGTATCTTTTATCTATCGCAGTCTTGATGGCTGCTACAATTTCGTTCACATCTTGTGACGACGACGATGACAGCGCAACATGTCCTACACCTGTCATCCCTCGGTATGGAGTTTATGTTATCAACGAGGGTAACTACTCTTACCAAATAAATGGTACACTCGACTTCCTTGGCTACGACGTTGCCAAGGGCACATACAGCATGACAGACAGCATATTCGAGAAAGTAAACGGTCGTTCATTGGGTGGCACACCTAACGATGCTCTCATCTTCAGCGACTCTTTGCTCTGTATTGCCGTTGCCGACGAAGACCGCGTAGAATTCGTCAACACCACTACTAAGAAGGCAAGTGCAGCTGTTAGCATTGACTCACCTCGCGAGCTTGCTTACGAGAGTGGTTCTAACTACCTCTACGTATCTTCATACACCGGCAAGGTTTATAAGATTGATATGACTACTCGCACTATCGCTGGCGAGAGTGAAAAGGTTGGTGCAAACCTCGAAGGTATCGCAGTTGCTGGCAACAAACTCTATGTTTGTAACTCTTGCAACCCTGACTACACCTACAACAAGAATGTTGTTGAGCTCAATGCCAACACCTTGGCTAAGAATCAGGATATCGAGGTTGTAGACAACCCTGTAGATGTTATCAACGCAGGCAGTGCAATCTTCATCCTCAGCATGGGCAACTATGCCGACAAGCCTGCTACCGTGCAGATGCTCAAAGACGGTCAGCTCTCTACTATCGGCAACGCAACTATGATGGCGTACGATGCTTACAACGATCAGCTTTATATGATTAATGCTCCTTTTGGTGGCGATAAAGAATACAAAGTATACAACCTCAAGAATGGTCAGACTACCACTTTCCTTACTAATCCTGACATCTTCTCTCCTTACAGCCTCGCTGTAAACCCAGTAAATGGCGATGTATTCATCACTTCGTCCACCAAGAATCCTGATACTGGCTATGCAGACTACACAGCCGACTGCAAACTCTACCGCTATACTTCAGCTGGCATACTTCTTGGCACCTACGACTGCGGTGTTAACCCTGGCACTATCGTTTGCGATTCTTACTATCAGAAATAAGAGCTTGATATTTCATTCTGAAATAACGCATCACATTAATATATCTTAATGCGACACATTATTATATATATATATGCCTTCGTGGCATTCTCTCTCCTGCAGGCTTGCTCAAACCAGAGCAAGCCTGTGGCTGTTGATGGCGACACCATACGTCTGAAATATTCCACCTTGCTCACCATGGTCAGATACTCAGACCATACTGATGTCACCATTGCCGACCCTTGGCATAAGGGCAAAACTCTGCAGACTCTCCGCATTGACAACAACAAGCCTTATCGTAAGGCGCTAATATTCACCACCCTGCATTGTCAGCTCATGGAATATCTTGGTTGCCAAGCTGCTGTGGCTGGCGTTTGCGACCTTAAATATATCAACATCCCCGACATCAAGCGTCGCACCTCTCCTACCTACAAAGGCACATTACCTTCGATAATGGATTGTGGCGACGGCATGGCACCAAACATTGAGCGCATCATAGCTCTCAATCCCGATGTGATGATAATGAGTCCTTTCGAGAATAGTGGCGGCATAGGAAAGTTGCAACAACTCAACATACCTGTGGTTATGGCTGCCGACTATATGGAGCAGTCGCCATTGGGAAGAGCGGAATGGATGAAGCTATATGGCATGCTATTTGGTTGCGAACAAACTGCCGATAGCCTATTCAATGTTGTAGATAGCACATATAATTCATTGAAGTCGATGGCAATAAAAATGAAAAAAGGACGTTCTATTCTTACAGAGCGTAAAACTGGCGCAACATGGTATTGTCCTGGAGGCAAAAGCACCATAGCGCAACTCATTGCTGATGCCAATGGTGGCTACGCCTTTGCCAACGACACCCAAAGCGGTAGCCTTGCATTGCCTTTCGAGCAAGTGTTGTCGAAAGCTGGCAATAGCGACATCTGGGCATTCAAATATGATGGTCCTCATCCTCTCTCACGCCAAGAGTTGCTCTCTGAATATCATGGCTACGCAGGACTTAAAGCCTTTCAAACAGGCGAAATATACCAATGCAATGCCTCTGCTACCTTCTATTTCGAAGAAACATGCTTCCGTCCCGACTACCTTCTGCGTGAGTTCATCCAATTGCTACACCCTGAAGCTAAACTCGGTGGACTGAGGTATTATAAAAAGTAAAAAGGTAAAAAAGTAAAAAGGTAAAAAAGTGAAGACTAAAAAGATATCTCCATGCCTAAAGCTATGGCTTGCCGTGTTTGCATTAGTGCCATTTTTTGCACTAAACATATTCTTTGGCAGCCTCGACATCCCAGCCACTAAGGTTGTGGAGATATTATTCTCATCTTCAGCCACTAACGATGCCTCTGCCTTTATCATCCTCCAAAGCAGACTGCCTCAAGCCATTGTCGCTATGCTTTGTGGTGCATCACTCTCGGTTGCGGGATTGCTTTTGCAGACAGCCTTTCGCAATCCTTTAGCAGGTCCTTCCATTTTTGGTATCACAAGTGGTGCAAGCCTTGCCGTAGCCTTGGTAACATTGCTTTTAGGTGGTAGTGCCACAGCCTTAGGCTTCCAACTATCCATCGTTGTGGCAGCATTCGTTGGTGCAAGCATCGTTACGGCTATAGTCTTGGCATTGTCGTCGATAGTGCGCTCCAACACCATGCTCCTAATCGTGGGTATTATGATAGGCTACATAGCTTCGAGCGCCATTACATTGCTCAACTATTTTGCATCCGAAGAGGGAGTAAGAAACTATCTATTGTGGGGAATGGGCAATTTTGGTGATGTGTCGTTACAACAACTTCCACTATTCACCATCCTCTCCTTGGTTGGCATCTTAGCATCGCTGATGCTCATAAAACCATTAAACACCCTTTTGCTTGGCGACCGCTATGCTGAAAACTTAGGCATAAACATTCGCAGAGTGCGCAATCAGCTTCTCGTAGTCACAGGCTTGCTCACAGCAGTCTCTACAGCCTATTGCGGTCCGGTAGCATTCCTCGGCTTGGCAGTTCCACATATCGCACGTCTCGTCACCAACACCGAGAACCATCGCCAGTTGCTACCAGCCACCATCCTTTGTGGTGCAATAGTAGCCTTACTATGTAACTTTCTCACCACTCTACCTCCTAACGGCACCCTGTTGCCACTCAATGCTATTACGCCATTGATAGGAGCTCCGGTAATAATCTATGTTGTCTTACTAAAAAGATAAAACCATATGACCAAGCTATACACTAAAACAGGCGACGATGGCACCACATCACTTGCCAACGGCACAAGAGTTTCAAAGACAGATATAAGAATAGAAACCAATGGCACCATCGATGAGCTAAATGCCATTCTCGGTCTTGCCAAAGCGCAAGCACCCAAACCACTATCTATAAAGATTGCCGACATCCAGCACAACCTCGTAGACATTATGGCGGCAGTAGCAGGCAAAACAATTGATACCACCCATATAGAGTTTGACACTCAGCTCTTTGAACAAGAGATGTCAGCTTCCGACAGCTCCTTCTCCTTTGCCACTCCAGGCTCATCGGTGCTAAATGCTGTGCTCCATATGGCACGCACAAAAACTCGCACATGCGAACGCCGACTTTGGGAAGTAAACGCTATCACCCCTCTTCCTTCAGCCATCCTCATCTACCTTAATCGACTAAGCGACTACTTATTCTTCGTTAGTACAAAGGAATAAAAAAAAGCGTCCCATTATGATGTGACCCCGAAAAGTTGGACATTAAATTAAATATTAATGATTCAACTCACT
>OKRS01000068.1_pt1 | contig 72952 bp, 76 predicted proteins | sample 1601191 | NCBI WGS metagenome assembly OKRS01 (sample SAMEA3541509, study PRJEB24748) | human gut metagenome | biome: human gut; feature: human-associated habitat; material: faeces | place: China | collected 2012
TGGCGAACCGCCAGATAAAGGCCATGCTGACGCAGGCTGCACTGGCTGCCGTCAAGTTCAACCCCGTTATGGCGAGGTACTATATGCGACTCGTGGAACGCGGAAAGAAGAAGCCGGTTGCACTGAACAATGTCAAGAACAAACTTGTGCATTTGGTCACTGCAATGGTCAGGAACCGACAAACTTTCACCCCTGAATATAAAATCTCAGCTTAAAATGAAAATAATGGTCAAAACATTTGGATATTAACATAGAAAGCGGATGCTTGTTCGCGTTGAGACGCTCACATGGCGTTTGTTGAACGAAAACGACATGAATTAGATATATACGGATTCGACACTGAGTTTCGTAAACACAATTGCCTTTGTTCAGTTCTTAAAATAGAATCTTTATATTCTTTTTCTCCAACTATCGGAAAGCATGCTTTCATTGTACTTACTTATCGAAAAGGTTTCAAATCTTCACTGCTGTACATAATTCAATGTTTATAATTCAGCAGCGAAGTTACTTCTTTCTAACTTAAGCCCTAATTTGAGTGCTTACTGAAATACTAATCAAAACACAATTCAAGCTGAACAGTTCGTTTTTTATTGGACATATACAACCAGATACTATAGTCTAGAGTTCTTCTTGATACTTGCATAATATCAGCGGCATATTCAACAATCTGTTTGGCTTCATTGTAATCTTTATAAATAATTCCAGCATTCGACACGAATTTATATACATGTCTATCAACTGCAACACTTTCAACACCTAGGAGTTTCAACAAATAATCATAAGTTTTATCACCAATACCCCTAATGCTCTTAAACTTTTCTGAATTTAATTTGCTATTTATTAGATAAATCTTTAATTGATACGAATCTTGGATGCCCAAAGTCTTACAAAACTCTAATATTCGAATCATTCTAAATTGCTTTTCACAATCATGCCAATCAAGGACTTTTTCTATAGAATGCTTTTGTAATACCGCTAAAAATCTATTAACAGTATAGGCTACAGGATAATCGCTCAACACCTTATATACCCTCGGTGCTACAACATGCTGATAATTTAAACCAGCTTGTAACACAACATCCGTAAGTAATGCACCAATGTGATTCCTATAGGGACAATCTGGAGCCGCAATCAGTTGGAAGTCTCGTGTCTTACCTATATATGTGATAAGATCGCGAACCTTGACTGCTAAAGGTTTATCCATGTTTTATAGACTCTAAACTAAGTTTCTTTAATGCATTTAATCTATCTACACAATTAGGACATGCTCCACAAGGAATATCAGGAGAAGCCTGGCATGAAAAAGTAGCCCCAATAGGTGCATGTAACTCTATTCCTAATTTCGCAACTTCATATTTTGATAGGTTTCGGAAAGGCATTTCTATCTTAACAGACCCATACTCAGACAGTAGTCCTTCCAGCTTATCAAAGAATGCAGAAGAACAATCTATTTCTTTTGCATGATTGCTATTGATGAAAGCTGCATATACCTTATTTATTCCTAGAGTTTGAGCAAAAGAGGCAGCAACAGTCATCAACAGTACATTACGATATGGTATATATAAATCTTCTGCCTTAATATCATCGTTCCACAAATCAACAGGACGGATGAACTTGGACTTTGAATACTTAAAGATTGAAGATATATCTATTGTTTCTATTTTGTCTTTGTATTTCTCAGGAATAACTTTTAAAAGCGTACGGTATTCTTTGCTAGCACAATGCTGACCATAGTTGATAAAAAGTGGTACAAAGTCCACATTTTGTTCAACAAACATATACATCAATGTTGTCGAGTCTAATCCCCCTGATACCAGGACAATTCCCTTAGTTAATTCTGTTTCCATATTTTTGAAGCATATTTGAATAGTTCTGAGATTATTTTGTCAGCAGATACTGACAGTACTTTTGGTAATTCTGTCAGCATACAATTATCTGCAATAGAAAAAGGATCATACACAAACACAGGCATCCCTCTTTCTGCTGCAACCCCTACTTCAATCAATGTTCCTGGGTCATTATATAAGAGAACTGCAAGCATAATTTGGCAAGAATCCATCAATACCATGTCTGACTGAAACAATTTTTGCTTTTCTACCTTGCCTGCTTCTTTCGACATTTGACCATTTTCCTTAATTGGTCTTCGTGGTGTAAAATTATGATATTCTAAAGCTTGACATATAAAATCAATTGGTTTAGAATCTACAAAATCAAAATCTGGAGCAGCAATATAAATATTGATACCCTTTCTGACATCCCAGGGCAAAAAAACTCCATTATGCTTTTGCTTATCTTCTATTGGTATGTTCAGGTAATGTTGAGCCATAGACCTAAATTCATCTATGAAAGTCGTTTGTGCATATTCCGCTGCTACATAAGAAGCGTTGAGCAGGTTGTGCTCAAAGAGTGAGCGTTGGTCATATATTGCTACAACCGTATCAAAAACATCTCCAACTCCTACAGAATGCACTACAGGAACAGTCATAGAAGGTGTTGATACAATCTTTTTCACAGCATAATCATAAGCTCTACTACCACCTCTATTTTCTTTCAATACAAATTGCTCACAAATGTTCTGACAGTCATTTATCAAAGTATCGATATTGGAATAATCGTTCTTGAACAATGTAGAAGAAGTAGAGAGAAAAAGGGTTCGAAAATGAAATCCTCCCAAGTCAGCTAAATGCTCAACATCATTCGTTACATCCAGGTAGTATTGAGCATGCGTATTATGCTTCATTACTATAGACATATCAAAATCGCCCGCGAACAATAATATCTTTTCAAACTTGTCAAGCTTGGATAATTGCGAATCATTGTAAACTAAGTCTACATTTTCATTCAACAAAAAGTTATAACCTTGATCGCCAACCTCTTGGACCTCTTGAATCAAGACAGTATTCGGTGAATTTGTTACATTACCCAGTTTTATAATCTCTGTACATCCTATCTCTTTCAGATAATTCTCTATATGACTATCTAAATAAGAAGGAGCAAAATATGCGACGCTATATTCTTCGCCAATGGCATACATACCTCTTGCTGCATGTACTATACCCCCTAATCTCATCTTTATTAGAGGTGTTGCAGCAGACTTTAATGTAACATCATTAAAGATATAGCCTAGTATACAGAATTTACTCATACAGTAGTTGGAGTGATATCAACTATAACTGTATTGATAGGAGTCGAACTAGCATTGGAAACAACGCCAGTATAATTGAAGCCTTTCACAATACAGTTGCGCAAGTAATTGTATTTCGTTGGTAAATAACCAATAATGAGTCCATCATTGCTTTTCACAACCAATCTGACCTTGAAGTCAATATATACTTCTGTACCAACAGCTGGGAGTATTCTCTTTTTATTGTAATACTCACACGCATCAACATCTTCAATAAGAGTTGAAAACGCAAGAGCGCACTTATCTTCAGAATCATCCGCTCCTGTCACGCCTTTTATTGCTTTTGGAAAATTCTTGTAATCGCTAAAATTACCTGTTCCAGTACTTCCCATAATTATTTTTATTTAAATGAATACTTACATTGTTATTATCTCCTTTATCATATTAGCAAAAGCTTCCTCTGTATAGACTTTCTGCAATTCTTTATATTCTTCTTCGCTCAACTACAATCTTTGACCGCTCAGTTTCTGATACATACTAACAGCGTATCGATCCGTCATACCGGAGATTAAATCAATTATAGTGCGCAACTTAGAATAAGGACTAAGATTTTCTATATCAAAACTAGCGATTTCCTCATTTGAGAAGAATTTGTATTCTGTTGGAGGTATATCATTGACATTCTCTTCTCGTTTAGCAACCTTTAAAAAAGTTTTTGATATAACGCTTTTAAGATGATTTCTAAATTTTTTGTCTTGATTGAAAGCACAGTCCAATAATATGTTAAGTAACCCTTTAATTACAGAATTACCAGTAAGCTCTATTTGTTCAATTTCATATCGTGGAAAAATATTTTTCGCAGCAAAATCTTGCAATGCTTTTGAAACCATATCACCATCTTCTATAAGCTCTTTAGAGTATTCGCCCTTATCAATCTTTTCAAGATTAGTTTTAAATTTTGATATAGCCAGATTTACTAAATAACGAGTAATCGCCACACGAAAATCACACATTTTCCTTTTTTCGTCATTCTTATCGATACCTTTCTTATCAAAATCCAATCCAATGACTTTGAGGATGGAATAGTCTTGATTATCAGTCTCTTTTTTTAAATAACGATCAAGAGACTCTATTATATAATCAAAAGAGTACCATCCCATAGTTAGACCATCTTCTATGTCCATTATACTATATGATATAGAATCTGCAGCTTCTACCAAGAAACTGAGAGGATGACGTTTTATCTTATTGTCTTCTGTGCGCATATGGCAAGCCTCAACCATTTTATTGAATATGTCTGACTCAGAAGTAAACACGCCATGCTTCTTTCTACCAATATATGATTTATCGGGTTTATTATCATTTGGATATTTACTGTATGCAGCCAAAGTTGCATAAGTCAAGTTTAATCCTGACAAATCGCCTATATATTGCAATCTTGTAAGAATGCGAAAGCCTTCCGCATTTCCATCAAAACAGGTAAAATCTAGAGCTTGTTTATCTGTAACAATACGCTTTTTCAGATATTCCTTAAAATAGTTTTGAATGATGGTTTCACCAAAATGACCAAATGGTGGATTTCCTATATCATGAATAAATGCAGCCGTCTTAAGAATCATAGGGATAGTACGCTCTAATTCCATTGCTTTGTCCTTACCATAAACTTCTATAAAGTCCTGATCTCTGCATAAACTTATTCCTAAAGAATAAGCAATGCTCATAACTTCTATAGAATGAGTTAAACGTGTATGTACACTATCACCAGTTGTCAATGGCATAACTTGTGCTTTATCATGCATACGACGAATAGCAGAACTAAAAGCGACTCTACCAAAGTCGCTTTCGAAATCATTTCTTCTATCATCATCGCTTACTTTTGAACAGTGGTCTTTAAATTCAGACTGAGAACGATAACGTTCACTACTCAAATATTTGTCCCAATCAATAATATACATTTTTACTTTTTTTGTTATTTGATGAAAGAAATCTTCAATATAATCATTTGCAAATAATAAATGTCCAAAATGTTTAATCTGAACTTCCTCTAAATCATCTCCCTTCGAATAATGTTGCTTTATCCATTTTGCAAGTTTTAAAGAAACATTGTATCCATATCTGAGATGATAATAAATTACATTTACTAAACATAATGGTATATTTGGATTCTCTGGATAAACAATATCCATCGTTCTAGTGCGCAGGAATTGACAGAATCTTTCATTAAAGATAAATTTTTTATTATTAAAATCATATAGAATAGCTGAGAAATTAAAAAATACGCTATCTAAAAGTGCTGTAGTAGAAGGGGCTATTTTTTGTTTTTTTATCCCCCATGTATCTGCCATACGCCAAATATCTATTACCTCACCAGGTCTCTTGATTTTAATACCTCCAAAACTGTTTACTTTACGTTCTGATTTTCTTAAAAATTGAATTATGTCAACATCTTTTATATTGCCATGTACCAAAACACAATCGAAATCCCTTACTCCTTCATATTCTCCAGTCAAAAAATCACGAATTATACCACTCAAAACATATACCTGTTCATGAGAAGCTAAGGCATTTAACAATTTCCAGCTTTCATCATCTAAAACAAAAGTTTTAATGAAATAATAAAATGCGTTTTCTTGCGCTATAATTTGCTCTTTAATTCTCATAAAGCTTTAGTACTTAATTCTATATTACTAACGAAAAACACATTTAATAAGCACATTGATGCTCTATTTATGGCAATGTCCCTTGTATAACATTTACAAATGACTTATTTATAAATTAGCCCCTAATTTGTGTGCTTCAAAACAATTTTTTGAAATATAGATGAACGACTGTGGAACTTGGAAATTTGGAACATACAATTCAGGATTTATCCCTTCCTTATATTCCTTACATTCCTTTATTTTCAATACAACAGCCTTGTCTTTTCCTTTATAATACTTATCATAGAAGTTTCTTGATACCCCAGATTGTTTTTTGGTAATCTCCCAAACATGCTCTGGAGTATCACAAATAATATCTTCTACAATGAATTCGCCTACAATCTTGCTGATAGGACTACTAGCATATATATATACTTTATCTACCTTTTGCTTAAAGAGAATCTTACGGTATTCGTATTTCTTCTCGCCTGAAAAGATCTTCTCAACAAACTCTGGTTTAATCGATAATATAATGTTCATCTATTTCTCCTAAATCTAATAACTTATCAAATTGCTCATTAGTTAGCTTGAAGAATCCCCAATAGTTAGGATGTAAACCAACTTGCTCTATCATTGTCTTATTAATAACCTTTTTAGTGAAAGCTATATTGTATACCATCTTGACAACAATGAAATTTTGTTTAGTTTTATACCAATTACTTAACTCCTTTTCGTTAAAAACTGAATAACGGTTTGTATATTTCAAGAAGTCATTCTCATCAGCAAAATCATTGAAAGTCTTCACTTCACATACTGTACAAACAGAAGTACACACACTACGATATGCGGCAGGTCCGTTTTTGTCATTGGTTCGATAAATAACCAACAAGTCCCCTTCTTTTAGTTGCTTTACATCCTGCATCCAACATATATAAATCTTATAGATGCTATTTGTTTCTGACATATCCTGTATAATGTCATACTTTTGTTCGTTTTTCAAGATGGAATCAGGAAAGAGTTGTGTGTGATAGGCAGGAATGATGGAGAGTACATATTTGTCATGGCCGGCCTTCTTAACAAAAGGATAGTCAAGCATCATATCGCCAACATATGTTCTCATATCCTTAACCAAAACATACTCACTTCTTTCAGAGTCAAGTATTTTATCTGCAATGTGTGAAAAGCCAAATTTCTCGAACATAGCTATCAACTTTTGCAAGCTATCAGTCGGGAACATAGTGACATATATTTCATCTACATCTTCAACAATAGCCTTGTCCATTATTTTCTTCATGAAACGCTCACCACGAGTTGTATGACGATTGTCATTATCAACCTTGAATGTGCCTACTTTCAATCGTTTCTTTGCTGGAAGAACTGGAGTTATATCGGAAAGTTTCTCTTCCTCTATCTTCAAATACAGAAAGTCCTTTAATTCACCATCTATATAATAGCAATAGGCTGTTTCATCTGAAGCAACCTTCTTTTCATACCACTTATTAAATTCAGGGTAGCTCTCCCTCAAAGAATCAAAAAAATGATCCGTGACGTCTATGTCTGAGAATTTTTTTATTTGCAAATCCATATGTTTTCATTTTAGATTGTTAATATGATTATTCATAAATTTAGTAGTTAGTACTCAATTTAGGGCATAGCCCTTTGTCTAGGCACTTTTACAAGTGCCTACATATTGAGATGTTAAAAATTTCACATGTTTATTAACTATTTCATACATTTTACACACAAGTGATTTTCGGCTGCACTCGACATAGCTCAAACAAGTTTGGCCCTGCGCTCGTTTGCATGAAAAGTCTTCGCTCAACAATTTAAAAGCAAGCTTTCATTGTTCTCACTTACCGAAAATGTTGGCATGTTGCCAATCCGAAGTACAGTCAAGGTCATCCTCATCCTTTCCACGATCTGACTCTTCTGCTCTTGTTGATTCTACCTTCTTTACTTTCTGTCTCTTGTCACCAAAGCGGTTTTTGTCGGCAAACTTTAGCTTGGCGGTAAGGTCTGCCACCTTACGTTCTGCCGATTTCAATTTACGTTCCTTTTCCTTCAACGACGACTCTAAAGACGACACCTTAGACAACACATTATCCAATTTGGACAAGCGCTCGTCATATTTCTTCTGCTTATCAAGAAAATCCTGGAGCACAGCATCACGGGCACGTAATCCCAAGTCTGCCTGTTCGAGCCGTTCCACGAGATAATTGATATAACGTTTTTGTTCTTCTGCTGTCATACCTTCACTTCCACTATTTTGTTGCGTGTATCCTTATATAAGAAAGGCTACACCTCTGCAATTCGAGCAAACTTGATTACATCCGGTTTGCACTTTCTTTAGATAAGAAAGGCTACATCTCTGCAATTCAAGCAAGCTTAATTGCATTCGGTTTGCACTTTCTTTGTACCATTTGTAGAATATGTTATAAGGTTCTCTGTTGCGTGAGCAGAACTGTTCAATGGAGATGCCTTTCGGCATTGCCTCCGTCTGGTACTGGAAATAAAATCTTTTAATACTTTTTCTTCGCTCGACAATCTGAAAGCAAGCTTTCATTGTTCTCACTTATCGAAAAAGTTCCAAATCTTCACTGCTGTACATAAATCAAGTGTTCTAAATTCAGCAGCGAAGATACATCTTTCTAATTTAAGCCCTAATTTGAGTGTTTACTTCAAAGTTACTAAAAATCAACGAATTAAGCAAATTTTCAAAGAATTATTTCGTTACTTAAAACGTTAAATATCAGAGCGTTATATTAATAACTTATCGGGTGATTTCAGCATCTGTTTTTCGGAACATCTAACTGGACACCCTATCTATTAATATCTTTTCAAATACTACTTGTTCCACTTACAATAATCTTGAAATTCACTCCATAGTTCCGCATCCCTGTTCAAAAAAGCATACTTAAATCCCAAGGCAGACTGTTCTATAGACAAATCCTCAATGACAAGTTGTTTGTTTTCCTCGGTAGGATCTATTTTATAAGCTGCAACCCTTCGCAAGAAATTGCGATAAACACTCATAAAGTCATTCCAAAAACGATTTTCCATCAAGTTACGACAGATACCTTTCCCATTGAACAACTTATCCAATAGTTCTTTTAGTTTGGCCAACTGGGGATTGATTTCACTTATGCGGAAGTCAGCCTTTTGAGTCTTCAAATTTATCGTTTGAGATATTACATTCTCAAACTCCAATTGATTAGGCAAGGGAATATCATCATAGTAATGCTTCTTGCGGTCATTGCAATAATTGCAAGCGATAAATAGATTCTCCCATTCGTTCACCTTTTCTTTGTTATTTGTGCGCGATACAATATGCTCTACCTGATAATCAGTAGTTACCTTTCGTTCACATAAATAGCATTTGTCTTTTTGATCATTCAATATCGCTTGCTTCACTTCGTCGCAAGTATATCCTGCTTCTGCGAGTTTTTCTGGAGCCTTATCTGATTTATATACCTTTATCATACAAACTCCTTTCTTGTATTTGGCATAACTGCCAATGCTGCATAATATCGCTCTTTGATAGTAGGTGCAACTGCATCAGGAACTTTATCCAAATCCCTCTCTATATTTTTCAATTCATCCTTCTCCAAAAGAGACAAAGAACTCTTCTGCGACAACTCTTCAAATCTTGCAACACTCTCAAGCAACTTTCCTGATGCTAATTCCACGCCGAAATAACCCTCTGCCAAAGCATCGTATGAGTAATCAGTCAAATCAGAGATTACCTCGTGGCGCAACAAGTCATATGCTACGGCATTGTTCAAGGAGTTGAGTACAAAAGGAGAATGAGTAGTCACTATCAACTGGATATTAGGGAACAATGTTGTGAGCAAAGGTAAAATCTCCCTTTGCATTTTAAGATGTAAATGAGTCTCAATCTCATCTATCATCACGATGCCAGGGGTATTGAAAGCTCTATTCAACTTGTCCTTGCCTTGCATCTTCAAGATCAAATCCACGATAATGTCAAGAGCAGCCGAATAGCCTGCAGACAGTTCTGTGAACTTGAACTTCTTGCCAAAGGAATGGATGTAAAAAGCATAAGTCTTGAAATCAAACTCTAAGTTCAATTCGTCATCCTCAAACAAACGACGAAGGATATTCTGAAATACCCCAAACCATTCGTCTATCTCATGAGCATATTCCTTAGCATTTTCGCCCTCCGCTAAAGCACGTTGCACCTTCAAGTCCACCAAGAACTTGATGAATTCACCCACTTTGTTGACTTTGATGTCACGATATTCCAAATTTGGCTTCTCTGGGTTCTTGACCTCCTTAAAATCAGAACGTCTTTGGTCGCCATAGTATGCCAACAGAAATTGCTTATCCGATATTGCTTTAGGCAGTAACTCGACCTCGTTCAGAGATAAATTTACCTTACCTGATAATTCTTCTATTAGTTTAGTCCAATCTTCGACCCCTTTTTGGAACTTAATTCTCTCTTCATTTGTTTTAGCGGAAGCCAAAAATCTTTCATTATCCTTTAAATACTTCTCATAATTTAAAAACAACAAGTCAGGATCTTTTGCGATTTTTTCAAGATAATCCACAATTGCCCCCAACAACAAGGTCTTACCAGTACCATTTGGACCGGTAATCAACAAATGTTTCATCTTACCTGCTTCACAGACATTGATGTCTATACCAGACAGATGAAAGAGTTTGTTTATATGAATAGACTTTAAGTATATGCTCATAACTTGGTTGTATTTATTGATTATAAAACAAAGTTAGTACTTTTATCAATAACTTGCAAATTTTCAGCAAATTTTATGTTAGTACTCAATTTAGGGCATAGCCCTTTGTATAGGCACTTTTACAAGTGCCTATATATCGAGATGTTAAAAAAAAACTTGTTTATTAACTATTGGCATATTGCCAATCCGATTTTATCTGGTCGCAGGCTGATAAAATCCTTGCAACCGTTAAATATTTTAGTAAAAAACTTACCAAGGTATTCCCATGCTGACTTCCCTTGCATCTTCACCGTACTTATTATACTATGATAAGTAGCCGCCATCTCAACCCCTTCGTCACTGCCGAAGTGGAGCATTGTATTGCGCTGGGTTGTCAAAGGACGAATCGTACGTTCCGCCAAGTTATTATCAATGGGAAGATTGCCATCCTTTAGAAAAGCAAAGATGTTGTTCCAGAATTTATCCAGATAATTCAAGGCTTCCCGCAAATAAGGAGTGGTCTCTGACGGATCTTTGTCAAGCTCTATCTTAAGATATTGTCTAAGAGTTATCTGCATGTCCTTTGACTCCAGATCTTGTCGACGCTTGACTCTCTCTTCTGGTGTAAGACCTTCTGCATCATATTGACGTTCTCTTTTATAATAGAAATCAACACCACTTAGAAAAGGACACGCATGAGTATCGCCGGCTTGTTCCAATGCCTTGTCTAACTTTGCCTTAAAATGGGCCATACAGACTTGATGTATGGCTTTCTTTAGATTAGGGCTCTGCTCTGCAGCACTCAACTCATCACCTATAAATACATAGGCGTTATACCCGTCGGTCATGACGCTCTTCAGTTCTGCGTCACCTATAAAATGAGTCAGCACGTCACGACCGCGCGAGCCATCCTCATAAAAGAAGATGACTGTCTGCTCTGCCTTGTTGACCAATACCCAGATGTAACATTTCTTGTAATGGTCATACTTACGGACCTTACACCAAGTCTCGTCACAGTTTACTATCGAGTCTTTCTCCAACGCCACTTCCTTCAGTACCTTGACAAGCTCGTCCAGGTACTTCTTGCCTTTCTTCAACCAGTTACGTAATGTGTTGGCTGATACCTTCATCCCCAAATCGGTAAGCCAGCGATGAAGCAGGCCGAAAGTGACATTCTTCACATAGACCTCGTATGCTATAGCCTGAAGGAATTCCGGCGTAGCCTTTGTGCCGTCAAACTTGGTGACAACCTGCGGATTACCTGCTTTGGGGAAATAGCCCCACTTCGGTTTCTTGCCTTTCTCCACATAGTGGACCATCTCGAAACGTTCCTCTACAAGGTTTACCTCAAGATGGAAAACGGGAACCATCTTTCTTTCAAGTATGCGTCCGGGGATTTTTGACAAGTCTGACCTATACTCTTTGGAAGTGCCCTGGACTCCCATAGTATTATAGGTGTCGGGACGATTTGACAAGTCGCGAGACTTCTTTTCCTGAGAGGCGGTTGTTGCTGATGGCTCAGACTCCTTGTTGGCTATAGAGTTTCCAGGCAAAGAAGAAGAGGTTCCATCAAAATCATCCTTGTCTTTAGTACGGTCGGACTCTTCTTCTGGATTCTTTTTCTTTGAACCATAACTTTTATTACCGAAGCGATTCTTATTAGCAAACTTCAGCTTGGCGGTAAGGTCTGCCACCTTACGCTCAGCAGCCTTACGTTTCTCAACCTCAGAAGTCAAGTTCTTCTTAAGATCTTCCACATCTGACAATACATCATCCAATTTGGACAAGCGCTCGTCATATTCCTTCTGTTTATCAAGGAAATCCTGGAGCACAGCATCACGGGCACGTAATCCCAAGTCTGCCTTTTCGAGTCGTTCCGCAAGGTAATTGATATAGCGTTTCTGCTCTTCTGCTGTCATATCTTTACTGTAATCAACAGCCGGGCGCGAGATTGCCTCCCGTGCCAACAGCTCTTGCTTTTGTTCTATGATATGTTGCAGTTCGTTCATCCGTAATGCTCTGATTTTCAACTACAAAGATAGTGAAAATATATGAGAAAAACGAATAAATAAGCTGCATAATTATCTGATTTTCAATGTTTTAACTATTGGGTTTTCCAATAACAACACAACATCTTTCCAGTCTATCCTATAGACCAATTCACCACCTTCACGCTCCACTTTCATAAACTGATAACCCGATACGAACTTCTTTTCAAACAGACTGTATGAACGGTTGTCGTATGTGAACAGTCTTACTATGCGGCGGTCTCGTGACATCACGATAAATACATCCCCGTCATTTGGCTCACGGTGAAGTTGTTCGCGTATGATGGACAACACCCGGCTATGCTTGCATCGCATATCGGTGAAGTCACGGAGATAGTAGAACTGGTTCAATCCTGTTACACTCAGCATAGACCCTCCAGTTTCTCTATCAGCCGCTTCAACTCCTGATAGCTTAGATTCTTCTGGGAGACATGCAGACCATTGGTCATTCGAAGCTCCACAAGTATACGAACGGGAGATGTAGGACCTGCTTTCTGCGGTTCCTGCTGACGGGGTTCCTTCTTCGGCTGTTCTTGAACCGAGGAAGAAAGTCCATCCACCTTCACTTCCACTATTTTGTTGCGTGTATCCTTGTACCATTTGTAGAATATATTATAAGGTACTTTGTTGCATGAGCAGAACTGCTCAATGGAGATGCCTTTCGGCATTGCCTCCGTCTGGTACTGGAAATAGAGTCTTTCCAAATCTTCGCTGCTGTACATAAATCAAATGTTTTTAGTTCGGCAGCAAAGATACTTCTTTCTAATTTAAGCCCTAATTTGAGTGCTTACAGACTTTATGTAGATCGGAACTAAGCACTTTGACTGCCCTCTTCTTAAAAAGGCAAATCATCAGAAGTACGCATTTCAGCAACTTCATATGTGGCAAGATGATCATTCCAATCATTAACATTCACATACTTCAATAATTCTTCTGAACCAGTAAAAAGACTCGTTGCTATTTTTAAGGTTGCAATCTTGCCATCTCCACCATTATCATTAGTCCACTCATAATAATCATCCAATGGAGTCATATTCAGACATTTTACATAACCACGTGCCGACAATAATGCTTCCAAATCAGCTAAAGTGTTTATATAAAACTTGTAGCTGATATGTAACTTGTCTTGAAGAAATGATAACAAAGGATGATTCAATATTAATATTTCCCTTAGTTGTTCCGTTTTTCCTTCATTCTTTTGAGAAAAAACATCAACTAATTGATTGAGTGTCTGAGAGGTTTTGAATAGTTGCTCTATCACATTGGCCTCTTTCACTTTATTTTGCTCATCTAGAAATCTTTTAAACAAACCGGCAAATTGTTCCTTCAGATACTTTGTTATATCGGTAGTACTCTCAAAAGCTTTGATGTTATTGTTTACCTTCAACTTGTTGACTTCCTCAATGAACTCATAAATCTTACTAGAATCCACATATTTATACTTTATCTGGTCATTATCTTTATTCAACAAATATGTCTGATACTCGGCTAACACGGAATTTTCTATAAAGATATAGATTTGCTTATTCTCCTTAAGAGCCGTCTTCAATTCTATTTGAGAAATCGAATATGGACCTGTAACGGATTCTGAACCCAATCGCCCACCTATGATTGATACCAATATATCACAGTTTTTTATCTCATCATAGCAGTATTTTTCTAATTCTGCATCTTTTCCATAAGGTATATCACCCTCTTCATTTCTGATAGGTTCATATCCCAAGGACATGATAAATTGATCTAAATCCTGACGAACTTGGCGCAAATCATAGAAGGTGGAACTTATAAACACTCTTGGTTTTGCCATATCTTATACATTATTTTTCTTATACCATTCATCCATCTCAACATTGATGATATTTCCATGATAACAATCATGTTCTGCATTATTTCTAAACAACTTTTTATTGTCGTCATTTAGATTCGAATAAAATATTTCTGAAATCATAATCGGACTATCAAAATATGTCTTGTTACCATAACTTGCTAATCTAGTAGCATTTTTCAAAACTGGTCCAAAGAAAGCTCTCGATATTGTATCACTTTCACCTTTCATATCAAATAGCAAAATGCGGTCGTAACATACACCTATCCCCCATCGGAATGTAGGCCATTGTCTCTTCGACATTTTGAAATTCAATGTTTTAAGTAAACTGTTCAGTTGAGCAACCAAAGTTATCAGTTCATTAATATCGTTTTTATATCGAGTATCAAATATCCCCCAAATAGCACTATCACTACTATTTATATCTTGGCATAACTTGGTAGACTCAAACAGCGAACAAACCTGCGTAACCAGACTCCTGTATAATTTAGCGTATAAGATACGTTTGTTTGCATCCATCCAATCTTGCATCACCCTTATATCAACATAAATCACTGAGCAATAGGCATAAAGTGATTTTTGGACTATATTTTCCGAATCATTGGGAAGTGCATTTTGCTCTGTAACAGTAGTCACATCACCATCCAGAATAAGATCCATTTCTCTTAACGATTCTTCGAAAGAATAAACTTTATATATTGGTTTCATGAATCTTAGAAATTATATTTTTCCATCCTCTATAGAATATACACATTACCTTTCATTTTATCCAATGGTATTGATGAAAGACACACCATTTTGATTCTCTATGATTTTTGCAGCTTTGGTGCTACTTATTGTAATCATTGTAGAATGATGAATGCTCAGTACCTTATCTTGCAATTGAGTATCATCCTCTAATGCTTTTATATTCAGTCCTATGTTCCTAAGATAATCTATATGAAGATGGCGGCTATGAGATTTTGTTAAAGCGTGGCTTCCTATATTCTCAACAACATTATTAGCTTTGTCTTCGGCGTCATGAATATCTTCGAACATATTTTTTATCAACCATTGCTTAACCAAGCCATTAGACCAATCTATTACCTTTTGGCATTCACCTACTAAAGTTGGAGTATATTTCGACAATATAGGTCCCCAAACTTGTGTACCTACCGGATTAACTTCATTCTCATGCTTGATATTTTCAAACTCCTCAATGATTCCATGCGCCCTATACATACCGTATTGGGGATCTATCGGTCCCAAATTTGAATGCTTTCCCATGATTATCTCTTTTGCACTGCAAGAAATCATAGTACCTGCAGACATAGCCATTTGAGGGATAATAACACGAATATCTTTTCCAAAGATGCTTTGAAGATAAACTACCAAAGATTCCGTGGCAGATATATCACCTCCAGGGGTATGCAATATCAAATCCAGCCCTTTGGTCTTGTCAAGCTGATATATACAAGTCATGAAACCAGTCTTGTCATTATCATTGATGCCAAAGTCAAAAGTGCCATTAGCCATCAAAGACTTTTGCAACCATGCAGAATAATAGAGTATTGTATTTCTACCTGTATAATCACTCAGCTGTTTAAGATATTCTCTTCGTACCAAGTCGTATTGACTAGGCATATGCCCAAATCTATCCAATATTTCATTCCATGATGCCATAACTTCAAGTATTATTAGTTGTACATACTTCTATATTATGCCTAATTGTGGGATTCATTGGATACCCTTCATAGAGTGTATCCTTTTGAACCAGCAAGGAATCTTTCAGGATGCTATCAAATAACACCTCTGCTTCCTTAACTATATTGTTATATTTTTCGTCCTTCATATATTGAAGCTATTGTTAATCTGCAACAACTCTTCGGTCATCCGTTCTCTTTCCTCACGAAGTTTCTTTGTTTCTGACTTGATTTTTAAGGTTTCCTGCATTATTGCCTTATTCTCGTCCTTCAAAGAAGCCACAGCAGATTCCAAGGCAGCAGCCTTTAGTTCCAACTCTTTTGTTAGAGCTTGGTGAAAATCAGCCAAGGACGCATGTTTCATAGAGAACAAACGTTCCACCTGATTTTCATCAAGACGCTTTAGAGCCTCCTCAACTTTCTGCCAAGAGGCAACAAAGTCAGGATCATCTGTTTTAAACGTCGTAAATATATATTTTAGATTGTATTCCATTGTTACCATAATTCCGACATATAAGATTTTGGATGGGAAGGATAAATACTTAATGTGTTAAAACCTTACGCTGTAATGGTGATATACGGTGGATACTTACGTTCCCATCATGGTTATGGCAGAAATCTTATGGATACTAACGATAAGTTAGCTAAGCATTCTTAATCATAGAGCAATATGCGTTTACGGACACCTTACTTATCGTATGCAACATCAAAACGATTGCTGGAGTCAAGAATGAAGCACTCACCCCTATAATAGGAGCTAAGAATGCTGCTATTTGAGAAGAAGCACCAATATTAATCAAGCCACCCATATCCAAAAACTGCTTTCTGTCTTCCTCATAAGAATCCCCACAAATCAATTTATTGAGTTCATCTTTAAGACATCTCCTATAGTTTTTTTGGGATTCGCTAGATGATAAACCACCAAATGTTGCAGTATTAATTGGACCGAAACTACTCAACCACAAATTAGCAACTTTTTCTTCATCTCCATCATTATTCGCCAATAAAGCCTTTATCGTTTTCCGCTGATAAGGCTTCAGAACACTCAACCATGCTTCAAGGCTTTCATCTACTATTTCCATTATTCCTCAAGCATTTCGTTTATGTATTCTGCACTCAAGCAAAAAGAAGTTTGATTTAATTCCAGAGGGTTAATACCAGCCAGCTCGATACCAGATGCAGGTGCATACCCTCCAACAAGGATTCCTATAATTTTCTGTAAACGAGGGCAAAAGACCATAGAACCAGATTGACCAGGACGTGTTTGTACATTTAATATTGCATATTTATATTTTATACCTTGAGAATCTCTAAGAATCTTTGCTCCTACCATAGTTTTTTGTACTGTCAAAATATGCATCTGCCAATCATTTACACAATGCGGATAACCTATAATCTCAACATCATCCCCCACATGGAGTTCATCAAGACTTCCTATTGGGTAAGAATCTATCTTTAAGTGAGCAGTTTTCAAAACTACTAAATCACACAAAGGATTAACACTTTCAATGGATTGAACATCCAAGATACTACATTGTTTTTTTGAAGTATCTTGATACTCATGTATGTTGTTGGAATCCACAGATGAAACTAATACTAAATTATCCGTATGATCACCTATGACATGTCTACAAGTTACAAAGTATCCATTCTTTGGTACAGCAAAACAGCTACCCAATAATTGAATATTATTGCCTGGTTGCTTTAAACCAACCATCACGACTAATTTTTCCATATTCTTAAAATTTATGTTTAAATTTCAAATTAATATTGAAAGCATAAAGAAACTCTTTTTTTTAATTCTGCTTCTACAGCCTCAAGACCCTTCTCGTCTAAATGAGCATTTATAAGCAAGGATACTTATTCCTTTCTATACTAGGACATTTTATTATCAGAACTATTCCTCTTGCAAATTATCCATGTTCATATCATCCTTCTCCCATAGATTTCAAGAATTCATTCCTATCATTCTCCCAAATGGTATCATCTTCTATTTCTGGCAAATAGAAGAACTCTATCAAATGGTCTTTCAATTGATTCAACTTTCCGTTCACTCGTTTTGCATCATCCAATACCACAGCTATCTTAGAAGGATTGACAGCTCCCTTTATCTCAGGTATTGTGAATCCTGGGCAAACCAATGTTGAATACTTGGCTTTTAACACCCATGTTGCTCCCATCTCGTTCAAGCATGCCACACTTTTATAGTAGTTGTTCGACAGAAGCAATATGACATAGATGTTGTAATCAGTAAACTTCGAAGCCAACGTTTCATAAATGTCTTCTCCCTCTGCTATATCATAGCCTGGCACAGAACTACAAAAGAGATTACTCTTATTGAAGCCTAACGTACGCAACAACGTAACTAATGCCGAGGCGATATTCTCTTCATCAGACGAATGACTGATAAACAGAAGTGGTTGCTTTTCCTTCTTCGGTTCTTCAATTGGGTCTTCTAATGAGCATGGCAACAGTTCAACCTTGTCGTTGAGAGAATCTAAATAATTAATTTTGTCCCGAAGTTCTTCTTTATAGAGTTCAATTATATCTTCGTTTGCTGAAATAACAAGTGCTTGGCCACACTTGACATACTTGGTTTGATATTCATTATTAGGTATGTCAAAATACTGCTTCAGCATCTCACTATTATAGTCTGTCCATTTATGAAACTCTGAAATAAAAGTATTCTGTGTATCTGTAAACTCAACAGGTTGCATTGAGCTTCTCACAGTATATCCGTAATAACTATCTTGTGATTGTCTCTCTGATGGTACATCTTTTGCTAGAAGATATTTTCCATCGGCAATCCTCTTTGCTAAAAGTGAAGAAAATTTATCTCTACCAATTATAAGTTTTGCCTTTATAGCCATATTATTTTGTTTTTATATGAGGAGTTAGTACTCAATTTAGGGCATAGCCCTTTGTGTTGGTACTTATACTATTGCGCATTTATCACTGCTCATCCAATAATCCTTTTGCCTTAATATAGGCTGCTATATCTGGGGAGAAATAAAACTTTCCCCAAATACTATCTGTTAGTTCATCTATCATGTCGTATGTCAAACCTGCATCAGCTATCAGCTTTTTAAACTCGTTTTCTGTGATAAGTCCTTTCCGTAGCTGCTCAAAGCCCTTGCTTATACATTCTAACTGATAAGCTGTTTTTGACAATTCTTTCTTTGATTCTTCTGGAATATTACAGCCGGAAAACAACTCATACCTACTGATTGGATCCATAAATCGTGGGGCTGTAAACTTTACGACAAGCCATTGGTAAATCCAATGAATAAAGAAACCTATACTTACTCCTATTATATAGGCAAGTATTGCTATTATGCATAAATTTCCATCTAACAGAGCTAATGGAAACTCTATACAAACGCCACCTAAGAACATGAACGATGTGTTTCTTAGTACCTTCGGATTATACTCTTTGTACTTTCGGACGAAGTAGACTACCAGCCAGCCTATGACTGTGCCAAATAATATGAAAGCAGTAGATACTAAAGTTGACATTGTTATATTCTTATTATCGGAACTTGGACGGAAGTCTCCGTTTAAGATCGTCTGAGTTCCGCAGATGGAATAATCTAATGGTCCGGATGGAAAGGTGAGATCTGTGTGCTATAAAATAAATTATCTATGTGGAGATATTACCGACCCCTTCTAGCTCCCCCTAAAGCGGGGAGGACTGGTTTGTCCGCCTCTTGAGCGTCCTATGATATCCAATGGGACGGAGGGAAAATCTCTGGGATCTGTGGGAGAATATTTAATATAATTATCTGTGTTCTTTGTTCTCCATCGCAGTATCGCTCTGCGCTTGTCGCCACTCGAATGGAGATGTTTTTTTTATTCTACTTTTGACAGGATTACCTCGGGAGAGGTTCCCATCAGGGTTATTGCCGAAATCTTATGACCGCCATTGGCATTTAATGAATGACCGCAATGATAGAGGCTATCATCAATGATAAGCCAGCGGTCATGAGACTCGTTACGCCATTTCCTGATGTCTATATGATTATTGGGGAAGAGGCGGTCGTGCTCATCCATGAGACGTTGCATGCCTTGACCTACACCTACAGTATAAACTGTTGCTGAAACTTCTGGTTTACGAACATCTAACACACTTAGGGTTAGCGATGAGACATAGCCATCTACGATGATTACTCGATGATTGGCTGAACGAACAAGGTTCTCCAAAGCAACTCTTGCTGTATAGAAGTCTCCTTCGAAGAAGACCATTTCAGCTGGAGGGGTGGAGGTTCGAATAAAGAAATCGAGTTGCTGTTGCTGCTTGGCTTGGGTATCCTCGATTCGAGTCATACGTTGTGAATGTTCATCAAACCGTGTATCTAATTGGCGCTGCATAGCCAACAGTTGTTGATTGACAGAATATCCTTTAAGAAGATAATCCTTTAGCACACCCGTTGCCCACTTTCGAAAGGCTGTAGCATTGATACTGTTGACACGATATCCTACTGAAATAATTGCATCCAAATTATAGAACTGTGTCCTATATACTTTGCCATCAGAGGCAGTATGTTCCAAAATGGAACTAACTGAATTTTGATTCAATTCTCCGCTTTTAAAGATATTGCCAAGATGCTTGGTTATTGCTGGTCGCTTAGTTCCAAACAAGTCTGCTATTTGCTGTTGGGTAAGCCACACCGTTTCATGAGTAGCATCTAACTTCACTTCTAATCTAACACTTTCGTTAGGTTGATAGAGTACTATCTGTGAATCATCAGTAGTAGCCTGTATATTGTTATTTTCGTTTGCCATAATTCTAATCTTACCTTATAATTTAAGGTCTAATTATTTTATTCTCCCACGGATCTCGCGGATAAACACGGATTTACCATGCGGATGAGTATATTTTTGAACACGAATTTCTCGAATATAACGAATTTGCCATGCGGATGGTGTTTTTTTGAACACGAATTGAACGAATTGAACGAATCTTGTCCTACGGATCCACTGACCAAAGGGAGGTAATTGAACACGAATTTCTCGAATATAACGGATTTACCATGCGGATGATTTTTTTATTCTCCCACAGATTGCACGGATTTTCACAGATTTTCTGTTGCTTGGGCAACAGTTGCTTGCAGATGAGTGGATGTGTAGTCCGCAGGAATAATCTGTGTTCATCTGTGGAATCCGTGGGAGATTATTTATCCGTGTGGGTATGAATATCTATCCGTGGGGGTATAGATGTATATCCGTGGGACCGTGGGGGATTACTCTTCCACTACCTCGAAGTCTTCTTTGTGTACTCCGCGGATGGCTACGGCATAGCCTCCGAAGTCGAAGACGAGCTGGCGGTCGCGGTCTATGCGGATGATGTAACCTTCGTAGTCTTTGAATGGACCTGTGAGGACTCGCAACTTCACGTGGTCTTTGGCAAAGGTCTCAAAGGCATCCCGAAGGAATGTGACTTGTTCGGGATGTGTCTTCATCACGTTCATAAAGGATTGCATGATGGTGTCTTGTATTGAGGCTGGCCTCTTTTGACAACGATCCTTGACCAAATGGTATTGCGGAAAATAAACTGCGAGAAATTTTTGTATGTCTTTTACTGTGCCTTGCAAGAATACAAGTCCACTGACGGACGGCTCCAATGTCTTTTTTACTCCATGCTGGTTTTCCTTGTCTTTATAGGTGTAGCGATAGGTCTGATGGATGAAAAAGGGTTGTTTGGGAGACTTTTCTTTATCTGCGTTATAGTCTTCCAACCATTTCTGGAAGGTTCTTGCCGCCATGTGCTGGAGGAAGAGATAGCTCCAGGATGTGGGTTGCTTGGAGGGGTCTGTCTTCTTACTGATGCGTTTACGTTGGGGTATTCCTTCTACTTTCGAAGCCGATAGTTTTTCAGCCCCGATAACGTGGATGCCCTTTGGTAAACGTTTGCTTACGTCGGCTGTAGAAGGTGAATCCAAGCAATCCTGCGTCATATTCTCGTTCTACTTTATGTATTTAGCTTCAACCATGCATGATGATTGTAAAAGCCTAGCTACATTTATGTAATTGTGCATAATCTTAATTGTTTGCGAACATTAGTAAATAAAATCTTGCACGTGCCTATTTGTTTTATATTTGTAGATCATTCTTGTTGTGAATGGTACAAATCAATTGCAAAAATACGAATTTATACTGAATTGTCTGTCAATTTTTATCATTTTTTGTAGATACTTCTCAAAATATGCTGCAAATGCTTAGCAAATTGGGCATTGCATGCTTCCTCTAAACTGCTGAACTGTCGGGTCACCTGCAAAAGTGAGTGAGTATGGCAACAAGGCTTTCGATGAAATACACAAAGTTTAACGAAAAGAAAGATCCGTGTAACTGCTTGAGCTACACGGATTTTATTTATTCGTTTATTGTTTGTCTATCAAACTTATTTAACCTCCTCAAATATAAAGTATATTGATAATCAGTTAGTTACTGTTATCAAGATACAAATGATATGCAAATGTAAGTATAAAACCATATAGAAAAAGTACAAATGGACATTACTTTGTATGATAACATCCTTTTCTACAGATTAAGGGTTAACACAATGTTATACTACTGATATTCAGCATATTGAAGCTGTTCTTCCTTGCATTCAACAAAGAGTGTTAAATTATATTAAATCCTACAGGGCAATTATGATTCGTGCAAAGATAATATTTTGCAGTCAAAGGAAGAAAGACTTCTTGAACCACTTCTATGGTTCTATACTTCTGTTTCTGACGTAAGCTGACCCGTACGGTTTTCGGGTTTTAGACGGACATATATACAGTTTACTTTAGGTTAGCATATATATAAGAGCTAACCAAGGTAAACTAAAGTGTTTTTGTCCTGTAGATACTGCACTTTGTGGACTCTTTTCTCCTTTGACTGCAAAAACCTCTTATAGCCTTATCTCCACCTATAACGTCACTTCACACTGCTGTACCATGCAGTCTGCCATGTACCACCCCATCGGGCTTTGATAAGAATTGTGTTGCAAAGGTACCTGTCATGGCGTTCATCCTGCAAGGTCGGTGCCTGTGGTTTGTCCGTGAAATCTCCACGCTCTGATTGTGGCAGAGGTAGTATTTGACGGCAAAACCTTGCATTGATGAGCCATAACACCTTTTGGGGCAACATAATTCTTTAATCAATCCCGATGGTAGTTGGTTCTACATAAGGGAAGAAAATAAAAATTTTATCTTATGGCTAACATTTGCGACACTCAGTACAAGGTGACAGGCTCACGCAAAGCCGTGGCAGACCTTTGGAACACACTCCAAGAGTTGGAGGTGAACAGTAATAATGTGTATCTGTATCTCTTGGCAGAACACTATGGCATTGACTACGAGAAGAAAGGCATCTCGGTGAGAGGACACATCTATTGGGCAGAGTATGAGGAGAACGTGGAAGACGATTATGCCCTCTTGTCCTTTGACACCGAAAGTGCTTGGTCTTCATGCGACTTGTTCTTTGAGGAGGTGAACAAGGCACTTGGCGATGAACTTTCAATCAGTTGGCGAGAGGTTGAGCCAGGTTGCGACATCTTCTATACGCACGATGAGAACGACTTCTTCCCCGAAGAGTGCTACGTCACTGCATACGGAGAACTCTTTGAGGATTGTGAGGGTGCTTACTCCACCTTTGGTGATGCTATCAAGTTGTGGTGTGAGAAGACTGGTGTCTCACAGGACGGAAGAAGCGAACAGAAGATGATTGACTTCATCAATGAATACGAGTATGAGGCAGAGGACACGAATTTCTGCATCAATCCAATCACATTCGGCTAACAAGGAGGAACGGATATGGCAACGATAGACATGGAGCAGTTGGACGGCGTTGTAGGGTGTTTCTGCACCTTGCTTTATCCCCGAAGAGGTCAGACAGAGGGAACGATTGTCGAGGACTTGGGTTGTGAGGTCATTGTCCAGCTCATCAACGGCAAGGAAGTGACGGAGTACAAGGATGATGTTGTCATCTGTGAATAATCAGGAGAGAGTCTGTTGGCTATGTGGCTTGCAGACTCTTTCTTCCTTTGACTGCAAAAACTCTTTTAGGACAATCCTCCAATGAGGTTATGGCTGTTGTAACTGAAATACCTTGGGAGCAAGTTGTGCGGTTTGCTCACTTGCTCCAGTCCTGTTATAGAAGCGATGCTTCGACACCTGTATAGCGATACGTCGCCAAAGTCCCTTCGCCGTTTTAAGCGTCTCTGTACCTTGTTATAGGAATGGTCATTTCGCCTTTTGGTTTTACTCGTCTGTCTTTTGCGACTCTTCCTTGTCGGACACAGAACTTGGTCTTAGCATGATGACAGTGCTATCGCCAATCCTCTGATGTCTGTCCTCTTTTGGCTTGATGCCTCTATTGCTAAGCTGACCCTTAGGCTTGTCGTTCATCGTGCATCAGTGTTCATGCTCCTCACTCTTCTGATGATACAGCTGTAAGGTCGGATTTCCCGCTTCGTTTCTCCAGGCATACAGCCATAGCAGTGCCCCTGTCTGTTGCATACGGATTGCCTCCTTGCTTACAACCTTTGTTCCATTGTTTGGCCCCGTCTTTTTCTGAATTGAGCTATTTGAAAGCCACTTATTTTTACCATGCAAAGGTAGCGTGATGCTGCGAAGGACTTCCTCCTTCTTGTGTGGCCGCTATCGCTGTGACCAATAAAATAGTGCGTAATCTTCCTTTTTCTCCCTTACCGCCAACGACAAAAAGAGTATTGCGAACGATTTTCATGGTGCTTCCCACATGGTGCCACATCCCTGCTTTTGAATGCATGTAAAAATTAAGTTTCACTTTTAAATTCAATTCAAAATGAAAAAGATCGAGAACAACTTCACAGTTTCAGGTTTCGTAGGTAAGGATGCAGAAATCCGTCAGTTCGCAAACGCCAGCGTAGCACGCTTCTCATTGGCAGTAGGCCGTCAGGAGAAGAACGGCGAGGAAACCAACCGCGTATCGGCTTTCATGAATATGGAGGCATGGCGCAAGAACGAGCACACCGAATCATTCGACAAGCTCACCAAGGGCACGTTGCTCACCGTCGAGGGTTTCTTCAAGCCAGAGGAGTGGACAGACAAGGATGGCGTGAAGCACTCCAGAATCATCATGGTTGCAACCAAGTTCTACGAGTGTCCCGACAAGGAGGAGACTCCTGCGGAAGAGCCGGCCAAGCCAGCAACCAAGAAAGGCAAGAAATAGCCTTTCCTCTCCATAACAAGGCGACCTTCGGGTCGCTTTTGTTTTGCTCAGGGACATCAATCTGCTGTTATAGCGTGTGATAATCTTCTCTAATAACAACCATGTGCATTTATTAACCATAACGGCAACGCCGTCTTCCTTTATTCTAACCACTTCGTCCCTCACCATTTGCGAAACGTCACCAAGATGGTTGGCATACAGATATTCCCGGCTGATGGCGACAAAGTCGCTATTAGCCAAGAAAGACAGTATGCCAAGGTCTGAACGCGAGAGGACTGCCATCTATGCCACAAGATGCCGAAGCCGAGGCTTCTGATAATTGTGTCCTTTACTGGCTATCCACTCGCCTTGATATTCAGACCGTCAATCTTGCGACAGCTTCACTACCCACCCACACCTGCTTTACTATTCTTCTTCTCTTTGACTGCAAAATATTTTCTGTTATAAGCGGTGGTTTCGTCCAAGTGCGTTGTATCGCTTCGCCCCACACCTTCAGAACGGCATTACTGTACGGACACCGCACGAATCCCATGTGACAGGCAGCCAACAATGTCACTATCAGAAACTGACACTTCTGATAACTGCCTTTATTGCTGTCTGGCTGTCCCATTATCGGGCTTCGGCAATGTCCGTGTAATGCCATTCTGCCCACCCATACCACCTTTACCACTAATCAACTGTTTTACAATTTCTCTTCTGCTATACAAGAGGCAGTTCTTGTCCACTCAGGCATATTGAATGTGGCAGACATGTCTGCTACGTCCAATCTGCCTCAGTGTCCTGCGGCAAGGACAAGGCACATTTGTCATGCTGACAGGAGTGCCCGATTTGTCCGTTGCGCAACTGTCTCTTCTTGCCTGATATACGTTACTATCTACTTCTAAATTATACTGCTTTGCCCCACGCCTTTGCGAAGCGTTACATGGTCTGTCGTCATACAGACATCCTTGGCTGATGGCAACACGTTGCTATTAGCCAAAGCTGACAGTATGCCGAAGTACCGACGCGAGAGAATTGTCTGTCCGTGCTACAAGCTATCAAGGCTGAAGCTTTGATGACTTGCATCCCGGTCAGCCAACACACTCGCTTTATGTCGGTACAGCAGACCTGCAAACACTTCACTGCCCACCCTTACTGTTTCAATCTTTCTTCTTACCTCTTTATATATAACACATCATTCCTCTTGCAGCCAATATCAATAATCTTCTTCCAATCAGCGCAGTGGTAGGCATATTTCCTGCAAAGTTAGCCGCGTCTGAGACAATCGTCAAATTCTGCTTGAGGTCTTGTGACTGTGAACAATCTTCCTTTTCCTCGGAAAAGAGTATTCTTCACACATAATTTGTCTTTATGTCTTTTCTTGCGGCTTGTGGGAGCAGAAAATATCCCTCCACAGGCTGAAAGGTCTCGAAAGGAGGGAAGAGAAAGAAACGGTTAAGCGAACGCAGAGGGAATTTATTCACTATGCTGAGCGTAAGTTTCTTCAACGTAGTTAAACAAGTCCAGCGACATGGGCGACAAACTTATTTGTATCACTAAAAATAGAAAGGCAATGAAGATTATCATCCTGCATGATGCTGACGCACGCATCGAGTATCTTGACGTAGCCGACCACCTTCTCGGCTCAGACATCGAGGAGTTCCTCACCAGACAGGGCTTCTCAGTGAACAACATCACATGGCTTGTCACATCGGCAGACCATATCCCAGTGGTTTACCACAAGTATGACATCGACTGCAAGACCGGCGAGGCAACCCACACCAAACGAGAGGCAGAACTGCAAGACCTCACTATCCACGGACAACTCCAGGCATTGCAGCACCGGGAGCAGGACGAGCTGAAAGCGGCTCTTCGCAAGTACGGCACGGAGGTGGACGGAGGCTTTGAGGTGCATTTCGAGGGAGAGCAGCCCATCGTGGCAGGTTATCTCTTTGACGAGCCTCGTGACATCGTCATAGACGCAGCACGTTTGGATGCCGACGGAAACTTGTCGCTTCTTGGAGAGGACAAGGAAGTGAGGGATGGACAATACGACATAGAGCCAAGCGACATATTTGGCGGTCAGTTGGACTATGTCACGTCGAGTATAGGTGCATGGATGAAGTAGGAGCATGTATGACCCAGTGCATCGTATATGACGAGACGACCAAGGAGAGCGAGACCTTTTGCTCATTGACCGCAGCCAAGAAGTGGATGCGAGAGCGCATCAAACAGAAGCATGAGGTAAGCGGACAGAAGTACAGAGTCTATTCCGACGGAGAGTTTGTTAATTGCGGCTCTATCAGTCTCACAGGCAGCAACAAGTCTTTTGTCGCCAATACAAGGCAGACGAAGAAAGGATATTAATAACAAGGTAACGGCAAGCCTAACCAACTTGCCACACATATATTGATATGGAAAAGCAAATATTGAGTTTTAATGACTTGCCATCAGCATTGTCATTAGTAATAAACAAGCTGGAGATTTTAGAAGAAAAGTTTTCCACACTAATGACTCAAATTCAGCCCGATAAGGGATTGGAATGGCTTAGTGTTTCCGAATTGAGTGAGTATCTCCCTACCCATCCAGTTGAACACACAATCTATTGTTGGACAAGCAATAAACAAATACCATTCCATAAGAAGGGGAAACGTATCATGTTCCTCAAATCTGAAATTGATGAGTGGATGCAAGATAACAAGAGTAGGTCACGAGCAGAAATTATGAATGAAGCAATAGCTTATGTTCAATCAACAAGAAAAGTCATTTAAATAACAAGGTAACGGCAAGTCTAACCAACTTGCCACTATAACATTTTCACATTATGATTTACACTCACACTATCGGACGCATCGGAGCAAAGGATTGCCGCGTCATCACAGGTACACACGGAACATTCATGGCTGTTGACATCGCAGTGGACGACTACAGTAAGGGCAAGCAAATCACCACTTGGGTAAGGGTGAAGAGCAGCAAGGAGAACCATATCCGTTTGGCTGAATACCTCACCAAGGGTCGTATGGTGCTTGTGGAAGGCACACTGACTTCTTCCATTTGGACAGACCGCAACGGAGAGAACCACATACAGCATAGCATCATAGCTGACTCCATCGCCTTTGTCAATGCAGGGAAGAAGGATGCAACCGACACACCTGCAACAAAGGCACGCAAGGCAGCCAAGGCAGAGGGCGAGGCTCCCGTACCGCCAGCCGATGCACCGCAGGACAAGAGCGAAGACCTTCCCTTCTGAGGGTAGTATCAACTGAGAGTAGTACGTACTAATCGTAGTAAATCCGCTTTTACTATGGTTAGTATGTACTATCAGTAGTAGAATAGTAAAGTAGTATTCACTAATAGTAGTATCATGTTATGACACAGATAATTGCAGTATTAAATCACAAGGGTGGTGTAGGGAAAAGTACGACCGCAGTAAGCCTTGCGGCAGCTCTGCAACTGAGTAAGAAGAACGTCTTGGCTATTGACATGGATGGACAAGCCAACCTCACGGAAGCCTTGGGATTGTCCATCGAGGAAGAACAGACAGTCTATGGCGCAATGTGTGGACAGTACACCTTGCCGTTGGTCAAGTTGCACAACGGCATCACCGTCTCACCCTCATGCCTTGACCTGTCTGCGGCTGAGTTAGAGCTTATCAGCGAGCCGGGACGGGAGCTTATCTTGAAGGGACTTATCACCAAAGCCATCGCCAAAGAGCATTTCGACTACATCATCATCGACTGTCCACCGTCATTGGGCTTGCTGACCTTGAATGCCCTCACCGCAGCCGACTACATCATCATCCCTGTTCAAGCGCAATACCTTGCCATGAGAGGTATGGCAAAGTTGATGGACATCATCCGCATCGTTCAGGAGCGGCTCAACTCCAACCTTAAAGTGGGCGGCATCGTCATCACCCAGTTCGATCGCCGCAAGACGTTGAACCGAAGCGTGAGGGAAATCGTCAATGACAGTTTTCACGAGAAGGTTTTCAAGACCGTCATCCGTGATAATGTGGCTTTGGCAGAAGCACCCATCAACGGCAAGACTATCTTTGAGTATAATCCCAAATCCAATGGTGCCAGTGATTATATGTCTTTGGCAAAAGAAGTGTTAAACTTAAAATAGCATAGCCATGAGCAAGAGCAGTATGTTGAAAGAGGGAATGAAAGGCGGTCTCAACGGACTCCTTTCTTCCACAAAGAAGCCGAGTAAGGAGCAGATAGTCACAGAAACTACACCAGCACCACCTGTGTCTGTTTCTGAGACTACCGAAGTGCCGGTGCATTGCAATTTCCTTATCAACAAGAGCATCCACACGAGGATGAAGTACCTCGCCATCAAGAAAGGGATGTCCTTGCGTGATATTGTCAATGAGGCAATGACAGAATACCTAAAGCGGCATGACACATGAGTGCCGCGCGGTATCATCGCCGAACAGACGATGATACCGCTATCTCTTCTATAAACAGACTTTACTATCCGTAGTATGGTAGTAAAAACTATTCGACTATTATACTATTCGTAGTCGATACTACTTTTAGAAAATACTATCCAACTCATTTTTAGGGCAATAGTTTTCTCTGCTTGTAGGACTGTCTCCATGCTGATAAAAGGCAATGTCGTTCCCTATTACAAGATTTTCTCTTTTTCCCTCATATCAACTATCGTCCTTCCCCATATACAGCTTCGCCCCACGCCATCCCGCCCGTTTCCTCTTTTACATAACAGATTTCTTTTCGCCTGCCTTGCCGCTGCGGATATTGTTTTGCAAAGGTAATGCTGGCGATTGTTCAAACACCAAATCGTCCATTGCATTTGACCGAAAAATCTTCCTCTGCGTGCAGAGCGTATTTTTCGCTCCCGATTTGGCTTTTTGATCGCCATCACTCTTGGAAAGCAAAAAATATCCCTTGGGCAGGCAGGAAAAGCCTCCGAAATAAGGGAAGAAAAAACATAAGAGCAATGGCACACAAGAATGACTATCAAATCCAAAAGCAGTTAGACAAGCCTCAGACTTGGTTCTGCAAATACTATCCCGCACGCATCCGCAATGTGGGTGAGAAGGAGATTGCCGACAGACAATTAGTGTTTGACTTCAAGGACGGAAGAGCCTACGAGGAAGTGGCGCAGCGCACCGCAGAGAATATGCTGACACTCTACGGCAAGGGTTGCGTGAACATCGTCTTCGCCCCCGTTCCAGCATCCACAAGCGAGAGCAACGAACTCCGCTACAAGGCTTTCTGCCACAGGGTGTGTGAATTGACAGGAGCGGAAAACGGCTACGAGCACGTGAGGGTATGCGGAGAGCGTAAGACCATCCACGATAACCGCAAGAACGAGGATGAAGTCCGCAAGGCGAATGTCGTTGAGTTTGATGAGCCGTTCTTCGACAACAAAATGGTGTTGGTCTTTGACGATGTGATAACCAAGGGTCTCAGCTATGCCAAGTATGCCAACCAACTCGAAAGGCTCGGGGCATGTGTTATTGGCGGTATGTTCCTCGCACGCACACATTATAAAGTAAGGTAAAGTATGACAAAGTACGACAAGGCAGTGTCCGTATGCTTCAGCGGACACCGCAGCGTACCTTTCGCCAAGCGGAGGGAGTTGAAGCAATGTCTCAAATCGGAGATAGCCAAGGCGTATGCCGACGGCTACCGGTATTTCTATTGTGGCATGGCAATGGGATTTGACCTGCTGGCGGCAGAAGCCGCCCTTTCGTTGCAATGCGAGTTGAAGGACTTGCAGGTGATAGCCGTTGTGCCGTTCCGTGGTCAGTCTGACCGGTGGAGCAAGGAAGAGCAAGCCAAGTATGATGCCATCCTGCGCATCGTGGATGACGTGGTCGTATTGAGCGAGCAATACTACAATGGCTGCCTTCTGAGGCGCAACGACTATATGGTCAACCGCAGTTCACGTCTCATAGCCTACTTCGATGGCAATCCCAAGGGCGGCACGTTCTACACCGTCAGAGAAGCCAAGAGGCAGGGATTGGACATAGTGAATCTTCATAATAGTGTATAACCCATAAAACAGAAAATGCTTATGGACGATATTGTTGCAATCATCGTTTGCTACTTCGTGTTCGGAGCTTTGGGCAATGTGCTCAGAGCTTTGTTCGGCGGAGAGAGACGAAACGACTTCCGCCGTGACCGCTAAGCGTCTTTAAACCAAGATACGCTGACAGCCATACGTCTGCACCTTACCCCAAAAAGATGCAGCGGATAATTGTGTCCGTAGGCAAGGATATTCAGATTCCTCACCTTAACATTTTGATAAAAATAAAGATACTGCTGCCTATATTTCAAGACAGCAGTATAAACCTTACTCTGCAGGTGCCCATTTGCAACGCACAGGAGAGACGATTGCACCCTCTGCTTTCAGCTGCTTCATGGCTGCATCTACCTCTTTGCGGTCGAGACCGCTGAGTTCTGCGATTTTACCTGCGTTGAGAGGCTGACCAGCCTCTTTCATTGTTGCCAATACTTTTTCTTTTGCGTCCATTGTTTTGATGATTTGATGTTTTGTTTATAATCTTGTTATTAACTCTTGTATTTTGTCTTCCCTTATAATCTTCGGTTGTGCCTTACCTGCCAGAACGAGAATTTTCTTCCCGTTTCTGTAGATGTGCAGCTGTCTGCTTCGTACCACTGCTGTCAAGGTCTCATCATCCTGCATGGCTTGCCATATAGGATAATACACACCTTCTGGTTCAAACAACTTCTTCTGAAGGTGTGAGCACATGTTGGTTGTATCTATTGTCATATCGTTACGTCATATCATTAACATGATTCTGCCAGCTTCTTTTGTGAACATTTCAGGGAAACGGCAGATTGTTGCATACACCTGCTTGCTTGTCACAGGCTGACCGTCCTTTCTCAGGTGCAGCCTATGACGATTGATGGCATCGGCAATCTGGTCGGTTGTCATGCCGCCATTTCGCTTTACCATCACATATACTATGGCTTCTTCTATCTTCATCCTTTATTCATCTGTTTTTCAATCCATGCCATCAATACGGCAACAGCATATTCCTGTTCTTCCTTGGTCAGTGCCCTGCCTGCTGAGATGTGATGCCACTTGAAGAAGCATCCCCGGCAACAACAGCCAGTGGCATGTTGAGCCAGGAAAACAGGATGCCCACGCATGGGAGTCTGCTTGCCGTCGTTCGGTATGACAGCCGGAGCAAGTCTTTTTGCCACAAAGTCCTCTGCGTGTTTTCGTATCGTCGGCAATCCCTTTTCCATTACATACTCCCTGTCTTGCTTGGACAGATGGAACCGGCTGCGAAAATCAGACTTTGCCAATCTCTCAAAGAGATTCGTCAGGTCATACTCTTTCTTATCACCAGGAACGCTTTCTTGCGGCTCTTCCTCTTGGAACAACGATGGATATATGTATTTCTGTGACATCATTATCTGTTGCTTCTGATTTCTAATGTTATATCCATATATGACCGCTTGCCGTCTATATAGTCTGCATAGAGTATTTCTTCGCTTCTGCCTTTCAGAATATGGCACTTACCGCACAGCTCACAGTTGTGCAGACATCTCCATTCATTCAGAACGTAATCCAAACGTTCCTCTCGTGTAGATGATTCAATAGAGGGTGTGCTCATAATCAGTGTCTCCCACAGCGTGGTCAATCAGTGCCTGAAACTCTTCTTCCGTATAGTCTTCTTCCCAACCATACGTTACGTCCTTTATGCCCAAAGTAAACCCTAATGCCTCAGAATAGGATATGCCAATTTCAGCTGCAAGGTCTCTTGCCGCTTGAAAAATCTGCTCTTCTTTGCTTAAGGGCAGTTGTTTCGCTTTCTTATGTTTTTTCTTTGGTTTCCCCATTTGAGTATATTCGTTTAATAATCAGCGTTGATGGGCATCTTGAAATTCCTGTATTTCTTTCGGAGTTCCTCATTTTGCGCCTTCATTTCCTCATACATATCATTCAGTGCGTCAGGAAATCCCCATCCACAAGGGCTTGCCCAACGAAGGCATTGCTTGATTCGGGAATCATACTTGTCCCAAAGGTCATAAAGCACGATGTGGCGCAATGTCTTGTCGAAATTACTCTCAACAGAATCATAGAATTGCTCCCACATGTCTCCATAGTCATAAGTGAACTGACAGGCATTCTCCATATAGAACACCATCAATTCTGCGACTGAATCTTCCGAAGGCTTCAGTTTCTTGAAGTCGGACAATGCCTTGCGGCACACTGAGAAGCGTGTCTTTGGCTCTCTGTTTCTGCTCGGATAGAACTCTTCCCGTATGATGTGCTTATACTCTTCCAGCTTCTGGCCCTCATTCGGCTCTGCATAGAAGTCAAGATATTCCTTTGCCTCTTTCCGTGCAGAATAAAGTTCCAATACCATTTTTATTATTTCACTCTTGTCCATGGACATGAGGACAGACTTTAATTTAGATTTTGACATTTCTGCTCTTTTATCTTAAAAACGGGTCAATCGTTGCCAGCAACTCTGATTTCTGCATCACACCGCTCGTCCTCCACAACACTTCGCCGCGTCTGAACAGCATCAATGTGGGCACAGACTGTATGCCATACTGACTTGCAGTCACCCCATACTTGTCCACATCTACCTTGATGATGCGGATTCTGTCACCCAACACTTCCTTCACCTGCTCAAGGATGGGGTGCATCATCTTGCATGGCTGGCACCAGGTGGCGAAGAAATCGACCAAGACAAGTTGGTCACTTGATATAACGTCTTTGAATGTTTCCATTACGATTTTCTGTAAAATTATGCTATTTTCTTTCCTGTTATCTTACAATACTGCCCTGCAAATGTTAAAATCGAGAAGAATTCAATGAAAAACCTTCGTTATTTCAAAGAATATTCGTACCTTTGCAGCGCTCATCTATAGATAGAAGGAGTTTCGAGACCCGGTTGCCTTTGATGCAATTCGGGTCTTGCGTTTTATAGTGGTGTCTGCAATCTCTTTTTCATCTTCTTTTCCAAAGCCTTTAGTCCATACTCTTTGTTAAGATGGTATGCTGTCAACAGATAGAATCCGTTGCTACGTTGTTGTTCCAAGACAATAACATACTTTTCCACTTTATCATAGATGTATGTTTTCTTGACCTTACGCTTTTTGCCGTCCCTCTCTTCTATGGTAAATACATCCAGATTGTCTGGTGTCAATTCTCTCACATGGTGATTTATCCAATGAAGCCTTTGTGAACGAGCCATCTCGAATACTCGCTTTGGATAAGTCGTACCGTCTTCGTTCTCAACCATGATTTCTTCACAGGTAAGATGCTTGAACAATCTTGCCATGTCAATCTCGCCATCTGTCTTTATAGGATAGATGCGCCACCCTCTGAATGAGAATTGACAGTTATCTTCTATATCACGCTTGAATATTGCATGAAGATCATGCTCTCTTTCTCGTTCACTGAGATATGCCAGTTCCAGCAGCTCAGGGTATTTCTTGATAATATTCAAACTGCTCATTGGCTATTTCAGTGCGATAAAAAACAAATTAAACTTCTTTCTAAATTTGGGAGTTGTGGTGTTGAGACTGATATTACTGTGTTTTTTTATCTTTTCAATCAGCTTCATTTTGGCTCTCACCCTTCCTTCAACTTCTCCCTTTTCATATCTAAGGTTGTAGTTGATGGCTCCCATTAGAACATCTGCCAATTGGATGAAGACACTTTCGTGTGAACGTATAAACTGAAACCTGCCAATGGAAGAGTTGTATTCCATTATTTTTCTGAGCCTCTCCAGCTTATCGCTACTGCATGTGTCCTTGATATCCATATATATGTTATATGTATAATCCATGTCCATCTTGTGATGCAGCAATTGGTAGTACATGCGAAAGTAGAAATCATTAAACGTATAGTCTTCTCGTTTCTCGTCAATCTGACTCTTGTCAACAACCACAGCCCTAAATTCCATGTCATTCATAAAGAACCAGTCTATAAGCTCTGCATAGACTTTATACGTGGCCTCGTGGACATTTGTCCATTTCAGCTCATCACTATAGCCGTGCTTCTTCTTAATATCTTTTATGGCATCTTTTGCCATGCGGATTTGTGTGTATGCTATACTTGTACATCCCAAAAGCATGTAGGGATGACCGTCATGCACCATGTGGGTGCTTTCATCACAGTAGATGTTGAATGTCTTATTCATTGTATCTGTTTTTTGTTTATTCTTTATTCCTTTTCTTCAGCGGTCCACTATGAGGTCCACGGTTCAGCGTCACACCATGCTTGTTGAGTATGCGGAACACGGAACTTCGGCTTGTGAAGCCGCTGATGGCAAAGATGTCATCTATGCTGTGCCCCTCGTTGTACATGTTCACGATATTCTTCTCACGCTCCAGTTTCGACAGTGCCCTTTCCGACTTCTTGGGCGGCCGGATATTCTGTTGCAGATGGATGATGTGTGCCGATGCCTTGCGCAGCACGGCACACTCCTCAGAGAGTGACCCGAACATACGGATGACCTGTGAGGGCTTGGTGTCGGGGAAAAGTTCGTCAAACGTATCGATGCGGTCTTGGATGGAGATGATGCGAACCACCTTCACACGGCAGTATTCTATGAATGTAGCCAGTTCACGGGTGCCACGCAGTGCGTTACTGAACCTCGACACCACCAGCTCGTCGCCGCGCTCCAGACTCGATATGAGCTGCTTCCACATCGGGCGCAGCCTCTCGTGTTCGGACAGTTCCTCTATCACCTGAACACAGCCGTATTGCTGCATCCAAGCCTTGTCTTCTGCATACTCTTCGCCATTGGTGGCGATAAAGATGTAACCTACTTTTGCCATACTGTTGTACGCTATTAAATGAAATCAAGTGCAAAGGTACACTATTTTTCCGAGAAACAATCATACTTGAACGAAAAATCATACTTAAACACGATAATTTGCCATTTTCTTTTCACTTGATTTCATTGAAAATCATACTCGCAAGTATGATACACAAATAAGATTAAACTTACTGTCATTCTTGCAAATATATCGCTGAAACGCATTAACTTTGCACCGTCAATTTCAAAATCAGACTCAAAATAATGACAACAATGAAATATGAAACCCAACTTTTCGGAGGACAAACCAACCTCCATTGCATGAAGCAAATATTGCATAATGCAAAATCAAACTCGCATGGCTGTATCAGACTTGCCATTTGTATTGCCACTGCGTTTGCCGTAGTCATGCTGACAGCATGTTCAGACGGAAACGGCACGAAGTCGTTCCATTCGAGCGATGAAGCCATCAGAGAGTATCATGGCTTTCTGACCACTCTTCGACAGAACGGCAAGGTCTCAATTCAGACATTAGTTAAGATTGTCAACGAATGGCGCGTGTTGGACGATTCCGTGACATCGTGCATCTCACGTGACACTGTCAGGAAAGCCCACTCATACCCGTTCACGGTATATCATGAGTTGAACGACTCCATCCACATCGAGCTGTGCCGTATGGCGATGTCTAAGCAACGCACCTTTCACGACCTGCTCTATCTCAGAGAACAGACCTCTTCCCATGTTGGTGATGAGGAACTACAGCAAGCCGTGAAGGAAGCACAGCCATTCTTCGCTTCCTTGGATAGCCTGCCTATATATAATAAAGGTGGTAAACAGGCGGTACTGAAGCGTTACCTGCTGTTCCTGCAAAAATCCGCCAAGCAAGGCATTCACGGCAAGGAAGACCTGCTCGCTTTCATCAAGGAAGAGCATTTGTATTTCAAATCCTTCCTGCAATACCTGCCGGATTTTGCTGACGATGACATCGGTGACATCAGACGAAACACCGAACACTGCTGTCGGGAGATACTCCGTGCCGCCGACCGCAAGGATTTGTCCCACAAGGATGCAATGATATACCTCTCCATGCGCACCAACCACCGTCTGCTGCGCAACGCACAAGCGGCTATCGAGGATCTGAATAGTGGCAGGGTAAAGGACGAGCACACCATGCACGCCTACCTCCTGATGATGATGCAGCCGTTCATGACGATGGATGACCTTTCCGTGAGCGTGCTCTCCGACAAGGACAAGGCAGACCTCTACAAAATAGCCGATGCGCTCCCCAAGGAGATGGACGGTCTGGCCAAGAAACTGCACCTCGACAAGCAACGCCTGTCGGATATGCCCATGCTCATGATGAAGATTTATGTCACAAGATTATAAACACCCCAAACAGAGAATACGATTATGTTAGAACAGTTTTGCGATGATTTCCTTGCCGTCGTGCCTTTGCAGTTGCCAGAACTGCTGGACAAGCGCAAGATGGAGAAGCCTGTCAAGTATGACGATTACGTGCTTCTTACTTTCCAGTTGAACACCCCTTTCACGATAGAGGAGGTGATGGATATGCTCGAAGACGAGATGGAAATGATAATCCTCTATCACCACATTCCAAGCCGTCATACGGAGTTCGGACACAGCTGCTGTGCCTATTCCAACCCTTCTTTCGGACGGATGTTCAAGGTCAACGGCTCCACAGATGAGCGTGGCATGGTCAGCCAGATAAAAGTGACCATCTATGACTCGCTGGAGCACATGTCGGCAGATGTATGCCTCGACCTCAGTCTGCATTGCAAGAACGGGTTCTTCAAATACATGAAGCCCAAGGAGGAAGTCCTGCTCGACTTCATTTGAAAGTTACATTTGCCAGATGACAGTCCTGTTCTACCGCAACAACGCTCCATTCTGTTGTCCACAACAAAGGCCAAAGTCATGCCACAAGCTCCCGACCATCTGATGAAGGAAACGCTTTACATGAAGATTATCCATCTTCTCGACCGTCACCGCACATGGCTGGAGATTGAGAGCATCGCCACTGTCCGCAACCACACGATAGTCAGGAACGGCAGAATGACCGACATCCTCAGCCGTGTGCTTGTGGTCAAGGCCATCCACCATCATTTCCCCTACACGAGAGGGCAAGTGTGGCAGATAGCCGAGTACGACTTGGAACAGGCTATCAAGAGCCTTCGGACAACCGACGGAGCTTTCCGTCAGAGAATAATCAAGGGAGAACTGACACTGGAGGATGTGGAGCGTATCATATCCACTGCCACACACGGTGTCGTCCAGCCCGACCTGAGTCCACTTCCATTATTCACATGCTATACATATTATGACAAGTAAGATACTGTTTCTCATCCTGATGTCAGCGTTCTTCTTTGTGACGATGATTCTGCACAGAAGCCGCAGACAGTTTATGACACGGTTCTATCTGCGCATGACCGCGCTTGTGACAGCAAGGAAGCTCTACCGGTTGATGCTGCTCATCCTGCTGTACGTGTTCCACTTCCTCTACCTCTGTGTACACTATAACGACATAGGCGTAGTGGCTTCCACCATAGCGTTTGCCATATTCTTTGTCTTTATGGATGTGGAGAGGTGGCTACAGCGTCTGCACGAGGAGCGGACACCCTTCTGCATCGCCGCGTTGGCGGCAGTGGTGTTTGTCTTCACTCCTCATCTGTTCACGCTTGCTGTCACCATCTCCTTTGTCCTTCTGGCATCACTGTTCTATCCCTCGCGCATAGTCATATCGCTGTGGAAGAACAAGGCTGACCGCAAGATGCTCCTCGAAGACACAGAAATGCTCATCATATACTACTATTAAGTATCACCTGTATCATGCCGTTCCTTTTGTATAATGGAGCTGGCGACAAACAACAGTATTCACCAAACAGATTATTGAAATGAAGAAACAGAAACATAGAACGAGTTCCGGCAAGATGTCTGAACGGATGTCCCTGTTGGAGTTCTTGAAAGAGAGGTCCGGGATAAGGCTGTCGAAGCTCGAAGCCTACCTTGACCTTGTAGACAAGGCTTCTGTACAGTACATCCCCAAGGATCTGTGCAAGCAGGAGTTCAGCCTGTCCAACGGGCAGTTTGTAATCACCATTACCGAACTGGCAGGATGCTGGCATTGGCACCGCGCCACTGTCCGCACCTTCATCGAGCAGTTGGAGAAGATGAACCAGATTTCCGTCACCCGTCTCACGAAGAGCCAAATCATCACCATCCCGATGTTGGCTGAGACACCTGCCGTTTCTCCGATTGACGCAGCCTTGGATGTGTTCCGCCAGAAGATGTGTACCGCATTGGACGAATGGCGAAGCGGCAAGATGTCCGCATCGGCTTGCGCCTCGGAATGTGAACAACTCTACGAAGATGCAACAGAGGAAGTAGCCATTATCTTGCAGAAAGCCGACAATGGCAATTCAATTGGCAAGGTGCCATGCGGAAGAAACATTCCCGAATCTGTAGGACACGCCTTTTGTATGACTGCACTCACAGCTGTCTGCGAAGCCACCTTCCATCAGGTGCTTTCGCAGGAAACAGATAACGCCCTCGTTACCTCCCTTCTTCCCTTCTTTTACAAAGACCTGGGAGGAGACTGGCTCTCATTCATCGAGGCGGCAAAGGCAATATCAGAATTGGCATTGGATGGCAGCTCACCAGCCTTGCATCAGGAAAGCGCAGCCATCAAGTCACAGTTTCAGTCACTCTGCCGACCGTTCCTTGCCATTGTAGCCAACCAAGAGGGCTCCTGTCCATCAAAAGGCTGTATTAACCTCTAATAATCACCGTACAACGCTTCTTCTTTTCTACTGGCACAGTGTTTACACGTCTGCCATTGCTGTAAAATAATCGGGCTTGCCCGTTGGTCGGAAATGAGGGAATTTGGGTAGCCTAATACCCCTCTTGGTCTCCGACCATCGGGAGGCTGTCCTTACAAGCAGCAAGCTGGAGACAGGAGAGTTGTACACACATAAAAGGAAATAGGTTATGGCAACACCAAAACAGGTTATGGATTTCCGACCATCTAAGGGAATCACCACAGCACAGAGCAACGAGCACCAACGCCGTTGGACGGAAAAGGGTTGGGGATCCGCTGAATCAACAGGCAACTACGACCGCAGCCGTGAGCGGCTCAACTTCGAGGTTCGGGGCGGCAAGGTTTGTCCTATAGACAAGAGCCGAAGCATCCCGGAGCGCATGGCAGACATCCTGCGGAGCCGTGGAATCAAAGACCCCAACGAGGGACTGGCAGAGCCACGCTTCCGCACAGTGGTCAATTTCATCTTCGGAGGCTCACGAGAACGTATGACAGAATTGGCATTCGGTGACCAGAAGGTGAATCTCACTCACGGAGCGGACAATTCGCATCTAACCCGATGCAAGGACATTGAGGAATGGGCAAAGGATGTTTACCGCTTTGTTGCGGACAAATACGGTGAGGAGAACATCGTCGCTTTCATCTTACACTTGGACGAAACCAATCCGCACGTTCACTGCACCCTCTTGCCAATCAAGGACGGCAAGTTTGCATACAAACAGATATTCGCCGGAAAGGACAAGTACGAGTTTTCTGCCAGGATGAAAGCCCTGCACAGCGAATTTGCCGATGTCAACAAGCGTTGGGGCATGGAGCGCGGAACTTCCGTCTCAGAGACGGGAGCACGCCACCGCACCACCGAAGAATACCGCCGCCAGCTGTCAGAACAGTGCACCACCATTGAGCAGTCCGTCGCCACCCATCAGCGGACACTCGCCTCGCTCCAATCGGACATCCGTCTGGCAGAGCGGAGAGTAAAAGGACTCACCTCAATGGTCAACAACCTCTTGCAGGAGAAGGCTGAGAAGGAGGCGGCACTTGCTGAATTGCATCGGCAGATTCTTGCAGGTCACGACAATCCTGATGCTCTCCGTCAGCAAGTCCAAGAGCTGGAGCAGGAACTGTCCGCTATCCAGTCGAAACTGGACGACAAGCAGGAGAAGCTCTCAGAGGCTGACCGCAAGCTCGATGCCCTGCGTGAGGAGATGACCGCCATGAAGGAGCGCACGGAGGAGTTGCGGCAGGAGGCACACAGATATTCCGATACTATCCGACAAGGTGCGGACACCGTTCTCAGAAATGCCCTTCTCGAAAACATGGTCAGCGAGTTCTCCGAACGTGTGGCACGGCTTTCCAATGAGGGCAAGGACGTGTTTGACGGTTCCCTGCTTCAGGCCTTTGCGGAGAATGGAACGGAGGTGATGTACTGTGCCACGCTTCTATTCCTCGGCTACGTCGATGATGCCACCACCTTTGCCGAAGGTCATGGCGGTGGCGGCAGTTCGTCCGACCTCAAATGGGGACGTGACGATGACGAGGATGAACGCGCTTGGGCACGCCGTTGCATGATGAAAGCTGCACGCATGATGCGCCCCTCTTCCGGCAAAAGGAAGAAACGATAAGCGGCACTGTCACGTATCACCTGTTATAGTATTCACCAGATTAAATTGAACAACATGAGAAAAATACTTATTCTATCCCTTGGCTTCGCCCTTTCATTGGGTGCGCAAGCCAAAGACTATCACCGCACGGCGGACACCACCACCGTTGTATGCAGACTTTCGGCAGACGGTATGCTTCGTCCGCTTAAACCTTCCTACATGAAAGGGGCATTGGTAGCTTCGCCATGGACGGACAACTGGTTTGTCCAAGCGGCAGGAGGAACTACGGTCTTCCTCGGCAAACCGCTCGGATGCAACGACCTATTCGGTCGCATGAAACCGGCATTCTCCGTGTCGATCGGCAAATGGTTCACACCTTCCGTCGGCGGTCGTCTGAACTATGGCGGTATGCAGTTCAACGACTGCAACAACTCCTCGCAGGACTACCAGTACCTGCGTGCTGATTTCATGTGGAATGTCCTCGGCAACCTCTACAAGGACGATGTACACACTCTTGCCAGATGGAGTGTCATTCCATACGTGGGCGTGGGTATGCTGCACAACAAGGTGAATGCCCACAAGCCCTTTGCCATTTCCTACGGCATACAGGGGCAGTATCATCTCTCCCCACGCATTGCTGTTACGGCAGAGATAGGCAACATGACCACCATGCAGGATTTTGACGGCTATGGCAAGGCACACCGCCTTGGCGACCATCTGCTGTCCGCATCCCTCGGCCTCTCTGTCCGCATCGGCAAGACTGGCTGGAAGCGAGTGATAGACGCTCGCCCGTACATCGCACAGAACGAATGGCTTTCGGCATACGCCTCATCCCTTTCTGACAGCAACAGCCGCTATCACGCCCAGCACGATCGAGATTGTCAGACTCTGGAGCAGCTGCGCAAGATTCTTGCCATCGAGGGACTTCTGGACAAGTACGGCCACCTCTTTTCTGACGATGCCGCTTCTTCCGTCACAAATGGCTATCCTCGAAACGACTACAGCGGTCTCAACTCGCTGCGTGCAAGAATGAGAGACAAGTATGGTAATGGTCAAAAGACAAAGGTCATGGAGTCCGCCTCTTGTACAGAAGAATATGGCAATGCTGAAGGTGAGCCGGAAGACGATTACCTATCGCTCATCCACTCAGGAAAGGCTTGCATAGGTGCGCCCATCTATTTCTTCTTTGAACTTGGCACTGACAGGTTGCTCAACAGGTCACAGCTCGTCAATCTCGACGAAGTAGCACGCATCGCCAAGAAATATGGCTTGAAAGTTAAGGTCATCGGCGCTGCCGACAGTGCCACAGGCAGTGAAGCCATCAATGATAACCTCAGCCGTTCCCGTGCCAGATTCATTGCAGAGGAACTGATGAAACGTGGTATGGAAAATGGCACCATCTCTCAGATTTTCGATGGCGGCATTGACGATTACTCGCCCAATGAGGCGAACCGCCATACCAGAATCCTGCTGTATCTATAGCCAGACATACAGCTCCGAACAAGAGCACTAAAACTTTTTTTTCATTGATAAATTTTAGAAAGGGAGGGCTTGTCCGTGATGGATAGGCCCTCCCTTAATCATATATGTATTAACGCATATTCTATGCGCATATCTTTTTTTTATCCGTGTTTCTCAGTACTTGACCAGTCAAGCAGGAAGTCATATATACTCATTATCTGTATGCCGTTTTCGTCGCTCCACTGCTTGGTATGTTCTCCCACGATCAGCAGTTTGCGGAAAGAGTCATCTACAAGACGCAACGACCGTTTCTCCTGTTCCATCTTTTCTGCATCGGGCATACGCCACGCCGACTGGATGTAGATCCGCTCGCTCCCTTTGTTGCAGACAAAATCCACTTCCAATGTCACCCTCTGCTGCTTTCCTTCCGTATTCCTCACTCGATGATAGACGTTACCCACATCCACGAGCCATCCTCGCATACGCATCTCATTGTAGATGACGTTCTCCATGATATGTGTCGGCTCGCTCTGACGGAACGACAGAATAGCATTCCTCAGACCTACGTCCTGATAATAATACTTGGACAACGAACCTATGTATTTCCGTCCTTTGATGTCGAACCTTTCGGATTTTTCGATAAGGAAAGCATCCTGCATATATTCCAGATAAGCCGACACTGTCTTGTCGGTTATGCTCTGCACATTGCTTACGGACTTGAACGTATTGGCTATATTCAGTGCATTGACAGGTGCTCCTATACTGGATGCTACGGTCTTCGACAATTCTTCAAATTCAGGTCTCAGTTCTATGTTGTTCCGCTCGTAGATGTCACGTAGATATACCGTGCGATAAAGGCGACGCAGGAAATCAGCCTTCTTCTCATCCCCAACCTGTGTAAGTAGTTGCGGCAAACCTCCGTACAGTCTGTATTCAGCCCAACCGTCTTCTTTCGAACCATCATACACCGTCATGAACTCCTTGAAGGATAGTGGCCACACATGTATCTCGTCACCTCTGCCTCGGAATTCCGTCACCAGGTCAGAGGACAGGAAACGCGAGTTGGAGCCTGTGACATACACATCCGCCCCTTCGGTAACTGACAAGGAAGAGAGCACCTCTACAAAGTCTTCCACCTCCTGCACCTCGTCGATGATGATATAATAAGTCTCATAGTCAATCATCATCTTTTCCACCCAGTCCAACAGGTAGTCCGGGTTCTTGAACTCTCTGTTCTTCCTACTCTCCATGTCGATGACGAGAATATGGTCTTCTCTCACGCCCTCATCCAATAGATGCTGATGAAAGAGTTTCTTCAGAAGGAACGACTTGCCTGAACGTCGCAATCCTGTGATTATCTTTATGAGCCCGTTGTTCTTTGAACGGCTCAACTGTTCTATGTATCTATATCTGTTTACTATCATATTTTACGAAAAACTGTCACTTGTGACACTTTTTCGGAGGCAAAGTTATATATTTTATCCTAAATCAAAGAAAGAAATAAAGAAAAATGCACTAAAAATCAATGATTTTCCTGTTTTGTAGTGTCTATTCCACTTGCCGATGCCCATTTTTCTTTGCAAAGTTACTGCCCGGGCGAATGGTCAAGTACCGCCATGCTAACAGGCAGAGGACTGAACGACAGCTTTCCGCAAATCAAAGATTTGGGTATTTCATTAACTCCTCCGTCTGTTTTCTTGCCTTATCGCCCTCATTCCGCAGTCTTTTGATGCACGAAAAATCAGTTCCCGACAAGAGGAGCCGAAAGGCTTCAAAAGGAGGGAAGAAAAACAAGTTGAACAAATAATTTCTTTGCGTATGGAATTACACAGATTATCAGAAAACGAGCAGGCATTTGTCGAGTGCTTCTCACGGTTCGTAAACGGTCAGATGGGGTCAGCCGCCAAGGTAGGCAATGCCCTTGCAGATGACCATCGCTATCTTATCAACGAAAAGGGCAAGGTGGTGTTTGCCTTCTTGGAACGCCTTGCCAACGACTATCAAAAAGGTCGTTATGACCAGCGTGACGAGTGGGTGTGCCGATTGGCAGCAGAGGCCATCGAACACCTTGTAGAGAACAGAATGTATTACAGAACACTTAACAACGATTGACTATGGCAAGCAGATTGATTACACCCGTATTGGAGGAGATACTGAAATCCTATCCTCTGTATTCACAGGACGGCAAAGGCAAGGATGCCGTTTGTGTGGCAATATTCTTCATCGGACACGTCCGTTGGTTCGTACTTGAAGGACAGCCGGAAGGTAACGACACCACGTTGTTCACCATCGTATGCGGTCTGCATGAAACGGAGTATGGCTATACCTCCGTCAATGAAATGGAGAGCGTAAAGGTGGATGGCTCCAAATATGGAGTGGACGAGATATTTCAAGTGGAGCAGTTGGACGGCTTCAAGCCGGTGAAACTGAAGAGCATTCCAGACGAGGATTTACAAGCATTCCTTCATAATATGGAATGACCCCAAATTAAATCAGCCGCAGGGACATTACTCCTTGCGGCTGACTATTGTTAGTACCTACTATGAGTAGTAAAGCCTACGATTAGTATATACTACGATACTACTCTCATCTTCGGAAAGCGGACTTGGCAACGTGCTCCTCTTGTACCTCTTCCTTCTGGTACTCCTCCATGTCAAGCAGTTGCTCATACGCAGAGCTGATGTTTGCGTCCATAGAATGGTTGTGGCTGAAAGGAAAGGTATGCTTCACAGAGAGTCCTGCATTGGTCACAGTCCCCACATCCAGGCTATCCTTATCCTTGTTATATTGCAGGTTCAGCAAACCACCATTCGGCATTTGGAATATCGGCATTTTTCGCTGCGCCAATTCCGAAAACTCTTCGGCGGTCATCTCCCTCGCCACAGCCTTCACGTCCTCACTGGCACGTCCTATGCCATAGCGAGTGATATGGTCACGCACTTCTTGCTCCGTATGCTTCAGGAACACCTCATACGTACCGCCGACACTCCCGTTATAGACCACTGCAAAGTCCTTGTCCTCTATTAGCAGGTCATCGCCTCTGTTCTGGCACGGCTTCCTGTAGGTCTGCTCCTCGTCCATGCCGTTCCCGTCATAGTATTCCTTGGCAAGCGTCAGCAGTCCTTGATAGTCACCTTTCTCCTTTAGCTTATCCAGTTCCGATGTGTCATCCGTTGATTGGAGATAGGCGATGGAGGCATAATAGACGTTTTCTTTCGATTGTGAAGGCTCTGTCAGGCTTTTGTACTGGGCAAAAGCCTCCTGATAATTGGTGTCAAGGTCTTTGCCGTGGTCGTAAGGAACAGAGAGTTTCACTTCCAGACCGTTACTCGTCGGCACAGCAATCTTTACAGAGTCCTCCTTCTCATGATGCTGGATATATACAGCAGAACCATTATATGCCAAGACTGCATGGTCGCCGTCATCTATGGATAGATAACTTTTCCCTTGCCCGTTTTCCTGCTCAGCCTTTTTCTCCTGGTCTATCTCCATAGCAATCTTGTCGATATGCTGCGTGAGCATTGAGGTAGCTTTTTTCACATCGAGTAGCGTGGTCTTGATGAACTGCGGCGACTCCTTCAGCGAATCCAGCCAAGACTTCAAATAGGCAGCCGAATCTCCTTTCAGATGCTTTGTCATGCCATACCGCTGAGCGGTCAGCGCAGCCGTCAGTTCTGCCACCAGTTCCTCGCGTGCATACTCTGCCGAGCCGAAGGTAGCGGGCTTGATGCGGTCTAACTGTCCCTCCGCACCCGTGGAGTGTCCCATCTCGTGGAAAAGGTTCGAGTAGAAAGACTCCCCATCCTTGAACTGCCTTTTCTCAGGCATCACAATCTCATTCTTGCTGATGGAGAAATAGGCGGAATCACCGAACATCGGTTTGATGGGACATATCCAACGGTTGTCCGCTATCATCCTATCCACGGGTTCAAAGGCAAACTGCTCGTCCTTCTCTACCTTGGGCATCGAGTATTCCTGTTCCAGTTTCTCCCAAAACTCTGGTCTGACCTCCTTCAGGTTGGTCTGCGCCACATTGAAGACATGGTAAGTCTGAAGCTTTGGATATACATTGTACTTTTCGCGCTCTTCCTGAGAGAGCAGTTTGTAGTCCTCCCACTTGATGTGTTCCTTTGTTTCCTTATTGACCACCGTAAACGTGGTGAGCATCACGGGGAAAGAATGCTCACCTTTCAGTACTGACACACGGGGCTTCTGTTCCTCGTCTTTCTTGCCAGTTTTGTTAAACTGCTGTATGCGGTCGAAGGTACAGAAGCGAGGAATCTTGTAACCCTCCTTCTCGCAATGCAGGAGCAACATCATAGCGTTCATGCCATTATATTCTCGTCCGTTCAGGTTTTTCGGCCATTGCAACGCACCTTCAGTAAACCAGGGCTTTTTCCATCCGTCTTTGCCCGACAGCGACTGAATACGCTCAATCATCATATCGGCAAACAGGTCGAGTGCCTTGTCTTCGGCACTCGGACCTTCCTTAGCATAAGGCTTTCCCATAGTCAATTAACCATTATAGGGCTGCGGAACATATTCGCTCATTTCAGACACTCGGCAGGAGAAGTCCAGTTTGTCATTGAAGACACTGACAGACAATGCCCCTTTGATGTTCGCTTTCACGCCTGGTTGCAGCCATGCCTCGCATTTGCCATCGAATAGGAAGAAACTTACCCAGATGTATTCAAATCCGTCCTGTACTTTCTCTGCGCTGAAAGCGGAGAACTGGCAGTACGGCACACCATTCTTGTCCGTCTTGTCCTCAATGCTCTTGCCCACCTTGCCGCGGAACTCCATCACGCCCTTGATGCAGTCCTCTGCCTCGTCAGGCTGGTGGCTGATGCTGCTTGCCGACAGGTTGAAATAAAGGACATCGCCCCATTTTCTTGGTACCAATACACCGGCTACCTCAATGCGTTCGCCGATGTTGCAGCTGCCCACCTCCGTCAGTGTCCCATCTTTGATGACCGACACCTCGATGGTCTTGTTAATCCCGCTCTTCGCTGGAATGACTACGTTCATGGCAAAGCTCACGAATGCCTTGCCCTCCTTGTTCGTGCGGCAGGTCGCAGCCTTGCTGACCGTTCCGCACACTGTTACATTACATTTGATCATTGCTCGATACTATTTGAATTATACATATCCATCGTCCAAGTGAAATGTCTTAGCAATGACAATAATCTCTTTTCAATCATCATATACTAGCGCACGTATCAGTTCATAGACTATCCACGCTGCTATGATAAGTTGGAAGCCGAGATAGATGATGGCCACGGTCTGACCGAAAAGCCATTGGGTAAGCATGAAGTGTCCTGCCACAGCTACCATACCCACCAGCAATGTACACAGATGACTTGCTATCCTTTTCATTTCCTTTGCAGATTTTGTTGTTGACTCTCAGCCTCCATCCCTTGCTCGAAGTTCTGCGAAGCCTGCTGTGTCGCCACGATGCCTGTCACCATTCCCGCAATCTTCGTCCGTTTGCTTTCTTCCGACAGATTGGCATTGCCCAAAATGAGCGACAGGCGGTTCATCTCCGAGGAGGTCAGTTCACGGTCAATCTTCACCGTACCGCTCTCTGCATGAAGCACAGTCTTGCCGTTCTCACCCACAGTAATGGTGCATTGCCTCATGCCTGGAACAAGCGAGGTCAAATCTACGAGCCGGTTGGCTGCCATGGCAGAGATAAGTCCTTTTTGTCGTTCCTCATCATTGCTGTCAATCTGCGCTGCCAACATCATCAGCGACATGAAGGTGGTCATCGCCATGTCGAGTATAGGGTCATTCGTTCCCGAAATGCCCACGCCGCTGTCCTCCGAGGAAAGGATTTTCTTCATCCAGTCCTCCGACGAAACCTTCTGCTCCTGTGGCGCATTGCTCTTGTATTTTGCCAACAGGTCATTGCCGTTATGCAGGGCCTGTAGCTTGATGTTGCCTTTCTGTCCGATTTCTGCCAGATAAGCGGCTGGATCCATATCCCTTTTTGAGCCGTCAGCCGATACACTCTTCACTCCGAAATGCAGATGCTCGCCAGTGGTTCTGGTGCCGGTATTTCCCGACACCCCCAACTTCTGACTGGCATTAACCACGTCACCTACCTTTACTGCTATGTCAGACAGATGCAGGTAGGAGCATTGCACCTTGCTGCCATCCTCACGGCTGTATTCCACGGTGACGGATTTCCCTCCTGCCGTGTTCGCATTATGGTTCACCGCCACCACCTTGCCGCCGTTCTCCGTGGCCAACACCGCCTCATGGTTCGTCTTGATGTCAATGCCCTTGTGCATCTGCTGCTTGGTGGCATCCATCGGATCCTGGCGATTGCCGAAAGGCGAGGTGATGAAGAGAAACTCCTCTCGCTCCACAGGAAAGGAATACCCGGCAGACTGCGGTACATGGGCAGCAGGCATTTCTCTACGAGGATTATTCTCCACCCCGAACGACCGACCTTCTGCCCGCATCTCAGCCATCACCTCACTGTCATACTTGTCCAGTCCGTTGGCTTCAATGATGCGCTGCAGACTTGCAGCATAACCGCCGCCCGTGGCATAGCCGGCACGCTCAATGCCCTTCGTCCATCCCTTGTAGTCGTCAGGCGACAGCGTGAAGCACTGCGCATAACGCTTGTTCTGCTTCAGGAACTGCGAGTGATGCTCATAACTGTCACCCACGCTTTTGTACTTACAGAATTTCTCGTTGGGCCTATCATCCGTATAGACTCCATACTCTCCGCCATTCTTCAACCACGATGCCGTAGCCTTGATGCCAAAGTGGTTGTTGCATTCGCGCGACAGTTGGCTCTGTCCGTTGCTGCTCTCCAGTATGGCTTGCGCCAAGATGACGGAGGCAGGAATCCCATACATCCGCATCTGTTCTTTGGCTTCCTCCGCATATTGTGCGGCATACGCTGCGTTCTTTCCCATAAGCCTATCTCCTTAGACTGGTGTGTTGTTCTGTTTCTTGACTTTCCTGTGCCATCTGCTTTCCTGTCTCTTTTCCAGGTGACACCATCTCCGTAATTCCACGCTTCGATGATGTTGTCTGCTTCGGCATTTCCAACTGGTCACAGATGGCCACCCGTTCACCAGCACGAATGAGCTTCGGCAGATAGGTGTCGAGGGCATGATATGGGAATCCTGCCATTGCCAACGGCTTGCCTTCATCATCCTTGCGCCCATTGCTCTTTGTCAGCGTAATACCCAATATTTTGGATGCCTTCACCGCATCATCCTTGTAGGTCTCATAGAAGTCACCGCAGCGAAACAAAAGAATGGCATCAGGATGCTTCTTCTTCAAGTCAAGATATTGTTGGACAAGGGGAGAGACAGCAGCCTTGACAGCCTTTTCATCCTTCTTTTCTTCTTTCTTTTCCTCTTGTTTCTTCTCTTCCCTTTGTTCAGAGCTTTTATCTTCCTTAAGTACCACTTCCTTCTGTTCATCATGCTTATCGACAATTGCCGTCTCCGCTTGCTTCACCTCCGTCGCTTCTTCCTGCTTCTCTTGTGTACTTTGCTCGACATTGTTGTCTTTCTGCAATACATCAGCAAACAGCGAGGCGGCAAGGTTCTGCTTGTAGGAATCCCTGTCAGGAGCCACCCACAATCGTTGCCATTGTGACGGACTGACACTTCTCGGCTGCAACTTCTTGCCGTCAATAGTGGCTGCACACAGGCATTCGCCCGATTTGGCACGGAATACTGCCACACGCTGGATGCGGTTCAAATCAACCTCCTGCTCATTACCTCCGAAGATGTCCACCTTCAGGTCGGGTTTCGCCTCTGCCATAGCATAATACTTCTGTGCCAGTTCCTCACGCACACGCTCGATGTTGTCCATCGACTGCTTCAAGGTGGTGAAGAAATGATTGAGGTCTCCTTTGTCGGGATAGACGGCAAAGCCCTCCTTACCTTCGGGCTTGATGTACAATGCCCACCGCTCCTTGTCATCCTTTACCAACTGCACATTGTCGAAACCGATGTCACGGCTGTGGGTTACGGCCTCAGAAGCATCCAACGAGGATAGGTCTTCGATAGACCAGTTGCGCAGTCTTGATACCGTGATTTTCTTGTCGGCGAAATAACTGTCGTCGGGACGGAAGCCCAAGGCTCCGTCGGGATTGTAGAAACGCACGTTGTCATAACCCTCTTTCTGCAAGGCATTGGTGAAGCGTTGCTTGTTCATGCCCTTGATCTCGTTGTTCACCTCCAACGATGCACCCTGTGGCAGCACCACATCGGCGGTCTTGCTGGCATCATCACGCACGATGACCACAGTACGCTGCTCCTCGTTGGGATGCTGCTTGATTTCGTCTGCTACGAAGTAGTGGTTGGGCAACTGCACCTGTATCTGCGCCGTCTCTCGCTGATGCTGGTCGGTGGCATACTCCACCTTTTCACCCAGTTCGGCTTTCTTCAACACCTTCAGCGCACCGTTCACCTCACTCTCGATGGCATCAATCAGACAAGGGTCTTCCTTCAGTTCCCTCGTCCAATAGTCCACCATGCTAAGGCTGTCCTTTGACAGACGGGCAGGCAGTCCCAGTTCGAGCATCTTCACGCCCGAAGCTATCTCAGTGATGAGTCGTTCCTTCTTCACGGCATCCTCCGACGGGGCTTTGCCGTTCTTCATGACCATGCCCTCACGTGCCAACCGCTGCTGATGACCGGTGGCAGACACCAACTGACGCATCATCTCCTGTACATAGTCATTGTAGTGCTCGAAGTCACGCTGCCGTGGCAGGTAGATGACATCCTTCTCGGTGTCGTAGTGCGCCACACCCGTGCCGTCCTGACGTACATTCACGAGGTTGTCCTTCATCTTCTGAAGGAATCCGTTGACGCACCCATGCAGCTGCTTGTCCTCCTTGTCGCCATAACCTCTATCCTCCACCGTGCCATCCTTCTTCAATGCCGTAGTGTAGGCTGTTTCGTTAGCCATAGGCAGTAGCGTCTGGTCGATATTGAACAGCACACGGATCTCACGGTTTTTCACTCCCTTGTACTGCTGTTTGTCCTGTTCCGACAGTTCTGCGTATGCCTCCTTGGTGATGACATCGTCGGGATTGTTGCGGTTGACGTACTTATTCCAATTGTAATACAGGAACGGCACACCTTTCTCATGCTCCCTCACGCTCTCACCCCGTGCCTTCGCTTCGGAGAACTGCGTAAACAGATTGCTCTTGCAACCCTTGGCATCGGAGTCAAGGGCAAGGACAAGGGCATTGAACGGACTGACCGAAAAGCCCTTGGGATAGAGCTTCGGATAGAGTTTGCCGCTTGCATTCAACCAATGTCCCTTGGCATCCACCGCACTCGTCAGTGCCTCAGTGAGCAGCGACACCTGCTTCTCCGCCGTCCGCTTCTCAAATTCTGATTTCTCTTTCATGCTTTTATCTTTTTGTTTATCTCAATCACATTCTATAATTGGCTTACCAAGCCACCGTTCCCGACAATTTTGTTGTCGGGCTTCACTGTATTCCCCTCGGTCGCACCACGCTCTCCCGTGCCTGCTCTTCGTACTGCATTGCTGCCATCTGTCGCATCTGGTCGTTCTTGGCAAGTATGGCGTTAGCCAATGTATTCAGCGGCAATGCCCCCGACTGATGCGCCCCAATCACACTGTCAGGCAGTTGAATGGTACAAGGCACATGGTCAATGTTGGCAACGAGACACCGCCCTTGCAGCATCGGGTTGCTGATACGAGGATTGAGTGGTTCATCAGGATATTGGCGGTACTGAATGCGAGATGCAGCAGGACTAACTGTAGGTGCAATGCCTTCCTGCTGTTTCCTGCCCAGCACCTCATGTCCCGCTTTGTTGAGCAGATTGGCACCTCCCATACCCATCAACAGCATCTTCAGTATAGGATTCTTCACGAACATTCCAGCCACGATAGAGGCCAAAGGAAGGAGGCTATTGTCCATATTCAGCGATTTTGTCTTGCCAGTGAACAGTCCCACCAGTACATCGGGCAGCATCGTCAACACATAACCAAGGTTCTTGCCGATGTCTGAAAAGCCGTTCAGTCCAAAACTCTGCAACAGCCCGTCCCATCCATTTTCGTTTGTTTGTAAGGCTGTTTCCTCCTGCTGGACTACAGATGGTGTTGCCTCTTCAGTCGATGAATCAGGAGTTTCTTTCGGTTCTGCCTTCTTCTCCTTCTCAGCCTCTGCATCCAGTCTCGCCTTAACCTCCAGATACTCGTCTTCCTGTCCAGGCGCAACTATCAAGGGCACATCCTTGTACTTGCCTGTACGTTTGGTTGCTTCGTTTCTCTGAGGGTCAAGGAACGTACCTTTGTTCCAAGGAAAAGAGGTCTGCTCGGTTTGTTTCGTCCAATCCATAAAAGTGATATTGCTCGTGGGAATCTTGTTCTTGAAATGGCTGTTGGTAGCCTTGATATAGCTGTTCTCGTGGTTCTTGATGACTTTTGCCTGTTTGCGGAATGAGGCGAAGACGTTGGTGCCCGTACCGAAAACTCCCTTGCTGATACACTCCTCGACACAGACCTCTTGGCTGCTACCTTTCTTGCTTAGGTGCTCCATGCCGACATTCATCACCATATCGATACCGACAAACTTGGCGAAGGTTGCCCATGAGCCAATCCCTCCCATGGCCACGACATCGGCACCCGCTCCGGCTGCCCATCCCGCTGCCTTCTCTGTTCGAGAGGGCTTATAGGCTGCCTCTCCTTTGGCTTCTATCTCTGCGGCAAGGGGTGACTTGTTCAGTTCGTAGGGCAGACCGAACAGACTGCTTTGTGCCGCCTTGCGGATGATATAGTCGGCAGAAGATGTTGGCATACGGTCTTTCACCATTTTTTCTATCATCAGCTGCTCCATGCGGTGATCGATATAGGCGTATGCCAAATCACAACCGAGTTGTTTAGAGAGTGCATCGTACCGCTCTCGTCCTATCTCCGTCACCACCGCCTTGCGCCATTCCTCAGCCATCACGGCAAGGTCACGCTGCATATCCTTGTTGCCGACAATAGCCTCCTTGCACATCGCCAGATAGTCTTCGGTGGTCTTGCTGTTCCACTTGCCTGTAATCTTCAGCGTGGCGTATGGGTCATCACCAGGCATATTGGCAGTGGCCAATGAGCGTAGGATGCCAGCCGTACTGTTGGAGTAGGCTCGCATCTCGTCTGCCTGTCTGTTGGACAAGTCCCGTTGCACCCTGCCCATCACGGGGGCAAGGTGACACCCGAAGTAGTCGCCCATCAGACGCTCTATCTCTGCGAATCGCTGACTGTTCTTAACTGCCATATACCTTGTTTATATATTATACTGCTGTAATATCTGTTCCTTTGTCTGCTCGATGGCATTGTGATATATCTCCATCTGCTTAGGATAGTGTTCCTCCAACCATGCGTCCTTGTCCACTTGGCAGTGGATGAACTGCACGGCCATACGTTCCTCAATCTCCACGGAGGGTTCCCCCTCTTCCTTACCATTGAACCATGCCTTTGTCCACCATCTCACGCCAGCCCGGTCGGGATAGACGCTCACTATCCTCGGAATGTCGAAGCTCTGGATATCCACGTCCAAGTCGGCAAGAGGGTCGATGATGCCGTCATGCGTCAGGGCTTGCTCTTGGAGTTTTTTTTTAACACCTCGTCCATCGTGGAGAGATATACCTGATGTCGCATGGCAAGATAGTTGAGAAAGTCGGCAATGAGCAGGTTCTGCACCTTAGTCGCCAAAGGCATACAGCGGTTGCCGATGCCCAAGGGATTAGCCATGCTCGGCATGGTCTCGTAGAAATAATGCTTGCTCGCTCCCAACGAGAAGATGTTTCTCAACGACTGCTCCGTATGTTCGGGCAGAGAGTATGCTCCTTGTTGAAGGTCCTCGAAGTAGGAGGGAAGGAAGCGGAGCATCAATGCCTCTATCTCCTGACGGTCGGTGTCGTAGGGTGAAGGGATGTTCATGTCCAGTTCATTGATGCCCATTTGGGAATTGTGCTCCAATGCCTTGATATTGCCGTAGAGCATGGTGAGGAACTCCAACGGATTGATTTCCTCTCCGTCAAACCTCACCTCCATGTGCAGCAGGTCGCCACTGATGGCGATGGTCTGACCGGCCTTGACGCTTTGGGAGAAGTTGGCGAAGACATTGGAGAGATGCCTGTAAGTCACTTCGTATTTGCCGTAGCGGATGGTCTGGTAGATGCCATGCTCCGCGTCCGACCCAATGGCAGAGACGGTTCCCGTTGCCACCGCCGACAGCAGGTAATGGTTCACTGAGAAGTCTATGCCGTGATGGAAGAATGTTTCTCCCGTCACGGGATTTTTCTGCTCTCCGTAACCCAAGGACATCTGCACGTCCTGCTTTATAGGCTCCTCAAACGGCATACAGTAGCCGCTCGATGAGCGCAGTATCATTTCTTCTGTATATCTCATATCACTGTATATTGGTTATCGTTTCATCCCTCTGCTTTGGGTCTCTGCTTCTTTCATGTTCTGCCCATGTGAAGACGTACCGCCTCTGTTAGGCAGAGTTTGCGCCACCTTAGAATTGTTCCCGATGATCATCGCTCCAAGCAGGGCACCCGCAATCTTGCTCATCCAACCAAAGCGTCCGAATACCATGAAGGCGGCAGCCACCAGTCCGACGATGCTCATACCCGACACGTTGCCCTTGCCGATATTGCCAAAGAGATTGCCTATCATGTCGCATCCTACGCCTCCGAACATATTCCTAAAGAAATCACTGATGCCGCTGAACTGGGTGTCCATCTTTCCGGCTACAGTGTTCACCGCATCAACGGCTTCACCAGCCTTGCCCGTCAGACGTTGCACATCGTTGGCGGTTTGTGCCACCGCTTCCGTGGCATTCTCGCCGATGACAGCATCACCTACGATGCGTGCCACGCTCTTGTCTGTGGTCAGCTTCTCCCATGTCACATAGCCTGCGGCACTACCCACTGCGGCCGTCTGCATAGCCTTGCCGGCTCCCATAAGGGTGCGTTGCGGGTGGAGTGCCGCACTGCCTAAGGTCTTTCCAGTTACTCCGATGACATGGCCAGTACCTCGTGCCGCCTTGCCACCATATTTCAATAATGAACTCCAAAATCCCATATCTTATCGTTTTTTAATCACGGTTTGACTTCGTCTTCTTCTGTCACGACTCGGCATAGCTCGAACAAGTTCGGCTCTGCTCTCGCTGCTCCATCAGTTTACGTTCTTGCCCACCTGCTTCCACCGCCTCTTGGCAGCCGCTGCTATCTCGGCTTTGTTCGCTTTGGTGGGTCTTGCCCCTTCGTCTATCTCCATCCAAACATCGCCCATGGTGGTGTATTTCACCGCCCTCGTCAGTCGCTTCAACTGCTTGTTCATCTTCTTCAGTTTGGGTCGGATGCCGAAGACTATCTCCACACGCTCCTTCTCGGTCATCTTGTTGCCCGACAGGCATACCGTGCGTATGTCATTAACTATCTCGATGCTGTTCATAATCAGCTCGCGGTATATCTTGTTGCGCTTGGCTGACAGGGCTACGGCAAGTCCGTTGGCAGGATGGGCATCCAACTGCGCCACCAATCCACCCATATTGTCCACCAACTGACCTATCTCGTGATAGAAACCATATATCTGTGCGGCATAGCTGACGATGGAACGGAAGGAGTCCAGATAGTTGTTGAACTCCCGCTGCAGGTCGGTAGTGGCTTCCACTTCCTCCTTGGTCCAGATATGGCCGGTGGATTGTAGCAGCATCACTTTCTCCTGATTCTTCAGTTCTTTCTCCGCCTTGTTGGTGTACATCAGAATCATCCCCGCAAGAGTCGGGTCGTTCTGCGCCCGCACTCCTGCAAAAGATGATATAAACATAAAAATGGCAATTGATATGAAATACTTCATGACTGATTCCTTTATCGTTAATCACTGATGGTCATACGTCCTGCTCTGCGCCATCTGCTAAGGGCTTGGGTGGCTATCTCTCCATTGCTTCGGTCTATCATCCCTGCCGTCACGCCGTTCCACACATCGGTCATGGTGTAATATCGTATAGACAGATAAAGACGATGCAGCTTCTTGCTGAAGGCACTCAGCTTGTCGTTCAGTGCCCACAGCGTCTTGCTCCTTTCCGCACCAGTCAGCATGTTCTCTTTGCCTCCTTTGGCGACTGCATCTTTCAGCAGTGTGAAGACGGACACCAATTCCGTGGCGGTCTCCATATACAGGTTGTTCATCGAGAGGGTGGCAACGATGCCTTGCGGATTATTGTTGATGGCCTTGCGCATCTTACACAAGGTGATGAATATCTTCACTCCATCGTCGTACAGATAGGTACAGGCTTTGAGGGAAGAGGCATAACCACTGGCGGTTTTCAGATAACTGTTGTACTTCTTCTCCCATTCGTGTATCTTGGTGAACTCTGCGGCGATGGTATTCTGCAACAGGGCAGTCTTGGTCTGACCTTTGATTTCCTTCTCTATCTCACCGTTGATGGCTTCGTTGCCCTCTGCTAATGCCATCCATTCCAAAGGGTTGGCAGTCACAATCTGTGCATGGGCTGACGGCACGCTCAGTACCAATGCCACGACAATGAACCAAATCTTATCTATTCGTAATCTCATATACGCCCTTTCTTCGTTTGTTCGTTTCTACTCTTGTTCGTATCACACTCACCACGTCATAGCTGTTGCTGATGCCGGTCATTTCCAGTTTCGGTGTCGTTCTATCCATCGACAACACGGTCACGCTTTTCAGTCCGCATAACTGTTGTATCAATGTCTGATGCTCGGCAAAGTCCACCACTCGGTACAACTCCATGTAGTTCACGCTCCGCTGAAACACTCCGTGCTCACAGATGAGTTGCTCGCTCCCGATATGGTAGCGGATACTCCTCAGATAGATGAATCGGTAGAGTAAACAGAGGGAGAACAGGAGGCTGAAGACAAGCAACAGGGTACTATATGCACAACCGGGCAATCCTCCGATTAGGAGCATTGCCACGCACAACAGCAACAGAGGCAGTTCGTTGATGAAAAACTGTCCGATGCTGGGGCACAAGGTGATGATGCTATTATCTTCTTGTCTCATACGCTTCTATGATATGTGTTCTTTTCTTCTTTTTCCCTTTGTTTCTCTGCCTTGCCGGCTGCGATAAACTCGGCATAGTCGAAGGTATCTGGTTCGCCCTTGGCAATCAGTTCTGCTGATTTCTTGTTGAGCAGCGCATCGTTCCAGTCCTTGTAGCAACCCAATGGATGATAGGCTTGCACATGCTCGTGACGGAAGCCCATCTCTGCTGCCACCTTCCTGAAGTTTGCAACAAACTGCCGCCCTGCATCGTCCTTGTCAAAACCCAAATAGTGCCGTGCGTTGGGAGTAACGGACAGAAGTCCTCGCATCTGTCCCTCGGTGGGTGTGCCGCCCGTAGATACATACACCATCTTTACAGGATTTATCTGATACTCTGCCATGGCATCGTAGGCACTCTCAAACCATACAATTTCGCTTGCTTTATCCAACGGCTCGCCCGTGAGGTTGGCAATCCACAGTCCTTCACTGCTGTTGCTTCCTTCTGCCTTGCCCTTGTAACCGCCGCTACCGTCCATCTTCGGTCGTCCTCGTTCCTCAAAGCCCACAGTCTTGTCGGGTGTCTTGGGCAGTACAAGCGGAAAGGCAAGGTTGGCAAAGGTAAGTCCATCCGTCCGATGCTTAGTAGCCAGACAGAAATGCCGATGAAAAGCATACTGCGTATAGAGGTCGATGCCTCGGAACTTAAAATAGGGATAAAACCTTTTCTGCGTTTCCCTGTCCTGCGGATTGAACTTGTGGATGTCGTAGTCATTCAGGTTGAATGGCTTTCCGTCCTTTCTTGGTTCTGTAATCTTCGATGGTCTGTCCTCTATGGGTTGGTTGAGCAGTCGGTTGCAGACGAGGTTGACGAGTCGGTCAGGAGACATTCCCACCTTGTTCTCTGAAAACATTTCTGGATGCTCCTTGATGAACGAAATGACATTATACACCTTCTGCTGCGGTGGTTGGAAGCAACATTTCCCATTCTGCGTGACAATGAACTTATCACCACGCACCCGTCTGCCCTCACTGTCAGTACGCACATACGACGGATAACGCAAGCCATCTCTCTTGTTCAGATGATACCCTGCGTCCACCAGTACTTCCTGTATGCTCAACCTGTCCAGAAAGTCATCGTATGTCAGTTCACTACTCATTATAAATTATAAATTGTAAATTATACATTGTTAATATCCTCTCCTTATCTCCGTGGCAACATGATTTGCTTCTGCCTCAAAGTACCTTGCCGCAATCTCCTGTGGCGAATCCACTCCCGGTTTGAAGTAAGGACGTGGACCGCCATGATGCTCTGCATAGAACTCCGGGGCTGGATGGTGATGATGGTGGCTTATGTCATGCGCCACCTCTGCTGTAACGACTGCTCCTGCCGTCAGAGCCGCCAATATCTTCGTGCCCAGTCCGGCGTTGGTTTCGGGGCGTGTCTTCATATCCACTTCACTGAAAACCTTGGAGAAGAGTTTCATGCGATGGTAGTCATCCACCGCCAAGAACTTGTCGTAGTCCTTCTGCTTGATTTCGTGCGTGATGGCTTCTCCATTGATAATGGCGGTCATGCGATACTTATCTTCGCCTTTCTTATCTCCCTCCATCGGAGGCACTTTCTCCACCATGATGTCACCGACTTTCACTTCACGCCCATGCGCTCCCTCACGATACCAACCCTTGTTCTCATTAATCAAGGCAAGGTCTTCACCTCTCACCATGGCATCGCCTTGCAACACGTCACGTCTGACAGTCTCGTCCTCTTCCAACGGAAGCAACCGTTCCTCGTCTTGTTGCTGACGCTGCTGCAACTCCTGTTCAAGTTCGGGATGCAGATGCAGGTCGATGCGCTCCTTGCTATTCAGTGTGTCCATCAGGATTTTGTCAGCAAAGTCGTCCTTGATGATGCCATTCAGCAGTTCCAAGCGTTGAACGACGGGCACTTCCTTGATGGAGTTGGAGGTGAGTTTCTTCAGTTCCTCATCTGTCAGGTCATACACCATGTCGGCATTGACGCTGTTCGACTGAATGGTCAGCGTCTTCGCATTCTCATCAATGATGATGCCATGCGATGCCAGACACTCCTGCCACTTCTCATTGGTGAAATAGACAGGCGAGGTAATCAGTTCCTTATAAGGCTTGGCTGGCTCCGTGCTTCTCGTGCGGCTGATGGAAGGCATTATGATTCCCTCCAAATCTTTCAGCACATCCTGTTGCTGAGGGCTATAACTCTGTTGCTGTCCCTTATAATAGAACCCATAACCGCCGCTCTGCAATTCGCCAGGCTTCATTCTGCCGTCCCAACGTTCAGGCACAATCGGGGCTTCGGGGAAGAACAATCGTCCTCCAACTCTGCGAAGATGGAATCCCTCCTGACTGCGTGGTGTCCAACCTAAAAAGGGTGGTGGCATATCGATGCGCCCCATCCGTCCATACTCGCCGATACCAACACGATAGCCGTGCAGCCCCATAGCTACACGACCGTTGGCATTGCGTGCATGAACGAAGTTCTTGGGCATATAGAAGTCGTTGCCCACAATGCCCGTAAAGGTATTGTAGGCTAACTTGTTGGCATGATTCGTACCCCAGTCGGTCAGAGCCAACATCTGCTTCTCGGTGATGTTATAGGTAAGCAGCGGACTGTCATGCCCTTGCACCACAAGCTGATAGCCGCTGCCATTACTCACCACATGAGCCTGCATACCATTGCGCATGAGCAAGTCACGCATCTCTGGTTGCAGGTCCATCTGTTGGGGATTCGTATTCTTTCTTATCGCCATACTTATTCTTCACTCTTCATTCTTCACTCTTCATTTATCATGCTTCACCGTTCTCTATTGCCTTCTCCAGTTCCTCATCTTTGTGATGGACAAACTGCTCCGCACTCTCTTCACAAATGCAGAGTCCGTTGTTCAGACAATAGCTCTCATATTCTTCCTGCCATTCAGCAGAATGATGGTTGACATACTCCAACCAACCGTACTCGCCGCTCTGTATCTTCTCGACGAGCACATCCTCTGGATAATATTTATTTGATGCCATATACTTATTATATTATGTGTAGATTATTTGTGCATGGAAAAAGAGGCGCGGTTGCGCTCTCCATTCTTCTTCTGCTCATTCCAAAGTTCTTCCGTGTATTCCTCTTCAGGCACATAGTCAAGATTACCGTCATCGCCCATTACCCAACAGCCATAGCACCCGAAGGTGTATTTGTCCCACTCTCGCTTGGTGTTCTCCTTCCACTTCTGACTGTCGCCTTGATTAATCCTTATGCCGGTCTTATCGTTCAGGTCAATACCCACCGTCACCTGTTCGTCCTCCATGATGAGCGTGAGCGGCTCACCCTTCTGCATCACGGTCAGTTCTGCCGAACTCAGTTTCAGTTCATCCTTCAGCACCTCCAAGTTGCGCCCGATGACAGGCGTAGGTACCGACATCACCTGATTGGTCTCCGTGTCAATCTGCACGAAAGCCTTGCTGCTCCTGCCATCAGCATCCTTAACATCGGCAAGGATAGCCTTTCCAGCCAGCAAGTCCTCCTGCTGTTCCTGAGTAAAAGCCTCCAATGGTGATTTCTCCAACTGCGGATAGAAGACCACATCCACCTTGCCGTCCTCCATACGGACCAACGCAAATCGGGTGCGGCTCTTCAATGTCTCGCCCTCATCATTATTCACCTGAATGGGCAGCAACGGTGAACGTCGTCCCTGACCAATATCTTCCAACGCCCACATGGGCAGGTCTTCAATCTTCTCTTGTGTGAGACCAAAACGAGCCAGTGTCTGATAAGGCACCTCGCTCTCTTCAAATCGTACTTGCTTCATACTTTAACTTTGAATTTGAAATTAAACTCATGCAAAGTTATATACCTATTCAGAGACAAGCAGAATTGCATAAGATAATGCGTGTTATTTTTGACGATTATTATTATTTGAGTTTGATTTCTGCTCAAAAATCAAACTCGATTGCTATATTATGTTACAATCTTCTTGTCTTCCCTTTGTTCTTTATGCCAGTCAAAGAATTGCTTGTTACTTTTGCACCATGAAACGATTTCTACTCATCACAATAGCAGCAATATTCTGTTCATCAGCAACAGTATGCGCTCAGTTCAATACCGTCACACAGACTAAGGTACACCGCAAGGCTGTGCCAAAAACGACGCAGTCCGCAACATCCGAACAACTGCCTCCGTGCTCGCCGCATCAGCGGCGAGACTCTCTTGCCTTTGCCCCATTACAAACCCAAACGGAGCAGACCGACCGCCACACGGCACTTGTCAGTCCACTCCGTCATATCTCTGTCACCAGCCCTTTCGGCTACCGCAGAGACCCATTTACAAAAAGAAAAGCCCTACACAACGGGCTTGATTTGAAGGCAAATTACGAACCCACATACGCCATGATGCACGGCGAGGTCATCAAGGTAGGCAAGGACAAACGTTCAGGCCTCTATGTCACCCTCCGTCACGGCGACTTCACCGTCAGCTATTGCCACCTCTCCCAAACTCTCGTCACCAAAGGCACCCACGTCCGTCCCGGCATCATCATCGCGCTGACAGGCAACAGTGGTCGCAGTACTGGTCCCCACCTGCACCTCACACTCAAAGACACAAAAAAAGGACGAGCCATCGACCCGTCCATTCTTCTCAATCTTATCAAGCATCCACTCTAATAGAACGCCTTGTCTTTTGTCGTTCACATCACCCCTTCCGCATTGCAATAATGTCTTAAATATCTAATCCTCAACAATTTCTATTCTTGAAAAACAAGTGTTTTATTCACGAATATAATATGATTTCGTGAAAGATGTCATAAGATGATACTAATATCTATGCTATTTGTCAATAAAGAACCCGTTTCTATGCAGATATTCTGAAACGGTTAGTGTTCCAATCCCTATCTGCTCACACAACAAAGGAAGTTTCTTGAACAACTTACCGTCATTCTGCTGCCTTGTTTCCTCCGTCATTACTTGCATCTCTTCCAGATGGATAGCGTCCGAGTGTCGTACATTCAGTGCATAAATGATAATCTTAGCATCACCTGTTTTAAGGTATTCTTCCTTTTGCTCTATGTATTCTTCTTCAGTCAGTTCCTGCTTCTTCAGTCTTACACAGAAATTGTTGTCTATCATGTTGCTGAATCTCTCTGGGGCACATGGAAATAGATCCTTTGTCGGAATGACCAATTTCTTGTCTTTGAGGAAAGGCATCTTTTCAACTGCAATTCCTTTGGAGGTGCGTTTTGATTCATCCAGAATCACATCAAGTAGCATCAAATCCTTGCGGGAGAACGCCTCTTCCAGGAATGAGTACAACTGTCCGTCCTTATCCAAGGGAAGATAATTCTTGGCAATCATCACCAATGAGCATGTATCAACAACTATCGCCATAACTCCCTCTCAAAATTTGCTGGTTTGACATTGAGTCTCGAACAGAAAGTGGTCTCGTTGACCACTCCATTGAAATAGGCATATTGCATGGTTTTCAAGAATAGCGGAGAAATGATGGGCTTTGGTGTTCGCCCGCCTCTCTTCTCAGAGTTTTTCAACTTTTCCTGTTCCTCTCTTCTTCTGTATTCCTCTGCCAATTCACTCTTGACATTGCTGTAGCTCGAATAGCTGATTTTCCTGTCGATATACATCCTTGTATATAAGGCAAGACGGCTAATGTGCGTCCGTGCACTGATAGCCTTGAAGAGGTCAATGCAGTAGTCGTTACGGGAATCTACACATGCTATGTTAGCAAGTGTTTCTGCTTCTTGTCCCATAATGAACTGATATGCAAAATCATTGCACCATCTTTCGACATCACTGTATGAAGTCTGTGCCGAGATGTCCATCATGTCCACCGACTCCACTTCTTCAATCCCCAATAGACAATGCCCCAATTCATGCGCCAGAGTGAATATTTCTCGCTTGTAATGCTTATGATGCTTAAGCACTATCACATTGGGCTTAAGGTAAAAACCGTCAATGTTGGTTTTCTCTTTCTTGTTCCATGTCTCTATGTATTCAAAGACAAAAATGCCATGATCGGCGATTTTTTCTATCATCTTCACAAGAAACTGCCTATGATTGACAGTTTCCCCGGGATAAAAAAAATCTCTTGCACGTACGGCTACTGTCTTAGGGTCATCTTGTAGGGTGTAGTGTTCTATGTCAAACTTCACATCCAGTTGCGACAGTTTGTTGTATGCATCCAAAGCGTTTTTCAGACTCTCGAATCGGTTTACAGTACGGATCGACTCCAAGTTCAGCTCTGTTCCGAATGAGGTCTTGCGGAAGAAGATACTGCTGCTTGCATTGGTTGACAACTTAGAATAGTCTTGAAAGAAACTGACTTCTTTGTCGAATATCTCACCTATACGCTTCAACACCCCCAAATCAATAGAATCTCCACTGATGTCTGCGGCTCCTGTTATCCGTTTCCTGCCTTTGTTCAGAAGAGACAACAAGTCATCCACCGACATCTTGTATAATGCCAGCAGGTATTCTAAACGTTTCTTGTTAATCTCTACTTTCATATCAGCCTCGATTGAACTATTGTTGTTTTGATGCAAATGCTTAGGCACAATTTTGCGTTGCAAAATTACACATTTTCACTTAAATGGGCGAATTTTCATGCTGAATATCACTGGAATTTATGTTTATTTTGCTAAATCGCTACATTTCGCCACCAAAAAGACACAAAAATAGGACGAATCATCGACCCGTCCTTTTGTTTTTAGCCTTTTTCGTTCTAACCACAGCCTGCAATGTTATTCATCAACTGGTTCATCACTCGCATGTCTCATTTCGTAAACTGTCCATAAGGCTAACACACATTCAATGGCTATCACGGTAATGGCCGCAGTCATGCCCCACCAGTGGGCAATAAGCATAAAGATGCCAGCCTCAATGCACAACGCAAAGAGGATGGTAACAATAAGTGATAATATTCTATTCATTCTACGGTAACTGATTTAGCAAGGTTTCTTGGCTGGTCAACATTCCTATCCTTGTTGATGGCGATGTAATAGGCCAGCAACTGCAATGGGACGGAAACAACGAGAGGTGTAAGGCATTCGGGTACGTCGGGCACTTCAAGGCAATGGTCGGCGATGTCCTTCATTGCGTCATTGCCCTTGGTAATGATGGCGACAACCGTACCGCCACGCGCCTTCACCTGCCTTACATTACTGATTATCTTGTCATACAGCGAGTCCGTTGGAGCAATGACCACCGTGGGCATCTCGCTATCTACAAGTGCAATCGGTCCATGCTTCATTTCCGCAGCAGGATAACCCTCCGCATGGATATAGGATATTTCTTTCAGCTTCAACGCACCTTCAAGGGCGGTGGGGTAGTTGTACCCACGACCGAGATAAAGGAAGTTGCGGGCATAGGTGTATATCTTCGACAAGTTCTTGATTTTGTCAGCAAGTCCCAACACATCTTTTATATATAGGGGCATGTTCTTCAACTCCCGGACAATCCTCTCTACGGTTGCATCATCCACAGTACCACGCATCTGTCCCACGCAGAGGGCAAGCAGCATCAGCACCGTTACCTGTCCTGTAAAAGCCTTGGTAGAAGCCACACCTATCTCAGGTCCTACATGGATGTATGTCCCGGAATCCGTATTTCTTGGGATAGAGGCACCCACGACGTTGCAGATGCCATACACAAAAGCCCCCTTGCTCCGTGCCAACTGTATGGCGGCAACGGTTCCGAGCGGTCATACTTCCTTTGTAACTCCATACACTTCTCAAAGGAGAAGTCGGATGCCTCAAAAAGAGGCTGGATAAGGTGGGCGCATTCGTTCAGCAGTCCCTTGACGATGTGGATGTTCATCTCGTGGCAGTTTCGGCAAATTGCACTGTTGCAGTTGATATACCGATGACTGTTGATGAAGTCATCCACATAGCGGTCATACCGCTTGCCATTCAAAATCACATCCTGAAGATAGAGTTCTCTCGCTTCTAAGAGTAACTCAAACAATTCTTCTGCTACATCCTGTTCGGTAGCGAAGTGGGTCAGGTGTTGCTTCTCTTCAAAAAAAGAGAAGACTTTTTAATTTGTTTTTGCATACTAAATTACTTATTTATAAGTTTATGACGACTGAAATATAAAAATTACACAACATGGTTCAGTATTAGGTTATAATTCTTGTAAAGTTACATTCCTCCTCCCAACGCATGGTAAAGTTTAATTATACTTTGTATGCGTTCAAAACGAGTTTGTAACTGTTGCACTTCCGCTTCGAGAAGAGACTGTTTGGCGGTCAGCACTTCCAGATAGGTGGTATTGGAATGACGCATCAGCGATTCTGTCTTTCGCACAGCGTCGCATAATGTTTCAACCTGCCGAGCATTGATTTCAATTTGCGATTTTGCCGTCTGCCATGCGGTCAGAGCATCGTTCACTTCCTTTCCTGCGTTCAGTAATGATTGCCGGAACAACAGTTTGGCTTCTTCCTGACGGCTTTTGGCTATCTTCAAGTTGGCGATGTTTACGCCCCGGTTGAATAACGGCTGTGTCAGGGAACCGATGGCATTAAGTAACCATTGTCCGGGATTTACGATTACGCCACCGCCGTTATTAGTCCATCCAAGAATTCCCGAGAGGGTAATATTGGGATAGAAGGCGGCACGGGCCGCATTGGTGGCGTAGAATGCTTGCGCCAGTTCCATTTCAGCCTGACGCACGTCGGGACGGTTGGAAAGCAGTTGCAAAGGGACTCCGATCGAGACAGTATCGGGGAAAGCAGCCTCGGCCAGATCACTTCGTCCAATCGAGTGTGACGGCATGGCAAGTATCGCAGACAGGGCGTTTTCTGTTTCGGAAATACTCTTGCGTATGGATAACAGGGATGCTTCGAGTCGCATCACGTTCGCCTTTGCCTGCAATACGCCAGCCTCGTTTGATTTCCCCACTTTTTTCAACGCTTCAAGAGTGCGTACGGTAGTCCGCCAGTTCTCCAAAGTCCGGTTACTTATTGTCATTTGTGCGTCAAGCATGGCAAGGGTGTAGTAACTGTCTGCAATAGTGGCGACAAGCTGTGTCTGTACGGCCTGCCGGTAGGCACGGCTTCCTTGTAACGCGGCGGCTGCACCACGCTTTGCCGCCGTAAGTTTGCCGAAGATGTCCAGTTCCCAGCTTGCCGACGCTCCCACATTATATGTCTTTGCCGTTGCTCCGTCATGTTTATTGGCATTACCTTCGGCAGTCAGTCCCAGTGATGGAAGATATGATAGTCTGGCAGTCATCAGGACGGCTTCTGTCGCTTCCACGCGTAACCGTGCCACATTGAGGTCTGTGTTCCGTTCAAGTCCGGTTTCAATCAAGGACTGGAGTTTCGGGTCGGTAAACATTTCCCGCCACGACAGGGACGCGATGGTCATTGTATCAATGTCCGCCGGCATGTCCCGATACAGATTCTCCGTTGAGAGGTCAGGGCGATGATACCGGCTGTATGTGCCACAGCCGGCAAGCATCCATCCCGACAATATGATATATATTACTGTCTTCTTCATTTAATTATGCTTAACACGTTCTTGGATATATTGGAATACAATAAACAATGACGGCACAAGGAACAACAGAGCCAAAGTACCTACAATCATTCCACCGATTACACCTGTGGCAAGCGAACGGCTGCCGTTGGCACCCACTCCGTGCGCCATCATCAGCGGGACAAGACCGAACACCATGGACAACACAGTCATCAATATGGGGCGCAGGCGGACTTTTGCCGCACTGTATGCCGCCTGTGCCAGCGTCATGCCTTCCGACCGCCGTTTACCGGCGTATTCGGTAAGCAGGATCGCTGTCTTGGCAAGCAGGCCTATAATCATGATAAGTCCGGTCTGCATGTAGATGTTGTTCTCCAGACCGAAGAGCCACGCAAACAGGAAACTGCCCATCAGTCCGCAAGGCACCGACAACAGAACCGCGAAGGGTATGAACACGCTCTCATACAAGGCGCACAGAATCAGATAGACCAGAACCATGCAGAGCAGGAATATAAGCGTGGCATTGTTGGTCGTCTTGCTTTCCTCACGCGAAATGCCGCCAAACTCGTATGTGTAATTTGACGGAAGCACTTCACGTGCCGTCTCGCCGATGGCTTCGAGCACCTGCCCCGAACTGTAGCCCTGAGCCGGAGACCCGCTAATCGAGATGGCGTTGAACAGGTTGAAACGGGTGAGGTCTGACGGGCCGTTGGTCTTGGTCAGGCGCACGAACCGGCTCAAAGGCGACATGCCGCCATCGGAGGCGCGCACATACATGTGGTGCAGGGATTCCGCATTCACACGATATTCCGCCGGAGCCTGCATGGTCACATGGTAGAGCTTGGAGAACCGGTTGAAGTCGGAAACATATTGTCCGGTATAATAGCCCGACAATGTGGAAAGCACATCTGCGGGCGACACACCCGACTGTTCGCATTTGGCGGCATCGATATCCACCCAGTATTGCGGATAATCCGTGGCAAAGAAGGAATAGACTTCGCCGATTTCGGGTCGCTGCGACAAGGCTTCGACAAACTTGTCTGCCTCTTCCTTGAAGGCGGCGATGTTTCCGCCCGCCTTGTCCTGCAAATAAAGCTCGAAACCGTTTCCCATGCCGTACCCGGCAATCATCGGAGGCGACATGGCGAACACCGTGGCATCGGGAATATCCGAAGTGGCGGCATAAATCTTTCCGATGACATCATTGACCGACTGCCCCTCTCCCTTACGCTGCTCCCAGTCTTTGAGTGTCACGAAATACATCGCCTGCGAGGGACCGGAACCGCTGAAAGAGAAACCGGCGACCGCACCGCTGTATTCAATCTCGCCGATGCTGTCGAGACGGCTGTTGATACGCTCCATCACCTTACTTGTCTGAGCCATGGATGTGCCGGGCTTCGTGTTCATGCTCACCATGACCGTCCCGGTGTCCTCTTCGGGAATAAGTCCCGTCTTTGTGACATTGACCAGCAGCACCAGCAACCCGAAAGAAATGCCTATGATGCTCCACAACAGCCATCGGCGATGGATAATGAACATCACTCCACGTACATAGCGTCGGCTCAGACGGTCGAAGACGGCATTGAACGCTTTACGGAAACGGGCTGCAAAATTGTTCTTGGTGTTGCCCTGCTCATCGATATAGGGTTTCAGCAGCAGCGCGCAAAGTGCCGGTGAGAGTGTGAAGGCATTGACTGCCGAGATTCCCACGGCAACAGCCATCGTGATACCGAACTGCGTGTAGAACGCTCCCGAAGTCCCGCCCATCATGGCTACGGGGAAAAACACTGCCATAAAGATTATGGTAGAGGTCAGGATAGCCGACGAAACGCCTTTCATGGCATCATCAGCCGCGAGAACCGCAGACTGATAGCCCTCGTCGAACTTCGCCTGCACCGCTTCCACCACCACAATGGCATCATCGACCACAGTTCCGATGGCAAGCACAAGCGCGAACAGGGTGAGCAGGTTGATGGAGAATCCAATCATGGACATCACGGCAAATGTGCCGATGATGGAAACGAAGATGGATATGGTAGGGATAAGCGTTGACTTGATGTCCTGCAAGAACACATACACCACCACGATGACCAGAAGTATCGCTTCCAATAAGGTGCGGAGGACAGAGTGGATGGAGGCATACAGGAACTTGTTGGTATCGGTAAGCACCACGAATTCCGTCCCTTCGGGCAAGTCCCGGCTGAGGTCGTCAAGCACTTCGTGAATCTCCTTGATGGTGCTTGAAGCATTGGACCCGGCTTTCTGGTTGATGAGCATCATGGCTGCCGGATGCCCGTTCACTTCGGAGGAATAGTTGTAGTATTCATCGCCCAGTTCCACATCGGCAACCTCCTTCAGCCGAAGCACATTGCCGCCCGGCAGTGACTTGATGACCAACTCACCGAACTCTTCCGCGCCGGACAAGCGTCCGCGGTATTTCATCGTGTATTCATTGGCGGTAGGATGATTGGCACCGAAGGAGCCGGTGGCGGCCTCGATGTTCTGTCGTGCGAGTACGGTGGATATGTCATCGGGGATAAGCCCGTATTGCGCCATCTTGTCGGGACGCAGCCAAAGTCGCATGCTGTAGTTGGAACCGAACAACTGTGCCTTTCCCACGCCGCTGATACGTTTCAGCCTCGGCTCGACATTGATTTTCACGTAATTGCTCAGGAAGGTCTGGTCGAAGCGGTCATCGGGCGAATAGAGCGCGAAAGTCATCAGTTCGGCATTCTGCTGCTTTTCAGTGGTGACACCGGTCTTGGTGGCTTCCGCCGGAAGTTGGCTCAGTGCGCCGTTCACGCGGTTCTGCACGTTTACCGCCGCCATGTCCGCGTTGGTTCCCTGTTTGAAATAGATGTTGATGGAAGCATCTCCCGTATTCGATGCCGTGGAAGTCATATAGGTCATGTCTTCCACTCCGTTGATGGCTTCTTCCAGAGGGGTTATCACTGCCTTCTGCACGGTTTCAGCGTTTGCTCCCGGATAAGTTGCGAATACGTTGATGGTCGGAGGTGCGATGTCGGGGTATTGTTCCACCGGCAAGGAAAACATGGAAATCATGCCCAACAGTACAATCACCACCGAGATAACGCCCGAAAACACCGGGCGGTCTATAAAAAATCGCAGGTTCATTTCGTTTCGTTTTTAGGGGTTATGCTCATGCCTTCTCTCACCAGTCCCACGCCTTCGGCGACAATGGTGTCACCGACCGAAAGACCTTCTTTTACGATAAACCGGTTGCCGTCGTTCAGGCGGTCCACCGTGAGATAGGCGGCTTCCGCCTGTCCGTTTTTCAGACGGTAAGCGATAATCTTGTCCTGCAGTTCCACGGTGGCGGTCATGGGAATGGTTACGGCCTCCGTTTTCGGGTTTTGAAGGATGACATTGCCGATGCTGCCACTCAACAGTTCGCGGTCGGGATTGGGGAACAGGGCTTTGATTTGTACCGTTCCGGTAACAGGATCCACCACGCCGCTTACGGTTTCAATACGTCCTTTCGCCTTGTACAGGCTGCCGTCGTTGAGTTGCAGGCCCACTTCCGGCGTCCCGGCTATCATGCTGTCAATCGAGCCATAGCGAGCCGAATATCGCCGTAGCATATTCTCCGAAATGGAGAAATAGGCATACATCTCCGCATTGTCGGACACGACCGTGAAAGGCTGTGCCATATTGGGACCGACAAGCGCACCGATGCGATAGGGCAATGTGCCTACTACTCCGTTGCTCGGGCTTTTGATTTCCGTATAGGAGAGATTGTTGCGTGCATCCGATTCTTGTGCCTTTGCCTGTTCGAGTTCAGCACACGCCACTGCCAGTTGGTTCCGGGCGAGAGAAAGCTCGTAGTCGGATATGACCTTCTCGTCAAACAATGCCTGCTTGCCCCGCAGCTCGATTCTTGCCGTTTCCACTTTTGCCTGTGCCGCGCTGACATTGGCCTGCGCCGTGCGTAATGCCGCCCGATAGGGCACTTGGTCAATTACAGCCAATACTTGACCGGGTCTTCACCCGTTCACCCTCTTTCACTTTCAGACGGATAATGCGCCCGGATATTTGCGGCAGGATGTCCACATCCTGCCGTCCGCGTATGGCGGCGGAATAGGACTCGGAGATTTCCACCGGACTTGCCGCGACCTTTATGACCCGATAACTCTGCACCGCATCCTGCTTGCCGTCCGCCTGCCTGCATCCGGTCGGCAGGAACAGCATGAGAGCAAATGCGGCGAAATTCGTGATAATGAATTGCTTGTTCATATTTTCTTCTTGTTTTGTATTAATTCATAATAGGTTTGGTGTGTCACCACTGACGGATGGTATTCCACTCTTTTTCGAGAATGGCATAAACACAGGTATCTTCATATTTTGGGGAGCCGTCAGGATTGTTTACGAATGTCACAAACTCTTTGAAACATCCTTCGCGGCGCATACCAAGACGTTCGCATAAGCGTTTGGAGCGGATATTGTCATCTTCCACAAATCCATAGATACGCCGTGCGCCCGCCTCTCGGAAAAGATAATCCAACAATCCGGCTGCCGCTTCACAAGCGAATCCTTTGCCTTCAAAACGTTTGTTGAAATGCCACCCCACATTATAAGTGTCTTCATTCTCACGCAAAGCGAACACGTCACCGATAATAAAGTCATCTTTTTTCAGACTCACCGCATAGCGCAGCATGTCTTTCGGGGAATACTGCATATATGCCCATGCCGCCTCTCTGGAACAAAGGCGGTCTCCGGCAAAGCAATTCACACGCGGATGGGAAAGATACTCCAACAACCCTTCGGCATCCTTCTGTTTGAAATTTCGAATGATAATTCGTTCGGTTTCGATATATATTTCCTTGTAATAATAAAATGGTATGAGTACGCCCAAAGTAGCGAAGGCAAGCATGGCATAGAGATACTGGTGGAACCAGATGAAGGTCATCCCGTAGAACAGGAAGGCAATGCTGCACAGCCCAGAGGCCAGTCCGTCGATGCCGTCGATGAGGTTGATGGCATTGATGATGAAAACCGTAACGAAAACGGTGAGAGGGATGCTAATCCACGACGGCATGGAATGGATGAACAGCATTCCGTGAAGGTCGGACAGTTCCACTCCGCCAGCCACCAGCATGATGCCGCAGACTATCTGGATAAAGAACTTGGCACGGTAGCGCACACCGATAAGGTCATCGGCAATGCCGACAAGGTACAACATGATGATGGCGCAGAAGGCGTATGCCAATGGCAACGCTTCTGCGCCTATTTCCTTAAGCAGCTCATCATGTCCGGTTGAGACATTGACCGCCAAAAGCAGGACAAAGGAGAAGAACACTACGGGCTTGAAGGCCATACCGCCAAGGCGAGGCACTACACACTGATGTATCTTCCGCTCGTCCGGCTCGTCGAACAGTCGCCTGCGGAAGGCGATGAGCAGAATCTGCGGTATCACGATTCCTGCGAAAAACACGCACAGGAAGAATACCGACAGGATGTTGACAATCCAAATTAAACCTTAATTCCGCAACACTATAATTTAACTTTATTTATAAGTTCCTGAGCAACAAA
>OKRS01000076.1_pt1 | contig 69520 bp, 53 predicted proteins | sample 1601191 | NCBI WGS metagenome assembly OKRS01 (sample SAMEA3541509, study PRJEB24748) | human gut metagenome | biome: human gut; feature: human-associated habitat; material: faeces | place: China | collected 2012
AAGGTATTTCCAACTTACCCATGCTGTTGAATTCATCTCCCACCTGCACATTATGCAGATTACGAGTGAAGAAATCCATGATTGTGTCATATTGATGAAGCAGATTTCCCTCCATATCTGCATCATTCACTTTGTCACGGAACACCTTGCTGCCAACACTGTTGCCAGCAAAACAGATACACTTGGCTGTCATCATTGGCATCCAGCGTTGGGTATATTTGCCAAATAGAAGCATGGCAGCAACGGTCAGTGTACCATCGGGACGGATAAATCGCAGGTTGCGAAGTATCTTCTCACAGTCATGCCCCTTAGCTATGGCAGAGCATATCATATCAAGTGATGCTTCATTAAAAGCGTCACCTATTAAGCCTTTCTTCTCCAACACTCTTTCAAAACGGTTGCCAAGAAACTGCTTGATAGTCGTTGCATCAAGGTCGTTGACAGTTGCATCCCTAACACCTGCCTCGTCTGGTGCAAAACTACCGCAGTCGGTCATCATTTCTGCAAGTTCAGCATTATCGAACACTTTACGCTTGTCGGCACCATTCTTCACCCATACGATTCCCTTGTTGTCATGATAAGGCTTGTTGACTCCTTCCTTCACAGTAGCAATAACCAAGTTGCCATCCTCGACCTCAACAGTATCTATCTTTATCAGAATGGATGGCACTACGTTTTCGGAAGCAATGTCACTCAACAAGTTAGTTGTTTCTTGTACCTCAGAATACGACAAGGCATTGGTTTCTCCGGTCTTATCCTTTATACCAACTACCAACTTGCCACCATGTGAATTACTGAACGCCACTAACTCACAGGCAATGTCATATTTGTCGAGAATGCGTTCCTTGAACTGCATCCCCGACACCTCGCCAGCCTTTATCTGTTTCAATATATCGTCCATCATTCTTTGCTATACATTATTATAAAATAAGTAAATACGCTTACTAAAGTACGAAAATAATTTTAGAAAAGGTAAAATATACTCAAATATGTTTACGAAACATACAAATAATTGAGTATTTCGCAATACCTCGTCTATGCCACTTAAAGCCAACGGCTACCTCTTCTACATAAAAATGTACCTTATTTTTAAGAATTGTTGACTTTTATTGTTGTTTTAAGCAGGTTTTGTATAATTTTGCAAACATTAAAGTATAAACTAATAAAATCAGCCAATGCAAAAGAAAGTATTGTTCGCCATCGGCTTGGCGGGATTAGGGGGAATGGTTTCTCCCACTACTGCCCAAGCTCAAGACAACGTGACTGTTGTGGTTAATGATGGTAAGGTAAAAAGTAACAGCATTAGCGGTGTAGTCTATTCTGCGGATGACAACGAACCGCTCATCGGTGCTCAGGTGAGAATCGTGGGCGCAAATGTAGTTACTATCACAGACGTAAACGGTAGATTTAGTTTCAAGTCAGTAGAACTGAAGAAACAGAAACTGCAGGTGTCGTACATCGGAATGGAGACCCAGACTGTGACAGCGGGTCATGAGATGAAGGTCGTGTTGAAGCGCGACTCCAAGACTCTTAGCGACGTTGTGGTCAACGGCTACTTCACACGTAAGAAGCAGACCTTCACCGGTGCTGCCAAGACTGTTACAAGCGACGAGATTATGAAGGTTGCGCCTAACAACATCTTGCAGACACTTGCCACTCTCGACCCGTCATTGAATATTGCGCAGAACAATGCTGCGGGTTCTAACCCTAACGCAGTGCCCGACCTCGTAATACGTAGCACCACATCGCTTTCTACAAGCAATGAGGTGGGACTCAACGCACCGCTTATCGTGATTGACGGTGTGGAGCAGAGCCTTCAGGCACTCTACGACATGGACATCAACGACATTGAGCGTGTAGACATTCTTAAGGACGCTTCGGCTACAGCACTTTACGGTGAGAACGCTGCCAACGGCGTTATCGTAATCGAGCGCAAGCGCGTAAGCCAGTCGCCCGTACGCATTCGCTATACTGTAACTCCTCAGTTGAGTTTTGCCGACCTGAGCAGCTACGACTATTGTAACGCAGCGCAGAAGCTGGAGCTTGAGAAGCGTGCTGGACTCTATAAGAGCGAGACTGGCAAGCTCGACGAGAGCTATTTTGAGAAACTCGCTTTGGTGACAAGCGGCATCGACACCGATTGGAAGTCGAAGCCCGTACGCAACAGCTTCTCGCACAACCATTCACTTTCTATTTCAGGACGCGGTTCGGGGCTCGACTACAACGTCAACGCCAACTATCAGAACACTCAGGGTGTGATGAAGGACGACGGCCGTACACGCTATGGCATGAACGTGTACCTTTCGTATACAGCCATAAACAACCTCGTCATCACACTCCGTGCCTCGCACGACCAGCTCAACACCAACTCGTCTAAGTACGGCTCGTTCTCAAGCTACTTGGAGTGCAACCCCTACGATTCGCCTTACGACCAGTATGGCAACCTGCGCTCAGAGCTGTCGTACGAGATGAACAACCCTCTGTATGAGGCATCGTTGAGCAGCTTCGACAAGTCGCAGTCGCGCACACAGCAGGTTTCGCTCGACGTGCGCTACAACATCAAGCCAAACTTCTTCATCACAGCCCAGGGATCGTACAATACAAGCCGTGGCACAAGCGACGTGTTCCGCTCGCCCGACTCGCACGACTTCAAGAACGTGACCAACATTTCGCAGAAGGGCAAGTACACACTCGGCAACACCGGTTCCGACCAGTGGGCTGCCAAGCTCGTGGGCAACTATATCCACAACTTCGACAATGACGGCACCATGCTCACCCTCAACCTTGGCGGTGAGATAAAGCGCTCGAAGTCGACATCAAGCACACTCGTTGCTACAGGCTTCCTGAGCGACGAGCAGAACGACATTGCATACGCCACAACTTATCCTGACGGCGGCAAACCGTCGGGAAGCGAGGACCTCTCGGCAAGCTTGGGTGGATTTCTTGCAGCCAACTTCATGTGGAAGAACCGCTATGTACTCGACGGCTCTTACCGTGTGTCGGGTTCGTCAAAGTTCGGTAGCGACCACCGCTATGCTCCGTTTTGGTCGGTAGGTGCCGGATGGAACATTCATAATGAAGAGTTCGCAAAGAAGCTTGGCTGGATTAACACATTGCGTCTGCGTGGCAGCTACGGCTACACAGGTAGCGTTAAGTTCAGCTCATATCAGGCCGTGACCACATACAAGTACAACAGCGACTATCTGTCGTACACCGGAGTGGGCGCAATACCTATGGGTATGGCCAACCCCGACCTTAAATGGCAGACTACCAAGAAGCTCAACGTCGGCATCACATCTTCATTGTTCGGCGACCGTCTGAACGTCAACTTCGACGTGTACAACGAGAAGACCACCGACATGCTCATCGACCGTTCGCTTCCGCCATCATCAGGAACAACAAGCGTGAAGGCTAACCTCGGTTCGCAGACCAGCAACGGTATCGAGTTCTCATTGTGGGGCAAGATTATCAAGACAAGAGACTGGGAGTGGAGCCTCTCGGTAAACGGCCTGCACTCGAAGACCACCATCAACAACATCTCTGACGCCATGAAGCGTATGAACGAGCAGAACGCATCAGGATTTACCTCTTCAGACGGTTCTACCAACATTGCTTCGTCGTCGCCGCTGTTCCAGTATCGTGAGGGAGAATCGCCTTCGGCAATCTATGCTGTGCGCTCGGCAGGTATCGACCCCGCTACCGGCAATGAGATATTCATCAAGAAGGACGGCAGCTACACCTACAAGTACGACTCGAAGGACCAGGTGTCGTGTGGCGATACCAACCCAACATTGCAGGGTAGCATCTCGTCAATGTTGCAGTACAAGAACTTCTCGCTCACAGCAAGCTTCTCATATCGTTTCGGTGGCGAGATGTACAACTCAACACGTGCCTTGAAGGTTGAGAATGTCAACCCGCGCAAGAACTGCGACGTGCGTGCATTCACCGACCGCTGGACCAATGTGGGCGACGTGAAGCCATACATCGACATAGCTAAGGCAACCGGCAACACAAGCGTATATACCGACCGTTTCGTAGAGAAGGACGACGAGCTGTGGCTCTCAAGCCTCTACTTGCAGTACAACGTCCCGATGACATTCCTCAAGAAGCTGCACATCCAGAAGATGTATCTGGGCATCGGCACTGAGGATCTCTTCCGCATCACATCGGCCAAGTACGAGCGTGGTACATCTTACCCCTTCAGCCGCAGCATCAACATGTCGGCAAGTCTGACATTCTAAGCCGCTGGAAATAGGGACACCATATAAATATATTGCAACAATAAAACATATATTATAATGTATAAGACACATTTCAACAAACATATAGCACGACTGGCGTTTGCCCTCCTTTTGGGCACCACCGCTCTTACATCGTGCAACGACTTCCTGGATGTTCGCCCGAAAGGCGAGAATCTTGAAGCCGACCAGTTCAAGACTCCTGCCGGATTTGAGGCTGCCATATATGGAGTGTACGGCACCATGCAGTCGGGCTCGCTCTACGGCATGGACCTCTACTGGGGACTTACCGACGTGATGGCGCAAGACTTGGCTAACAGCAACGACGCATTAGGCTCGGACGCACTCGCCAAGTATCAGTATAACGACGACGATTATCTGCGCAACCGTCTGGCAAGCGTCTGGGCTACAGCCTATCAGACCATCGGCTACGCCAACAACGTGCTGAAGAATCTTCAGGAGAAGAAGAAAGCCGATTTCCCGCTCTACAATCTCTACAAGGGCGAGATGCTGGCTGTGCGTGCCTATCTGCACTTCGACCTGCTGCGCCTGTTCTGCTCAACCGACCCTACCAAGCGTGGTATTCCTTACACCACTACCTATGAGGCTAAGATAAATGAGTTCAAGAAGGTGGGCGAGGTGTACAGCCTTATCATCAAGGACCTCCAGGAGGCTGAGCAGCTGCTCGCTGAGGAGAAGGATGCAATCGTCTATCCGCGCAACAACGGCCAGTACTTCAAGTTCCAGAACTTCCGTGAGACCCACTGCAACTACTACGCAGTGCTCGGCATGCTTGCCAAAGTATACTGGATGCAGGGCGACATGGACAATGCTGCCAAGTATGCACAGATGGTCATCGACAGCAAGAAGTTCCCGTTGGTAGAGCCTAACGAGGTGCAGAATGTCTTCGCCGGCAAACTGTCCGACCGCGAGACATTGTGGGGACTCTACTCTACAAGCTATCTGCAGACCGTGAAGAGCTATCTGTACACCTTCCAGTCGTTCCACTCGTTCAATCCCTACACCGACGAGTCGGGTGTAAGCCATCCGATGCCTTACGACAAGGTTTATGCCCAGGACATCGATGCCACATCGCAGGACTTCCGTCTGCAGTGGTTCAAGAAGGGCAACCAGACTGTCAACCTCTACAAGACCGTCGACATTTATACACTCGACGAGCGTGAGATGGCACCTAAAGACTGGAAGGATCGCATCGACGGCATCAACATCCTGCACGTGTCGGAGCTGTATCTCATAGCAGCCGAGGCTCTGCTCGATAAGAACTATGACAAGGCACTCGAATACTTCCAGGCTGAGACATCGTCGAGAGGACTGCCCGCACTGCGTGCCGGTAAGACTCTGACCAAGGAGATGATATTCAACGAGTATCACAAGGAGATGTTCGGCGAGGGACAGGTATGGTACAACATGAAGCGTCTGAACCGCGACATCCAGTCGAACGTTGAGTTGCGCACCATTCCGGCAAGCGAGAATATATACGTGCTGCCTATCCCGGTAGACGAGTTTAACTATAGAAACTAAAGTTATAATAGGAGACAATAAAAATGAAAAACAAGATATTTGCACTTGCTCTTGCTGCCACCGCAGTGGTGGCTGTGAGTTGCGAGGAGGACTATAAGCTGTATGATACGGGTCAGGTAGACTCGGTGTCGTTCAACTACACCAACAGCAACTACTCTGCCGACTCGGTCATAACCTACAACTTCGGCTATGACATTGCACAGGAGCACGAGATTGCCATACCTGTGACGCTTATGGGTGTGCCCAAGAGCGAAGCCCGCAAGATTGACATCAAGGTGGTGGCAGATTCTACCGACATGGTAGAAGGCGTGAACTTTACCATCGCCCGTGCCGAGATAGCAGCCAACGCTACAAAGGACACCGTGAAGATAATGCTTCTGCGCGGTCACGACGATGAGATTCAGACCAAGGAGAAGAAGCTGCGCATTGAGATTGGCATGAACGACCAGCTTCGTCCTACAGGTCAGAAGACATTCACCGTGCGCTATTCCGACTTCCGCATTACAGAACGTCCCGACTGGTGGTCTACCTATACGGGACTGCCAAAATACTCGTTTGAGAACGCACAGCTCTTCTTCAAGTATTTCTATGAGCTTATGCCAAAGGCCAACAAGGACGTGTACAACGAGCTTATTACTGCTTACGGCGACTACTTTGTCAAGGCCAAGGCCATGCAGGGCCCGTTTGCCATGTACGAATCTATCCTGACCAAGTATGTGCTCATACCTATGTACAACGACCACAAGGACGACATAGAGTGGCAGAAGACGCCTTCTGTAAACTGATGAGGTGAAACAATAAAAAGCGAACAAAATGAAAAGAAAAAACATATTTACAGCAATAGCCCTCGCGTTGAGTCTGTCGCTTGGTATGGTGTCGTGTATCAGCGATGACAGTACGGAGGCTACAAGAGAACTGCCCACGCTGACTATACAGAACGCAAACGGTAGCGAAATGCCCGAATACAACTTGTATCTTGGCAATGATTGTGTCATCGACCCACAGGTGTCGTACTCGGGCGACGCTTCAAATCTGCAGTACAAGTGGCAGGTGGGCACATACATCAATGGCGCAAAGGGCAAGCTTGAAGAGGTGAGCACTGAGCCTACGCTCAACTATCAGTTCACGTCGGGTGGCACATACTACGTTCATCTGGCTGTTACCGACGGACAGGTGGGCAAGGTGATAGAGTATAAGGTCAATGTGAACCGTACCTTCGAGAAGGGTTATCTCATCACATCGACCGATGCCGACGGCAAGGGCAATCTGAGCTTCGTCAAGACGCTCACTTCTGAGGAGATGGCAGCCGGACAGAAAGAGGTTGTGATTGAACACTGTCTGAACAAGATGAATCCCGACGTGTCGGAAGACCATCTGGTGAATGCCGTGCTTGCAAGCATTACATGGCCTAAGTCGCTTACACGTGTAATGGTGTCGACCGACGACCACTGCTATGTCATCGACCCGAACAACTTCACCGTAATCACCGCTATCAACTACGGTGAGACATCGTCGACATTCCGTGCTTCGTCGTTCCTGCCCGATTCGTATGCACCTTACGCCTACGACAAGACCACCGGCGAGTTTGTACATGTCAATGTACAGTACATGTTCTCGTACAGCAAGGATACCTTCAAGGGACTAAGAGCCGACGCTTTCATCCCATCAAAGATGAGCATGTGGGGATCGGTTTCTACCAACACCTACTTGGTTGACTACAATACCAACGTAGCCAAGGCTCAAAACATGAACACCGGCGAATTTGATGCTGTGGGCAATCTGCCTGAAGGTCAAGAGCTGCTTACCGTGTTCTGCAACTACGGCTACGATGCCAACTACAATCTGCCGGTATACACCTTCTCGAAGGATAAGTCGACAGGCGACGTATACATCTGGGAGTTTATTGCAGGCAACTCATATTATGGTACTCCCGATAAGTTTCAGTCGCAGAAGATAGAAGCCGACGCCAACACAGCTGTTCCTGCCAAGGGTACTCCGTTTGTAGTGTCGTTCAATCAGAAGCGCTATTTCTATGCGCTCGGCAGCTGCATCTACGCTTATCTGCCCGACGTGGCTACAAAGTCATTGCCTCAGAAGGACCAGTATGCCATCGATTTCGGCAGCAACGAGGAGGTGACATTCGTCGACCTGAATGCTACCAACGACCAGCTCCTCGTCGGTACTTACGACAAGAGCACCAAGCGTGGCAACTTCTACATCTACAACTGTAAGGACGTGCGCACCGACAACAGTGCCAATGTCAAGCCGGTTGAGGTACACAAGGGTTGCGCCGGACGCATCTCGTCTATCATCTTCAAACCGAGTGTTCAGTAATGCTGAATGCTTAACAATAAAAATACAAATATGACGTTAAGAACAATATTGACTGCTGCATTCATGACGCTTGCTTCGGCTGGCGCCATGGCGCAGTCGGTCAAGATAGCAGGCACGCTACGTGGCAGTGTGCCTGCCGACTTGAAACTCTACGTGATGCCCGTAGGAGTGTCGTCGTTGCAGCCCGACTCTGTATCGGTAAACGGACAGAAGATTCTTGCCAATACACCAGTCTCGCCATATAATATATATAAGGTAGTGGCTGTGGCAAACCGTCGTCAGAACATTGTGCCTGTGCATCTTACTGTAAAGAAGGATGCTGCCAATTTGTCGATGACTATCGATGCCGAGGGCAACATCGACTTCAACAAGGCCGATGCCGACACCAAGGCTCTCGTAGCGTTCAACGATATCAGTGTGGTTCGCAGCAAGCAGCTATGGATGGATGGCAAGACAATGCAGGCTGAGGCTCTGAAGAGTCTGGTGCTCGGTTATCCTGCCATTGCCGACAGCTTGATACGGGCTTATCGTCCGTCGACGGTTACAACCCAGTATCTGCGCCTGTGGGCTTCGACCTTCAGCTTTGAGAATATGGAGAACCTGCGCTTTGCTACAGGACGTATGCCGCAGGACGTGGGCGTAGACATCGCTGCTGAGGCTAAGCGCATAGCTACGGCAGTAGATTGCCCTATGTCATCGGCATTCGATTCGTCTCCGCGTGTGGTGCTTGCGTCGCTGCCGCAGGGCAGTCTCGATGAGCGCATTTCGGCTGTAGAGAATTCGGTGAAGGATGCATTGCTCAAGCTGCGCATTGAGGATGTGTTGCTCAACAAGTACATCACTACATTCCGCTATGCCGTAAACTATGACGAGGGACTCAGCGAGCTTACATTGCTCACCGAGCGCTATGGTCTCGACAAGAAGTATCTCAGCGAGTTCAAGAAGCGTAAGGCTACAGTGTCGGGCAATATGTTCCCTGCCGATGTGGTGCTGAACGACCTCAACGGCAACAAGGTGGACTTCGCAAAGTTCCGTGGCAAGTATGTCTACATCGACATGTGGGCATCGTGGTGTGTGCCTTGCATCAAGGAGATACCTCACCTGAAAGCTATTGAGAAGGACTTGCAGAACGAGGACGTAGTGTTCCTCTCAATCTCTATCGACTCTAATGTTGAGGCATGGAAGAAGAAGGTGGCACAGCTCGGACTTGAGGGCAACCTGCTTATCGACGCTAAGGGCACGCTCGCTCAGTCGCTCAACGTAAACGGCATCCCGTTCTTCCTCATCTACGACCGTGAGGGCCGTATGTACAAGTACAACGCTCCGCGCCCAAGCGACGCACGACTGAAGCCGCTACTTGAGGGGTTGAAGTAAAATAAAAAAAAAACACAAAGCCCCACCCCCGGCCCCTCCCCCGCAGGGAGGGGAGTAATATGCTGATAATGCTCAAGTTGTTTGCTTGTTACAGCTTAAAACTCAAACTTTCTGTACATACCGCTCCCCTCCCTACGGGGGAGGGGCTGGGGGTGGGGCTTATATATTTATACACTTAAAAACAAATCTATTATGTCAAAAAAACTCTTTGCGTTGTTGCTCCTGTTGTGCAGCATCGCTGTATCGGCAAAGGATGTGAAGACTGGTAACTGGAATGTCATACCATTGCCACAGTCGGTAGAAGTCGTTGCCAAGCCGGCATTCGTCATCAATGCCCACACCACAGTTTATTATCCTACAGGCGACGCTGTGCAGAAGCGCAACGCCGAATTCCTTGTTTCGTATGTCAAGGCTATGACCGGTATCGGCATCACCGCAACCGACCGCTCGGCTTCCAACCAGATACGTCTGGGCGTGGCAAGCGTAGCCGGTGGCGACGAGGCTTACGACATCAACGTCACGAAGAAGCTCATCACGCTCAACGGTGCCACACACGCTGCCGTGTTCCGTGGACTGCAGACCTTTGCCAAGGCGCTGCCTATGGTGAGCGAAGCTAAAGAGGTGGCATTGCCGGCTGCCAAGATTCACGACGCGCCACGCTTTGCCTATCGAGGATTCATGCTCGACTGCGGTCGTCATTATTTCTCGGTCGACTACATCAAGAAGTTTATCGATGTGCTCGCAATGCACAACATCAATTATTTCCACTGGCATCTGACTGAAGACCAGGGTTGGCGCATCGAGATAAAGAAGTATCCGTTGCTAACCGAGATTGGTTCGAAGCGCAAGCAGACGGTGTTGCCTGGCGGTAAGGAATACGACGGCAAACCCGTTTCGGGCTATTATACACAGGACGAGGCACGCGACATCGTGCGCTATGCAGCCGAACGCCACATCACTGTAATTCCTGAAGTGGACATGCCCGGACACATCCAGTCGGCATTGGCAGCTTATCCGCAGCTGGGATGCACCGGAGGTCCGTACGATGTGTGCTGCCACTTCGGCGTGATTCGCGAGGTGATGTGTGCCGGCCAGCCATTCGCCCTGCAACTTGCCAAGGACGTCATCAACGAGATTATGGACATATTCCCCTCACCTTATATACATATAGGTGGCGACGAGTGTCCTAAGGAGCGCTGGAAGGAATGCGAGCGTTGTCAGGCCAAGATTGCCGCTCTCGGACTGAAGGACATCGAGGGTCACTCTAAGGAGGAGCAGTTGCAGTCGTGGTTTATGGGCGAGGTAGCAAAGGAGATAAAAGCCCGTGGCCGTAAGATGCTTGGATGGGACGAGATACTCGACGGAACACCATCGAAGGACATCACCGTAATAGCATGGACAAGCCAGAAAGCCTCTATACGCTCAGCAAAGGAAGGACACAAGACAGTAGTGGCTCCAATCACCAACTTCTACTTCTCTAATCCACGCATCAATCAGATAACCGGCATACCGAGCATCAAGCGCGTGTATGACGTGAATCCGGCTTTTGCCGATTTGTCGGACAGCGAAAAGGCCAACGTGATAGGTGCCGAGGGATGTATATGGACAGAGTGGGTGCCCGACACCAAGAAGCTAGAATGGGAACTGCTGCCACGACTTGCTGCCCTCGCCGAGGTGCAGTGGACCAATCAGGACCAGCGCGAGTTTGGCAGCTTCGCCGACCGCCTGCTCCACATGCACGACATCTATCGCAAGATGAACTTGAACTATAAGGACGATATCGAGAAAGCTATCATAACAGACGGAAAAACGGCAAAATAGAAAATTTCGTCTGAAATAGTTGCACGTAACCCTTTTTATTCGTACTTTTGTCTTGAAAGATAACAAAACCATAATAATATTATGAAGGATATAGCATGGTCAGAACTTTCGTTCGGTTATATGCCGACCGATTACAATGTACGTTGCTGCTATCGCGACGGTAAGTGGGGAGAAATTGAAGTTTGCTCCGACGAGTATTTGAAACTGCACATGGCAGCCACCTGTCTGCATTATGGTCAGGAGGCTTTTGAGGGATTGAAGGCTTATCGCTGCCCCGACGGCAAGGTGCGTGTGTTCCGTGTAGAGGACAACGCTGCACGCTTGCAGTCGACATGCCGTGGCATCATGATGCCCGAGCTGCCTACAGAGCTGTTCGTTGAGATGGTGAAGAAGGTAGTGCGTCTCAATCAGGAGTATATCCCTACATACGAGAGTGGAGCCACGCTCTACATCCGTCCGTTGCTCATCGGCACATCGGCTCAGGTAGGAGTACATCCAGCTTCAGAGTACATGTTCCTCATCTTCGTTACTCCGGTAGGACCATACTTCAAGGGTGGATTCTCAAGCAATCCGTACGTCATCATCCGCGACTATGACCGTGCTGCTCCGCTCGGCACAGGTATATATAAGGTGGGTGGCAACTATGCTGCAAGTCTTAAGGCCAACTCTATTGCACACGCCAAGGGCTACGCCAGCGAGTTCTATCTCGACTCTAAGGAGAAGAAGTATGTCGACGAGTGTGGCGCTGCCAACTTCTTCGGCATCAAGAACAACACCTACGTCACTCCTAAGTCGACATCAATCCTCCCGTCAATCACCAACCGTAGCCTTATGCAGATTGCAGAGGATCTGGGTATGAAGGTGGAGCGTCGTCCGGTGCCTGAAGAGGAACTCGAGACATTCGAGGAGGCAGGAGCATGCGGTACAGCAGCCGTTATCTCGCCAATCTCACACCTTGACGATATGGACACAGGCAAGGTTTACAACTTCGGTGAGAAGCCGGGCCCATGGTCAACCAAGCTTTACGAAACTCTGCGTGGCATACAGTATGGCACCGTTGAGGACAAGCACGGCTGGACAACAGTAGTGATTGAATAAAAAGAAATAACTAAATAAGGCAAAGACCTGCATCGGAGCAATCAACATTGCTCTGGTGCAGGTCTTTTTTTAAGATTTTTGTTTCTCACCATTGAAGTGTCGATTTAAATGGTTAACTTTGCAAGTTGAGTATTTCGAATATACTGATAATATACTAAAGATTAATTTATTAAAACCATATATGGGCAAAGGAAAACTGGCGAAGTTCGCCGACATGGAAAGATACGAGAACGTGTTTCAGTATCCGTTCTCGGTAGCCGACAATGTGCCGTTTGAGATGAAAGGCCGATGGCGCGAGATGTACTTCAAGAACGACAACCCCATTGTGCTCGAGCTGGGATGCGGCAAGGGCGAATATACAGTAGGATTGGCAAAACTGTTTCCCAACATCAACTTCGTTGGAGTTGACATCAAGGGAGCACGTATGTGGACAGGAGCCACACAGGCTATAGCCGACGGACTGAAGAACGTGGCATTCCTGCGCACCAACATCGAGATTATCGACCGCTTCTTCGGCGAGGATGAGGTGCAGGAGATATGGCTCACATTCAGCGACCCGCAGATGAAGAACCCGCGCAAGCGTCTCACCTCGACATTCTTCCTTGAGCGCTATCGCCACTTCCTCGTAGACGGTGGAACGGTGCATCTGAAGACCGACTCCAACTTCCTCTTCACCTATACCACATACATGCAGCAGCACAACAATCTGCCGCTGCTCTTCCGCACCGAAGACCTTTATCATACCGATGGTCTCGACGCGCAGACACAGGAGATACTGGGCATTCAGACCTACTACGAGAGTATGTGGATAGAGCGTGGACTCAACATCAAGTACATGAAGTTTGCATTGCCCAAACAGGGCGAACTGACAGAGCCCGAAGTGGAGATACCGCTCGACGAGTATCGCAGCTATCACCGCGACAAGCGTAGCCCGAAGACTTCTGCGAAGTAAATTCGATTTTTGAGTTTTGAATTTTGAATGTTGAATTGGTCGGCTACGCCGATTAGGAATTATTCAATTTTGAATTCAAAACTCAAAAATTCACAATCGCAGACGAAGTCGAGAATAACTCCAAATTCAAAATTCAAAACTCAAAATTCAAAAACAATGACATTATATCCTAAACTGATAATGGATGCGCTTGCTACCGTTATCTATCCCGGCAACAAGAAGAACCTTGTGGAGGCCGACATGGTGGCTGACAATCTGCGCATCGACGGCATGAAGGTTTCGTTCTCGCTCATATTCCCGCGCGACACCGACCCCTTCCTCAAGTCGACAGTAAAGGCAGCTGAGGCTGCGATTCACTATCATGTATCGAAAGAAGTGGAGGTGACAATCTCTACCGAATATCTCTCAAAGCCACGTCCCGAAGTGGGCAAGCTGCTGCCCAACGTAAAGAATGTGATAGCAGTAAGCTCGGGCAAGGGTGGAGTAGGCAAGAGTACCGTGGCAGCCAACCTCGCCATTGCACTGGCACGACTGGGCTACAAGGTTGGACTGCTCGACTGCGACATCTTCGGTCCTTCGGTTCCTAAGATGTTCCAAGTAGAGGACGCACGTCCATACGCTGTTAAGAAAGACGGACGCGACCTCATTGAGCCGGTTGAGAAATATGGCATCAAGGTGCTCTCTATCGGATTCTTCGTCAATCCCGACACTGCCACACTCTGGCGCGGCGGAATGGCGTCGAACGCATTGAAGCAGCTCATTGCCGATGCCGACTGGGGCGAGCTCGACTACTTCATACTCGACACTCCTCCCGGAACAAGCGACATACATCTCACACTCCTGCAGACTCTCGCCATCACGGGTGCCGTCATAGTATCGACACCGCAGAATGTGGCGCTTGCCGACGCACGCAAGGGCATCGACATGTACAGCAACGACAAGGTGAATGTGCCCATTCTCGGACTCGTGGAGAATATGGCATGGTTTACACCTGCCGAGCTGCCCGAAAACAAATACTACATCTTCGGCAAGGAAGGCTGCAAGAATCTCGCAAAAGAGATGAACGTGCCATTGCTCGCACAGATTCCGCTCGTACAGAGCATCTGCGAGAACGGCGACAACGGAACACCTGCCGCACTCGACAACTCGTCGATTACCGGACTGGCTTTCCTCAATCTCGCACAGGCAGTAGTGACGGTGGTGAACCGTCGCAACAAGGAGCAGGCTCCTACCAAAATCGTGAAAACTACCATACATTAATAATAATGTGATGGACTGAAAAAAAGCAATACGCTTAATGGACTATTCTGAGAAACTCGTTGTCAAGGGGTTGAAGGAAGGCGACACTGAAGCCTACCAATATATATTCGACACCCACTACCAGGTGTTATGTCATACAGCCAATCGCTATGTGCGTGACAGCTTTGTGGCTGAGACCATTGTGGGCGATATGATTTATCGCATGTGGGAACACCGTGACACGCTCAATGTCAACACTTCGTTGCGCAGCTACCTACAGCAGGCAGTGCGCAACGGATGTATTGACTATCTGCGCTCCAAACACCAACGCTATGAGGTGGCTGCCTCGCAACTTGCCGAGGGTGACTGTATTGCTGATTTTGCCGATGGCGAGCAGCCGCTCGACCAACTCGTAGGCAACGAACTTGCCGACCGTGTAGACATGGCTATAGAGCATCTGCCCGCAGAGTGCCGACGGGTGTTCGAATTGAGCCGCTTCATGGGTAAACGTCACGCTGAGATAGCGTCCGAACTCAATATCAGTGTAAGTACGGTAAAATATCATTTGCGCAACGCATTGCAACTGCTTGCCAAAGAACTTGGAAGCTACATCGTATTCGTGTTCTTTGTCAGTGGTATGACAATGTGATAAAAGGTCTTTTTCGACACAAAAACTACTTTTTTTACTTTTTTGAAAAAAACTTTGATTTTTGACTAACCCTTTTTCTTAAAATTTCGTCACCTAAATGAAACCCAATAAAACCAACGAACAACTGATGCAGCAAGACGAGATATACGAACTGGTAGCAACACAGCTCAGCGACACACTTACAGCCGACGAAAGCCGTCGTCTGAATGAGTGGATTGAAGCCAACCGCGAGGAATACAACCGTCTTGTAAAGGTTTGGCAATCGACACCCGATGTAAGCGAGCTTTCGCAGTATGATAGCAAGAAAGCTTTTGCACTGTTCGTGAATCGTATCCAGACATCTGGCGAAAAGCCAACTGTCAGTGAGCCAGCTGTAGAACAGCCAAAAGCGAAGCCGACAGGCAAGCGTCGCTACGTTATTAGTTTTATGCGTTATGCAGCAGTGGTGGCAGTATTAGTGTGTGCTTGTTCATACCTATTCTATAATATTGGACAGCGCAATATGGAGCAGGCATTCGCCATGATAAAGGTGGAGGCACCGCAAGGGTCTACAACCAAGATGACACTGCCCGACGGCACGGAGGTTTGGCTCAATGCCGGCAGCCGTATGGAGTATTCGCAGGGTTTCGGTGTGCGCGACCGTAGAGTAAAGCTCTCGGGCGAAGGCTACTTCGAGGTGCATCACAACACAGCGATGCCTTTCATCGTGAACTCTTCAAGCCTTAACGTACAGGTGCTTGGCACCAAGTTCGACTTCCGTGACTATCCTACCGACGAATCGGCAATGGTGAGTCTTGACGAAGGCAGCGTAGCGGTAGGATTGCGATCGAGCCATGACGGCGACTATCAGTATCGTCTCTCGCCCGACCAGCGTGCCGTACTCGAAAAGGGCAGTGGCAACCTGCGCATCGAGAACCGCACGACAACCGACCGCCTGTGGACTGATGGCACCATAATGCTAAATGGTCGTAGACTGGCTGACATATGTATTGACCTTGAACGCAGCTACGGTGTCAAGATATGCATCGAGAACCGTACGCTTGCCCAGACACGATTCTATGGCGTGTTCCACCGCAAGGACCAGAATCTGGATCATGTACTCGGCACATTGGCCGCTACAGGACATATTCGCTATGTCATAAGTGGCAATGTGGTCAGAATATACAAGTAAAACCAAAAGTATAGAAACCTAAAACTATAAACAATTTAAAAAACTTAAAACAAACGCTACTGAAACGTATAAACATAACCGACAACAACAATCCAAATATATAACTGTCAGCCACAGACCAACAACCCTTTTCCGCTTGGCGGAACAATACACCTCTAACTATAATAATGTGCGGCTAAAACCGTGCACAGGGCATTGTCTGCCTAAAAAAACAGTAACTAAAGCTAAATCAAAACAACAATTTATATTTACTTTTAACCTATAGTGCAATGAACATCAAAAGAAAAGGCCTCACAGTGGGCGCGCTTCTGTTGTGCATGAATCTATCTACATTCGCCCAAAGCATTAAGCTTAATCTTAAGGGCGTGAGCGTAGAACGTGCTATGACAGAATTGAGAGAAAAGAGTGGATACTCTTTCGTGTTTGCCGCATCCGACGTCAACACCCAGAAGGTGGTAAACGTCAATGCTAAAGACCTGAAGCAGGCTATCGGTCAGATCCTTGATGGACAGAATGTCTCATATCAAATCAAGGGTAAGAACATCGTAGTGTCTAAGGGTGTCAAGGCTCAGAACAAGAGCAACGGACAGCAGAACGGCAAGCAGAAGAAGCGTGTCAACGGAACTATCGTAGACGAGGCTGGTATGCCTGTTATTGGAGCAGCTGTGCGCCAGCGTGGCACACAGAACGCTACCGTTACAGACATTGACGGCAACTTCACTCTTGACGCCACTGAGGGTGCCGACCTTGAGGTTACTTACATCGGCTACGAGCCGAAGAGCGTACGTGTTGGCGAAAGCGACAACTATAAACTGGCTATGAAGCCTGCTTCGCGCGAGCTCAACGAGGTGGTAGTTACCGCTCTCGGTATCAAGCGTGCAGAGAAGGCCCTGTCGTACAACGTACAGCAGGTGAAGAGCGACGAGTTGACACGTGTTAAGGATGCCAACTTCGTAAACTCGCTTAATGGTAAGATTGCCGGTGTTACTATCAATAAGAGTGGTAGTGGCGTGGGTGGTTCTACACGCGTTGTGATGCGTGGTGCCAAGTCGCTTGAGGGCAACAACAACGCTTTGTATGTAGTAGACGGTATTCCATTGTTCAACAACAGCATGGGCTCAGACAGTGGTATCATGGGCGAGGGCAAGGCAGGTACGGAAGGTATCGCCGACTTCAACCCCGAGGATATCGAGTCAATCTCGGTGCTCAGCGGTCCGTCGGCAGCTGCATTGTATGGTAGTAGCGCTGCCAATGGTGTGATTCTTATCAACACCAAGAAGGGTAAGGAAGGCAAGCTTCAGGTTACATTCTCTTCTTCTTCAGAGTTCAGCAAGGCATACATGACACCTGAGTTCCAGAACACATACGGCAACAAGCGTGACGTATATGAGAGCTGGGGCGACAAGCTCGACGTTCCGTCAAGCTACGACCCGAAGAAGGACTTCTTCAATACGGGTACAAACTTCATCAACTCGGTTACTCTTACTACAGGCAACAAGACCAACCAGACATTTGCTTCTATTTCATCGACAAATTCTGCCGGCATCGTTCCTAACAACGAGTACAACCGTCTGAACATAACAATCCGCAACTCTTCATCATTCCTCAACGACAAGTTGCAGCTCGACCTCGGTGCTTCGTTTGTTAAGCAGGACGACAAGAACATGGTTTCGCAGGGACAGTACTGGAACCCAGTTATGGCTGCTTACCTCTTCCCGCGTGGCGAGAACTTCAACGAGATGAAGGTGTTTGAGCGTTGGGACGAGTCACGTCGTATTCCAGTGCAGTACTGGCCGGTAAGCGAGCCTACATATGCATCGCAGAACCCGTACTGGACAGCATACCGCAACGTTGCCACCAACGACAAGCGTCGCTATATGTTCAATTTCGGTTTGACATACAAGATTGCTCCTTGGATTAACGTTGCAGCACGTTATCGTCTCGACGACAGCTTCGTTAAGTTCCAGCGCAAGATTTACGCTACTTCTGACCAGAAGTTTGCTGAGGGCCCGAAGGGACACTATGGCTACTCTAACTACAACGACCACCAGGACTATGCTGACGTGATGGCAAATATCAACAAGAACTTTGATGATTTCAGCCTCTCTGCCAACATCGGTTGGAGCTACTCTAACTACTGGAATGAGGATCGTGGATATAAGGGAACATTGCTCGGTGTAACCAACAAGTTCAGTGCATCAAATATAGACCCGTCAAACGGACGTGTTTCTGAATCTGGTGGTGATAGCCATGTACGCAACCATGCTGCTTTTGCCAACGTAGAGTTGGGATGGCGCTCAATGGTTTACCTCACAATGACCGGACGTAACGACTGGAACTCACGTCTTGTAAATACCGACGAGGAGTCGTTCTTCTATCCTTCAGTAGGTCTTTCGGGTATCATCTCTGAGATGGTGAAGTTGCCTGAGTTCATCTCTTATCTTAAGGTACGCGGTTCGTACACTGAGGTTGGTGCGCCTATCTCGCGTTCTGGTTTGACTCCTGGCACAGTTACTGAGCCTATCGTAGGTGGTACACTCAATCCTCGTTCAATCTATCCGTTCACCGACTTCAAGGCAGAGCGTACACGTTCATACGAGTTTGGTTTGAGCTTCCGTCTGTGGAACAAGTTGTCAGCTGAGGTTACATACTATCACTCTAACACCAAGAACCAGACATTCCTCGGTGAGTTGCCTGAGTTTACAGGTTACAAGCAGATTTATCTGCAGGCAGGTGATGTAGAGAACCGCGGTTGGGAGGCTTCGCTCAACTATAGCGACCGTCTGAAGTGCGGATTGCAGATTTCTTCTACAGTATCGTTCTCACGCAACGTCAATGAGATAAAGGAGATGGTGAACGACTATCACACTCCGCTTATGGATGAGGCAATCAATATTCCTGAAGTGCTCAAGGACAAGGGACGTACAATCCTGAAGAAGGGTGGCAGCATTCACGACATCTATGCCAACACATTCCTCAAGAAGGACCACCTTGGATTCGTTGAGGTGAAGACCGACGGCTCGTTCGGTGTAGAACGCGGCGAACCCGTTTATCTTGGCAAGACAGCTCCTGACTTCAACCTCGGATGGAACAACTCATTCTCATACAAGGGATTCGGACTCAGCTTCCTCATCAATGGTCGCTTCGGTGGTGTCGTAACATCATCAACAGAGGCATTGCTCGACCGCTTCGGTGTATCAAAGCGCTCGGCTGAGGCTCGCGACGCTGGTGGATATATGATTCCTGGACAGGGTCCGGTAGACGCCAAGACTTACTTCCAGATGATTGGTACCGGCAACTATGAGACATCAGGCTACTATGTTTACAAGGCAACAAACATCCGCCTCCAGGAACTCACCTGCTCATACACTATGCCTAACCGTTGGTTTGGTGGTGTGCTGAAGGACGTAACAGTTTCGTTCATCGCCAACAATCCATGGATGATATACTGCAAGGCTCCGTTCGACCCCGAACTCACTCCGTCAACAAGTACTTACGGACAGGGCAACGACTACTTCATGCAGCCAAGCGTTCGTAGCTTCGGCTTCGGTGTTAAATTTAAATTCTAATATTGAACCTCTTCTATATGAAAACAGTAAATCGATATACGCTCATGGCCATCTGCGCCATGGCACTCACGACTTCTTCATGCGACTTTGAGGAAGTCAACACCAACCAGTTCGAGATGACTGAGGAGGAAGGTACACGCGACGACTTCGCTGTGGGCGGACTCATCACAGCTCTCGAAAAGACAGTCTTCCCCGTAGGTACACAGGCTGACGATACAGACGTAATCAACCAGTATCAGATTGCCTTCCACCTTTCTGCTGACTCTTGGAGTGGATATTTCGGACAGAACAACAGTTGGGATAGTGGTAATAACAATACCTCATACTTCCTTAAAGACGGTTGGATTGCTGAAACATACAAGTGTACATACACCAACGCACTCAACGCATGGAAGAAACTGAAGAAGGCATCAGAGGACAACAATACTCCTGAGGTGTTCGCTCTGGCACAGGTGTTGAAGATTTCGGCATGGCACAAGGCTCTTGAGTCGTTCGGTCCGATTCCTTACTCGCATGCAGCCGATGCAACAATGAATATTCCGTTCGATAGCGAGAAGGATGTATACACAGCTATGTTCAAAGACCTTACCGAGGCTATTGATGTATTGACTGCAAAGGCAGAGAACGGTGTAAGCATTATGAAGAATTATGATGCTGTATATGCTGGCGATGCTGCCAAGTGGGTGCGTTATGCCAACTCGCTTATGCTGCGTCTTGCTATGCATATACGCTATGCCGATAATGAGATGGCAAAGAAGTATGCTGCACAGGCTATCACTCAGGCCTATGGCGTAATGACCGACCAGAAGGATGAGGCTAAGATGAGCACCGGTGCTGGTCTGGTATTCCGCAATAATATCCAGTGGCTTTCTGACCAGTATGAAGAATCTCGTATGGGAACATCAATGGTTGCTTATCTCCTTGGTTATGAAGACCCTCGTTTGAGCGCTTATTTCCAGCCGGTTGATGAATCATGCACTTATGGCATTGAGGCATTCGACGGTGAGAAGTATCAGGGTGTGCCTCTCGGTCATACGAAGGGACAGAACTCTACATACGAGAATTTCTCTAAACCTAATATCACGGCTTCTACTCCTACTTATTGGTTGCGTGCGTCAGAGGTTTACTTCCTTCGTGCAGAGGCTGCCCTTGTATGGGGTGGTGAGTTTGGCGATGCAGAGTCGCTTTATGAGCAGGGCATCCAGATGTCGTTCGACGAGAATGGTATCAAGTCGTCGGTTGACTCATACATGTACTCAGGCAAGACTCCTATAGCCGATGTTGTAAGCCATTGGAGATATGGTTTTAACAATCCGGCTCCTTGCGAGACAACTGTAGAGTTTGATGGCTCACAGGAGGACAAGCTTGAGAAGATTATGATTCAGAAGTGGATTGCTCTCTATCCTAACGGACAGGAGGCATGGACAGAGTGGCGCCGCACTGGCTATCCGGTTCTCCATAAGGTATCTACCAACCGTGGTTCAAGCCAGGGTGCTACTGTAGAGGGTGGCATACGTCGTATGATTTACCCTGTCAGCTTCTATCAGACTCAGGACGGTAAGGAAATCTACGACAACGCCCTTAAGCTGTTCAATAACGGTAATGGTGGCCAAGACAGATCAGACACCCGTCTGTGGTGGGATTGCAAGTAAGCCTTGCCAACCGAAACAAATACATTATTATACTCTTTAAAGATAATATACAATGAACGTTTTTAAGAAATTATTATATATCATACCGGCTGCAGCGCTTGCATTCACAATGACCGCTTGTACCGATGTGGAAAACGTGGAGATCGACCACGTAGGAGGACACCAGACGGGTTCTGATCCGATCAACGACCCCTATTATGTCAACTTGCGCGAGTATAAGGCTCAGGCCAACAACTATGGTCGTCCGGTAGCCTTCGGCTGGTTCTCTAACTGGGCTCCTTCAGGTGTTATGCGTAAGGGCTATCTTTCGTCAGTGCCCGACAGTATGGACATCATCTCTATGTGGAGCGGTGCTCCGGGACGCTACGAGATTACCGAGGCACAGAAGAAGGACAAGGAGTTTGCCCAGAAGGTGAAGGGCATCAAGCTCCTTGAGGTAAGTCTTCTCTCACACCTTGGCAAGGGACGTACTCCGGCGTATATTTACGAGGAGATTGACAAGAAGGCTGCTGCCGAAGGATGGAGCCAGAACAAGATTGAGCAAGAAAAGAAGTTTGCCCGCTGGGATTTCTGGGGCTTTACATCTCACGACCTCAACAATACAGAGAACCTGAATCAGGCTTTGGCCAAATTTGCAAAGGCTTTGTGCGACTCGCTTGTTGTAAGCGAGTGGGACGGTTTCGATATCGACTGGGAGCCGGGCAGCGGATTCAACGATTCGGACGGTACACTCAACGGCAATACTATCAAGTTCCTCGTCAAGGAGATGGGCAAGTACATTGGTCCGATGAGCGATCCTGAGGGTAAGGGTCACAAGTTGCTTGTAATTGACGGTTTGATTAATTACTTCGACCGTGAGTGTGACGATTATGTAGACTACTGGATTACTCAGTCGTATGGCAGTTCGCGTCCTCATTACTATGGTCCTGGCGATACCAAGAAGCTCATCATCGCTGAGAACTTCGAGAGCAACTTCGCTTCAGGTGGACAGTTGCTTCGTCAGGCCAGTTGGATGCCAGAGAATGGCTGCAAGGGTGGTGTAGGTGCTTATCGTTTCGATAACGACTACGACAACACTCCCGACTACCGTTGGATGCGTCAGGCTATACAGATCAATCAGCAGGTGTTCAACGAGTGGAAGGCATCGCAGAACGGCTCTGCTGAGGGCAAATAACCTTAAAACTTCAGTTTTTCATTTAATTAATTGACAACTATTATGAACAAACATATATTGAAATATGTAGCAGTTTGTCTCGCCGCTTTGTCTTTCACTGCGTGCAACGACAGCGAGAGCGACCTGCTTGAGCCTAAGGTATATTTCGACAGCAAGGAGAGCAAACTTGTTGTTGAAGACCAGGAGTCGATGGACTATGACCTCAGCGCACGTCTGTCAAACAGGAGCGATGCCGATGTCGATGTTTCATACTCAATCCTTGACTCGAAATATGTAGATGAGTACAACAAGAAGAACGGTACAAACTATGAGGCTTTCGATGCTAACAATGCATCGCTTAGCACTACAAGCGCCACTATCGAAAAGGGTAAGGTATATGCAGGCAAAATCAAATTGCATCTGACCAACCTTGGTGCTATCGAGGAAGGCAAGACATTCTTGCTGCCGGTACGTGTACAGTCTTCACAGCCCGTTATCGAAGGTACAGACATTGTATATATCGTGCTGAATAAGCCGGTACGTATTTTGACTGTTGGCAAGATTTACAGTACACATATCAAGGTGCCTGTTACATCACAGCCGGTTAAGTCGCTTACATACGAGGCTCTCATCTATATCGATCAGTGGGGCTGGAATGGCAATATGACTATTATGGGTCGTGAGGGTACCCTCATCCTGCGTATCGGTGATACCGGTGGCGGTATTGATAGAGATTTGCTCCAGATTGCAGGTTCTAAGCACTTCTATACACAGCAGCGTCTTACTACTGGCAAGTGGTATCATGTAGCCTTTACTTACGATCAGCCAACAGGTCGCGCTGTTCTCTACATTGATGGCGAGAAGGCTGCTGAATCAGTATGGGATACTCCGCAGTTTGACTTGAGCGACTTCTTCATTGGCAAGGTTGCTGGCTTTATGTGGGGTGAGCGTCCGTTCTACGGCAAGATGAGTGAGGTACGTATGTGGACAGTAGCACGTACAGCCAATCAGATTAAGCAGAACATGCTCAATGTAGATCCTGCATCAGAGGGCTTGATGTTCTACTACAAGCTCAATGGTACCGACCAGTTCAAGGGCGAAGATGGCAAGTGGTATACTCGTGATGCATCTAATCATGGCATGAACGGTCTGTCAAATGCTTATGGTGACAATACAAGCGAGTTGCGCTATGTGACACTTGACTCTCCCGTTGCAATTAACTAAGAGGATAATAGATGGTAAATTTTGTATAAAGACTATGACACAGGTTTATAGTTAGATAAGATTGTAAATTTTTTTCGGGCGTATCCGGGCAGTGATTGTCGGGATACGCTTTTTAAATGAATGTAAAAAACTGTTGTGCTCGTGCACAATCAGTTGCTTTAAATCAACAAAACCACTAAAAGAAGCTAAAAAAACGGCTGTTTGTTTGCGTGCACAAAAAAATGTTTGTACCTTTGCATCGTCAAAAGGTTAATAGATTGTTTAGGTTAGTAGTAATAGATTTAGGTTTTTAGTTATTAGGTTTAAGGTAAATTTTTTATCGATTGTTTAACAGGTAAAAATGAGAGTCCGTGAGGATCTTCATTAATACGAAAACATTTTAAGTTAAACATAAAGATGCGGCACTGCTCGATGAGAGTTGTGCCGCATTTTTGTTGGTATGTTGAAAAAACATAATAAAGAAACGATATTTTTGGTTGTATTGATTATAATCAGTACTTTTGTAGCATAAAAAAATTTAGGATTCAACATACAAGAAAATCAAATTCAACAAATTGAAAGAATGATGAAGAGTATTTTTTCAACAGTAGCTCTTGCTTTTGTAGCAATGGCTGCATTTGCCCAGCAGACAGCTGAGTACAACATCAAGGGTACATGTGCCGCTGATGTAAAAAAGGTATATATCGTCAATCCGTTGGCGCGTGGCAATCAGGCTTTATGCGACAGCGCTGCAGTGACAGCCGGCAAGTTTGCCCTGAAGGGCACTGCACAGAAAGACGCTCTGCTGCGCATCTTTACCAAGCAGGCTCCTTATGCTATGCCTTTCTTCAACGACGGCACTCCTATTCAGGCCGACATGGTGAAGAAGACAATCAGCGCTTCTGAGCAGAACAACAAGCTCGTGGCTTACGACAATGAGCTTGACGCAATGAACGATGAGTTGAAGCCTTTCTTCGATGAATATAACAAGGCTCGCCAGTCGGGTGCTTCACAGGAGCAGTTGCAGAAGTTGACCAAGGAGCTTGAGGCCAAGATGGCTCCAGTGCAGGAGCGCATTGCAAACCGCACATTGGAGATTGTAAAGGCCAATCAGAACAATCTGATTCCTGCCGCTTTCCTTGGCAATCTGGTTTACCAGCTGGAGTTCGAACAGATTAAGGACCTCTTCGATGCCAAGTATGCTTATGTAAATCATCCGGCATTGGCACGTGCCAACCAGACGGTGAAGATGCTGGCAAAGAAGGCAGCCTTCATCGGACAGAAGTTTACCGACCTTGAGGAGAACGACGTAAACGGTCAGCCGCACAAGCTCTCGGAATATCTTGGCAAGGGCAACTATGTGCTGCTCGACTTCTGGGCTTCATGGTGCGGACCATGTCGTGGCGAGATGCCTAACGTTAAGGCTGCTTACGAGAAGTATAAGGGCAAAGGCTTCAACATCGTGGCTCTCTCGTTCGACAACAAGCTCGACAGCTGGAAGAAGGCCATCGAAGACATGCAGATGCCATGGATTCATCTGTCTGACCTCAAGGGATGGCAGACTGTAGCCGGCCAGGTGTATGGTGTGAATTCAATTCCTGCAAGCTTCCTCGTCGACCCCAACGGCACAATCATCGCTGCCGACCTGCGTGGCGATAAGCTCGGTGCCAAGCTGAAGGAAATTTACGGAGAGTAAGGGGTAATTGGTAAGTGTTAAATGTTAAGTGTTAAGTGTTAGGAGGCTTGATAACACTTAACATTTAACATTTAACATTAATCAAGCCTCCACATATTCGTGTGATTAGTGTAATTCGTGTTGAATCTTTTACCACGAATCACGCGAATCTCACGAATAGAAACTCACGCTTCAATATTCGTGTGATTAGTGCAATTCGTGTTGAATCTTTTACCACGAATCACGCGAATCTCACGAATCAATTCATGACAATTCGTGGCTGAAATTCATGGATAATTCATGGTAATTCGTGACTTAAAAACTCTTTTTACTTAAAATATAATTTATGGATAACAGCAAGCAAGCAACCCTTGAACTCGGCACCAAGCCTGTAGGCAGTCTGCTCATGCAGTATGCCCTGCCGGCTATAGCCGCCATGACAGCGGCATCGCTCTACAATATGACCGACAGCATCTTTATCGGACAGGGTTGCGGACCATTGGCCATCAGCGGATTGGCTATCACATTCCCCCTGCAGAATCTCGGTGCGGCATTCGGAGCCGGCGTAGGCATAGGAGCATCGACATGCATATCAGTAAAGCTCGGACAGAAAGACTACAACACTGCCGAGCGCGTATTCGGCAATGCCGTGACGCTGAACATCATTATTGGCGTAGCGTTCAGTATAATTACACTTTTGTTTCTCAACCCCATACTATTGTTCTTCGGCGCCAGCGAAGCCACGCTGCCTTATGCCCGCGAGTATATGGTCATTACACTGGCAGGCAACGCCATATCGCACATGTTCTTCGGCATGAACGCCATATTGCGAGCAGCTTCCAAACCCCGTTCGGCTATGATGGCATCCATCATGACCGTAATTCTCAATGCCATACTGTCGCCTATATTCATCTGGCCGCTCCACATGGGCATAGGCGGAGCAGCGCTTGCTACTATTATTGCCCAAGCCACAGTGCTGGCATGGCAGCTGCGCATATTCAGCAATCCGCAATGCATAGTCCACTTCCGTCGTGGCATCTTCCGCCCCGTGTCGCATATAATGAAGAACATTTTGGCAATAGGCGTATCGCCTTTTGCCATGAACGTCTGCTCGTGTATCGTCATCATCTTCATCAACAACGCTCTGATGCGCCATGGTGGCGATATGGCAGTAGGAGCCTTCGGCATCTGCAATAAGATAGCTTTCATCTTCGTGATGATTAATATGGGTATGAACCAGGGCATGTTCCCCATTGCCGGCTACAACTACGGTGCGCGTCACTACGATCGTCTGCTGCTGGCGCTGAAGTACACCATGTGTGTTGCCGTGTGCATAGCCACCACGGGCTTCATCATTGCCCAAACCATACCTTATGAGTGCGCCCGACTCTTTACCACCGACGAGACGCTGATACGTATCTCCGAACATGCCATACGTGTCATCATGCTTGTGTTCCCCGTAGTGGGTGTGCAGATGGTGTGTACGGGATTCTTCCAGAGTATAGGCAAGGCAAAGGTGAGCATGTTTCTGTCGCTCTCGCGCCAGCTGCTGTTTCTCCTGCCGCTGCTTATAATCCTGCCCAACTTCTATCAGACCGATGGTGTGTGGTATGCGCAGCCCATTAGCGACTTCATTTCGGCTGTTGTGGCAGTGATAATGCTGACTGCTTATATTAAGCGACTGAAGAAGTCGGCACCGGCAACAGTCTGAACGTAATAACACAAAACGATATATATCTATGAATAATAACGACAATCTTATAATAAGCGTGGGCCGACAGCTGGGTAGCGGCGGCCGTACTATAGCCAAGATGCTTGCCGACGAGTTCGGCTGCAAGTTCTACGACCGTGAGGTGCTCAACCTTGCGGCAAAGGAGAGTGGATTCAGTGAGGAGTTTTTTGAGAAGAACGACGAGCGCAAGGGATTTCTCGACCAGATATTCCACATGCACGTGCCGTTCATCAGCGACTCGTCGTTCTACGACAACGGACTCTCGCAGGAGAATCTGTTCCGTCTGCAGAGCGATGCCATACGCAAGGCTGCCACTGAGTCGCCGTGCGTATTTGTGGGCCGTTGTGCCGACTATGTGCTGCGCGAGCATCGGAACATGGTTACGGTTTTTGTCACAGCCGACATCGACGAGCGCATCAAGAACGTATGTCATCGTCGCAATTGCTCGCCCGACGAGGCGCGCAAGTTGATAGAGAGCCGTGAGGACACACGCTCGTCTTACTACAACTACTATACTGGCAAGCGTTGGGGCGACAGCTCGTCGTACGATTTGTGTATCAATTCGTCGGTGCTCGGACTTGAGGGTACCAAGGAGTTTATAGCCGATTTCGTAAGAAAGGTACAGGCTTCGGGCAAAGCAAGCAGATGAAACGTATAGGAATAATCAGCGACACCCACTCGTATTGGGACGAACGCTATCGAAAATATCTCGAACCCTGCGACGAGATATGGCATTGTGGCGACTTCTGTTCTACCGAAATGGCAGAGCAGCTGGCTGCCATACGCCCGTTGCGTGCCGTGTATGGCAATGGCGACGGTGCCGAACTGAGGCGTATGTTTCCCGAGGTGTTGCGCTTCAAGTGTGAGGACGTGGAGGTGTTGATGAAGCACATAGGCGGTTATCCGGGCAGATACGACCCCAGCATACGCCGCGAACTTATGGAGCGTCCGCCACAGCTGTTTATCAGCGGCCATTCGCACATACTCCGCATCAAGTACGACCGCACCCTGCGTCTGCTCCATATCAATCCCGGTGCTGCCGGACGTCAGGGTTGGCAGAAGGAGCGCACAATCGTCAGGCTCACCATCGACGGTGCAGAGATGAAGGATTGCGAGGTGGTGACGCTGGGGGAGTGATGAATGTGGAGTGTGGAGTGTTGAATGTTAAGTGTTGAATGTATGAAGATAACAAAAGACAAGATGATTGAATGGCTGGCTTTGGCGGTCGGCTTCACCGTGATTTACTTTGTGATATGTATCGTGGCAAGTCTGCTCTTCGGATGGGGACGCGACCAAAGCATCGTCAGCCTCATTGTGGAGAGTGTACTCTTCGGCATGCTTATGGGAGCATTGAATTTGCGATATATGCGTAAAGACAAGAAAAAGGACAACGAATAAAGCGTTGTCCTTTTTTCTTGTAGATATGCTCATTTCTTAATTAGCCATTTTGGGAGTATTGTCGTTGGTCAGACCATCGTCTGTATATTCATTGTTAAGCGACTTGCGTTGATGTCTGCGTGCTTTTCCCTTCGAGAATGACCAAGTCGCGGTAAGGCGCACCATGGAGTGTAATGGTTTCCAGTCTTTGTTTTCTTTATACGAGAAGCCTTCGCATTTTCCCTCAACGTAGTCGTTGTGTGCCGAGTAGTTCCATTTGGCACCGAAAGCCCAATCCTTGTATTTGTATTGGAATGTGGTGGCAAATTGGGCGCTTCCTCTCATTGTCAAATCACCAGAAACTTCTTTGGTAGGAGAGTTGGCTGCCAGCGTCAATGCCCAACTGTTGCGCGAAATGGTTATGGTGCAACCCGTACGGAAATATGACAGCCTTACATCTTGTGATGGGGTGTCGAGTGTGGAATAATAATATTCTACATAAGGAGAAAACTCCAACCATGACACTGGATACCATAAGCCGAACAGATTAAGCACATTGTCAAAGGAGTGGGATATCTTTTGTGGACGCGAATAGACAATATTGTTGTCGACAGAAAGTGTGGGGACGAATGGGTGGTATCTGTATTTTGGCGTGTACTGTAGTACAATCTGATTGTCGTTATTGGGTGAGAAATAGGCAAGCAGCAGGTTGTTGTTCCATTCCCAATATGGTTTCAGATTAGGATTACCCATAGCTATAAAGTTACGGTCGATATGAGTTGCAGATGTCGTGAGCTGTCCGGATGTAGGTCGCTGCATCTTGATTTGGGTAGTTAGTTGCACACTGAATCCTTTCCATGCTTTCTTGCCCCACCAGTCGGAGTAGAGGCGGAAGTAAGGAAGTGTAGAATTATAGGTGTCTGATTCTGTGATTTGTTTGTTTTGATACAGACCTAATGTAGGATAAAGTGTTATTCCTCTTACCTTCCAGTATACACCGGTGTAGAGTGTACCGGTGTGGGATGTGGTCAGATAGGTATCAGTAAGGTATTGCTGTCGCAGATGCAGATACTCGTATTTGGCTCCCGCACTAAACGAACCGCCTAAGAGAGGGGCGGAATAAGCAACGTTTGTGAGGAATGAGTAGGTGCGGTTCTTTATATTTTCGTCAATATGTGAGTTCATACCAGAAATGTCCTCAGAGAATTCCTGCTGCAGAAAATGGTCGGAACTTGATTTCGAAAACGTATTTACAACATTCACTGCCAGTGAGCGTCGTTTTCCCAACGAGTAATTGTAGAACAAATCTGCCACGAGGGTGCGTGAATGGCTTTCCAACTTGTCTGCATTTGTTCCTTTCTGCTGTATTTCGGGCATTTCGATTTCTGATGCAAACGACTGCTTGCGTGGATTCCATATATATTTGAGGTTGGCATTGAACAGATGTCTTGACTGAAACCGTTGGTAGGTAGTCTGCACGTATTGATAGTTTCCTTTATATCGGTTGTCATCGCCACGATAGATAGTCATGTTGCCTTTGCCGTAATCATAGTATGAGTCAAGGCTGATGTTGCCGACGTTGCGATAGTCGGTGAAATAGTTAACCTTAACTTGATTGAGCGAATCGGCATAGGTGAAATTAGCCTGATTGGTTCCGAATCCGGTAGTAACGGCATTGCTTGTATTTATATAGGCAGTATAAAGCTTGTTGTGCTTTTTCTTCATCACAATGTTTGCCACCGGCCCACTTGTCAATGCCATGTATTGGGCTGGAGGTATAGGATAATATTCCACATTCTTCACCTCGTCGGCCTTAAAGGTGCGAAGGTCTAACGCTGTTGAAGGAATGCCATTGATTAAGACGAATACCTGCTTGTGGTCGAACGATGTGAGTTCTGTTTCATTAAGTGTGGTTCGGAAGAGTCCTAACGATGATACTGCATCCAATGCGTTCGTACCGAAGTTACGGTTCTTTTTCGACAGGAACAACAACGTGTGATCGCCTTTCGGAATGTATTTCACTCCTTTCACTATCACCTCATTCAATTGAATGACTTTTTCATTTACCGTGTCCTTTTCTTGGACTTGTGCCATTAGGTTAGATGATGCAAATAAAACCAATGCAGCAATTCGAATTCTTATACCCATACTTGATGTTATTTGTTATGGATTGCTCCAGGTTGATATATACAGATTAATTATTTTTAGTTGTTGATTAAAATGAAGTAATCTGTTTCAAATTTACATTAAATATTGACGAAATAAAACAAAAAGTCGTTTTTTTTACGGGTTTGTAATTATTAACAAATTCTGCTGATAATTATTGGTAGTTTTGATTCGAAATACAGTTGAGATTTGAAATGCAGTTGAAAGTTGAGAATTGAGAATTTAAAGTTATGATTATCTATTATAAAACTTTTAATCGAATCATTATTGCTACAAAACATATCATAACTCTCAATTCTCAACTCTCAATTCTCAACTTCCAACATCCTCACAGCTCAACTCTTATGCCTAATTGTAGGTTGAAATTGAGTTTCTTTTCCTTGAAAATAGTCTCTGTGTCACTCTTGTTGTCGATATAGTAGCGCACGCCAGGTTCGGCGTACAGGCCCAAATGGGGGATGACGTTGTATTGCACGCCTACAGCACCGCCTATAGAGAATTGTATGTGGTCTTTGTCAGTGTCCTTGGTGATGTCGCCTGTCTGTATCTTAGCCGATACATTAATGTCGGCTTGTCCACCAGCTGTGGCGTAAGTCTGTACAGCACTGTTGCCCCAAACCTTGTATTTCACGTTGAGTGGAATGCCGATATAGTGCAGGCGTTGAGTCTCAACAATGTCATCGCCGGCTGCCGAACTGGTGAAGTCGGACGATGCGTAGGTATAGACCATACCCGTAGTCATGGTGAGGCGAGGCGTTAGATTGTAGCCTACAGACAGTCCGAACGACATGGGATGGTAGTGGTGTTTGGTCTGCGAGTAGTCGGTAAGTTGCAATGGATGGTTTGCCAGCACCGACTGTACTTTGTTGGGATTTCCCGATGTCAGAAAGTCTGCCTCGCGTGTAGCCATAAGCATAGGGCGTTGGGTGTAACGGCTGTTGGTAGTAATGCCCTCGGCGTGCATGCCGATGTTCCATTTGCTTCGCTGCGCAGTGCGTCCCGTCTGCCATGTCTGGGTGTATTGTGTTGTCGAAGTGTGGTTGGAGCGTTTTCTTGTATTGGCACTTTCTTGACTTTTGCTTGTCATAGACTTGCTCTCGTCAGTGACTGTTCTTGTCTGCAAATCGTTAGGTGGAGTCTCGCATACGCTGCGATATGCTGTGTCTTCGGCTAATGGTGCAGCTTCTGTCATGATGACCATCTCATCCGATATATGAGCTGTCACCTTTGTGGGTGAAGCAGATGTGAGGCGAGCCAAGAGCGGCTGGGCATTGTTGATGATAGTCGACGGAGTGCCATTGCGCAATGATGCAGCAGGGCGGTCGTATATTTGTGCCACATTATTTATGGTGTCATCATTAAGTCGCAGTGCCACCATCACTATTACAGCCACTGATGCCGCAGCCGACAATGCCAGTGTTATGATACGTGCGGTCTTTGGGCGTGCAGTTGTGTTGAAGTTAGGTGCAGGTGCGGCGGCATTGGTGTCGTCAAGTCGTGTAGCTATCTTGTCCCACAATCCGTCGGGCACAGTAGCCTCCTGGTCGGCGAGACGTTCGTGCAGCTTGCTGGTCCAATCGTTTTGTTTCATATTGCGTTTCTTTTGTTGTATTCTTTAATCTTGTTTGCCAACATCTTTTTGGCGTGATAATATTGCGATGCCGATGTGCTGGGTGTGATGCCCAGTTCGTCGGCAATCTCTTTATGGCTCATCTGTCCAAAAACATATAGGTTGAGCACCACTCGATAGCCCTCGGGCAGTGATGCTATCATTTCGGTCAGAGCCTCGTTGGAGATTTGGCTGATGTCCGGTTCGTCGTCGATGGGTTCGTCGGGAATGTTGTCGGTGAATGTTATGTTGCCCTTGCGACGCAGAAAACCGAGAGCCTCATTGGCTGTAACCCTCGACAGCCACATCTTGAGTGTTCCTTCGCCACGATATTCGTATTGCCCTATCGACGTGAATATCTTGATGAAGGCATCCTGCACAACGTCGGGCACGTCGTCCCTGTCCGGAACATATCGCATGACAACAGCCATGACATATCCCGAATACAGGTCGTAGAGCCGTCGCATAGCAGCGCGGTCACCGTTTTTTATGTCGCACACAAGGCGCTCTTCAGGTTTCAAAGTATCAACAGTCGGTTATTGGGGTGCCGGTGTAAGTCAATTTCATTTGCAGGGGTTGTGGGTCGCCATTGTCAATGGTGTAGGCTGTAAAGTGCAGAAATACGGTCAGCACGCGGCTTTTGGGTGCGTATTTGCCCCACGACTGGCTGTCGGTTGAGGCGCTGGTCTTTCCCAACATTAGTTGTATGTTGTGGCGTTTGCCGTCAACCAAAGCTTCAAACTGCCACACCGATGGCTTGATGGAGTAGACGTTGGTGCCGTCAGATTGGTGCACAGCTTCATACATTACGTTTTGTATACCCATCGATACGCCGTCAATACTATGTCCGGCGAATATCGTCTCTGCAATCTGTATGGCGGGTATGGTGCCGAACACAAAGGTTTTGCTCTGAGCACTCATTTGCACTTTGTCGATAGTCTTGCCGTTGAAGTCCCATTTGCCGTTGTATGTAGTGCCCGACTGTGCGTTGAAGCCCACGTCGAATTGATCGGGTGAAGAGTCGTCGACACCGCACGAAGTCAGCGATATAGCAGTAAGTATGGCTGTCAACAATATTGTTATATTCAGTTTATGATACATCAATTTCATGTGTTTATTGTCTGTTCTCTATACTTATAATGCAATGATGTTGATTATATTGCATGAAAAATCGAGAAAAACATATAAATGTGCAACGTTAAATAATTTAAATCTAAAAAAATGCTTAAATATGACATTTCGATTTTATGTGATTTTTATTACTTTTGTACCGTTTTAATTGACAGTATTCTAAAGAAACGGATGACTTTTTTAACATTATGAAAATAGGATTGTTTATTCCCTGCTACGTAGACGCACTCTATCCCGAGGTAGGTGTCGCCACATACAAGCTCCTTAAGAGTCTTGGACTTGACGTAGCCTACCCCCTTGACCAGACTTGTTGTGGACAGCCTATGGCCAATGCAGGATTTGAGAAGATGGCAGGCAAGATAGCCGACAGTTTCGACGAGAAGTTCGCCGAATTTGATTATGTTGTAGCTCCGTCGGCATCGTGTGCTGCTTTTGTCAAGTTGTATCATCCACGATTGGCAAAAGGAAATCATGAGTGCATCACATCGAAGAAGATTATGGACGTAGTGGAGTTCATTCACGACGTAGTGAAGCCCACCAGCTTGAAGGCGAGCTTTCCTCATGTGGTGAGTGTGCACAATTCATGTCATGGAGTGCGCGAATTGGGACTCTCGTCGCCGTCTGAACGCAACGTGCCGCAGTTCAACAAGATTATCGACCTTCTGCGTATGGTAGACGGCATCACAATACGTGAGCCCGAACGCAAGGACGAATGCTGCGGATTCGGAGGCATGTTCTCGGTGGAAGAACCCGACGTGTCGACACGAATGGGCGAGGACAAGATAGCACGACACATGGCTACGGGAGCCGAATACATCACTGGTCCCGACTCGTCGTGCCTGATGCACATGCAGGGCATAGCACGCAAGGAGAACAAGCCTATCAAGTTCATACATGTAGTACAGATATTGGCAGCAGGACTATGAGTACACTACACAGCAAAGCGGCACGCCGCTTCAACGAAAACAGAGAGAAGACAACATGGCACGACGCCACTTTCTGGGCGCTAAGACAGAAGCGCGACCAGATGGCGGAGGGCTTGGACGAATGGGAACAGCTGCGCGAACATGCCAGCCAAATCAAACGTCACACTATAACGCATCTGGCTGACTATCTGGAGCAGTTTGCCGCTCAGCTTGAAAGCCGTGGCGTGATTGTGCACTGGGCACGCACGGCAGACGACTTCAACAAGACGGTGCTCGAAATTCTTCAGAAGCACGGCGTGAAGAAGATGGTGAAGTCGAAGTCGATGCTTACTGAGGAGTGTGGCATGAATCCTTATCTCGAACAGAACGGCATAGACGTGGTGGAGACCGACCTCGGCGAGCGTATTCTGCAACTGCTTCATCAGAAGCCGAGTCATATAGTCATGCCTGCTATTCACCTGAAACGTGAGGAAGTGGGCCGTATGTTTGAAGAGAAAGGCATCAGCAAGGAGATTGGCAATTACGACCCTACATATCTGACACGCTGCGCACGTATGCACCTGCGCAACCAATTCATGGAGGCAGGGGCAGGTATGACGGGCTGCAACTTCGGTGTGGCTGAGTCGGGCGACATCGTGGTGTGCACCAATGAGGGCAATGCCGACATGTCTACGTCAATGCCTAAGCTGCATCTGGTGGCTATGGGCATCGAGAAGATTGTGCCCGACTACAAATCGCTTGCCGTTTTCCAGCGTCTGCTGTGCCGTTCGGCTACAGGACAACCCACTACTGCATACACATCGCATTTCCGTCAGGCTCGACCGGGTGCCGAGATGCACGTGATTCTGGTAGACAACGGTCGAAGCGACATTCTCGCTGACAGCGAACACTGGGAAACTTTGAAGTGCATACGCTGCGGATCGTGCATGAACACTTGTCCCGTCTATCGCCGTTCGGGTGGCTATTCATATACATACTTTATACCCGGACCTATCGGCGTGAACCTCGGTATGCTGCGCGATGCACGCCGTTATAGCGACAATGTGTCGGCTTGCACGCTGTGTCTGTCGTGCGACAATGTGTGTCCGTCGAAGGTTGGTCCTGGCTCGCAGATATATCTGTGGCGTCAGAAACTCGATTCGCTCCACCGTGCCGACCCTATGAAGAAGTTCATGTCGATGGGTATGGAGTCGCTGTTTGAGCATCCGCATCTGTATGCTGCCGCCCTGCGTCTGGCTCCGTTGGCCAATATCGTGCCCGACAAAATCACACGTGTGCGTGGAGTGAATCCTTGGAGCGTTGGACATACTAAGCCGGAGTTTGCCAATGAGTCATTTCAAGATATGTGGAAGAAGGGTAAGGTTTAGTGTTGAATGTTAAGTGTTAAATGTTGAGTGTTTAATGATTAATGTTGAATTCTGATGGGTAATTATAAAGAAGAACTTTTGCAGAAGCTCCGCAGCAATACGCGCGAGCAATACGATATGCCTGCCGACGAAGTGAAGGGCATAACCTATGCCGACACGGTAGCGCAGTTCATAGAGATGAGCCAGGCTGTGGGTGCCAATGTGGTGGAGGCAGCAACGGGCGACAGTCTTGACGACATCATACGTAAGGCTTATCCCGATGCCAAGGTTGTGGCTTCCAATCTTCCGGAGGTAAAGATGGCAACGCTAAATCCCGATACCGTGGCAGACGCTCAGGCTCTTAACGGTACCGATGTGGGTGTGGTGAGCGGTCAGATAGGTGTGGCTGAGAACGGATGTGTGTGGATTCCGCAGTCAATGAAGCAGAAGGCGGTGTGCTTCATATGCGAGTATCTCGTCATTGTGCTGCCCAAAAGCGGCATCGTCAATAATATGCACGAGGCTTACGCACGCATAGAAATGCCTGCTACAGGACTCGGAACGTTCATTTCTGGTCCGTCGAAGACAGCCGACATCGAGCAGGCTCTCGTCATGGGAGCGCAGGCTGCACGTGGCGTCACGGTTGTGATAACTGAATAGGGCAACAGTATATACAGTTTGATAAAGGAACGGCGGACTCCCGTCCGATGCACAGTTGGCATTATAAGCTATAGATTTTCTGCTGTGCGTCGGACGGGAGTCCGCCGTTCATTTTTGTTTATTTATGTAGTCAGGCGATTGTTCTTGGCTGTTTTTACAATCTTTAGAGTTCGTTAGATATTCCTATAGATTATACTGTTTCAGAACTATTGTTTGATTGAAGTATAATGCATATCTTTGCAATTGTAAGATAACAAGATGTCTGTATTAATAACTAAAACTAAAACAGTATGAAAAAGAACATTATTTATTCATTTATTATTGCTATTGCTTCATTTGCCTTCATGGCTTGTAGCAGTGATGACAACGAACAGCAGTATATAGGAGTACCCGAAAATGCTAAACCTTCATCAAAATTTACATTTGGCAATTTCGATGACGAGAAGTATGCAAACGATGCCGTAAAAATGGATGTAAAGACATGGGGCAACGGCAATGGCGCACCGGAATTCAAATCCATAGAACTTTTTGCTGATGGCCATTTCCTCATAACCACACCTAAGGCGAAAAACTCGTCTAAGCGTGCACGCCTGAACTCACGTGCTACAGATTTTGAAGGAACCTTCGACATCGACAACGGTGCTTATATCTACGGTACATTCACATGCGTGAAAAAGGGTGTATATATCTTGAGCAACAATACTAAGATAGAGATTAAGGACAATGGTGTGACAGGTTATACAAAGGTGACATATACCAATAGTAAAGGTGTGAACATAACGATTGTAGTAGATATAAATTTCAATTATAAGCCAGAACCCGTAATTCGACAGATCTGTCGCTCATGGAGAATGGACAGTCAGGAGGTATGGCTCTACACCGACAAGGCTTATATTGGTTACGGCAAGCAATGGCTTGAAATGCTCAGAGTGAAGCAAGACGTAAAAATCACACCTGAAGGAAAACTGTGGGGCTTTGATGAAGACGACATTCTGGATGATAAGGGTGATTATTGTCGCCGTGTTATCTTCTCGCCGTGCGGCACTTTCATCTGCTTCTATCAGGATGGCGAAGTGGAAGTGGGACGCTGGGAATGGAAAGACAAGCAAAACGGCATACTGCGCTGCTGGGAACCGTTTGACTTAGACGATGACGACGATGATGATGACGACTATATGGACATGACAGTACGCTTCGAAGGCAAGCAAATGCGTATGTACTGCGACTACATGGATGAAGAGGATGACATCAATTACAAGGTATATAGCGTAAGCACATTCTCTGCAAGATATTAATATTGTAGAGCAAGATACTGGATAATCAATAAATAGCAAACAACAAAAACAACATTATATACTTTAAATGAAAGTAGGATAATGTTGTTTTTGTTGTTTTTTGTTTTTACATTACTTGTTACTTGAAGCTATTGACAGCTTTGATTATTTGTTCAATTTCCTCTTGTTGCAGCGTAGGGTTAAGCGGAAGGCTTAGCTCTTCGCGGTGTATGCGCTCGGTAATGGGCAACGACAGCAAGCTGCCCATGTCGGCATAGCATTGCTGGCGATGGGGTGGGATGGGATAGTGTATCATTGTCTGTATGCCTTGATTGAGCAAGTGTTGCTGCAAGCGGTCGCGTTCGCTGCACAGCACAGGGAATATGTGGTGTACGCTGTGCTGGCAATAATCGATAGACGGGAGAGTAAGCAACGGATTGTCTATATGCTCGATGTACTGCATGGCAATGCTGCGGCGCAGCGCATTGTCGGTATCGAGATACTTCAGTTTCACCCTCAACACGGCTGCTTGAATCTCGTCAAGTCGGCTGTTGCGACCTTTATAATTGAACACATACTTGCGCTCAGAACCGTAATTGCCCAATGCGCCAATCATATTAGCCAACTCTTCGTCGTCGGTAGTGACGGCACCGCCATCGCCAAGTGCCCCAAGGTTCTTGCCGGGATAGAAGCTGTGGGCAGCGGCATTGCCCAATGAGCCAGTAAGACGGTCGTTGTAGCGGCATCCGTGAGCCTGGGCGTTGTCCTCGATGAGCAGCAGGTTGTGGTTATGGCTGATTTCACGTATTTGCTCAGTGTATGCGCATTGCCCATATAGGTGTACAATCATTATGGCACGGGTGCGACTGGTTATGGTGCGTTCAATCAGATTGTCGTCAATCTGGAATGTGTCGATGCGTGGTTCTACAAGCACCGGTGTCAGATTGTTCTCAGTTATGGCAAGAATTGTGGCTATATAGGTGTTGGCAGGCACTATAACTTCGTCGCCGTCGTGCAGTCTGCCCATTTCCTTATAAGCCCGCAAGATGAGCGTAAGCGCATCGAGTCCGTTGCCGCAACCTACACAATAGCGTGTGCCGATATAACGGGCATACTCCTCGGTGAACGCCTTGTTCTCGTTGCCTTGCAGATACCATCCGCCATTGACAACACGTTGCACGGCAGCACTGATTTCGTCGGCATGCATTGCCGTCACAGCCTTTAAGTCAAGAAACTTTATCATTTCGTAAAGCAATACTTTAATGTTATAGAACAACCGATATTCTCTTTGAATTCGCACAAACCATAGTTAGGCAAACCTTCTTCGGTAGAAGGTCCTATGTCGAGTATGCGTAGCCCTTCTTTGTGATAATACAGAAAAAGCGAGTAGGTGAGGAAGTTCATTGGGCGTAGGGCTGAATACTCACGGATATCTCCCCAGTAAACCACTTGTGCAATACCTTCAGCTACATGAAAAACTTGTGCAGCAGCCACGTCACGGCCTTTGTGTTCAAGCACAAAGAAGTCGGATTTGATAACATTTTTTACAGTCAGCCACACTTGTTCTAATGTCATTCGCAGCGGATAATTATGCTCCTCGCGGTTGTGGCGTATCACTTCATAAGCACGGGCCACTTCTTTATGTTCGTTGCTGCAAAGTTTTATAAGGTTAAAGGATGATTTGAGTGCATTATGAAGGTTCTTCTTTGCACTGCGGTCTATAATCTTTTCATAGTTGTCAATGCGCGATAGGTCAACATAATAATTCAAGTCGATGTATCTAACGCTCATCTTGCGTGACAGGACACTGACCCATTTCGATAATTGTGTTTCATCGTAAATGAGCGGTTGTGGTGTTATGGCAAGCTGCATTGATTGTTTTTCCGCATATGCAAGTAATAAGTCAACAGCTTCCTCCATACGCTTGATTGTTTGCTTTCCATTAGTTGTAAAACCTCCGAATGGAGCCGAAAATGGTGAGCGTAACACTCCGTTACGTTCGCCAAGTATAATGCCGAAGCGATGCTTTGTGTCGTGTATGGATAAATAATGCAGCTCTTGCGCCTTTATGCGGTTCAGTTCTGTGAATTCAACTGAGTTGAAAACATGTTGATGCGTATAGAGTTGTGCATATTTATCAGGAGAAAGTCGTTGTATTTGCATCATTTTTCTACACCTTTGTATTTAAGGTATTCGTCATAATCGTATATATAGTCTGATTCGTCGTAAAGTTCGGAAGCCAGAACAAGACATACGGCACCCGACGAGAAATCGTCGAGTGTGCGCCATATGCCGGTCTCAACAAGCAGTCCTTGCCAAGGATGATTGAGATGGAACGATTGCTTCTCGCTGCCATTGTCGAGTGTCACTGTGAACGACCCGCTTACGGCAATAATCACTTCACGGCATTGCTTATGAGCATGTCCGCCACGGCTCTCGCCTGCCGGAACATCGTACGTCCAATATACCCGACGCACGTCGAAAGGTACGTGCAGCATACTTTCCGCAACGGTAAGATTACCACGAGGGTCTGTTATCTTTGGAAAATCTATGATTGAATAATTATTCCTTTTCATTGAAATTCTTTTTATACTTATAACGCCCGATTCTCATAATTATTGCAAATAGGTATGCTGCAACTATTGACAATACAATGCATATTGCAAAAAGTATTGGATTGCATACTGTGTCATATCCAAAGAGACGTCCCCACACGAATACAAATGCTGTAATCACTATACCATGCAACATGTATATTTCGAAACTGATGTTGCCCAAGAAAACAGGTGCTCGTTGATTTAATAGTTTTGAAATTACACCTTGTGTGTTGCTTGATATGGCAAACCAATATATTAACAGGCTGAATGGTAGCCAAAACAATGGAGCGAAACGTAACCATGAAGGCAACGAACAGTATGGGATATATGTCAATATAGACATTGCAACTATTATTATTTCGAGTGTTGACAATATTGTGGTCGACTGTCGGTCAATCCATTGCCTGAAGCGTATGGAGAATTGTGAAATATACAGACGATATGCTATTATTCCTACTGTAAAATCAATGATGCGTAATGGTGGAAAAGCATAGACGAAGTCGTCTATTGCAGAGTTGTTGCAACATGACTCTATAGCAAGTGCTAATAATACATACAGCGTCAGCATCACTCTGAATACTCTGTTGCGCGATATTATCAATTGTCTATAGAGAAATGGAAACAAAAGATAGCAAAAGAACAATGCTCCAAGAAACCATGAAAGTCCGGTACCATACTTCAGCATGTCTTCGGATAGAGTAAACTCTTGAAGCATAAAGACGTGGAGTAATGTCTTTGTTATATTGAATTTCACTCCGGCTACAAAGCTCATACATAAAGCTATGGTGAATGTAACCAAATGAAGTGGATAGATTTTTGCAAGGCGTTTGCGTAGGAACTGAACATATTCGAATGTCTCATTTTTTATACTTGCTCCACATCCCATACTAAGCACAAATCCACTTAGAATGAAGAAGAATGTAACGCCGGCATCGCCTCCATAGTAAAAATGAAATTTGCCAGTACTTTCAAAAAAATGGTAAATAAAGATTAGTGTGCAGAATATGAAACGCATAGACTGCAATGATAATATGTGGTGACTTGATGATGTTGGTGTATTGATTCTATTCATAATGGTAATAAAAAAAGTTTCGCAAGTCGACGACTTGCGAAACTTATGTATATAGCTTTGTCTTGTTACTTGTCCATATATGGGTCGGTACCAAGCACTGTTGCTGCGAGTCGCTTTGCCTTTTCACGAAGCTGTGTGGTGTCGGCTGTCGGTTCGCCATAGCAGAGCACTACGCCCATGCGACGACCTACGTGTGCCTCCTCCTTGCCGAAGATGCGTACGCGAGTGTAATCTTCTTTGAGTGCATCCATGAAGTTGTAGGGCAGCGGATCGTTTGTCTCTGTGGGTGAAAGAACTACGGCACTTGCTCCTGCATGCTCAAGATGAATGCCTGCTATGGGCAGTCCCATTACTGCGCGGAAGTGGAGCTCAAACTCTGAAAGATTTGTTGTATGGCCCAGTGTAACCATTCCAGTGTCGTGCGGACGCGGTGAAAGTTCGCTGAATATCACTTCACCCTCCTTTGTAAGGAAGAATTCAACGCCCCAGATACCGGCACCGGTGAGCGCCTTGGTCACCTTTTCTGCCATGTCCTCAGCCTTGCGCAACTCGTCCTCTGGCAACTGGAACGGCTGCCAGCTCTCGCGATAGTCGCCACCCTTCTGTACGTGTCCGATAGGCGGGCAGAACAGTGTGGGACCATTCTTCTGTGTTACGGTGAGCAGAGTGAACTCAGAGTCGAAGTGGATGAATTCCTCAATGATTATCTCCTTCACGTCGCCACGGCTTCCTTCCATAGCATCATTGAATGCCTTCTCAAGCTGTTCGGGTTCGCGAACGATGCTCTGTCCGTGACCCGATGAAGACATAAGCGGCTTGATAACGCATGGGAAACCAATCTCTTTAGAGTGCTCGCGGAGTTGCTCAAGAGTAGTGGCGTAGAAATATTTGGCTGTGCGCAGGTCAAGTTCCTTAGCAGCGAGGTCGCGTATTGCCTTGCGGTTCATTGTATAGTTAACTGCGCGGGCGCTTGGCACCACCTGGATGCCTTCCTTCTCGAAGTCGAAAAGACGCTCAGTGCGTATAGCCTCGATTTCGGGCACGATGATGTCGGGGTGATGACGCTCAACAACAGCAGTCAAGGCATCGCCGTCGAGCATGTTGAACACTTCGTGCTCGTCGGCAACCTGCATTGCCGGTGCGCCTTCGTATCTGTCGCATGCAATGACATATTGTCCAGCACGCTTTGCGGCGATGACAAACTCTTTGCCCAATTCGCCCGAACCTAACAACAATATTTTTTTCATTTTGTGATAATGTTAAAAGTCTTTTGTATAGCGTGACGTTCTCTCTTAGTCGAGAAGAGTAGATGCACGTACACGCGACAATGTCTCGGGGGTCATCTGCAGATAGCTTGCTATGTACACCAACGGTGCACGCAACACCACCTGCGGCATCAGTTTGCACAATTTCTTGTAGCGGTCCTGTGCAGTCTCAAAGCGCACAAGGTCGGCATGTACCTGCGACATGATGAGGCTTTCCTCCAATATCTTGCGGTAGAGAATCTGTATATTGACGTTGTGCATTGCCACACGCTCAAGATCTGCCTTAGGCAGGGCGTACACTACAGTAGGCTCGATGGCCTCAATCTGCAGTTTGGTTGGTTCCTCCTTGAAGAGGCTTTCAATGCACATTACGATGGTGTGGTCTTGTGCCAGATGTTCGGTCACTTCCTTGCCGTGCTTGAAGTAGAATTGGCGCATGAGTCCCTTGTCGATATACAAGAGGTTCTTGCATATCTCGCCCTCGCTGAGTGCAATTTCGCCTTTGGCGTACTTGATAGGTACAAGTATGCTCTCAAGCACGTCGAGCTCATCGTGCGTCATTGTACTGTAACGTCTTGCCAACTCACGCGCTATGTCGCGCGTGTTTGTGCCGACCAACTCTTTCATAAGTTACTTTCCTTTCTGTGTTAGTATTGTTGACTTATTATTTTTATTATTGGTTATATATAATTTTATCTCTGTCGTCTTTCTAAAGTCGGGTTTTAGTCGAGCTTCAGCACTGCGAGGAATGCTTTCTGCGGAACCTCTACGTTGCCAATCTGCTTCATACGCTTCTTACCCTTCTTCTGCTTTTCGAGCAATTTGCGCTTACGGCTTACGTCGCCACCATAACACTTTGCTGTCACGTCCTTGCGTACGCACTTGATAGTCTCGCGTGCAACAATCTTGGCACCGATGGCAGCCTGTATGGCAATGTCAAACTGCTGGCGTGGGATGAGGTCCTTCAGCTTCTCGCACATCTTGCGTCCCATGCTTACGGCATTGTCCTGATGGGTCAGTGCTGAGAGGGCGTCGACAGGTTCGCCGTTGAGCAGGATGTCGAGCTTGGCCAGACGTGATGGGCGGAAGCCGTCGATATGATAGTCGAACGAGGCGTAGCCCTTGCTTATCGACTTGAGTTTGTCGTAGAAGTCGATCACAATCTCGCCAAGTGGCAGCATAAAGTGCAGTTCCACGCGGTTGCCGCTGACGTATTCCTGGTTGATGAGCTCGCCGCGCTTGTCGAGGCAGAGTGTCATGATAGGACCAATGAAGTTTGTCGTGGTGATGATTGATGCACGAATGTATGGTTCTTCGATATGGTCGATGAGTGTCTGCTCGGGCAATCCCGACGGATTGTGTACCTCCTTCACGCCTCCCTGCTTGTCGTATACCATATACGAAACGTTGGGCACGGTGGTGATAACGTCCATATTGAACTCGCGGTCGAGTCGCTCCTGTACAATCTCCATGTGCAGAAGTCCGAGGAATCCGCAACGGAAACCGAATCCGAGAGCTACCGACGACTCTGGCGAGAATGTCAGTGAAGCGTCGTTGAGTTGCAACTTCTCGAGCGAAGCGCGCAGATTCTCGTATTCGCTTGGGTCGATGGGGTATACACCGGCAAACACCATAGGCTTTACTTCCTGGAATCCGGAGATTGCTTTATCGCATGGACGGTTGACGTGGGTGATGGTATCGCCCACCTTAACCTCAGTGGCATCCTTGATGCCCGATATGATGTAGCCTACCTCGCCAGTGCCGAGCACCTGACGTGGCACCATGTCCATCTTCAGTACGCCTACCTCATCTGCCACATACTCCATTCCGGTGTTGAAGAACTTCACCTTGTCGCCCTTGCGTATCTCGCCGTTTTCAATCTTGAAATAGGCAATGATTCCGCGGAATGAGTTGAACACCGAGTCGAAGATAAGAGCCTGAAGCGGACCCTTTGTGTCGCCTACGGGATGTGGTACACGCTCTACGATGGCTTTCAGCACATCGTCAACGCCTTCGCCTGTCTTGCCCGAGGCACGCAGAATGTCCTCACGCTTACAACCGATAAGATCTATAATCTCATCCTCTACCTCGTCGGGCATTGCGCTTGGCATGTCGATTTTGTTCAGCACGGGTATTATCTCAAGGTCGTGTTCTATAGCCATATAGAGGTTTGAGATGGTCTGCGCCTGAACGCCCTGTGTGGCGTCTACAACGAGCAACGCACCCTCGCAGGCAGCAATACTTCGCGACACTTCGTATGAGAAGTCGACGTGTCCCGGGGTATCAATAAGATTGAGAATATATGTCTGGCCGTTATGCTTGTACTCCATCTGGATAGCATGGCTCTTGATTGTGATACCACGCTCGCGCTCCAAGTCCATGTTGTCAAGCATCTGGCCTTCAGTTATTTTGATTGTTTGCGTACGCTCCAACAGTCGGTCGGCAAGTGTCGACTTGCCGTGGTCGATGTGGGCAATAATACAGAAATTCCTTATATTGTCCATTGATATATATCAGTTTTATGTGCAAAGATACTCGTTTTTTCCGACAAATGGGTAACTTTGCATAAGAATTTATGTCTTAAAGGGTTGTGAATCTAAACTTTCACATTTCTTATTGATTTAATTATTAGAAATATAACATAACGTATACGAAATGAGATATTTTGCTATTTGTGCCGCTTTGTGTTCTGTCATGCTTTGCGGCTGTCATGAGAGTATGGAGCAACGTGCCCAGCGTGAGGCACGTGAGTTTACCAAGAAGTATTGCCCGACACCGGTTCAGAACAATTTCCGTACCGACAGTGTGGCGTTTGAAATGGATACTAAGACCTATCATTATTATTGTTCGGCTGTAGGCGACCTGGACAATGTCAAGGTTTTTGATATTCACCGTGAGAAGATTGCCGAGATTCTGTTGACTAATATACGCGAGAGTACATCGTTCCGCCCGTATATGAAGGAGGGCTTCGCGTTTCAGTGGACTCTGCGTTCGGATAAAGACAAGAAGAAGGTGTATTTCGATCGTAGGTATACACCGAAGGATTACAACAAGTAGAAGATGTTTGTAGAAATCAAACGCTGATAAACACAATAAACGACAAAAGACAACAAGTACAACATCATATACTCTGTATTAAGGTATACCAACGTTGTACTTGTTGTCTTTTGTCGTTTTTTTTTATTTTTAGAGATAGTTCACCACTTCATTGCCCATCTGCATTACATAGGTGAGGTTGATGTCTCTGTCGAATACGATAATGTCGGCATCCTTGCCTTCTTCGATAGAACCCTTGCGGTCGAACACGCCCATGATTTTGGCTGGTGTCTCGCTTGCCATACGGAAAGTGTCTTCCATAGGAATGTTGGCTTTCTGTATGCAGGTGCGTATCAAGGTGTCCATAGTGGCGATTGAGCCTGCAAGAGCCGAACGGTCTGCCAGCTTACATACGCCGTCTTCCATGATGACGCGTGGCTCGGCTGAAACATCGCCTTCGCTTGCGGCATATGCCAAAGAGTCGGTGATGAGTGCCATACGTTCAACGCCCTTGATCTTGTGTACAACCTTAAGCATTACTGGCGGTACGTGCAAGCCGTCAGCGATGACCTCTACGGTCATGTCCTGCATTGCATATACGCTCTCTACGGTGCCAGGCACCTTAAACTCGTGCTCCTTATATACTACAGGCATGGCGTTGTAGAAGTGTGCAGCGTGCGTCATGCCAGCCTTGTGAGCTTCCACCACGTCCTTGTAAGTGGCACGTGTGCAGGTGAGTGCAGTAAGTACGCCGTGCATATTACATGTCTTGATGAAGCGTACAGAACCTGGCAGTTCGGGAGCTTCGTCCCAACGCTTTATGCACTTGTACTTGCTGAGCAGCGTTTCGTATTCGTATATTACCGGTGCCTTGATCAGCACGGGGTTCTGTGCACCAGCCTCTTTGGGGTTGATATACGAACCTTCGATGTGCAAACCGAGCACTGGGCTGTTCTCCTCAGCCATGAGTTTTTCGCATACATTGCATGCTGCCTCAATAGTAGGGATAGTCGATGACGACAGTGTGGGGTATATTGAGGTAGTGCCATGCTTCAAGTGTGCGCTGACAGCTTCACGGAAAGCGTCCTCGCAGCCTTCAATAAAGTCGCGTCCGCCACCTCCGTGTGTGTGCATGTCAATACCTCCGGGAACTATATAGCCCCCGTTGACATCGATGATTTCAGCTCCTACAACGTGCAAGTCGATGTTTGAGACACATCTGATTCTGTTGCCGTCGGTAACGATGGAGCCGCCATCAAGCCAACCTTTCGGTGTGAGAATGCGACCGTTGACAAATTGTTTTAGCATAGCTTTACTGTTTTAGAGTTCGTTGGTAACCTCGTTGCCCATCTGCATAACGTATGTGAGCTTAAGGTTGTTGTCGAACATCATGATGTCGGCGTCTTTGCCGTCCTCAAGCGAACCCTTGCGGTCGAATACGCCCATAATCTTGGCTGGAGTCTCGCTCGCCATGCGGCATGCGTCTTCCATTGGGATGTTGGCCTGCTGTACGCATGTGCGGATGAGGCGGTCCATAGTGGCGATAGAGCCTGCAAGTGCTGAGTGGTCGGCGAGCTTGCATACACCGTCCTCAAGTATTACGCGTGGGTCGAATGCTACTCCCTCGTCGCTTGCTGCGCATGCCAAAGAGTCGGTGATGAGTGCTGTCTTCTCAACGCCCTTTATCTGATATACAACGCGAAGCATTACCGGTGGAACGTGGATGCCGTCGGCTATAACCTCAACCGACATGTCTGAGAGAGCGTAGATACTCTCAACGGTGCCGGGCACCTTGAATTCGTGCTCCTTATATACTACAGGCATAGCGTTGTAGAAGTGTGTGGCGTGCGACATACCGGCATCATGGCCAGCCACAACGTCTTCGTATGTGGCGCGTGTGTGACCTATTGCTGCCACAACGCCGTGCTTGCGGCACGACTTGATGAACTCAGCAGAACCCGGAAGTTCGGGAGCTTCGTCCCAACGCTTGATACAAGGATACTTGTCGAGCAGCGGTTCGTATTCCTCGGCTACTGGCGGTTTGATCCACTCAGGAATCTGTGCGCCTGCCTGCTTGGGGTTGAAGTAAGGACCTTCGAGGTGGAGTCCGAGTACAGGACTGTTCTCCTCTGCCATGAGTTTTTCGCATGTTTCGCATGCAGCCTCAATCATTGGCACTGTAGATGAAGACAGAGTGGGGAAGATGGCTGTTGTACCATGCTTCATGTGTGCCTTTATGGCAACGCGGAAAGCCTCTTCCGAGCCCTCCATGAAGTCGCGACCACCACCGCCATGCACGTGCATCTCAATGCCGCCAGGAACTACATAGCAACCCTTGGCATCTATGATTTCTGCATCTACGATGTGGAGATCACTGTTTGATACGGCTTTAATCTTGTTGCCGTCGATGATAACTGAACCGCCTTCGAGCCAGCCTTCTGGTGTGAGAATGCGGCCGTTGATAATTTGTTTTAGCATAATGTTTGGTTAGTTAAGAACTTGCTAAGCTACATTACATTATATAATATATATGTATATGCAAGACTTTTGAGTTCATTAGTATATTTATGTAAGCAAAGGTACATATATTTTTTACAACTTAGTGTAAAAAACAGGTAAAATAGAAGAAAAATTATTTAGTAGCCCATTTCGCCCAATGCTGTTGCCAGCTGGTCGGGGCAGCTTGTCATTTTGCCGCTACAGGTGATGCCTTTTAGTGTCAGCTTTACGTCTGATGCTTTCTTGCCGATGCACAGTGCGCATATGCCTTTGAGGTTGCCGTTGCATCCGCCCTCGAATGCGAGGTTGCGTATGATGCCGTCGGCGTCAACGTCGATGCTGATAAGGCGGCTGCAAGTGCCGCATGTGGTGTAATCCAAGTGATTCATAATGATGTAGATTGAAAAGCCCCACCCCCTCGCCCCTCCCCCGCAGGGAGGGGAGTAGTATGTCTGGCTGCTCAGATATGCTGGCCCTAAAAACAAGAGATAGCATCCTTATGCAATTTGTACATATCACTCCCCTCCCTACTGGGGAGAGGCAAGGGGGTGGGGCTTCTGTTTTGTTATTATTATTCGCCCTCCTCAGGCTTCATGTTTGTATAAACGTTCTGAACGTCGTCGAAGTCCTCAAGACGCTCCACCATCTTGTCGATAGTAGCACGCTGCTCGGCATCGATGTCCTTCAGGTCGTTGGGCACGTATGTAAACTCGCCGCCGATGTCCTCGAAGCCCTGGTCCTCAAGGAACTTCTGTATCTGAGCGTAAGCCTTAACGTCGTCGCCGTAGATGGTGATTGTGCCTTCTTCCTCGTCCTCGTCAAACTCGTCCTCTACGTTGAAGTCGATGAGTTCAAGTATAAGCTCTTCCATGTCTACGCCGTCCTTCTTCTTGAATGTGAACACACACTTGTGGTCGAAGAGGTAAGCCAGTGAGCCGGTTGTACCGAGAGTACCGTTGAACTTGTTGAATACCGAGCGAACGTCGCCTACAGTACGTGTGGTGTTGTCGGTCAGTGTGTCAACGAAGATAGCGATACCGTGAGGACCGTATCCCTCGTATGTTACTTCCTTGTATTCGCTCTGGTCCTTGCCCATAGCGTTCTTGATAGCACGCTCGATGTTGTCCTTCGGCATATTCTCGCGCTTACATGTAGCGATGATTGAACGAAGTGACGGGTTGTTTTCCGGTTCCGGACCGCCAGCCTTAACGGCGATGGCAATCTGCTTGCCCAGACGGGTGAATGTCTTGGCCATGTGGCCCCAACGCTTCAGCTTGGTAGCCTTGCGGTATTCAAATGCTCTTCCCATTTTATTGTTTTGTATTTATTGTTTTTTATTTGTTTTTTATCTCAGTTCAGCGCCCAACTTCTGTTTGAGGTTGTTGATGAGCTTGGTCATGATAGCCTCAATCTGCTTGTCGTTGAGAGTCTTGGTCTCGTCCTGCAGGATGAAGTTGACAGCGTAGCTCTTCTTGCCTTCGGGCAGGTTCTTGCCTTCGTACACGTCGAAGAGTTCAACGCTCTTGAGAAGCTTCTTCTCTGTCTGGCGTGCAATCTGCTCGATTTGTTCAAACTCAACGCTCTTGTCGATGAGCAATGCGAGGTCGCGGCTTACCGACGGGAACTTGCTGATGTCGTGATAGAGCACCTCGTTCTTCTTGATGGCGCGCATCACGTTGTCCCAGTTGATGTCGGCGAAGAACACTTCCTGGTCGATGTCCATCTTCTTCAGAAGCTTGTGGCAAACGGTACCCATCTCGCAGAGCACCTTGCCCGAGCGTGCCTTGAGTGCAAGAGCCTTGCCGAAGATGTTGTTGTCGGATGTCTCTGTCACTATGATGCCAGGGTTTACACCCAAGCGTGTGAATATATTGAGCACGTAAGCCTTAAGTTCGTAGAACGAAGCCTTCTCGTCGGCGTGTGCCCATGAGCCTTCAACGCGCTTGCCGGTGGTCCACATTCCAAGGTGCATCTCCTCGGTGTATGCCTTTATCGGGTCCTCGTCGTTCTTCTTTTCGGGCGAATAGTGATAGCAGTTGCCGAATTCGAAGAAGCGGAGGTTAGGCATCTTGTGGTTAATGTTGCGGCTGATGCTCTCCAGTCCGCCGAAGAGGAGTGACTGGCGCATTACGCCGAGGTCGTTGCTCAGAGGGTTCATCACCTTGACGGTGGTCTCCTCGGTATATTTGTTGAGCTCGGTGTAGTAAGCTGTCTTGCTGAGCGAGTTGTTCAGAATCTCGCGGAAACCGCATCCAACGAGCTGTTCGCTGATTACATTCTGGTGGTGATATGCCTTGTCGGCATCGCCGAGAATGGTGAGCGAGCTCTTGAGCTGTGTCGGAATCTCCACATTATTATATCCGTATATGCGCAGGATGTCCTCAACTACGTCGCACGGACGCTGCACGTCGACACGGTATGCAGGAACGTCGAGCTCCAGTCCGGTCTCGGTTTCAGCCACAATCTTCATGTCGAGGCTCTCAACGATAGAGCGAATCATGTCGTTGCCTATCTTCTTGCCGATGAGACGGTCTACATACTCGAAGTCGAGCTGGACGCGGGCGTCGTTGATAGGGTTGGGATAAACATCCTTTATCTCCATGCTCACCTTGCCGCCTGCCAGCTGCTTGCACAATATGGCAGCCTGCTTGAGGGCGTAGATTGTGCCGTTGGGGTCGATGCCACGCTCGAAGCGATAGCTTGCGTCGGTGCTCAATCCGTGACGGCGTGCGCTCTTGCGTATCCATGTGGGGTGGAAATATGCGCTCTCAAGCACCACGTTCTTTGTGGTGTCGTATGTGCCAGAACCCTTACCTCCGAAGATGCCTGCGATACACATGGGCTCCTCAGCGTTGCATATGCTGAGGTCGTGCTCGCCGAGTGTGTGCTCCTCGCCGTCGAGTGTGACGAACTTAGTGCCCTCGGGCTGGGTGCGTACTACTATCTTCGAGCCCTTAACCATGTCGGCATCGAAGCAGTGCATAGGCTGGCCGTATGCCATCATCACGTAGTTGGTGATGTCGACGATGTTGTTGATAGGACGCAGACCGATTACCTTCAGCTTGTTCTGAAGCCATTCGGGACTCTCCTTTACCTCACATCCGCTGATGCTCACGCATGCATAGCGCTTGCAAGCCTCGGTGTTTTCGATCTCAACATCGATGGGCAGGTCGTGGTTGTCTACTGCAAACTCAGAGCAGTCGGGTCGATGGAGCGATGTGGCGTGGCCGTTGCGCTTGAGCCAAGCGTACAGGTCGCGTGCCACACCCCAGTGGCTGAGTGCGTCAGAGCGGTTGGCTGTGATGTCAATCTCGATAATCCAGTCGCTCTCCAAGTGATAATATTCGGCTGCGGGCTGGCCTACGGGTGCGTCCTCGGGCAATACGATGATGCCGTCGTGGCTTGTGCCAACACCTATTTCGTCCTCGGCGCAAATCATGCCAAGGCTCTCTACGCCGCGCAACTTTGACTTTTTGATTACGAATTCCTTGTCGCCGTCGTAGAGCACGCAGCCCAGGTCGGCAACGATGACCTTCTGTCCGGCAGCCACGTTGGGCGCACCGCATACTATTTGCTGCGGCTCTGCTTTGCCAAGATCAACGGTTGTTATGTGCAAGTGGTCTGAATTAGGGTGCAATTCGCAAGTCAATACCTTGCCCACGTACAGTCCCTTCAGTCCACCCTTAATGGTCTGTACCTCTTCAAGAGCGTCAACTTCGAGTCCGCATGAGGTCAGCGCGTCGGCTGTTTCCTGCGGAGTGAGGTCGAAATCGACATACTCCTTAAGCCATTTATATGAAATCTCCATTATAATGATTTTTAAGTATACTCAAAACTTGGTGCAAAATTAATAATTTTTCATGTAGTGTACAAAAAAACGTATGAAATAATGTCGTGTTTATGAAAACCGGAAAAAAGTTTGTAAATTTGCGCTATGAACTATAAATCAGCATTTCTATTACGTTGTCCGGCTATTCCCAAGGTGCGCATTGCACTTGTGGGATTGGGCAATCGTGGCACAAAGACTCTGGTGCGCTATGCTTTTATCGACAATGCCGAGATAAGCTGTATTGTCGATGTGGACAGCCAGCGGCTGGCACGTGCCAACAAGTTGCTGCGCGACAGCGGGCGCAAGGAAGCGCTCACGCTCTGCGGACCTGATGCATGGAAAGAGGCTTGCCAACTGCCAGATATAGACCTTATATATATATGTACGGAATGGCGCACCCATACCCAGATGGCTGTACACGCTATGCGCTGCGGCAAGCATGTGGCTGTAGAGGTTCCGGCTGCCACTACGGTGGAGGAGTGCTGGCTTCTGGTGCATACTGCCGAGCAGACCCAGCGCCACTGTTTTATGACGGAGAACTGCTGCTACGACTATTTTGCGCTCGAAACTCTCGAGATGCACCGTCGCGGACTCTTCGGCGAGATTACCCATTGCGAGGGAGCCTATATACATGACCTTTCTACCGACAACGAGTGTGGCGAGAGCAATACAAGTTGGATTGAGCGCGGATGCCTCACGCATGGCGGCAATCCTTATCCCACGCATGGCATCGGGCCGATAGGGCAGTTGCTGGGATTTCACCGCACCGACCGTATGCTTAGGCTTGTCAGCATGACATCGGCTGGTGCCAAGGAAGCCGGACTACCCTTAGGTCGGGTCAACACCACTCTCATACAGACGGCACGTGGCGTGAGCATAATGCTTCAGCTCGACGTGACCACTCATCGACCATACAACCGTCTTCAGACTGTGTGCGGCACTAAGGCGTTCGTGCAGAAATATCCCGTGCCGACGGTCAATAATGGCGAGCAATGCTTCACGGGTGATGCCGCCGAGCGGTATATGAGTCGGTTTGACGATGCTGATGCCGCACAGTTGTTGCGCAAGGGCGAGGCTATGAACGTGCCCAATGCCATGAACTACGCTATGGACGCACGTCTGATATATTGTCTCAACAAAGGATTGCCGCTTGATATCGACGTATATGACGCTGCCGAATGGTCATGTCTCACCGAATTGACGCGAATCTCAGCGCAAAATGGTTGCAAACCCGTAGAAATTCCGGTGTTTTGTCCAAATATGAGTCAAAAGTGATAGTGTTTGAAGAAAAAAAGATACTTTTTCTTGAAAAAAGTTCTGAAAAGTTTGGAGGTTTAAATAAAAAGCTATACCTTTGCACTCGCTTTTAAGGAACAACGCTTCCATAAAGCAGACAAGGTTTGGCTCCGTAGCTCAACTGAATAGAGCATCTGACTACGGATCAGAAGGTTGCAGGTTTGAATCCTGCCGGAGTCACAAACGTTTGAAGAGGATTTTACGAAAGTAAAATCCTCTTTTTTTATGCTTATAGCCATAGCCCTCCTATGGCGTTCTCGTAATCAAATAAAATTCTCGTTGTAGCCAGAGCTAATCCGTTTTACTTCCGTTTTTCAAATGTTGTCCGTCCATATTTCAAATGTAGTCCATTCGCACATCATATGAAATGCATTTGAAATACGAATGGACTACATCTAGTGAAGGGGCTTGTTTTTACTTCTGTCGTGGCACATACGGCACGTCGGCACGCGATGACTTGACATTGTAGTTGTTCATCCACTCTTCAAGCATGCGACGGTGTTGTGCCAATGTTTCTGCGTATGCGCTCTCCACGGCGAGGTTGCGTGTCTCGCCACGGTCGCGGCGCATGTCGTAGAGCTGTTCGCGATAGCGGCCCTTGTCGTACATCACATATTTGAAGTCGGGAGTGCGCAGTGACCATCCAAGTGTGCCCGAACCCTTGTCAAACATCGTTTCGGTTACTACATAGGGTTGGTGCGATGCGTTGGCGTTGCCGCTTTCGGCAATAGAACGGAACGAAACGCCACGTGTGCCTTGCGGTGTGCTGGCACCGACCCAGTCGCATATTGAGGCGAAGAAGTCGGGACCGTTGTTGATGAGTTGTGGCAATTGTTTGCCGGCGTTCTTCTTGCCGGGTAGCACGACAATCAGCGGAATGTTGGTCACTTCGTCATAAAGAGCCGACTTCTGGTTCCAGTGGTGTGCACCTGTACCGTCGCCGTGGTCGCTGGTGAATATCACTACGGTGTTGCGCCACAACGAATTCTTGTCTATTGCATCAACAATCTTACCTATTTCCTTGTCTACATGCTCCACCAGTCGGTAGTAGGCGTAACGGTATCGGCGCCAGTCGTCGTCGGTGTACGATGTTGTGGGGTATGCCGAATAGTTGAGCGATTTCTCGCGCTGTAGTATGTCGGCATCGTACGGACTGATGGCGTAGTTGGCTGGCAGCCCCGGACATTTACTTACGTCGGGCACTGAAATCTCGGCAAACGGCAGGTTTTGCTGACGTGCAAACTCGCAGATGTTGTGCGGATTGTCGAATGATGCCACGAGGAAGAACGGTCGCTCGGGTTTGCTGTGCTTGTTGAGGAAGTCGACGCATACTTCTGCCAGTCCGGCATCGTTGTGGTTGTGAATGTTGCGGAAACCGAACTCGCCGTCGGGTATTGAGGCTGTATGGGCGTGCCATTTTCCGGCGTAGGCGCATTCGTATCCGGCTTCGCCCACGAGTGTGCCGAGTGTTCGTGTGCGTACGGAGTCGGGTATGGGTGTGCCGTTGCGCTCCACTCCCAGTTCGTGAGCCATGTACCCCGTGAACATTGATGCGCGCGATGGTCCGCTGAGCGGCGACGAGCAGTAGGCGTTGGTGAATGTCACGCCAGCGGCAGCCAGTCGGTCGATGTTAGGAGTGTGAAGGTCGGTGTTGCCAATGCAGCTCATGGCGGTAGCTGTCTGTTGGTCGGTCATGATGTAGATGATGTTGGGGCGCTGTGCAGCCATCGTTGTGATAGGCGCAAGTGCCAGCAGGGGTTTCAGTAGATGTCTCATTTCTTTATTATTGTTCTATTAGTATTATTTGAATATATGTTACGGTTTGCTTGTATTTGGGCCTTGTTATGCTTCGAAACGTCACTTAAACTATGAAAAAACGTAAAAATGCAACTTTTTAGTTATTTTTTTTCCGTTTTTTTTTGCAGCAATGGAAAATATTATTAATTTTGCCATCGTGTAAAGAATAACGCTAAATGTAGCGAAGATTTTTTTGATTTGTTTTAGTAGATTAGTTTTTAAGTAGTTTGTTTTTGAAAATCGGATGCCGTGAGGCACCCGATTTTTTTGTTTGTATTTTACTGTGTTTTTGTCTTCTTTTTTGTCTGTCTGCTTTATTTGTTATTTAGCATTGTAGACAGAGTGCTCATAGTGTTCATAGTGTTCGTAATAGTATTGTCCCTTACCTTTAGTGCGACTGCCGTATTCTATAGCGCGAGTAGGGCAGTGGTGATAGCATGCGAAACACGACAGGCATTTGCCGTTGTGTTTCCATACGGGTGTTTCTCCATTTTGGCATTCAATGTCGCTTGTGGGGCATACCTTTGCGCACTTGCCGCAATGTATGCATCTGTCCGGGTCGACACGAAACTTGCTGTCGCCTATAATCCAATTGACAAAGGCGTGACCTAAGAGTCGGCTGTTGATGCGTGGCCAGCGTCCTTTAGTTATGTTGAAAATACCACGTTGTTTGTCAAGTATGCTGTCTATGAATTGTGTGAGTATGCGGTGGGCTTGCATTTTTTTATGTATCTCACTTGACTCGTTGTCGAGATTCATAAATGGCAGACCTATGTACGATTCGGGCATAATCAGTGATATGGCGCTGTCGGCCTTCAGTCCTATGGCAGCCAGGTCTTTCTGGAATATGTCTACTGCTTCGCCTACGGTGTCGCCGGCTGTGCAGATAATGTAGCAGTAGCGTCCTTGGGCGTTGGTTATGCGTAGTTTGGATATAAACTCCCTTACCATGAGTGGCGGTCGCCATCCATGTATGGGAAATAGGAATCCGATTGGTTCATCCGAATCAAGTGTATATTCGTGGATTTTATCGCTACCACCATGCTTTTTGCATTCGGCTGCAATGTCGACAATGTTGTCGCCTGTGAAGTATTTTATTCTTTTGGCTGCCCAGCGGGTGTTGCCTGTGCATGAAAAGTAGAAAACCATAAGCTTGCAGTGATAAGGATTGTGTATGAAACAAAAAGGCAGGGTGCGCTGTTGTCTTGTGCGTACCCTGCCTTTATATTGGTTTCGGTCTATCTGTGAGACCGTCTTTAGAATGTGCTTTTTATTTTGCTTCTTCCATTACGCCTTCGATGTACAGACGTGTAAGCTCGGTTACGCCGTTTGATCTGACTGTAATGGTCTTTTTGAAATGTCCCGGGAATGTGCCTCGACCGTTGTATGTCACCTTTATCTCACCCTTCTCGCCTGGCTTGATAGGAGTCTTGGTGAATGAGGGGATTGTGCATCCGCAGCTTGCAATGGCCTGATTGATTACCAGCGGTGCTGTGCCTTGGTTGACGAATGTGAACACGCACTTCTGTACAGGTTCTTTCTCTGAGAATTTTCCGAAGTTATAGTTTATCTTCTCAAATCTGATTGAAGCCTGTTTCTCTTGTGCCATTGTCATGCTGACGCATGCGATGAGCATGGCAAACACTATAAAAAATCTCTTCATATTATTTTCCAATTTTTTTATTGTTAATGTAATAACTCTGCAAAATTACAAAAAGATTTATGTCTTGGGCACAAAATGGGCATTTTTTTGCAATTATTATATTAAAATCTGCCCTGTTCGCCGAGATAGCTGTCCTTGAAGCCGAGGAAGTAGAGCACACCGTCGATGCCGATGGTGTTGATGCTCTGCTTGGCATTTGCCACAACGCGGGGCTTTGCATGGAATGCTATGCCCAGACCTGCTTCACCCAGCATTGGCAAGTCGTTGGCTCCGTCGCCTACGGCAATGGTCTGTGCCAGGTTTACCTTCTCCACCTGGGCTATGAGTTTGAGCAGTTCGGCCTTGCGGTGTCCGTCTACTATCTCGCCAACGTAGCGTCCGGTGAGCTTGCCGTTGTCGTCTATCTCCAGCTCATTGGCATAGACGTAGTCGATGCCGTACTTGCGCTGTAGGAATTCGCCGAAATAAGTGAATCCACCGCTGAGGATGGCTATCTTGTAGCCGCAACGCTTCAGCACAGCCATCAGACGGTCTACACCCTCTGTGATAGGCATGTTGACGGCTATGTCTTCAAACACGCTTGAGTCCAAACCTTTCAGTAGTGCCACGCGACGTGTAAAGCTCTCCTTGAAATCTATCTCGCCACGCATGGCGCTCTCGGTGATTGCCTTCACCTCAGCACCTACACCGGCACGCTCGGCAAGTTCGTCGATGCACTCGGTCTGGATGAGTGTAGAGTCCATATCGAAGCAGATGAGTCGGCGCATGCGGCGATACATGTCGTCACGTTGGAACGAAAAGTCGATTTCCATTTCCGACGATATGTGCATCAGAGACTCCTGCATGGCAGCACGGTCGGTAGGTGTGCCGCGCAGTGAGAACTCGATGCAGGCACGCACGTTGCGTTCCGGGTGCTTTATGCTCATGCGTCCGGTGAGTCGCAGTATTGAGTCGATGTTGAGTCCCTGATTTGTGATGACTCTTGTGGCAGCTTCAATCTGCTTTGCCGAAAGCGAACGGCCTATGAGCGTGAGTATGAATCGGTTCTTGCCCTGGCCGTTTACCCAGTTCTCGTATTCGTCGTCGGTGACGGGTGCGAATCCGATGTTCACTCCCAATTCGGTGGCTTTGAACAGCAGTTCCTTCATTACCTGACCCGAAGCATTCTCGTCAATGCGTATGAGTATGCCCAGCGACAGTGTAGAGTGGATGTCAGCCTGGCCTATGTCCAATATCTTGGCATCCTTGCTGGCAAGGATTTCCATTATGGATGTGGTCAGACCGGGGCGGTCGTTGCCCGTTATTCTTATTAGTATCTGTTCTTCTTTCGAGTTGTTAGTTTCCATTTATTCTTTTAGGTTATTCTTCGGCAAACAGTCGTATGCGCTGTTCTTCCGACAGTTTGCACACAATCAGCTGGTTGTCTTTTTCGGCTACGATGTAGCCGTCGAGTCCCTGCACCACCACTTTCTTCTCCTCGGTGGTGTGTACTATGCAGTTGTGCGAGTCTATCATGTGTATGTTCTCGCCTATAAGAGCGTTGCCGTACAGGTCTTTGTGGGTCTGCTCCATCAGTGAAGTCCATGTGCCCAGGTCGCTCCATCCGAAATTGGCAGGACAAACAAATATCTCCTCTGCCTTCTCCATGATGGCGTAGTCTACCGATATGTTGTCGCATTCGGGATAGCGGTTGTCGATAGTGGGCTGCTCTTCGGGTGTGCCGTATATGTCGAGCATGCCCTCGAACACCTTACTTATAGTAGGGCTGTACACTCGGAAGGCGTTGACTATGGTTGAAACGCTCCATACGAAGATGCCTGCATTCCAGAAATAGTTCTTGTGTGAGATGTATTCCTTGGCTGTTTCGTAGTCGGGCTTCTCGCGGAACGAGTCGATGCGGTATATCTCCTTGTTGCGTGGCGACGCAGTAGAGAGGTCTGCCTGGATATATCCGTAGCCCGTCTCGGGACGTGTTGGGGTCATGCCGAGCGTCACGATGGCGTCGGTTTCGGACGTGAAGTTCATACACTGGCGTATGATACGTCTGAATTCTTCGTTGTCGGTCACGATATGGTCGCTGGGTGTTATCACTACATTTGCCTTGGGGTCTTGCGACTTTATGCGCCAGCTTACGTAGGCTATGCACGGGGCGGTATTGCGTCGGCATGGCTCAAGCAATATGTTCTCAGCCTTCACTTCGGGCAGTTGCTCGCGAACGACGTCGGCATACTTCTTATTTGTCACTATCCACACGTTCTCGGGCGGACAGATGCCCTTGAACCTGTCGTATGTAAGTTGCAGAAGCGAGCGACCAACACCAAGGATGTCGATAAACTGCTTCGGGCGGTCGGCTGTGCTCATAGGCCAGAATCTGCTGCCTACGCCACCTGCCATAATAACAAGATGATTACTTACTCGAGCCATAAAAAAGTTTATTGTTTATCTTGCAAAGATAGGAAAAATTGGCTATATTAGAAACTTTTTAGGCTATGGTTTTCAGAAAACGGCGTTTTTATCTGCTTTTATAGTATGTCGTCGAACAAAAATCCCATTTCCGGTTCTGTATTCTGGGGTTCTTCTTGTAGTGAAGGTTCGTAGTTGTCGTCACTAAACTCGAGCATAAGTTGCTGCGCTGCTTGCGACGATGTGTTGATTTTGTAGTATCCTCGCTTGTCGCAACGGCACACAAGCGAGTCGTGCGACTGCGAATTGGCATTGAGCCATTGTCGTACGCTATGGTGTACGTCGTCGATGAGTATGGGCGCAAACAATGTGTTGCACGTATTGTATATATGCAATGCTATCTTGCGAACTGGCAGTCCGTTGTCGCCGGCCTCGCACAGCACGCTGATTATATCGTTAGCGTATTTGTTGGATTCGCGCATATCATTAGGAAAGTTTCGCCTATACAAACTGACAAAAAGAAAGCTGCACACATATCATACATACGATATGCATGCAGCTATCTTTCTTATTAGATAGAAACGGATATTCTATTTTACATTAGGCCAAAGTAACGAGGTTGTCCTCATTCTTTACCTTGCCCTCTTTCAAGAGCCATCCTGTACCGAGGTAGACTTCCTCAGTAGAAATCTTTGCGGCTTTAGCTATCTCAGCTACGCTCATAGCCTTGCCTGCAGCTGCCAATGCCTGGTAAACGTCACCAGCACGGAAACCAGCGTTTTCTGCGCTTACTGCTACCTCTACAGCCTTCTTGCAGGTTGCACGCTTAGTAGTAGTTGCCTTAGCTGCAGTAGTTTTCTTGGCTGCAGTTGTTTTCTTTTCTGTTGCTTTCTTTTCTGCCATAATTTTGTGTAAATAACATTAATATAACGCTTCTCGTTAGCGTTTGTCTTTTTTATACGTTTGCAAAATTAGTCAAATATTTTTTCAAAAGGATAACGAATATATGAAAAAAGCCCGCCGAAGCGAGCTTTTCGATATATTTTTTTAATTTTCTTGACGTAAGTCAACTTTAAGTTGCAGTTCATCAAGCTGTTTGTGGTCGATTGCAGACGGTGCATCGAGCATCACGTCGCGTCCGCTGTTGTTCTTCGGGAATGCTATGCAGTCGCGTATTGAGTCAAGTCCTGCCATGATCGAAACGAAGCGGTCGAGTCCGAAAGCAAGACCTGCGTGAGGAGGTGCTCCGTACTTGAAGGCGTTGATGAGGAATCCGAACTGTGCCATAGCACGCTCCTCGGTGAAACCGAGAATGCCGAACATCTTCTCCTGCAGTTTGCTGTCGTGGATACGCAAGCTTCCGCCGCCAACCTCAATGCCGTTGCATACGAAGTCGTAAGCCTTGGCGCGTACCTGCTCAGGATGTGAGTCGAGCAATGGTATGTCGTCGGGGTTAGGCATAGTGAACGGGTGGTGTGTAGCCATAAGGCGCTGCTCCTCGTCGCTCCACTCGAACAGTGGGAAGTCGACAATCCACAGACACTCGAACTTGTTCTTGTCGCGCAGTCCGAGACGGTCGCCCATTTCCAGACGAAGTGTGCAGAGCTGAACGCGTGTCTTGTTGGCGTTGTCGCCAGAGAGGATGAGTACGAGGTCGCCGTCCTTGGCGCCTGTCGTCTGCTTCACCTTGGCAAGTACTTCGGGCGAGTAGAACTTGTCGACCGATGACTTCACGGTGCCGTCCTCGTTGAACTTGATGTACACGAGTCCCTTGGCGCCTACCTGCGGACGCTTTACGAAGTCGGTAATCTGGTCGAGCTGCTTGCGTGTGTAGTTGGCGCAACCTGGTACGCATATACCGCCGATATATGCAGCATCGTTGAATACAGAGAATGTGCCGGTGCCCTTGAGGTCGTCCATGAGCTCTACAAACTCCATGCCGAAGCGCAAGTCGGGCTTGTCGCTACCGAAACGGCGCATTGCCTCGTGCCATGTCATCTGCTGAAGCTTGGCAGGCAGCTCTACGCCACGAATCTCTTTGAACAGGTGGCGTGCCATGTCCTCAAAGAGGTTGATTACGTCGTCTTGGTCGACAAACGACATTTCGCAGTCGATCTGTGTGAACTCAGGCTGACGGTCGGCACGAAGGTCCTCGTCACGGAAGCACTTGGCTATCTGGAAGTAGCGGTCGAATCCGCTCACCATGAGCAGCTGCTTCAGTGTCTGCGGGCTCTGTGGCAGAGCGTAGAACTGACCCGGGTTCATGCGCGAAGGCACAACGAAGTCGCGCGCACCCTCAGGTGTAGAACCGATAAGGATAGGAGTCTCAACCTCGATGAAGTTCTGAGCATCGAGGAAGTTGCGTATGAGGATAGTCATGCGGTGGCGCAGCTCCAGGTTCTTGCGCACAGTAGGACGACGCAAGTCGAGGTAGCGGTACTTCATACGGATGTCATCGCCGCCGTCGGTGTTGTCCTCGATAGTGAACGGAGGTGTTGCGCTCTCCGAAAGGATGTTCAGTTCGGTGGCGATGATTTCAATGTCGCCGGTAGGAAGGTTGGCGTTCTTGCTCTCGCGCTCATTGACAACGCCAGTCACCTGAATGCAGTATTCGCGTCCGAGTTTGCCTGCACGTGCGCAAAGCTCGCAGTCGTCAGAGTCGTTGAAGACAAGCTGTGTGATGCCATAGCGGTCGCGCAAGTCAACAAATGCCATACCGCCCATCTTTCTAACGCGCTGTACCCATCCGGCAAGCGTAACGGTCTTGCCGGCATCGGAGAGACGCAGCTCTCCACAAGTGTTTGTTCTATACATATATATTATAGTGTATTTATTTTATTCTGATAATATGCGCTAATATCACGCAAAGTTATAGCGTTTATTCCGAACCACCAAATTTATAGCATAATTTTAGTCTCTATTTCCTTTCAGCGCGTTTTTCTAACGTCTATTTTGTAATGAAAAGAGTCTATCTTCTTATCATTATCTTCTTTCCGCCATTGATATATATGCCAGGTTGTGTGGGGCGATGGTTGTAGCGTCGGCCTTGCATATCGTACCAGATAGTTGAGAGATTCTGCTTGTCGACAGTCTGGATATTGATTCCGGTAGACATTATGTCCGTTACGTCTTTTATTGTGTAATGTTTTTGGCTGTCTTTTTCATTCGAAATTTCAATGTATGTATCTTTCTTCAGGTCGTATACGTTGATGGTCTGTTGATTGCCAGAGTCAGTATTGAAAACGAACGAAATCATATTGCCGCGTTCGGCTATGCGGTAGGTCTTGTAGTACCACTTTTTGCCATCTATTGTTTTTGTAGCGGTTACAGCGTCGCCAGGCCATTTGCCCGTTGCCGTGAAGTTTTCGCCCGACATGTCTTCCCATGCCCAGAAGTTCACGCTTTTCCATCCAACATTGTCAACATTTACGTATACTGTGATGTTGTACGGAGTGAATGCTTCAGGCTTTGAAATTTCGTATGTGCGTGTTGCTACAGCCGATACAGTTGAGCCTGTGAGCAGTCCCACTTTGAGTGTTGTTGTGCCCATTGGTATTTCTATTTCCGTTCCGCTTGCTGCCTTACGGCTTTGTGCAGTTAGTTCGGTTCCGTCGGTGGTGTAGACAAGTTTTGCGTCTTGCTTGTCGCTTACGGCTGTAAGGCGAGCCTTCTGCACATCGTCATAATGTCCCGACGGCAGGTCAATCCATGCCACGTTGCTGCTGTTGCTGAGCAGGTAGCGGTAGTGATAGCCACGCAGTATTTCGGTGTATCCCGAAGGAGCTTTGTAGTTGTTGGCATTGGCTCCCATCACGGCGTACAATGTTCCCTTTGAACCTTCGGTCTTCAGCACGTTGCATTGCGAGTCCACAGATACGTTGAATGTAGTATTGCTGGTATTGGTAATGCCTGCAATGTGGCGGGCGTTTATCATCTTCTTGATGTCGGTGGGGTAAGCCTGCCAGTGCTTGTAGAACACGCACGGCGTGCCGCATGATGCCAGAATAAATGCGTTGGCGGCAAGTGTGTCTTTGCGTATCGGGTCTTGCTTTTCGTCGCTTGAGCGGTATTCGGTGTCGTGGTTTTCAACGAAAGTTACAGCATACTGACGGTAAGTGGCATCGCTGATGAGCCCGCTCTTTGCCATGCTACCCCAATTGGATTTAATGAGATCGCGTACGGCGTAACGCACGGGGAAGTCGAAGGCTGCTGATGTGGGGACTCCGTTCACCTTGGTGGCGTTAATCCACGTAGTGACTTTCGACACATCACCGTCCAAATATTCGCCCACAGAGAAGCCAGGCTTGGCTGCCGTGTTGTATATTCCGGTGAACTTGCCTGCGTAACCCTTCACCATGTCGTAGCGGAATCCGGCGTAGCCGAAGTCGTTGAGCAGCATGTCGAGATATGCCTTTACTACAGTCTGCACGTTGGAGCTGTTGTGGTCGAGGTCGCGCATGCCGTCCCAGCCGTCGCCCGTATCTTTATTGCTGCTGAGGCTGACCTTTGGTGTCTGTTTGTTAGCCCATGCCAATGTTTTTCCATTGTCATCATCACTGCAGATGTCGGTAGAATTCATCTTGTAGGTTAAGCCCTTGTATTTCTCTACGGGGAAGTCGGTCCAGCTTGTCAGTGTATTGCGGTGGTTGATTACTACGTCGGCAATGGTGCCTATTCCTTTGCTCTTGAATGTCTTTATCATCGAGCGCAGTTGGGTTTCGTTGCCAAATGAGCTGTTGTAATTGCTGAACCAGTACAGGTCGTTGTATCCCATTGAGTTTCCGCTGCCGCAGTTGGCGCTCTGCGGAATCCATACAAGACTGAAGTATGGGGCAAGGTCGTCGGCTTGGGCTTCAAGATTGCTCCATCTGGATGCACGGTATGAATCCCAATAGAATCCTTGCAGCATCACTCCGTCGTAGTTGGCGGGCCAACCTTGAGCCTGCATACTTAGTGTTGCCATAAGGGCAAAGAGGGTCGTGTAAATCTTCTTCATCTTATTCTGTTTTTAGTTACTTTTTGTTTAATTGGTTTATCACTACTACTAACTATTTACTACTACTACTAACTATTTACTATTACTTACTACTACTTTTCAACATAATAAAATGACTGCTTATTTGGTTACAACTACTTGCATCACGCAACTAAATGAACCTTTTATTTTTATGCTTCAAAGTTACTTCAAATTCCATTATAGGTGTATATAATTTATGTGCAAACGTGTAAATGAAATGTGCAAACGTTTGCATATCAGCGCCTGATAACAAAAGAGACCACTCACACATAGTGAGCAGTCTCATACAATCCAAATTAAAACGTGTAAAACCTTAATTAACCTTTGAGGTAGTAGTTGTATATGATTTTGAAAGTACAGTTGTATATTCTTCTCCAAATTTACTTATAATTCCTTTATAGATATATATAATTAATGTGTAAACGTGCAAATAAAATGCGTAATCGTTTGCATTTCAGTTAGTAATGGCTTTATAATATCACTTGATGCTATATGTCATTCAACAAAATAGGCGACTCTCACAGATTGAGAGTCGCCTATTGATTATACTGTGTTTATTCAGGTGAAGTTGCTTATTTCACTGTGCAGTAGATATTCTCAGAAGTCTTTCTTGTAGGATACAACTTAACTGTGTTGCCAGCAACCTTAAGGTCGCTGCCACCTGCTGTCAGGTTGTTGAGGCTTCCACCGAGGTTGATGTCCCAACCACCGTTTACGCGGAACTTCCAACCGTCGGCTGTTGTACCAACATTAGTTGCCTCGAAGCAATACTCTTCAGCATTCCATGTCATTGGAGCGTCGCCAGCCCAACTATTGAAACCACCGATGATGCCCATGGTCTCAACCTTAGTTGCTGTGATGGTGCCTTCTCCAAGATTAACATCGAAGTAGTAGACACCCTCTCCAGCGTTCACACCGAAGTTTCCACCTTCGTTGGTTGCAGCATCCGAGAATGTATTGAATGCACCAGCATTGATTTCGTTGTCCCAGCTTCCAGCTACACGCTGGAACTTGAACTGGAGACCAGCTCCGTTAGGATCGGCTACATATACATAACCAGTGTATACGCCCTTTGCCTCGTCTACGAGAGCGAGCTTCTGGTCAGAAGAACTCCAACCATCAGTGCTGCCGATGAAGTAGATGAACGGATCGTAGTTCACTTCCTCCAAGGTGTAAGAGTAGTCCATCATGTTGATGGTGAGCTTGTACTTGCCAGCCTTGGCAATCTTGCCAGCCTTGGCTTCGGTGTTAGTCAACAAACCAGTCATGCTGTCGTCGCCGTCAACCTTAGGACCTACTACGCCGGCAGCCCAGAGGTCGTCAGCGTCGATGTTCTTCTTAGGAATAATCTTCCAGTACTGGTCTGCCTTTGTTGTCTCGAAGCTTACGGTGAAGACCGGATCATCATATACATCCTTATCGCTGTGCTTGAATGCCTTTGCAGCTGCCTTGCTCCAACCATTTACGTCTTCTGTAGTAAACATATCACCTACGAGGTAGTAACCTTCTTCAATAACTGGAGCCTCAGGAATAGCCTTCACCTGGAATGTTGCAGATGTAGCCATCTTCACAGCTGTTGAGCCATTGCTTACCCATGCATCAAGAGTAGCATCGATGTCGCGCTCTAAAGGACGCTTTCCCCACTTATCTACGATATAGCTTGTCAATTCAGCTGTTGCCATGTTGCCATCAGCATCAATGTCGAATGACTGACCGTCGAAGTTAATCTTATAATTAGGTGTATAAGCAGCGTTGGAAGAAGTGGGAGCAACAATGCTCGCCACTTTTACCTTCTCTGTATTAACATCTGCCAAGTTGATGACATCAACCGGAGTTACGCTACCGTTTCCGAATGTTACAGCTTCCTCCTCAGGATTTGTCTGTGGGGTACCCCAGTCTGTGTAGTCCTCGGTGCAAGACACCATAGCCATCAGAAGGGTCATTCCCAAAAATATTTTCTTAATCATAATTGTCTATACTTTAATGATTTACAATTTAACGATGCTGAATGAACCAGTGATGTCGTTGAATGAGATGACATACTTGCCTTCTGCCAAGCCGATGTTCTTGCCACTAGATTCACATTTACCGTACATGTTGATAGCGCCATCTTCTGCACCATAACCCCAGTTGGTATCCCAAGAATCAGCAATCTTGAACTTGAACTGTACAGTCTCGCCAGCAGGAACCTCCATTATATAGTACCAAGCATGGTTCTCAACGCCCTCTGTGTTGTACGGGAGCATTGGAGTGTCTACCCAATCGTTGAATGAACCGGTAATCTGGATAGTGCCATAGTCCTTTACATCACCTTCGTACTTCACCATCTTGGCTGTGTTGTCAGCGGTGTTAAGAGTGATGGTGTAGTAACCGGCTTCTGGAGCCACGATGTGACCACCGTCGCCACCACCGTTACGGTTGACGATAGTACCCTTTGTAGCGCCATCGGCGTTCATACTGTAATCCCAGTTGAAGCTTTCAGGCATAATCTTGAAGCCAGCTCCGTCGCACTCGGCCTTGTCGTTGTAATCACCAGTAAGGAAGTAGTTGGTGTATTCAATCTCACCTGCACCTGTCTTCTTGTCGTAAGCGAAGTTTGGCTTGAGGAACATAGGAAGTGCGTCTTCTCCAATGCTCTTGTTACCAGCCCACTTAGCGCCGAACATGTTACCTACAAGATACCACATTGTTGGAACAGCATCCTTCAACTCAATGTAGTAAGGCTTTACATTAAGCTTTACTGAGTTTGAAGCGATAGGGTTCAGATGGTTTGTACCTTCAAGAATGTAAGCGTTAACACGAACGTACATCTCCTGCTCGGCAGGAACATTGCCTTCTGTCCATTTAAGTATCTTTACCAATGCCTTGTCCATTTCTTCAGCAGAGGCAGAAATATCACATTTCTGTGTAGTGTTGCTAAGAATAGCGTAGTCTGGCACCTTTTCGCCACTCTCGTCTGCTGCAGCTTCATCAGTAGAAACTGTGAAGGTGTTGGTTGGAGATACCTGCACCTCGTATGTAGCGTTGATAGGAGCATTGTCGGCTGTATACTTAGGCTGTGACCATGTAAGTCCAAGCCCTGTGGAATGCTCCAAGTCAATAGTTGAATTTACATATTCAGGAGTATTCAATTTGAACTCTGTAGGCTGAATCAGCGTTGGGTTAGAGTCGTTGTCATCCGAACATGATGCGAATAAGCTGATGATGCCGAAAAGCAGAGCACCCATCATATATTTATTCTTCATATTGCGTTTACTTTTATTGTTCTATTATACTTTATATACTTAGTTCTGAACCTCGTTATATCCGTCAATCTGTGTCAGGTTCTTGTTAGAAAGAATCTCAGAAGAAGGGATAGGATAAACGTTCAGGTACTTGTCGAAGGTTGTGCCATTAGAGCTGCCGCCCTTGAGTTCCCACTTGTATGTGGCCTGGCTGCCACCAAACTGATTGAAGCGAATCAAGTCGGTACGGCGCTGACCCTCGCAATAAAGCTCACGGGCACGCTCATCGAGTACGTCGTTAAGAGTGTAAGATGCACGTACGGTAGCGTGGGCACGTTTGCGAAGAGCATCGATGTAGCCCTTAGCCTTAGCCGAGCTTTCACCATTGATGTGCATCTCTGCCTCTGCTGCATTGAGGTAAGCCTCGGCTACACGGAAGAGGAAGAAGTCGATGTCGACAAATTTGCTGTCGTGAGGAGTACCGTTAGTAGTAGAATAGTTGTTATTCCACTTTGGTGTTGCAATACCCTTGGCAAACGCGTCGTTATCTCCAAGTTCCAAGGTACGATCTTTACCCCAAAGAATAGCACGGTCGTCAACGTTCATATCGCGAATTTCTTTTGCCGTCTTGCCTACAACAACTGTAGGATCGGTGAAGAACTTCTCTACGAATTGTGGACGAACACGCATACCTTGCCAGCTGTTTTCAGTAGTGCCAGCGCCCTTATCTGCAACTGTACTCATAGTAGCATCCCAAAGAGCAGCTACATAGAACAGAGAACCACCCCATCCCTGAGTCTTTTCTCCATCTTGCATCAATGGAAGAAGAGCCTCGCAACTTGCACCATTCGATCCATTGTCGCCCATGAAGAGCAAGTCGTATGGCTTGTAGCCATTAGCCTTTGCCTCTGCAGACATCTTGCTGTCATCGAAGAGTGCATAAGGTGATTCGATAACCTTCTCGGCATATTCGAGAGCCTCTTTCCAGTAAGGATTGTCCTGACCGTCGTTGTTGAGGTATGTACCTGCGTTGAGGTAAAGACGGCTCAAGAGCAACCAGCATGTGCCCTTGTCTATGCGACCATAGTCGGCGTCGCTGTCGGTCTCAGGCTTTGCCTCCAAGAGGTCAGGCTCAGCTGCGAGCAATTCGTCCTTCACCCAGTTGAACAGGAATTCACGACCCAACTGCAGAAGCTCTGCACGAGTGTAAGACTTGCCTGACTCAAACTTAGAGTTGTAAGTGTGTGCCTGACGTGGTGTCTCTGCTGAAATATTGTCAATGAATGTCGGGTCTCCAAAGAAGTCGAGCATCAAGAAATAGCTATAGGCACGAAGTACACGTACCTCAGCATACTTGGTCTTCTCAGCCTTGGCAGCGTCAAGACTTAAGAAGTGGTTCTCGTAAGAGATGTTCGACATCAGACGATAGTACAAGTTCTTCAATGTAGCATTACCTGCATCAAACTTATTGTAGGCAACATCTGTGATACCGCCATCCGACCACCAGCAGACTGCTTCGTCGGTAGGTATCTCGTTGAAGTTGAACAGGTTGCGTAGAAGGGTTGACTTACCAGCGTCGTCGATAGTGAAATCGGCATTGCCGTCATTACCTTCCATGATAAGGCCAGCGTAGCACTTGCTGTATAAGCCCGTGATGTTAGGGTTTGGGTCAACAGTAGGGTCTATGTTGCCCTTATTCAAATCATCCATGCAAGAGCTCATGCTTGCTGCGAGCAAGAGAGCTGCTGCGGGGGCTATTGTTTTGAATTTATTGAGTTTCATATCGAAATCTGTTTTTTTAAATTGTTAGAAGTTGAGGTTCAGACCGAGCAGGAATGTGCGGCAACGCGGATAGATGCTGTCGTCCTTGCCAGAATTTACTTCAGGGTCGATACCGCTGTACTTTGTGATAGTGAATACGTTAGAGCATG
>OKRS01000078.1_pt1 | contig 67136 bp, 61 predicted proteins | sample 1601191 | NCBI WGS metagenome assembly OKRS01 (sample SAMEA3541509, study PRJEB24748) | human gut metagenome | biome: human gut; feature: human-associated habitat; material: faeces | place: China | collected 2012
TCCAATGCTTCAAATGCAAAATCAAGGACTGCATAATACTCATAATCACGAATCTCTCTCTGGAAGAAATCAGATGAACGATTGTACTCTTCGCCAGCCACCTTGAAAATCTGCTTGGACAATACAATCAGGGTATCCTTGTCTAGATATACGCAGTTTGGAAGTGCTTTTGCAAGCTTACGGGAAATAAATGTCTTGCCACAGGCTGGTGGTGAAGTTACTAAAATCAATTTCTTCATGGTTGGTGCCTCCTATATATGTACATAAAAATTCTCTATATGTTCTACCTCTGTATGCAACGCATACAACAAGAACCTAATTATTACAATATTACCACAAAACAAAAGAACAAACAAGCATTTCCATTCCGTTTCGTCATGAAATATGTCTGTTTGTTCCTTTTCTTAATTTTATTTACCTGCTACGCAATCGCGCAAATTACTTCTTTGTAATGTAACCCTGTGCTTTGAGAAGCTCTGCACATAATACAGCACCACCGGCAGCACCACGAACGGTATTATGAGAAAGTCCGACAAACTTCCAGTCATAGACAGAATCCTCACGGATACGTCCAACGGAGATGCCCATGCCATTCTCATAATCCACATCCAGAGTAACCTGTGGACGGTTATCCTCTTCCATATAACGGATAAACTGCTTTGGAGCACTTGGAAGTCCAAGCTCCTGTGGAACGCCCTTGTAAGACTCCAGCTTCTCGATCAGCTGTTCCTTTGTCGGATTTTTCTTGAACTTTACAAATACAGCTGCTGTATGTCCGTTTAATACCGGTACACGGATACACTGGCAGGTAATGACCGGTGAAGCTGCTGGAACAATCTGCTTCTTCTCATCATCTACATGACCCCAGATACGCAGAGGCTCTTTCTCAGACTTTTCTTCCTCACCACCGATGTATGGAATAATGTTTCCAAGCATCTCTGGCCAGTCCTTGAACGTCTTTCCTGCTCCGGAAATAGCCTGATAGGTAGTGGCAACTACTTCATATGGCTCAAACTCTTTCCATGCAGTCAGAACCGGTGCATAACTCTGGATGGAGCAGTTTGGCTTTACTGCTACGAAACCGCGCTTTGTACCAAGACGCTCTTTCTGATACTTGATAACTTCCATGTGCTGTGGATTGATTTCCGGAACTACCATCGGCACATCCGGTGTCCAGCGGTGTGCACTGTTGTTGGAAACAACCGGTGTCTCTGTCTTTGCGTAATCTTCCTCAATCTTTTTGATCTCTTCTTTGGTCATGTCTACAGCAGAAAATACAAAGTCGACCTGAGAAGCTACCTGCTCTACCTCATTTACATTCATTACTACAATATTCTTTACAGCTTCCGGCATCGGAGTATCCATCTTCCAACGGTCTCCCACTGCCTGCTCATAAGTCTTTCCTGCACTTCTTGGGCTTGCTGCAATCGTGGTAACCTCAAACCATGGATGATTCTCCAGCAAAGAGATAAATCTCTGTCCTACCATACCTGTTCCGCCAAGGATACCAACTTTTAACTTCTCACTCATTTTTCCAATCTCCTCTGTTCTTTTCTTTATACGCGGACACCTGTCTTTTACAGAAAAACATTTTTGTTTTTTGTCCGTGTTGCACGAACATGTGTCTTTATAGGAAATATATTACTTGAAACCAGGTAAAATTACAAGGAACAAATTGTCCTAAATAAATAAAATATTCCTCAAATATATGTAGGACTTGCACAATCTGAAATACCGACTAAGCGGTATTTCAGGCAATGCATCAGAGATGTACCGCAATTACGTACATCGCATCGCACAAGCGATTCTGCATACGATGTGCTCCTTTTGTCTCATTTTTTCTCCAGATATGCCTCTTCGATTGCGATCACTTTCTTCATCGCCTCATCCCCTGGTGCACCGATCGTCAGACGCTTGTTGACACAGGTTTCCATGGAGATTGCATCATAGACATCCTCCTCAAATACCGGAGAAAACTGTTTTAATTCTTCCAGACTCATATCGTCAATCGGCATCTGTTTGTCCAGACAGTACAAAACAATACGTCCGATAATTCCATGCGCATCGCGGAACGGAACCCCGTGATTTACAAGATAATCGGCAGCATCCGTCGCGTTGGTAAAGCCGTGTGCGGCACTCTTTCTCATAACATCCTTATTGAATTTCATGGTATCAAGCATGCCCGTGAATAACGCAATACAGCCTTTCGTTGTGTCAATGGCATCAAAGGAAAGTTCCTTGTCTTCCTGCATGTCTTTATTGTAAGCAAGCGGAATCCCCTTCATTGTGGTCAGAAGTGACATAAGCGCGCCATACACACGTCCGGTCTTGCCTCGGACAAGTTCTGCAATATCCGGGTTTTTCTTCTGTGGCATGATGCTGCTTCCGGTACTGTATGCATCATCAATCTCTACGAATTTGTATTCGTTGGAATTCCAGATGATAATTTCCTCGGAGAAGCGGCTTAAATGCATCATAATGGTTGCCATGGCAGACAGATATTCGATCAGGTAATCGCGGTCGGAAACACCGTCCATACTGTTTAAGGTCGGTCCGTAAAAGCCGAGAAGCTCTGCAGTATATTCGCGGTCAAGCGGATAGGTTGTTCCTGCCAGTGCGCCGGAACCAAGCGGGCAGTAATTCATGCGCTCGTAAATATCGTGCATACGGGAACGGTCACGCTTAAACATTTCAAAGTACGCCCCCATATGATGTGCGAGTGTGATCGGCTGCGCTTTCTGCAAATGGGTAAATCCTGGCATAATCGTCTGCGTATTTTCTTTCATAATGCGAAGCAGTATCTGCAGCAGCTGTTCCAGCAGTTCATCCGTCTCAAGAACCTGCTGCCGGGTATACAGACGCATGTCCAGTGCCACCTGATCATTTCTGCTTCGTCCGGTATGCAGTTTCTTTCCGGTATCTCCCAGACGGTCAATAAGGTTTGCTTCCACAAAACTGTGAATATCCTCATATTCCGAAGTGATGGCAAGCTTCCCGCTCTCCACATCCGCAAGAATTTCCTGTAAACAGGAAACAATCGCCTGCATCTCTTCCTGTGTCAGAATGCCCTGCTTTCCAAGCATACGCACATGTGCAATGGAACCCTCAATATCCTGCTTGTAAAATTTCTGATCAAACGAAATGGATGCATTAAAATTGTAAACCAGCTGGTCTGTCTCCTTCGTAAATCTTCCGCCCCATAACTGTGCCATATCTAAATTCCTCTCTTTCTTAAATTCTTTGTTTTTTTATAAAATCTGTTCTTCCTGCTGTCTGCGCAGTACGATTTCACGGTCGCGGTCACGCTTGGAATACACACACCCACAGTAGTACTGCCGGTACATGTGATACTCCTTAGAAATTTCGGTCGACTTTTTATAGCCTTCCTTCTTTTTAAAATCCGAAAACAGATAACGGACACCAAAGGTATCTGCCAGTTCTGCTCCGATCTGATTTAACTTTTCCGCATTTTTCAGCGGACTGATGGATAGTGTTGTCGTAAAGAAATCAAATCCGTGCGCTTTTGCATAGGACGCAGCCTCGGAAAGCCGCAGCCGGTAACAGGCAAAACAGCGCTCTCCCCCTTCCGGGATCTCTTCCATGCCCTTTGCCATATCGTAAAACCGCTGTGTATCGTATGCACCTTCCACAAAAGAAACCGGATATTTTGTAGGAAACTCAGCAATAAAACGTTCCTGCTCCTTTGCCCGCATATGATATTCTTCCGGCGGATAAATATTGGGATTGTAATAAAATACCGTTACATGGAAATGTTCTGCAAGACATGCAATACAATAAGAACTGCACGGTGCACAACAGCTGTGCAAAAGGAGGCTTGGAGCCTCCCCTGCCGTACAGTTTTCACGGATCAGATCTTCCATTATTTTCTGATAATTTTTTTTATTCATCTTTCATCTGTATACATCTGATTAAAAATTTCTTTTCCGGTCTGCGTCCGGAAAATTTGCTGATATGCCTGTTCAATTCCGTGACGATTGACGTCATCTTCATATAAATTGACCAGAAAATCTGCCTCCACCAGAATCTGATAATCCAGTCCTTCGATATTATCATATGTATGATGATGTCCGATCAGATAGCAGATACGGTCGATCAGATAATTTTCAATTCCCACATCGGAAAGCATTCTCTGTGCCACAATCGGTCCTTCCTGCTCCTGCAGCTTTCCGTCACACCGTCCATACTTTTCTTCTGCCGGACGGATTCCAATGTCATGGGTATAAGCGGCTGCTTCCAATATAAAAAGGGATGTCTCGTCAAGCCCTTCTTTTGTTCCGATGATTCTTGCGAAACTATGCACTTTCATGAAATGCTGAATCCGTTTCGGATCTCCGGAAAAAAAGGCGATCATCTGTAAAAACAGCTCATCCAGCTGTTGCCTGCTGTAATAACTACTGTCACTACTGTCCATTCTGTGTTTCTCCTTTATCTAACATCTGCAGTGCAAACGTCGCTGCAATGTAAACAACTGCACATAAAATAATCAATACTGTTTTTTTCCCGGCAACACCGGCACAAAGTTCTGCCAGAATAAGAAGTCCATGCACCCAGAGTTCCGCATGATGCAACATCACTGCAATAACTGCCTCAATGATAACAAGCAGACACATAGGAACTACCGGAACGTTAAGGACTCTCACCCCTACAATCACCATAATTGCAACAATTGCTGCAAAGGCCAGTAATGTCGGTACCTGAAACGTCTTTTTGTTCTTGTCCATTTTTTACCTCAACCTTTATTCTTATTTTCTTTGTCTGCGCCCATTATACCAATTTCATGCCTAAGAAACAAGCACTTTTTAAAGTAAAAAAGACACGTCTTCCATCGGATACCCGATACAAAACGTGTCTGAAACGAAGCCAATAAGGGGACTCGAACCCCTGACCCACGCATTACGAATGCGTTGCTCTACCAACTGAGCCATATTGGCAAAACGTACTTGTATATAATACCAAAACCGATTCAGAAAATCAACTGTTTTTTCATAAAATTTATATTAAAAAAAGATTGACTTTTCACATGGATTCTGTAGAATAGAAATTGTTGAGTTTATAATTAGTAAACAAAAAATCAACTAACAATCATGTTTCATAAATTTACGGGAGGCATGCCATGGACATTGGACACCGCATGAAAGAACTGCGCATCCAGTACGGACTGACGCAACAGGAGCTGGCGGACCGTGCCGAGCTGACCAAGGGCTTTATCTCACAGTTGGAACGAAACCAGAACTCTCCGTCCATCGGAACTCTTCTGGATATCATCCAGTGCCTTGGTACGACACCAGCAGAATTTTTTACAGATGAAGAGCCGGAACAGATTGTTTTCAAACAGGAAGATTATTTTGAAAAAACCGACGAAGAAAAACACTGCTGTATTGAATGGGTCGTTCCCAATGCACAGAAAAACCAGATGGAACCGGTTCGTCTGACTTTACACGCCGGTGGACGGTCAGAAGTTTATCAGCCCCATGAGGGGGAGGATTTCGGTTATGTAATCAAAGGAAACGTCCGTATCCACTATGCCGGACAAAACCAGACGGTACATGCCGGGGAATCTTTCTATTTTAAAGCAGGGAAAAAGCATTATCTGGAAAACACCGGTGCAAAAGATGCTGTCATCATCTGGGTGACTACCCCACCAAATTTTTAAGAGGACAAACGTATGAGTAAACATTTAATTGATTTTATTGGAATTTCCAAATCCTACGATTCCAATCTTGTGTTGGATGATTTAAATCTGTATGTCCGGGAGAATGAATTTTTGACCCTTTTAGGTCCGTCCGGATGCGGAAAAACTACAACCCTGCGTCTGCTGGGAGGCTTTGAAAGCCCAGACAAGGGACAGATTCTGTTTGACGGACAAGATATCACAGCTCTTGCCGCCAATGAACGGAAACTGAATACCGTTTTTCAGAAGTATTCTCTTTTCCCGCATATGTCCATCGCCGAAAACATTGCATTCGGCCTTAAAATAAGTAAGAAAAGCAAAGCATATATTCAGGATAAAATCAAATATGCCTTAAAACTGGTCAATCTGGAAGGATTTGAAAACCGTTCGGTCGATTCTCTCTCCGGTGGTCAGCAGCAGCGTATCGCCATCGCCCGTGCGATTGTAAACGAGCCAAAAGTCCTTCTTTTAGATGAACCTCTCGGTGCACTTGATTTAAAACTGCGTCAGAACATGCAGTATGAGCTCATCCGTCTGAAGGAAGAACTGGGAATTACTTTTGTATACGTCACTCATGACCAGGAAGAGGCACTGACCATGTCCGATACCATCGTTGTCATGAATCAGGGATATATCCAGCAGATCGGTACTCCGGAAAACATTTACAACGAACCGGAAAACGCATTTGTTGCCGATTTTATCGGACACAGCAATATCATTGACGGAATCATGATAAAAGATGAACTTGTAGAGATTCTCGGTGCCCGTTGGGCATGTGTCGACAAAGGATTCGGCAACAATAAGCCGGTCGACGTTGTCATCCGTCCGGAAGATGTAGAACTTGTCGATCCTTCGGAGGGAACGCTGCAGGGCGAAGTAACCTCCCTGATTTTTAAAGGCGTTCACTATGAACTTGATGTCATGGCCGGCGGCTATGAATGGCTGGTTCACACCACCAGATTTGTTCCGGTCGGCACCAAAGTCGGCATCAAAGTAATCCCGTTCAATATCCAGATCATGCATAAGCCGGAATCTTCCGATGAAAAGGCGGTGGAGATCGATGCGTAAATTTAAACAGCAATTTCTTGCCGGTCCATACCTCATATGGATCATCGGTTTTATTCTCCTGCCGCTTATCATGATTCTTTACTATGGATTTACAAACGGCGATGGCAGTTTTACATTATCCTATATCACAGCGATAGCAGATGAAACCAACCGCAAAGCCATGGGACTTTCCCTGAAGCTTGGAATTATATGCACCATCGTGTGTCTGGTTCTCTCCTATCCGCTGGCAATGATTTTAAATAATAGGAAGATCAAAAATCAGGGACTGGTTGTTTTTATCTTTATGCTTCCGATGTGGATGAACTTTATGCTCCGTATCCTGGCATGGAAACTTCTGCTTTCCAAAAATGGTGTAATCAACTCCATTCTCACAGGTTTCGGGCTTTCCCGCATCAATATCATAAATACACAAACAGCCGTTGTCCTTGGCATGGTATACGACTTCCTGCCATTTATGCTGCTGCCGATTTATAACTCCATGACACGAATCCGTAAAGACTGGATTGAGGCGGCCCGCGATCTGGGAGCCGGAAATGCAGCCATCTTTTTTAAGATTATTCTTCCGCTTACCGTATCCGGAATCATCAGCGGAATCGTCATGGTATTTGTCCCGTCACTTACCTCGTTTGCAATCTCGCAGGTATTAGGCGGTGGTCACGTTCTTTTAATCGGAAATGTGATCGAGCAGGATTTTATGCAGGGAATGCAGTGGAATGCCGGAAGCGGTCTTTCCTTTGTCCTGATGATCTTTGTAATCGTAAGTATGACAATTGTAAATATATTTGATAAAGAAGGGGAGGGAACATCCATATGTTAAAAAAATGTGCATCCCGGATCTATATGATCCTGATCTTTGCCTTCCTTTACCTTCCGATTGTTGTGTTGATTGCTTTGTCTTTCAACGATTCCCGTTCCAAGGTAAAATGGGGAGGCTTCACGCTCCGGTGGTATACCGGCTGTTTTCAGGACGAAAAGATCATGACTGCATTTATCACAACTTTGCAGGTCACTTTCCTGTCCGCAATGATTTCCACACTGATTGGAACACTTGCCGCGCTCGGCATAGCCGCCATGAAAAAACGGCACCAGACCATTTATCTCGGCGCGACCAATATTCCGCTTCTGAATGCGGATATCGTAACCGGTATCTCCATGATGCTTTTGTTTGTGAAATTTATCGACCTCGGATTTGTGACGGTTCTTTTAGCGCACATTACCTTTAGTATTCCTTATGTTATTTTAAATGTGCTTCCGAAAATGAAACAGACAAACCGCAGCACCTATGAGGCGGCACTTGATCTTGGAGCAACGCCGCTGTATGCATTTTACAAAGTCACCTGGCCGGAAATCCGTCCCGGTGTGTTCTCCGGATTTATGATGGCAGTCACCATGTCACTGGATGATTTTTCCATCACCTATTTTACCAAAGGAGCCGGGGTCAATACCCTCTCCACCATGCTCTACACAGAACTTCGCAAAGGAATCAAACCGGAATTGTATGCACTTTCCACGATTCTGTTCTTTGCCGTTCTGCTCATTCTTCTTGCCGGAAATGTTTATCCGGGGAAGAAGCGTGTTGCAGCCAAATAAATTTTCCATTGGAATTTTATTCCAGCCGAAAGGAGTCCTATTATGAAAAAAAGAATTTTCTCTGCCCTCTTAATTTCTGCTCTGGCAGTCAGCGCACTCACTGCCTGTGGGGGATCTTCCTCTGCGAAAAAAAGCGGACAGACCTTAACCGTTTTAAATTACGGAAAATATATCGATGAGTCCGTAGTCAAACAGTTTGAAAAAGAAACCGGTATCACCGTCAAATACGAAGAATATGAAAGTCCGGAAGAAATGTATACCAAATACAAAGCCGGTTCCATCAACTATGATGTAATCTGCTCTTCCGAATATATGGTTGAGCGTCTGATCAACGAGGGCGAAGTGCTCGAAGAAGATTACGATGCCATGGACAACTACAAAAATCTGGATCCAACGATCCTTGATATGTCTGCTTCCTATGACAAGAATCACACCTATTCCGTTCCATATTTTTACGGGACTCTTGGCCTTCTCTACAACAAAACAACCATTGATGCCAAAACCGTATCAAGCTGGGACTGCCTGTGGGATCCTACCTATGAGGATGAAATCATCATGGAAAATTCCGTCCGTGATACGTTTGCCCCTGCCCTGATCTCCAAAGGGTATTCCTTAAACGATACCGATGAAAATCATCTGCGGGAAGCCCTCGACATATTAAAAAAGCAAAAAGATGATAAAATCGTATATGCCTACTATGTAGACGAGACAGCCGATGCCATGATCGGAGAAGAAGCCTCCATCGCACTGTGCTACTCCGGCGAGGCTGCACTGGCCATGGCAGAGAACGACAATCTGGATTATTCCGTTCCAAAAGAGGGATCCAACCTCTGGATCGATTCCTGGTTCATTCCAAAGTCCTGCACTAACCAGACCAACGCTTTAAAATTCTTAAATTTCCTGTGCAAGGATGATATCGCAGAAAAGAATTTCGAATATGTGCAGTATGCCTCTCCGATTACATCTGTGGTAGAAAATCAGGACGCTGACGTAAAAAATAACGAAGCTGTCAATCCTTCCAGTGACACGATAAAAAGATGTGAAATCTATAAAGCATTAAGTGATGATGATTCCGCCAAGTACACAAAGCTGTGGCAGGAACTTCTCTCTTATTAAAAAACCGAGAAAAATGATTGCAATTTCAGTCAAAACATGCTAAAGTAAATCCACGGTGTCTGGTTAACACCGTGGATTTTTCATCTTCGGAAACGGTCATTCCGAAATTTCCCATATATACATTTGTTTTCAATTACATATGAACTATCAGGAATTTTTAACAACGATCCGTACACAGCTTTCTCTGCGTATCGAGACAGGTGTCACTTTAGACATTCGTTCCTTTACCAAAAATAACGGAACACATTACGATGGTCTGGTACTTCTCCATCCGAAGAAAAACGTGTCACCTGCGATCTATCTGATGCCATACTATCATCGCTATCTAGAAGGGGTATGCCTTGAAGAAATCTGTGAAGATATTCTTCATACCTATCAGGCGCATGCCCCGGAAGAAAATTTTGACACGTCCTACTTTACCGATTTTTCCCGTGCCAGCGAGCACATCGTCATGCGTCTTGTAAGCTTTGAAAAAAATCAGGAACTGTTAAAAGAGGTTCCGTTTTTCCGCTATCAGGATCTGGCCGTAATCTTTTACTGTCTGCTCCATGCAAGTGCCGAAAACCAGGCAAATATTCTGATCCACAATCATCACTTAAACCTTTGGAAAACCGACAAAGAAACGCTCTACCGGCTTGCGAAGAAAAACACGCCACAGCTTCTTCCCCCACAGCTTACCCCGATGAGCAGTCTTCTCAAAGAAATACAGCTCGTCGCGGAAACTCCACTTCCGGAAGCAGCCCCGCCACTGTATGTTCTGACCAATACGTACCGGACCAACGGTGCAACCGTTCTCCTCTACGATGACATCTTAAAAGAACTGTCCGATTTGTTTGAAAAGGATCTGATCATTCTGCCAAGCAGTATTCACGAAGTACTGATTCTTGCCGCCGATGAAAACGACAGGCAGAATCTCGACCATTACACCGCAATGGTAAAAGAAGTGAATGCCTCACAGCTTCAGGATGAAGAAATTCTGTCCGACCATGCCTACTATTACTGCCGGCACAGCCATCTGCTGACCATGCCGCAGCCGGTCTGCACTTCATAGATTATATTTCCAGACACAAAATCCCCGCAGAAAAAATTCTGCGGGGAACATCTATTACATTTCTACCAGTTTATCATATAGCTTCTCATATGCATGTGCCGAAGCATTCCAGGAAAAATTGCGATCCATCGCACGATAGATCAGTTCTTTCCATGCGGCCTTTTGTTCATGCTCCACACGATACGCATACCGAACAATATCTGCCATTTCCTGTGCATTAAAATTCGCAAATGAAAAACCACATCCTGTATTTTCATATTCATTGTATGGTTCTACCGTATCCCGGAGTCCTCCGGTTTCACGTACGATCGGAAGCGTTCCGTAACGCATGGCAATCATCTGTGCCAGCCCGCATGGTTCAAACATGGAAGGCATCAGCAGCACATCACTTGCCGCGTATATATGGTGCGAACGCTCCTCGGTAAATCCGATATGTACGCTTACCTTGTCCGGATACTTACTCTGATAATGGTGGAACATATTTTCATACTGGCTCTCTCCGGAACCAAGAACCACCAGCTGTATATCCATTTCGGTTAAAAGTTCATCCAATACGCAGCCGATCAGGTCAAATCCTTTCTGGCTGGTCATACGCGATACGATTCCGATCAGGAAAGCATCCTCCCTGACTGGAAGCCCAAGTTCTTTCTGTAATGCAACTTTGTTTTCTTTTTTCCCACTCACTGCATCTTTTTTCGAATAATTTACCGGAATATAAGGATCTGTCTGTGGATTATATTCTTCATAATCAATTCCGTTTAAAATACCATAAAGGCGATCCTTTCGGGCAGTCATCAGGCCACTTAAGCCCTCTCCCCCTTCTACGGTCGTAATCTCATTTGCATACGTCGGGCTGACGGTAGTAATATAATCTGCATATACCACGCCACCCTTTAAGTAGTTTGCTTCGCCATAAGATTCCAGTTCATATGCATTGAAAATGTGTGCCGGGAGTCCTGTAATATCCATAATCTCCTGAATTCGCCAGCGTCCCTGAAACTGCAGGTTATGAATCGTAAACACGGTTTTGATTCCCGCATAAAAATTATCATCTCCAAATACCGTATGCAGAAACACCGGAATAAGTCCTGTCTGCCAGTCATTGCAATGGATAATGTCCGGGGCAAAATCAATATACGGCAGACTAGCAAGTACTGCCTTGGAAAAATATGCAAACTTTTCCACATCTTCATAGATATTGTTGTATGGAGATTCTCCTGCGAAATAAAATTCATTGTCCACAAAATAAAAGTGAACACCATGATATTCTGACTCGAAAATTCCAACATACTGCCTGCGCCAGTTCAGATTTACATAAAAATGGCACAAAAATTTTAAATTTGGAAGAAATGAGCGATCCATGCAGGCGTATTTCGGAATAACTACCCGCACATCATACTCTTTTTTGTCAAAATATTTCGGAAGTGATCCGACAACATCGGCAAGACCCCCGGTTTTCACATATGGCACTGCCTCTGATGAAACAAACAGAATCTTCTTCATACACAACACTCCTTTACTTACCCTTCATCTGTAATCGTATTTTGTCCGTAATAAGAGCGATAAATTCCGAGTTGGTCGGTTTTCCTTTTCCATTACTGATGGTATATCCGAACAGATCATCCAACGTATCCATCTTGCCACGGCTCCATGCTACTTCAATTGCATGACGGATGGCACGCTCGACACGGCTTGGTGTCGTATCAAATTTCTTTGCGATCCCCGGATATAAAATTTTCGTAATAGAATTTAACATGTCCATATTCGTCACAGACATGATGATTGCCTCCCGCAAATACTGGTATCCCTTGATATGTGCCGGAACCCCAACCTCATGAATTATCTCTGTGACATCCTCTTCCAGTGTCTGTAACGAGTACTTTTCCGATTTCTTTTCCATCTCAACCGGTCTGCCAATTTCTTTTCGTACTTTGTTTTTTCGACGGTTGAGTGTCTTGATCCGGTCCAAAACAATATTCCGGTCAAACGGCTTCATAATATAATAATCTGCTCCCCGCTCAAACGCATCTTCGGTAATTTTTTCATTGCTGATTCCGCTGATCATCAGAAATGTCGGCCGGTTTTTTAGCGTGTGATCTGCCCTGATCCTGTCAAGGACTGCCAGACCGTCCAATTTCGGCATAATAATATCCAATAATACAACATCCGGTTCTTTTTCCCTGATCAGATGACAGGCTTCTTCTCCATCCTTCGCCATCCCGATCAGGTGCAGTTCATCATCACTGGTTACCATTTCTTCCAATAAGTCACGCATAACCTCGTTATCATCTGCAATTGCGACATTTAGTTTTCCCATGTAGGCCTCCTAGAATGTCAAATTCAGTCAAAAATAAGCATACCAGAAAGCACTGTCCGATTTTGTCAAAATTTGTCGATAAATACAGTTAAACTATAGCACAACTGCCAATTTATTTCAATGTCTTATGCATTCTCTTCGAACTGGGAATTATACAGATCTGCATAAAATCCCTTTTGTGCCAGAAGCTGTTCGTGTGTCCCCTGCTCTATGATATCGCCATCTTTCATCACCAGAATCAGATCCGCATTTCTTATCGTAGAGAGCCGATGCGCAATGATAAAGCTGGTCCGTCCACGCATCAGATTATCCAATGCCTTCTGAATCCGCACTTCGGTACGGGTATCTACCGAAGAGGTTGCCTCATCCAGAATCAGAATCGGGTTATCCGCAAGGATAGCACGTGCAATTGTAAGAAGCTGTTTCTGTCCCTGGGAAACATTACTTGCATCCTCGTTTAACTCCATCTGGTAGCCACCCGGAAGTGTCTGGATAAAATGGTGGGCATGTGCGGCTTTTGCCGCCTCAATCACTTCCTCATCTGTGGCATCTAAACGGCCATACCGGATGTTTTCCATGATAGATCCCTTAAACAGCCAGGTATCCTGCAATACCATACCAAATGCATCCCGAAGTTCCTGACGGTTAAAGTCGCGGATATCATGCCCATCCACCTGAATGGCTCCGCCTGTCACATCATAGAAACGCATAAGCAGTTTGACCATTGTGGTTTTTCCTGCTCCCGTTGGTCCGACAATTGCAATTTTCTGTCCAGGTGTTACATGAGCGGAAAAATCCCTGATAATGATCTGACCCGGATTGTATCCGAAACTTACATGGGAAAAATCCACGTAACCATCCACATGGTCGAGATGCACAGCATGTTCAACCGTCAGTTCTTCTTCCTCTTCGTCCAGAAATTCAAATACGCGCTCGGAGGCTGCAGACATCGACTGCAGCATATTTGCCACCTGCGCAATCTGCTGGATCGGCTGAGTAAAATTCCGGACATACTGAATAAATGCCTGAATTTCACCAACCCCGATGGTTCCGCGGATTGCCAGAAGTCCTCCGGAAATTGCCACTCCGACATAACCGAGGTTTCCGACAAACTGCATGATCGGCTGCATCAGTCCGGATAAAAACTGGGACTTCCATGCCGATTGAAACAGAATCTGATTGGTATCTTCAAATTTTTTGATGGTGCTCTCCTGCTTATTATATGCCTGCACCACCAGATGTCCGCCATAGACCTCTTCCACCTGTCCGTTGATATGTCCCAGATATTCCTGCTGCTGGCGGAAATATTTCTGCGAATGTTTGATAATAAACGAAATCAGGATGGCAGATACCGGAAGAATCACAAGTGAAATCAATGTCATAATTCCGGAAATTGAAATCATCATCACAAGTGTTCCGACCAGTGTTGCCACACTCGTAATGATCTGCGTCACACTCTGATTTAAACTCTGTCCAAGTGTATCCACATCATTTGTGATGCGGGATAGCACCTCTCCGTACGTGCGGCTCTCGAAATATTTCATTGGCATGCGGTTGATTTTCTCTGAAATTTCCTTACGCATGCGGTAACAGGTTTTCTGCGTGATTCCTGTCATGATCATTCCCTGTATAAAACTGAATACTGCAGAACAGATATACAGGCCAAGTGTAAACAATAACACTTTGGCAATATAGGTAAAATCAATAGATCCGGTTCCCGCGATCTTTTTTCCGAGACCTTCCACCAATGCATTCGTTGCACGTGCCATAACCTTTGGTCCGGCAACGGAAAAGACGGTAGACACCGCCGCAAAAATCATAACGGCAACGATTGCATACCAGTATCTTCCGAGATAACGAACCAGTTTTTCGATAGAGTTTTTGAAATCTTTTGGCTTTTCTCCCGGCATCATTCCTCTGCCCGGGCCGCCCATCGGACCGTGAGGTCTTCTTGTACGTTGTTCTGCCATCTTATTTCACCTCCTCAGAAAGTCCCAGTTCTTTGGCAGACAGCTGGCTCCTGGCAATCTGCTCGTAAACTTCGCAATTGTGCAGTAATTCCTCATGCGTGCCTTTTCCGACAATCTTTCCATCGTCGAGTACCAGTATCTGGTCCGCATGCAGAATCGTACTGATTCGCTGTGCGACAATGATCACGGTCGTATGTTCCGTCTTTGTCTCAAGCGCTCTGCGGAGTGCCGCATCGGTCTTCATATCCAGAGCGGAAAAACTGTCATCAAACACATAAATCTTTGGATTTTTTGCAATTGCTCTGGCAATGGCAAGCCGCTGCTTCTGTCCGCCGGAAACATTGCTTCCGCCCTGTGCAATCGCACTCTCATACCCATCCTGTTTGCTGTCAATAAACTCTGTTGCCTGCGCAATCTCCGCTGCTTCCCGGATCTGCTCATCTGACGCATCCTCTGCCCCGAAGCGCAGATTGCTTGCAATTGTACCAGAGAAAAGAATTCCCTTCTGTGGTACAAATCCGATATGTTCCCGCAGATCCTGCAATGTATACTTGCGGATATCCGTTCCGTCAAGCGTGATCTCTCCGCCTGTCACATCATAAAAACGCGGAAGCAGGTTGACCAGCGTAGATTTACCACATCCGGTACTTCCGATAATTGCAGTGGTCTTTCCCGGCTCTGCAACAAAATCAATATCCGAAAGCACATCTTCCGTGGCTCCCGGATACCGGAAATTTACATGATGAAAGGCAATCACACCCTCACACTGTTCCATGGCAGCCGGCTCTTTCGGATCTGTAATCGTACTTTTTGTGCGTACAACCTCATCTATACGCTCTGCAGCTACACCGGCTCTCGGCATCATGATAGACATCATAGTCAGCATCAGAAATGCCATAACGATCATCATTGTGTAAGTAATAAATGCCGTCATGGAACCAACCTGCATATATCCGCCATCGATCCTCTTTGCGGCAATCCACACAATCAGAAGCGTAATGCAGTACATGATCATCATCATTCCCGGCATCATAAATGTCATAACACGGTTGGTAAACAACTGCGTCTTTGTCAGATTGCGGTTGGCCTCATCAAACCGCTCTTCTTCCCGTTTTTCCCGTCCAAATGCACGAATGACATTTAATCCTGTCAGAATCTCTCTCGAAACCAGATTCAGCCGGTCCACGAGATTCTGCATAATCTTAAACTTCGGCATGGCAAGGGAGGTAAGAAGCATTACAAATCCAAGAATAACAAGCACCGCAAGCGCGATCACCCATTCCATTCCTGCATGGGTCTGTGCAACCTTAATCACACCACCGATTCCAATGATCGGAGCATAAAGAATCATTCGCAGAAATACTGCAGTCACCATCTGAATCTGCTGTACATCATTGGTACTTCTCGTAATCAGGGATGCCGTTGAAAAATGATCCATCTCTGCATTGGAGTACTGTACGACATTGCGGAATGTCTTATCACGCAGATCCCGTCCGATGGATGCTCCCACACGGGAAGCACAATATCCGACAACCACTGCCGCCATAACCATCAACAGCGCAAAACCAAGCATCTTGGCTCCGGTGGTCCATAAGTAATGTTTCTGAATGGCATCTACATCCACACCTGCATTTTTATCACAGGAGATCGCATAGGTCACACCCATGGATTTCAATGTAGAAGATCCGATCGCATCAATCTGTCCGGACACCTGCTTTCGCATCTCAAGAATCTGCTGATCCGGTACCTGGCCGGCTGCCAGTGCCTGCATCAGCTGCTTCATATCTACCTGCGTCCCATCCGTTCCCATTTTCGCCGTGATAGCCTTCTCGTCAATATCGGACTCCTTCATCTGGGACATCTGATATACCATGACGATCGGCTCCAACAGAGACTCATCCATATCGTCAAGCGTATCCTCTTCACAATTTCTCACATAGTTTCCGTCTTTTTTTTGCTCCTTATAACAGGCGGCAAATGTTTTCTTTTCCCTGCTGGTCATAAAAAGCTGTGCTGACACAAAATCTTCCTGTGTCATTTCTTCTGGAAGAATATGCTCCACTCCGCTGCTCATGATTCCGACATCGATAATATCCGATGTATACTGTGGCAGGGACAGATCACAAAATGCCTGCATCACAAGAAAAGCCACAATAACCAGAATCCATTTCCAGTATGGGAGCATGTTTTTAAATATTTTTCCCATGATTTAACTCCTTTTCATATGCATAGCTTTTATACTATCACGAACTGATTTCCAGAACAATTCCTATTATATAAAACTTTTCTTAAATTAAAATGAAATGTGTGGTGCAACCATGGGCACCACACATTTCATTTTCTGATTTTATACTGCTGGAATTATATAACCGGCCTTCTTCATTTCTTTTGTAAAATCATCGACAGACATTCCTGCTTTTTCTGCACCAATTTCCACTGTAATGATTCCATCCTGTACCAGGGATGCATATGCACGAATCTGTCCTTCGCGCTGTCCTTCGATTCGACCTTCCACACGTTCCTCATTCAATTCATCTGCCATCAAAACGCGTAATGCCTCACACATGATCCTTTCACTTCCTTTCCATTTTTGCACTTTCTCCATGTAACTGTTTACAATAACCTGCAACACAACATCCGCAAGATCCTTTTCCCTCTCTGCAAATGCACCGACCTCTAACAAATATTGCCTCATCAGAAAAACAGTTTAGAGCAAATAAAATAAAATTTCCTGTTTGCATACTCTCCAAAAAGAGGTATTATATAGAAAAACACAGGAGGTATTCAAATGAAAGCACATAAATATTGGTCCCTTGGTGCATTGGCAACCATGATCGGAACTATCTATACCGGCTATAAAAATATGAAATCAGCTCACAAATATTTTGCCTGCAGTTCTCTTCTCTGCATGATTATGGCTATCTACTCTGGTCATAAAATGCTTTCTGCAAAATCCAGGAAAAAGAAAGACTCTGTTTCTCAAGAATCCGCAGAATAATTGAAATTATAGATGTTTTTACCCATACATACTACATGGCTTTACAAAATGATTTTATACCGCAGGGATTACATAACCAGCCTGTTTCATTTCTTTTGTAAAGTCATCGACAGACATTCCTGCTTTTTCTGCACCAACTTCCACTGTAATGATTCCATCCTTTACCAAAGTTGCATATGCACGAATCTGGCCTTCACGCTGACCTTCCACGCGTTCTTCATTCAATTCATCTGCCATTAAAACACGTAATGCCTCACACATTGTCTGTTCACTTCCTTTCCATTTTTGCACTTTCTCCATGTTACTGTTTACAATAACCTGAAGCACAACATCCGCAAGATTCTTTTCCCTCTCTGTAAAAACGCTAACTTCCTGCAGATACTTCCACATCAGCGGTTCATCCAAATTGTCAGTCAGTGCCTTGAGCTGTACATGCATATCCACATCCAGTTCCGATGACACAATGATCTGCACCGGGAACATCACGCCACTGACATAGTAGATTCCTGCTGCTTCTTTTTTATATCCATACCCAGATTTTTCCAGTTCCCCCAGCAGCTTCACCGGCTTGCGGTCTCGAATCAGTGTAATGGTAATCTCCTCTGCCGGAATCTCATCCACATGATTTGGTAATACTTTATACAGGCATGCATACGCAACCGCCTTGTAAAAAGTATCAATGTTCAGCTCATCCTTCGGGGATTTATATTCAAAAATATTGTGTTTCCGGAAGATCTTCCCGATTTCATTTTTTATTTTGCAGTCCCTCTTTACTTTTACAACCGTACAGTCAATCTGCAAAGGTTTCTCCGTAAGCTGGAACTCATCGGTAAATTCCAGATTTTCTGCATCCTCCAGCAGTTCCAGGCGCAAGGCCGAACAGAATGCCGGATGCCACTGCAGCTTTTGGGACTTTTTCTGATTCTTCTGTTGATTTTTCGTTTGTTCTTTTTCCAAATGTTCTCCTTATATTATATGTGGTTTTTGCTTTTATTTCAACGCATAAAAATTGCAGACTGTTAAACCCCGACCGTCAAACTCAGACCGTCAAAACCTGACCGTCAAAGGCACATCAAAGTTCACATCTTTCACTTATACAACAAAACAAATGGAATTTCTGGCAGGAACTGCCACTGAAAAAAGATATGTTTACTATACCATATGTTTATGACCGCTGCAAGAAAAAACATCCCGGGCTGGAAAAACCAAAAGCCATGCAATGGAAAAATCCAATACTGCATGGCTTTACAAATTTGATTTTACACCACAGGGATTACATAACCTGCCAGCTTCATTTCCTTTGTGAAATCATCGACAGACATTCCCGTTTTTTCTGCACCCGTTTCCACGGTGATGATCCCATCCTGCACCAGAGATGCATATGCACGAATCTGGCCTTCTCGCTGGCCTTCGATTCTGCCCTCACGCTGACCTTCGATTCTTCCTTCTCGCTGGCCTTCAATTCTGCCCTCTCGCTGCCCTTCCATACGTTCCTCATTCAATTCATCTGCCATCAAAACGCGTAATGCCTCACACATGATCCTTTCACTTCCTTTCCATTTTTGCACTTTCTCCATGTAACTGTTTACAATAACCTGCAACACAACATCCGCAAGATCCTTTTCCCTCTCTGCAAATGCACCGACCTCTAACAAATATTGCCTCATCAGAAAAACAGTTTAGAGCAAATAAAATAAAATTTCCTGTTTGCATACTCTCCAAAAAGAGGTATTATATAGAAAAACACAGGAGGTATTCAAATGAAAGCACATAAATATTGGTCCCTTGGTGCATTGGCAACCATGATCGGAACTATCTATACCGGCTATAAAAATATGAAATCAGCTCACAAATATTTTGCCTGCAGTTCTCTTCTCTGCATGATTATGGCTATCTACTCTGGTCATAAAATGCTTTCTGCAAAATCCAGGAAAAAGAAAGACTCTGTTTCTCAAGAATCCGCAGAATAATTGAAATTATAGATGTTTTTACCCATACATACTACATGGCTTTACAAAATGATTTTATACCGCAGGGATTACATAACCAGCCTGTTTCATTTCTTTTGTAAAGTCATCGACAGACATTCCTGCTTTTTCTGCACCAACTTCCACTGTAATGATTCCATCCTTTACCAAAGTTGCATATGCACGAATCTGGCCTTCACGCTGACCTTCCACGCGTTCTTCATTCAATTCATCTGCCATTAAAACACGTAATGCCTCACACATTGTCTGTTCACTTCCTTTCCATTTTTGCACTTTCTCCATGTTACTGTTTACAATAACCTGAAGCACAACATCCGCAAGATTCTTTTCCCTCTCTGTAAAAACGCTAACTTCCTGCAGATACTTCCACATCAGCGGTTCATCCAAATTGTCAGTCAGTGCCTTGAGCTGTACATGCATATCCACATCCAGTTCCGATGACACAATGATCTGCACCGGGAACATCACGCCACTGACATAGTAGATTCCTGCTGCTTCTTTTTTATATCCATACCCAGATTTTTCCAGTTCCCCCAGCAGCTTCACCGGCTTGCGGTCTCGAATCAGTGTAATGGTAATCTCCTCTGCCGGAATCTCATCCACATGATTTGGTAATACTTTATACAGGCATGCATACGCAACCGCCTTGTAAAAAGTATCAATGTTCAGCTCATCCTTCGGGGATTTATATTCAAAAATATTGTGTTTCCGGAAGATCTTCCCGATTTCATTTTTTATTTTGCAGTCCCTCTTTACTTTTACAACCGTACAGTCAATCTGCAAAGGTTTCTCCGTAAGCTGGAACTCATCGGTAAATTCCAGATTTTCTGCATCCTCCAGCAGTTCCAGGCGCAAGGCCGAACAGAATGCCGGATGCCACTGCAGCTTTTGGGACTTTTTCTGATTCTTCTGTTGATTTTTCGTTTGTTCTTTTTCCAAATGTTCTCCTTATATTATATGTGGTTTTTGCTTTTATTTCAACGCACAAAAATTGCAGACTGTTAAACCCTGACCGTCAATCTCCGACCGTCAAAACCTGACTGTTAAAACCTGACCGTCAAAGGCACATTAAAGTTCACATCTTTCACTTATACAACAAAACAAATGGGATTTCTGGCAGAAACTGCCACTGAAAAAAGATATGTTTACCATAGCATATCCCCACCTTCCTAGCAAGGAAAACTTTACGTATACTGCATATATGTAATTGCAAAACGTATTCTACCTGTGACCATCATAAAAAAGACACACAATGCGATACTCTCTCACATTGTGTGTCTTTTCTTAAATCCCCATACTAATCAAGCAGGAACAAATTCTGGGATTCCATTTTCACAGTAGTTTTTCCCACTCTTGGTGTTCCATCCGGATTTTTGGACTTATTGTTATAAATTTCAAAAACAATATCCCCTTCCTTCTTTTTGTTTTCCCCTGTCGTATCATAAATAAAGTAATACTCACTCATATTTTTCAGGTTTTCAAACACATATTTTTTAGGATTCTCCTTTGTTGCTTTTCCCTCAATCACCGTTCCGTCTTTTTTGTAAATTTTATCTACATAAGTTCCATCTTTGTATTGGATCGAACAGGTCAGCTTCGTTCTGACGGTATTCAGTTCGACCGGGCTGAAGCGGATTTTTTCCTTAGTGCCGTCAAGGTTATTTCCATATTCTTTCATCCAGTTCATCTTATACACCAGATTCGGATCACTTCCATTTCCGGACTCCTCTTTTAAAAGCTCCGCCTCTTCATTCAGGATCTCGACCATTGGCGGCTCATATGTGGTACGGTATGCGGCAATCATCGTATTAATGAAAAGCTTTGCCTCCATATCTCCATCTACCGTAGAATGACCTACTCCGGAATAAAAAACATTTCCCTTACTGTAAATATAGTAATTATTGGCGGCATCATTCGGGGAAGCCCCATAGGTGGCACCGGTTCCATCTCCGTTTGAAGCCGTACCCGCCCATGCACACGGATCTCCGTTCTCATTATCCGAAAGACAGTACCAGACCGTAACTTCCGGATCTTCCATGTCCAGCTGATACCACTGCCCATGCGTTGATGCAATTTTGAGTGTTTCGTCAATTTTAAACGGATATTCCGTAATCTGTCCCGTATTCGTCTTCGTTGCACGCGTTGTCAGGTCATTATTATTGTTAAATCCTGTCAATTTCACATTATCGTTACTCACGCCACAGATATATTCATCATTTTTATAACTTCTGATCATATACCGGTATGGGATGATCTGATCCGTATTTTTCTTTTCCCATCCCAGACGTTTCATGGCATAGTAAGTAAATCCCTGGGTATTACCAAGTGCCGTTGTAGAAAGTGTACCGTTGCTGCCAACGGTTGTCTGGGTCATTGTATCATACTTATGTTTCGCCTGATAAGCCAGCAGTTCCTTTCGTTCGCTCTCGGTCAGTTTCCCACTCACAGCCTTATACCGGTTCATTCCCATGACATCACGCAGATATGTATTGGCAGAATATCCGAAATCCCCACTGTGCACATTATGCATAGAAGTAAAATCATGCGTAAACAAAACACTTTTTCCAGAGGCGATAAAATATTTCAGGAAATCAATCGCACCTTTTTCATTCGACATATTCACCTTATGGAACGTATCACCAAATCCCAGAATAAACATATTGTATGTATGATACAGTTCCTTTTGTTTTGTCGACATTTTAACTGGATTTTCGTTTCCCTTTTGGGCTGAAATATCCCTGGAATAATCATACACAAATTTCTCCCCGAAATAATTCTCCTGAAACTTAGAAACCGTAGTCGTTACCACGGTAATATTATAATCATTCAATGCATTATAATATTTCGTAAACAGCGTATTTTCGTGCAAATTCAGATACCCCTTATTATTAGTATCCGTATCCGGCATAATCTGAAGCACCTTAATCTCCCGTTTCTGTCCGGTCTGGTTTTTTGCAACCGAGCAGCCGGTACGTGTAAAATGAATGTCCGGATTATCCTTGCGGTATACAACAATCTTCCACTGGATCAGCCCAAAGTACAGTTTGGAAAGTTTTACCGGTGTAATGTTCTGTTCCCCGTCTCCTGCCGTAAAAACATCTCCCTCATAATAAACTTCCCCTGTATCATCCGAATCATCCGCATCCCCGGAGCCATCCACATCTGCCAGCCCCTCTTCAAATTTACCATCCTGATTCTGGTCAATATAAACTTTACACTGATACTGTGCGGATGGCACATCCGTCACCTGAAAACCAAAATCAAGTTTTGATCTGCCAAAACCGTCCACATCCAGATAATTTGCCTGACTGTCATCTACGGAAACAGACGTATCATTTTTCCCCCCAGACGAAGTCGTTCCCTGATATTCATTTGGCAGTTTTGTAAACGTAATTTTCGGACAGACCTCTTTTACCTTTGCAATCAGCCCATTGGTATCTGACGTCTGGTAAATGGTTTTCTTTTCCTTCTTACTCTCCCTGACCAGATCCGCAAGGTTTGAACCGGCATCTATTTTATCGGACAGGCGATAGAGGTCATCAACCGCAACAACCGGATAACCGGCATGTAAAAAGTTCTCCAGTTCCGCTTTCTTAATCTTTGTAATGTCATTTCCCGGGAAACGGAGTGTCGTATCCTCTATAACATTATTTCCGCTTCCAGCCCACAGGAACTTGACCGAACGGCTTATGCCGTCTGACCTGCTATACTCTGCACTGGTCATTTTATCTCCGGTATGGAAATATATTTTTCCGTTCATCGTGGTATCATTCCACACCGTCTGATTCTCTTTGATCCATTTCACATTGCCATCTGCATCTTTATAGGTTACATCCTTTTCTACCAGATTGTAAGCCCCCTGATCCAGCCCAAGATAAATCATGTTGTACTTGCTGTTTAGATCCTCCGTGGAACCAATAAACTCTGCCGTAGTCATATGGGTAATCTTAATATCCCCGATAAAATTCGGAATCATAAGCTGGATATAACTCTTTTTCAGAGAGTATCCGTTCTTTCGGTCATAGCATGGCTCAATATCCAATATCCGCAGTTCTCCATCCACATGATCCTTTGATGTTTTATATCCGAGAATATAACGGACTGCATCTGCCGGTGTCGCTTTGGGATCATTTCCCGTAAATTCCTTAAAATCCGTAAACTTAGAATTCGGATCCGATGCCGGAACCGTCCCCGTGCCAAATGCCTGTGTGGAAGTTGTATCCCCTTTAAACACAAACAGTCTGCCATTTAAATATCCCTGATTTTCATTGGTAGAAATATTTCCGGCAGTCATATACTTCTCCCATTTATCCTGCTTCGTCCAGTAATGGTACCAGTTCTCGCCGATCACACGTCCATCCACATCGGACGGAAGAAATGTAAACATAGACCAGTATGTCTGCGCATCGCCCGTCTGTGCAGTAAACACACCAGTCTCAACTCCATTAATTTCTTTCTTTTGAATCAAGGCATCTTCTCCATCCAGATACAACCGCTGAAACAGTTCAGAATCCATGGAAAACAGCATGACTGCCAGTTTATACATATTATTGTTATAGCCCGTATCGGTATAAGTATAAATGGTTGGATTCATATTCCAGTCCAGAATATGAAACGTAACCGATTTTCCCTCACCTAAACATCCCTGTGAAGGTATATACACTCCGGAATCCATAAAGATCGGAGCATAGTTCTCCTCCTGATTAATCTTCTGGTACATTTTCACGGCAACATCCCAGCTGATATCTTTCGATCCATTAAATCCATTCGTATACGAAGAAACAGACGAATGCTTTCCGTACCTGTTGTGTTTTTTCCAGATCTCTCTGATATTATCACCCCCGGAATGTACCTTTGGGGAAACCACATACAGATCCGCATAATCTGCCCATTTCGGCTGTGCATTCAGCTCTTCCGGTGTAATCGTTTTAATAATCACCGAATAATTGTCTGCTTCCTCCTGTGTTTTACAGCCGATACTGTCCTTTAAAAAATAATCATTGTTTTTATATAGATAGTAATTCTCTGTTACATTGATATTATCCTTTGATTTATCACCGGTACTTTTTCTTTTTGTATAAATCCGGTCGCCCTCATTGGTAAGTTCACGATCCGTCCTTTCATCAAATGTCTGATCTTTATCATCCGATTTTTCGAAATCATTTACTGTATGCCAGATAATATTTCCATGATCCTGTCTGACAAACGATAAGCTTTCATTTCCGTCTTCCCCTTTTACAATTTTTTGGACAAACGTACCTTCCCCATCTTTGACGCGCTCATAGTATCCGGTATATTCTGCATCTTTCATGCCATCGTCACAGACACGCATATTTCCAGAATATTTTGAAATGTCCCCTTCCGGCTCATCCGGGAAAAAATAAGCCGTTTTCATTTCACATTTTGCACCGGTTATTGTTTTAACCGTATTAATATCAGCATTTCCATAACGCATATCTTCGACATTTACCGGTTCACATCCACTGATCTGGTATCCAAACTCTGCGTATTCCTCATAAGGCACAATTTCAAGAATCAGAAACGGGTTTTCCCTGGTTCCAAGCTTTGCCGCTGCGGCATTCGCATCGTAAATGTTGCGCTTCGACTCCGGAATCTGCTCTATCTGGTCAACGACTCCTCTTGTCATCACCGGAAGTTTCTCATCCGCCTTTAATTTATTCCGGTACCCGACAACCCCAAGACAGACAACAAGCACCCCCAGCATGCAGACTGCGGATGCAATTCTTTTATTCCTGCTTCCATTATTTTTTTTCTGCCGATGCCATCTTATCATCTTCAATACGAACGCCCCTTCCTTACCTGAGTACATTTCTCAGCTTGAATTCATTTTGTATCGTATACTTCTGTTCCAGATATTGCATATCAAAAGAAACCGAAACGGATGCCTTTTCCGTGGAAGCATTTACTGTGCCGGCAAATGCCGTAACATATTCGCCGATCAGATGTTCCTGCACCTCATCCGTAGCTGCGGAAATCACCGTTGTATCGGTTTTTGGATCTGCCACAGCCATTTTCTTCGTATATAATTTCTTTCCACCTGCAGAAATCCATATCACCCGCTTGCTTGCAGCCTCCGGGGCTGCGGCACCTGCCGGATTGGTTACCGACGGGGTGTTCGGAATCGTGTAAATGGCGATCCCACGGACACCGGACACGGATGGGTCAAGTTCCTCCACCCGGTTTCCTTCCATCACCCACATGCCGATCTGCTCCATCAGAATCTGTGACTCCGACTGCAGATCAATCTGCGCAGACGCGTGGTTATAATTTTTGTGCGCCATTCCAAGGAAAAGCGTTGCAGCGCCTAAAATAACCGTTGAAATTGCAATCGCGATAATCAGTTCCACAAGCGTAATTCCCCTATGATCGTTCGGCACACTGCCACCCCCTTTAAAAAGTTACTGCTCCGTAAAATGCCTGCCGGTATCTTTCACCAGCCGGATTGTGTATGCCGGGACACCATCAATATAAATGGCATTCACATTTGTACAATCGTCATAAAATGCCGTTTTCTTATAGGCAATCTTAATAAATGTCCCACCGGCACCCGGTTCTGTCAGTTCCTCCCCGGTGCTGCTGTCCTTACGGATTTTAATTGTATTATTACACAGCTTCGTCCCGTCAGATGTCAGCTTTGTATCGTCAAAACTGCCCAGATTATCGGACAGGACACGCGTATAATATCCATTGTCCAGCTTGTAAATATACAGATAAGAACTGCCGGCTTTGCTCATCGTCCTGACCTGAAGCGCATCCAGCGAAGCATCCAGCGTCCTTACCACCTTCTGCGTATTGGCATAGTGCAGATGCCCGATCATCATGACAGACGTGCTTGCAAGAATGCCAATAATCGCAATAACGATAATGATTTCAACGAGCGTAATTCCATTCTGCCCCAAAAGTTTTCGTTTCTTCATTGGCACACCCCTTACCCGTTCTTCTTCCAATTATCATAGTTCAAATAAGAATCCAGATCAAGGTTTCCGGAAATATTTGATGCCGCAAGGGAAGAACAGCCTTTGAAAAACTGGGAAAACAGCGGAGTATCCCGTTTCTGGTCCTCGGTAAACAGCTGGGAAACCAAAAGCTTGTTTCCCCGTACCGAAGCATTGGAATCAAAAGAGATCACCCCACCGGAAATAATCATTCCCTCAAACTGTCCGGACACCCTGACATCCCCGGTTGCAATGACAATTCCCTTTGTAACCGTAGCTGGAAGTGCATAAGTTCCGGCATTTTCAATCAGGTATACATCCGCAGCCGGGGAATACACCGTTTCCGAAGCCGTCGGGGATGCCTTGTGTTTCTCCACCTCTGTGGTAAATGCACTCCGGTCAATCAGATAGTCAAACAGCGGATTTACCGTTTTGTCAATCACTTCATGCCCACTGGCATCCGTAGATGTCAGACGGACATTGTCTTCGGTCACTCCCTGCCCCTGATCCGTCAGTCCCAGTTCCAGCGACTTATAGCGCACGGCAAGCTTCGAACAGTACTTCCAGTATAACCCACTGCTGTCTTTCCAGTTGTCCGGCGCAATCGTATACGTTCCAACCTCCAGCATATCTGCAGAAGCCGCCCGTTTTAAAATGTCCCCGGAAAACGTCATAATCGTATTGGAATCCACAATCAATGCATCCTCATCCAGATAGATATTGGCATACTGTGCCGTTTTCCCCTGATTGTTCACATAATAATCGGAAAAAAAGTCATTCGCAGACTTCTCCGAATTAAAATTCAGGTAATAATAGACCCCACCCGGAAAATAATAGGGAACCACCTGCCGGCTGCTGTTTAAATATCCTTTCAGCGTACTTTCACTGATTCCGGTATATGCCGCATACTTCTTTTGATCCAGACTTCTGCCATCTCCTGACACATATTCCAGTGGAACATAATATGCCAGCTGGTTCGTCCGCGCGGAGATGGACTCGCCCATCAGAATATCCTCGTTACTGGCGTCGAGCTTTCGCGAAATAAACGTCCGCCCTGCCAAAAGCAGGTAATTCAGCCCTTTGATATCCAGATGGCTGCTTTTTCCATTGACCATCATGGCACTGCTAAACTCCGCCTTTTTCGCAGAATCCGGATCCTGTGCACCATAATTTTTCTGGAAATTATATCCGTAATAATTGCCCTGCAAAGTCACGGAGCTCCCCCTGCCAGCCAGTTCCAGATCATCCGCCACATACATATTTCCGTTCATATGGATAGAGGAAGCACCGTTGGTTCCGGCAGACGATGTCTTTATATTTTCTGCCCAGATCGAGGAACCACCGTCCCCGACCGTCAGGTCTGATCCGCTCTCCGTCACGATATCCCCGCGTGTAAGAACCGTCTTCCCCTTGATCGTACCGTTTCCTCCCGTGGACGCATAAATTCCGTCTGCCCCGGCATACACACTGCCATCCACTGTCACATTCTGTGCCCCGATGTTGATCTGTCTGTCGGCTATCAGCGCATAACGCATAAACTCCTGCACCTGCCCCCTACCGGAGAAATTCATCTTCGGGGTGGAAAACACAAGGTCGGTTTTGATCGTTGTCTCATAATCCTGTGCATCCTTATACCGGATCTGCACACCCTTTAACGTAAACGTCCCTGCACCGTAATCCACCTCATATTTTGGATCTGCGGCAGGGATATAGCATCCCTGGTCTGCGGCTTCTTTGATGCAGCTTTTTACCGTATCCGTATCATAGCCGGAAACCCGGTATGCCACATTGCCGGAAGCGTCCATGGTATCCGACGCACCAACTGCCGGATCTGTGTGGTTTTCTGCAAACTGCTTCTGCAGCCCGTCCATATATCTGGTGGCAAATACTTTCTGCACGTCCCCGCCGGAAGCAGAATACGTCAGGTAATTTTCAAGGACATCCGCATACGCTTTCTCCAGTGACTGCTCTGCAAGTTCCCTTGCACCGGCACGCAGATTATCCATCAGTTCATCCGCACTGTAGAAATTTTTTTTCGTGCCGCGTTCCACTTCCTTCATCTCAATATTGACAATCGTAATCTTGGTGATCACCACGGCAATCAGGCTTACCACAACCATCAGAACCAGTACGGCAAGCAGGGAGGCACCACGGTTATCCTGTTTGAACCGGTTTCTTTTCATCGCTACTCTCCTTTCGACGTGCTGACCGTAATATAACGGTACTTTTCCTTATCCGGATTGTTTCCGCCCTTGCCTTTCTTATATACACAGACCGTCAGATCGACCTTTCGCACTCCCCCGCTGCTTGCCACCAGAGGGGCAACTGACCCAGCCGGCAGCTTAAAGCTGTCCTGATAAATTGCTCCCTTGTTGGTCACCGCAGCCGGATCATCCGGATACGACTTGTTGCCAAGGTTTGATGCCACAGACGGCATCGGGCATCCCTGCGGCAACACCGTCATCTTATAATCCGGTCTGATGCTGTTGACATCCGCAATATTCTGGCATACAAACACCAGCTTGGGATTCACACCGGCAGCGTATGTAACCTCCATCGTATCGCTGTCCTGTGCCACATGGTACATAAGATAAATATGCTCCACGTCACGGATGTCTTCCTCTGCAAACTCATTACATTCGTATACTTCCGAAGGATCTATGCCCAATACCTCATCGCCTGTTTCCCCACATGTATAGCTGCATGCCACCCGGACATGCGTGCTGTCTGCCGTGACCGAAAATTTCCGCTTCATCTTCGCCTGCAGTTCGCTGTCCCCAAGCGGAAGCGTTCCCGGATGTGCAGCGGCATATGTCATATTTTTTTCCGAAAAATACGTCATTGCTTCCTGCAGCTGGTTATGTTCCAGTGCCACGACATCCTTTGTGTCATCAATCCCTTCGATCTGTGGGATATTGGTGTCATTTTCAGCTGCAGCCGTACTGACAGAAACCTCGACATCATACGCCCTGCCGGAAGTGCCTGCCGATGCGTAGTACACATTCTCCGCCTGAAATGCCGGTGCCGGGGCAGCCGCCGGAGTCTCACTGAGCAGGGTGTAGCCCTTTCCTTCCAGATAGGGAACACGAAATCCTGCCCCTGTCGTCACCACAGCCAGCTCTTTTTGGTTTTTTAAATCCTCCAGCACTTCCTGCGCCAGATTGGTTGCATGCTGTTTGTCCGCCATCATCGCATTGTACTTCATGGACTGCGTAAAATAAGACAGCAGCGGAATGGAAATAATAGCAAGAATTGCCATGGCAAGGATGACTTCCAGCAGGGAAAATCCACCATTGTTATTCGGTTGTCTCTTCATCTGCGGGCCTCCTTCCCATCCGTTTTACGGTGCAGTTTCAAGCGATGTGCTTCTGCCAAAAATACTCATCACACCTTTTGACATATTCGGAAATACCGGTGGAACATACTCTTTTCCGGTGTTCTCCAGATAGTACATATTCAGGGTCATCTCCCCGTTTAATTTTCCGGTGGAATCATCATAATTTGCCGTAAACTGTGAAATCGTTGTACGATCCTTAAAATTGTTGACATAAGCAATCATTTCCTTTAATCCGGCATAGCCTGCCTCATAGCGGATACCGATAGAAGCATAATATCCCCGGACCTCTTTTTGCTCTGGTCCTGCCGTTTCCTGTTCTGCTGCATCTGCCCCCTGTGTGCTCTCCTCACTCTGGCTTTCGGATGTAGAAGATGCCTCTGCATCCGGTGCGGTAGTGGAAGAAGCATCCGTTCCTGCAGCCGTGTCCGTGCCATCGGTCTGCACATCCACAGCAAGCGGCTGGTTCATGGTAAACGTAATGTCCGTAATATGGAAATCGCTGCTGTTATCCTCATACGCCTGTAACGACTCAATAGCCTTCTCGGTTGTCATTGCAGAAGGATACGTACTGATAATCGTCTTCTGCTTTTTTACCATCCGCTGGATATTTTCTTTTACCTTCGGAAGTCCTGCCTCCATCTGTTCCATCTGCTGCACTTTTGCCTGATCGGCCGTATTCTGTTCTTCAATCTTCGCTGCCTTGCTCATTCCCTTACTGAAAATAAAGAAATACGAACATGCCACTATGACAATCGCACAGAAAATGAGCAGCAGCCGCTTGTCGGAATCTGAAATTTTAATTCTATTCATTGGTCTGCTCCTCTCCTTCCACGCTGTCTGTATCGGTATCGGCATCGGTATCCGCTGACGGAACCGCTTCTTTTATGAGATGCCCGTCCTCCCCGAGAAATGCACCGGTATAATAAGCATTTAACGTATACGTCCACGTCACCGTGCCGCTGTCTTCATCAGACTCCTCCGACATGGACGGAATCGAAAGATTTTCAAGCAGCGTCACATCCGCAAAATTCAAAAGCATCTGTCCGACCGTAACTTTCCGGTCTGCCTCCATATTCAGTGTTATCAGTGAACCATCCGTCTGAATGCTTTTTACATGGATGGTTGTCGGAAGTTCATTTTCCAGCTGCATGATCAGCGGATACAACTGCTCATTTTTCGTGATGGTGGCAAGATCCAGTTTCTCATACACCTGTTCCTCCGCCTGTACCCGCGCGTAATCGTCATACGTCTCCTGCACATAGGAAAGATCATTGATCCGTTTGGTCAGATTGCGGTGCTCACGATAAGCCAGCAGCTGACGCACACCAGAACCGAGAATCAGCAGGACACTTACCAGTACTGCCCCCGCCAGAATCACATATGCCGTGTGCAGGTCGTTTTTTTTGGAATCTGCCACAAGCATGTCCTTTGGTCTGGCATCAATCGGATGAACCGCTGCACCGATGACCGAAAGGAAACCGACAGCCGTTGCCGCCTTCGGTCTCATCCCGGAAGATGCCGCATCCGGTGTTACCGTTTCCTCAGCCGCCTTGTTTTTTCCGCTCCGTAAATCGATGACCTTCGTGAAATCAATTTCCTGCAACGGAAGCGGAAGCTCCTGTGCAAACAGTTTGTGCATGCCTGCAAAACGGGAACCATCGCCAACCAGATAGACATTCCCGACAAATTCCTGTTTGACCTGGTTCTGATAATACTCAACCGCCGTGTTTGCAATGCGCAGATGATACCGCAGGGACTCTGCCAGATCCTCATATGCCTCTTCTGCCAGAGCCTGCTGGCGCTTCATCTCCTCCTGGTTTCCCATCTCCGGAACCGTCGGACGGTTGTATATCACATTGTGTTCTAAAAGGAAATCAAGTGCTTTCTCCTCATCGTCAATGCCAAGCACCGGATGGTCGATCACCATCGTGATCGTGGCTCCATAGCCATACGGTGTCACACGCTGAAAGACCAGTTTTTTATTTTCCAGAATACTGATGACCGTTGCCTGTTCTTCCAGCTGCACGACCACGGCATTTTCCAGAAAACTGTCACACAAAAGCTGTACCGTTCCGTTTCCGATATAGTCAAACGTCTCCACCTTAAGCCCTGCCAGCTCGGCAAAGGTCACATAGTTGTTTAAAAGGTTATCCGGAATTGCAACGAGAAGCAGCTTAAGCATCTTCTTTCCGTCTTCTTCCTCCACGTCCATCTTGCTGTAGCTGATGGTGTAATTGCTCACATCCATCGGGAAGTAATCACGGATCTGTGCCTCAATAATTCCCATGATCTTATTGTCCTTGACAAACGGGATCATGACCTCGCGGGTAACGACCTTAGAGGAGGAAAGGGTAAATACAACTTCCTTCTCATGGATATCGTGTCTGCTTAGTTCGGTCTTTAATGCCGATGCAAACGCTTCTTTGTCTCGGATATAGCCATCTTCCACCGCATGTTCCGGGGTGCGGAACGCAAACGCTTTATGTACCGGTGGATTTTTCTTGCGGTAATCGGCCAGTGCGACTTTTGTCCACCATACACCGGCCTCAATACTTACTACTCTTTTGACCATTTTCATTTTCTCCTTATATATTTTCCGAAAGGTTTTCATTGGAAAATGTACAAAAATAATTATGCTTTGTTCATGTTCTCTTCGGGAAGAGACTGTAAGAATTTTGGCGAAAAGTTATGAATGCCTGACGCGACCGGACGACATTCGCCATCCGGGCTCATGTCGTCCTTTCCCGTACATCCGTGTACGGGAATCGCTGGGTGTTGACAAAATTCTAACAGGCTCTAACCCTTGAGAAAAATCACAAATCCTAATTATTTTTCTACATTTTCCATCGTAACGTTGTGGCATAAAAAATTATGCGGTGAAAATGACAGATGTTTAAAATTCGCCACAGGAATAAGAAAAACTTTACTTTTTTTAATTATGCCATACGTAGCAGTTCCTGCCATGTTTTAATAAATGCCCATCATGCCGAGATACCAGGTCCAGAAACGGCTGCCCCAGAGTGCGGCGATGAATATGCCTGCCGAAAGGTACGGGCCGAGTGCAAGCAGGTTGTTTCGCTTGCTTACTTTCATGCGGATGGTATGGATGACGGAGCCAAGAATGCATGCAAGAATAAATGCCAGAATAATGTTTTTTGCGCCTAAGAGCAGGCCTGCATATGCCATGAGTTTGATGTCTCCCCCACCGATTGCTTTGCCGGAGGAGAAATAATACAGGCCATACAAAAACAGGCTGACAATGACTGCCCCGATGATATGGGACAGGATATGCCGGAAATCATACACTGTCATGATGATACCGAGCAGTCCCAGAAACAGGTTCTGGGAAACCGGTATCTGATAGGTTCTCTCATCGATGACCGCAATGACAATCAGGGCAGATGTCATGAGACAATACAGCACACTGCTGAACGTGAAACCGCACGCCATGAAAACGACCACATACAGCACACCATTTAAAGCCTCGATTAATGGGTACTGTATGGAAATCCTAGCACCACATTGCCGGCATCTGCCCCGAAGAATTATGTAGGAAAATACAGGAACCATGTCCCGCCAGCCCAGCTTATGCCCGCAGTTCATACAGTGCGAAGACTGCACGATATTCTCTTTTTTCGGGATGCGGAAGATCAGCACGTTTAAGAAACTGCCGATGACGATTCCGTATAAAAATATAACAATATAAAGAAAAATCGTAAGTTGGGTTAGCATTTGTTTCTCCCGTCACTAAAAAATTTACTTTGAAGTAATTTCATCAAATTGATTTGTATCAGCAGCACCTGATGCACCTGCTGTTACAGCCTTTACACTAATCATTGGATCTCCATTTTTGCATGTAATTGTTATCTTATTTACCTTTTTACCAGCCTTTGACTCTAATTTCAAATTGGTAGTATTCTTAACACCATTGAGTTCCTGAAATGATGCCTTTAATTTATCTCCATTAGTGCCTGTAGGTGTAGCTATATCACCACTATTTGATATTACAATAGTATAAGTTGCATCTGGATCAAGATTTGCTGCATTTGAGGAATATGCAGTCATTGCATCTGTACATAATCCACTTAACACCTGTACATCCTTTGCATGTCTTGATTTGTCAATATAAGGAATTACCTGTGTACCAACAATACCTACCAAAATTGCCATAATTGCGATAACGATAATCAGCTCTACGAGAGAGAAACCTTTGTTATCCTTCTTTTCATTCTTTGCTTTCATGTTCTGAAGCAGTTCCATAATCTTCTTCATACCCTTTGTTCTCCTTTTTTGAATATATTTTTATGTATCTATCATCACATGTCTCATGGCAGACATGTAACAACCCTTCTTCTGCCTGCGGTCAGGCTCCGATGCTGTCGTACAGACTGTACATCGGCATCATGATCGCAAGGACGATCGGCACCACAACAACTGCCATCACGATGATGATGAGCGGTTCCATTGCGGCAAGCAGTGCCTCGGTCGCCGACTCCACCTCTTCATCATAATATGCTGCGACTTTGTCGAGCATGTCTTCCATATTACCGGTTTCCTCGCCGATCTCTATCATGTGGTAAACCATCGGTGGGAAGACCCCGGAATCTGCCAGTGGCTTCGAGAGTGGAATTCCACGGCTGACCTCTTCGGTCGCATCTTTTAATGCCTGCTTAACCACGGCATTCCCCATCATCTCGGTCACAAGCCCGAGTGCATCCACCAGCTGGACACCGGAACCCATCAGCGTGGACAATGTACGCGTCATGCGCGAGGATGCCGTCTTGATGCTGAGCGGACCGACCAGCGGTACCTTTAGAATAAATTTTCCTAACATATGTGCCCCGCCCTCTGTCTTTTTCCACGCATGGATAAATATGGCAATCCCTGCGATGATGGCGATAATAAAATACCAGCTGTGCACAAAGAAATCACTGACTGCCATGACTGCAAGCGTGATGCCCGGCAGTTTTCCGCCGACTTCGTCAAACTGTTCGGTAAAAGTCGGCACAATTTTAATCATCATGATGGCTACGACAACGATAATAACAAGAATCAGGATGACCGGATAAATCGCTGACTTGATGATCAGCCCCTTCAGGTGGGCTTCTTTTTCAAACTGGCTTCCCACACGGCTGAATGCTTTATCCAGACCACCAGAGGACTCCCCGGCGGCAACCATCTGCACCATGAGGTTTGGAAAAATCTTCGGGTGCTCCGCCATCGCAACGGCGAGGGTCTCCCCGCGCTGTACGGAATCCCGCACTTCTGCGATTGCGTTGGCAAACGGTTTGTTCTCGGTCTGCTCGGATAGCATGTCGAGTGCCTCGACGACGGTCACACCGGCATTTAATACGCTTTCAAACTGGCGGCAGAATACGCTCATTTCGCGGACGCTGACGGCTTTTCCGATATGGATTTCGAGATCTTTGTTAAATGCGTTGGCTCTTGCGATGGAAACGATGGTGTTGCCGCCGGATTTGAGTTCTGCCGAAGCGACTTCCATGTTCATGGCCTCGATGGTGCCGGTTTTTGGTTTTCCATCGGCTCCGACCACTTCGTATTTATAACTTGCCATGTCTTAACTCCTTTTTAAAACAGCTTCTGCTGCATGTTTCCTGTATCCTGTGCATACTCTACGGCATTTGCCGCATCAATTTTGTGCTTCAGATAAAGACTGAATAAGGAATCATCCATCGTCTGCATGCCAATTTTCTTGCTTGTCTGCATGATGGAAGGGATCTGGTGTGCCTTATCCTCGCGAATCAGGTTTTTGATTGCCGGGGTTCCTAACATAACCTCAAAGGCTGCCACACGGGACTTTCCATCAATCGTAGGCAGAAGCTGCTGCGAAATAACAGCTTCCAAAACCGATGCCAGCTGGGAACGGATCTGATTCTGCTGATGCGGTGGAAACACATCAACAATACGCTCGATCGTTGGTGCCGCACCAATGGTATGCAATGTGGAAAATACCAGATGTCCGGTTTCTGCTGCTGTGATGGCAGTGGAAATCGTATCAAAATCTCTCATCTCTCCCACAAGGATAATATCCGGGTCTTCACGGAGTGCTGCACGAAGCGCATTTCCATAGGAATCCGTATCAAGGCCAATTTCTCTTTGGTTTACAATTGACCGATTGTGTTTATGTAAATACTCGATCGGATCTTCGAGTGTAATGATATGTTCGTTCCGTTCTTTATTGATAACATCGATCAAAGATGCCAGTGTGGTGGATTTACCGCTTCCGGTCGGTCCCGTGACAAGGACAAGCCCACGCTTTTTCTTTGTCAGCCCAAGGACCGCTTCCGGCACCCCGAGATCCTCCGGTGTCGGGATATCGCTTGCCACGATACGCAGTACAGCCGCATAGGAACCTCTCTGGTGGAAAGCGTTGACACGGAACCGTCCCACACGCGTATCCGTGTAGGCAAAATCCACTTCCCCTGTGGCTTCCATGGTTTTTTTCTGTTTTTCGTTAAACATGGATTCCACCAGTTCTTTGGTCATCGCCGGTGTCAGTCTCTCAAATCCGTCCATTTCATAAAGTGTTCCGCTGATCCTGCACTTCGGCCGTACCCCCACGGTAATATGTAAGTCGGACGCATGATGCGCTTTTGCTATCGAAAGAAGCGTATACATTGACAATTCCATCTGTTTTGCTGCCTTCCCTTCCCTGTTTTATTTAATCATCTTCGTCATCATATGCCACACGCTGCACTTCCTCGACGGTGGTGATTCCGCGCAGTGCGTAATCAATGGCACTCATGCGAAGCGTTTTCATGCCATGTGTGAGTGCGATCTCCTCAAGCACATCCGCATTCTCCCCGCGGTTGATCGCCTGCCGCAGGTCTGCCGTGACCGGCATGATCTCATAAATACCGATTCTTCCATAGTATCCGGTTCCGCCGCAGCGGACACATTCTTTGTGCCCCGGTGTGCGGACATTGATCCGTCTGGTAGGATCCTTTATGCCGAGTATCTTTTTCTCCCCTGCGGTTGCCTCCCGGACAATTCCGCATGCCGGACAGACCCGGCGCACCAGACGCTGGGCGATTACTCCGACCACGGAATCCGCAATCAGATAGTTTTCCACTCCCATATCTGCCAGACGGGTGATGGTATTTGCCGAACTGTTTGTATGTAAGGTGCTGACCACCAGATGTCCGGTGATGGATGCCTTTACCGCAATCTCTGCGGTCTCCTGGTCACGGATCTCCCCGATCATGATGATGTCCGGATCCTGACGCAGGATGGAACGCAGTGCCGAGGAAAAGGTTAGTCCCGCCTTTTCGTTTACCTGTACCTGATTAACCCCGTTTAAGTTCGCCTCAACCGGATCTTCTACCGTGATGATATTGACGCCTTCTACGTTTAATTCATTTAATGCGGTATATAATGTCGTGGACTTACCGCTTCCGGTCGGTCCCGTGACGAGAATAAGCCCGTTCGGATGGCTTAGGATATGGTCAAATTTTTTTAATTCGTCCTCCGGGAATCCCAGATCCCGCTTGTCCAATGTCAGTGCTTTTTTCTGTGCGAGACGCATAACGACCTTTTCCCCATAGACGGTCGGAAGCACGGACACACGGATGTCATATTCCTGCCGGTCCACAATGCTGGTCGCACGGCCGTCCTGTGGGCGGCGCTTTTCGGAAATGTCAAGTCCGCTGACAATTTTGATTCTTGCAATCAGTGCTGCATGCAGGCTGATGTCGTGCCGCATGGCTTCGTGCAGCACGCCATCCACACGGAACCGGATCCGCACCTGATTTTCCATCGGCTCGATATGGATATCGCTGGCTCTCTTGTGGACTGCCTGCTCGATGATCTGTCCTAACAGTTTGACAATCGGTGCCTGCTGGACATTGTTCTCATCGTTTCCACTCCCGGGATCTAGGGCTGCCCTGGCTTTTGCCTGTTCCTGCTTTTCCCTCGTATACTGTTCTGCCACACGCAGGGCTTCTGCATTTCCATAGTAGCGGTCGATGGCTGCCGCAATATCACTCGGGGTCGCAGCAAAACGCTCCACCTGACACCCGGTAATGATGGAAACATCGTCCATCGCCCGGATATCCAGCGGATCGCTCATTGCCACGCACAAAAGATTGGGATTTTTCTCATTGAACTTAAACGGAATCAGATTATACTTCCGCAGCACTGCCTCGTCCAAAAGCCGGATGATTTCCTCTGGGATGCGCAGGGTCGACAGATCGACACTCTGTATTTTCAGCTGTGCCTTCAGTGCCTCTACGATCTGTTTTTCGTCTGTAAACCCCAGATCGATCAGTACCACTCCGAGACGCTCTCCCTGTTTTTCTGTTTTCTGGACCTGTAACGCTTTTACCAGCTGATCCTGCGAAATGACTCCTGCATCCACAAGCAGATCGCCCAGTCGCTTCTTCCGGGCAAACCCTACCAACTTATCCATGTAATACTCCCACTACGTTAAACATTTATTATTTCGAATATTTTCGATCAATTAATGATTATTATAACCTTTTTTGTTCTCTATTGCAATCCTTTTTCATGTATAAAATATAACTTTTTTGCATTTTACCGTTTCTTTTTTTGTGCAGATTTCACATCTAGGTCTTTTGTCCTATTTTATTTCCCGTCATTTCCTCCACAAAAATGCCATATCCTTTCGTTGGATCGTTAACAAGCACATGGGTCACGGCACCGATCAGTTTTCCATCCTGCAGGATCGGGCTTCCGGAGAGTCCCTGCACGATTCCGCCGGTCAGCTTCAGCAGGTTCTCATCCTCCACATGAAAACGGATGCCCTTATTTTTATCTCCCGGTGTATAATCAAGATCATCAATTACGATGCGATACGACTGCAGTTCCCCGGACGCATCCGACAGAATTACCGCATCCTTTGTCTGAATCTCCTGTTTGTAACCGACCGGACACAACAGACTTTCGTTTTTCTTTTCTTCCCGGAAGTTTTTCGTCAACGTGCCATAGATACCGATTTGTGTATTGCTGGACACTTCTCCGATCTGGTTGTCTTTCCCATAATAGACAACTCCCTCCAGCTCTCCCGGTGTTCCCCGGACACCTTTTTTGATACCGAGCACCTGTGCTTTGTACAGCCGGCCGTCTGACAGACGGAGCAGGTCTTTGGTCTGTCCGTTTCCGATTCCGTGTCCCAGTGCCCCGAAGTTTCCGTCCTGATCAAAATAGGTCAGCGTGCCGATCCCTGCCATGTCATCTTTCACCCAGAGTCCCAGACGATAACCTTTGTGTTCTGCTGCCTCAACCGGCTCCACCGATACCTGAATCTGCTCGGCTCCGCGCCACAGGGTCAGCACCACCGGTTGTTCCCCGTACTGATTGATCCGCTCCATCAGTTCTTCTTTTTTCGTGACCGCTTTTCCATTTACAGCAGTAATATAATCCCCCGGAAATACAATGTGTTCTGCCGGCTGCCGGCTGCTTCCGTCCACAGTTTCCACCGGGCCGGATCCCAGCACCAGTACTCCCTGGGCAGCCCCGTAAATGCCCACCACCTGTCCGCTCACGTATAAAGATTTTCCGTTCACCACGGAAACCTGCACCTCTTTCATAGGAAGGATGCCAAACAGATAGCAGGTCAGTGTATATTCCCCCTGCTTCAGCTGGCTGCACGTTTCCACTGCCCGTTCCTGCTTCATTGCCTGAAACGTCCGCTCCCCGATCTGTGCCATAACGGATTGCGGTTTTGTGGACATTGCCAGTGTGACCGGAATTTTTTTGTCCAGTTCCAGTTTCTGCCCCTCCTGCACGTATACATGATCGGGAATGGCATGTATCATGGTGGCATAGGCAAAGCAGCACAGCGCCAGAACATAAATACAGATAATATTTTTGAATATACGCATATAAAAAGACCGCATGCCAAAGGTTCTCCTATCTTCTCGGATACCTTTAGTATGCGGACTTTGGTTTTATCTATTCGTATTTTTCTGCCAGACGTTTCATCTCGCGTGCGTTTTGTAAAACCGTATCCGTGATCTCCACGCCGCCAAGCATCCGCGCCAGTTCCTCGATACTTTCCTCTTCCCGCAGCGGATGAATCCGGGAAACCGTGGACGCATGCTCCACCGATTTTTCAATCAGGAAATGGGCATCTGCCATGGCAGCAATCTGGGGCAGATGAGTGATGCAGATGATCTGGTGCGTCTTTGCCAGCAGTTTCATCTTCTGCGATACCATCTGTGCCGTACGCCCGCTGATTCCACTGTCAATCTCATCAAAGATCAACGTCGGAATCTCATCCGTATCCGCCATGACGGTCTTGACCGCGAGCGCAATACGGGAAAGTTCTCCGCCGGAAGCGACCTTTCCCAGAGGCTTTAACGGTTCTCCCGGATTGGTGGAGATCATAAATTCTGCCTCATCCCAGCCTCCGGCACTGTACTCCGTCTTCCGGAATTCCATCGTAAACTGCACATCTAAAAAATTCAGATCTTCAAGTGCCTGTGCAATCGCTTTCGTCAATCCCTTTGCCGCTTTCTTCCGGATTCCGGAAACCTCTGCACACAGCCCGTCCAATTCTTCTTTCTTCCGGTTCATGGAAGTTAAAAGATCATTTAAGTATTTATCATAGTCCTGTAATACGGCAATACGCTTTGTTTTTTCTTCCGCTGACTGCAGAATCTCTTCCATCGTATTTCCATACTTGGATTTCAGGTGATTGATCTCATCAAGCCTCTTTTCGGTCTGATAAAAGACTTCGTCATCAAATTCCTCCCCCGACAGGTAGGAAGAAATCTCATGATTGAAATCGCTCAGCAGATTATCAATATCGGTAAGCATCTGTTCCATCTGCGCAATGCGCTCCTCATATGCCGAAACCGAACTGACTTCCCGCAGGGCACGGCTGATAAGTTCCGATGCATTCTCTCCGGTACCGCCGTCTCCCCCGGTAGCTGCACCGGCAGCCGATATGGCATCCATGATCTTTTTTGCGTTTGCAAATCTGCGATACTGTTCTTCCAGCCGGGTATCCTCCCCGACGGAAAGCTGTGCCTCTTCGATTTCCTTTACTTCATACGCAAGAAACGACAACTCTCTGGCGCGCTCCTCGGTATCCAAAGACGAGGACTCCCACTCTTTTTTCAGTTTCCGGTATTCCTGATAACAGGCGGCAAGGCGCTCCTTTTTTTCTCCCAGCGCGTCTTTTGCATAGGCATCGAGGATTTCCAGATGTTTCTTTTGGGAAAGAAGGGACTGGTGCTCATGCTGTCCGTGAATATCGATGAGCAGGGACGCCACCTCTTTTAACCGGGAAGCAGACACTGCTTCTCCATTGATCCGCGCAATTGCCCTTCCGGAAGTTATCTTACGACTTAATATTACGGTTTCATCCTCTGTTTCTATTCCCAGTGCACGGATCGCATCCAGAACCTTTGGGTTTTCAACCGAAAAGACCAGCTCCACAAGTGCGGTCTCTTCGTTATCCCGGAGCAGTTCCTTTGGAACCTTCTCTCCGAGTGCCAGTGCAACCGAACCGATGATGATGGATTTACCGGCACCAGTCTCTCCTGTTAAAATATTAAGTCCTTCTTTAAATTCCACCTCTGTCTCTGTGATAAGAGCGAGGTTCTTCACATGTAGATTTTGTAACATACATTCTCCTTCTACTTTTCCGAAGCATTTTTATTACTGTTCTACAATTTTCCGAAGCTTTTTCATGATGTGCACCGCGTCATCGGACGTACGGATCACACAAAGAATCGTGTCGTCTCCCGCAAGTGAGCCGACAATCTCCTGTATCCGCATGGCATCTACTGCAGCCGCAACGGCTCCCGCCATACCGGAGACCGTTTTGATCACAACAATATTTTCCGCTGCATCCACGGACAAAAATCCTTCCCGGAGAACCCTTGCATATTTTTCCATCATATTGGAATCCGCGTCCATAATCACCGCATATTTTTGTCTGCCGTTGTCGGTCGCAATCTTTGTCAGCTTCAGTTCACGGATATCACGGGATACGGTTGCCTGGGTCACCTGAAACCCTTCTTTTTCGAGATATGCGGACAATTCTTCCTGTGTTTCCACATCGTTTTTCTGAATCAATTCGAGTATCTTTGCCTGTCGTGTTGTTTTCATATGTCCTCCTTTGCGTCCTACGGTCTCATCTTTTTCCTCAGTATTTCCAGGAAACTCTGGTTACTGATTTTGCAGATCCAGATGGTACTTTGTGCCTGTGCAATCCGCACACGGTCTCCCACGTGCAGATGCTCCGGTGTATCCCCGTCAAAACTGACACATGCCGTCTCGTCCTTTTGAAACCGTCTGCTTCCCATCTTAATCTCCACAACATCCTCCGCTCCAAACACAATGCTTTTGGAGTTTAAGTCATGTGCATTGATCGGTGTCAGAAGAAGTACCCTTGCTTTCGGGTCCACGATCGGACCTCCAGTGGAAAGATTATACCCCGTGGAACCGGTCGGTGTCGCAACAATCACGCCATCTGCGTGGTAAGTTGTCAGATATTCCCCATTGACATACACATTTAAAAGCAGCATGGACAGATCCCCGGACCAGTGGATCACGACATCATTCAATGCCATATGTGCGCCGTTTCCGCCAATTTTTTCGCCGGTCAGAACAATCCGCTCTTCCATGATGCAATCATCCTGCATCAGACAGTCGATGGCATGAAATACGGTAGCTTCCTCAAGCTCACACAGATACCCCAGTGTCCCAAGGTTGACACCGATCAGCGGAATCTGCAGCGCCTCCACCTTGGTTGCTGCGCGGATTAACGTGCCGTCTCCGCCGAGAACAAGGATACATTCCGTGTCTGCCGGAATCTCGGAAAGTGCAAAATCTTTCTGGTTATCATCCTCCACATTGCTGACACAGATTGCAGCACTGCCGCCCTTTTGTTGTATGTACGAGACAATTTCGTTTGAGAGTGTCAGATCACGATCTTTGTACCGGTTCGTGATCAGCATAAATTTACGCATCTACTTATCCAATTCTCCGTGTGCTGCTTCCACAACTGCGTGAATATCCACGGATTCCTCCTTTATTGCTTCGTCCGATTTTTCAATATGCACGAGATACTCGATGTTTCCCTCCGGTCCCTTGATCGGTGAGTATTCCAGATGGTGTACCGAAAATCCGTTTTCCAGTGCAAAGGTAATGATCCTCTCGATCACTTCCTCGTGAACGGCCTTATCACGTACCACGCCTTTCTTTCCCACTTTTTCCCGTCCGGCTTCAAACTGTGGTTTGATCAGACACACCATCTGTCCGCCGTCCTTTAACAGTGCATATGCCGCCGGGAGCACTTTGGTCAGGGAAATAAATGAGACATCCACCGAGGCAAAATCGAGCACATCATCGATATCTTCCGGTGTGACATAGCGGATGTTTGTTTTTTCCATACAGACAACCCTTGGGTCCTGGCGCAGTTTCCATGCAAACTGGCCATATCCCACATCAACGGAATACACTTTCTTTGCCCCGTTTTGCAGCATGCAGTCGGTAAACCCGCCCGTCGAAGCACCGATGTCCATGCACACCATGCCATCTAAGGAAATGGAAAAATGTGTCATCGCTTTTTCCAGTTTCAGACCGCCGCGGCTGACATATTTCAATGTATTTCCGTGGATCTCAATCGGAGCATCCTCTGCAAAAGTGCTTCCCGCCTTATCCTCCCGGTTATTGTTGACAAATACATTGCCTTCCATAATCATGGTCTTTGCCTTTTCCCGCGATGGTGCCAGACCACGTTTTACAAGAAGTACATCCAATCGTTCTTTCATAATTCCTCCGGTAATTCTGCTAATATTTTTTCCGTCACGGAATCTGCATCCAGTCCCAGTGCTTTTTTTAATTCGCCAACACTTCCATGTTCCACAAAGCAGTCAGGAATTGCAATCCTGAGGACCTTTGTATGCAGTGCTTCCTCCTCCAGAAATGCAGCCACATGCTCTCCAAATCCCCCGCTTGCCACGTTCTCTTCCATCGTCACAAGAAGCGGATGGGATTCTGCCAGTTTCCGCAGGCAGTTTTTATCCAGTGGCATGGCAAATCTTGCATTTACCACCGCTGTCGGGATTCCTTTTTCTGCCAGTTTTTTTCTTACCTGCCAGGCGGTTTCCACCATCGAACCGATCGCAAAAAGTGCAACCTCTGTACCCTCGGCGAGTACTTCCGCACAGCCTTTTTGAATCGGTGCCCGCTGATCTTTCCAGAGATCGCAGGCTTCTCCGCGCGGATAACGGATCGCCACCGGTTCCTCTGCAGCAATCGCATACTTGAGCATATCGGAAAGCTCCCATTTGTTTTTCGGAGCCATAACCGTCAGGTTCGGAATACTTGACAGATACGACAGGTCAAAAATTCCCTGATGCGTGGCGCCATCCTTTCCGACTAATCCTGCACGGTCTACGGCAAACACAACCGGGAGATTCTGTGCACACACATCATGTAATACCTGGTCATAGGCACGCTGTAAAAAAGAAGAATACACCGCAAATACCGGTTTGAGTCCCGCCTTTGCCATACCGGCCGCAAACGTCACCGCATGCTCCTCTGCAATTCCCACATCAAAAAAACGTTCCGGGAAAAGATTTTTAAATCTCTTTAAACCGGTTCCGTCTGCCATCGCTGCGGTAATCGCAACCACCTTCGGCTCCCGCTCCCCCATTTTGCGCATGACGGTGGAAAACACATCCGTGTAATGCGCTTTTTCCTGATGATACAGCGGAACACCGGTGTCAATGTCAAACGGTCCCGTTCCATGGAAGCGCGCCGGATGACGCTCGGCAGGAAGATATCCCTCTCCCTTGATCGTGCGTACATGAACCAGCACCGGACCGCGCACGCGCTTTGCCTCCGCAAGCACTTTTCGGATTTCTTTTATGTTGGTGCCATCCACCGGGCCTAAATATGTGATACCCATATTTTCAAAAAACATTCCCGGGACAAACAGCTGTTTGATACCGCTTTTGGCGTTCCGGATCCGTTTGACCATCCGTTCTCCCACAACCGGAATCCGGTTTAGGGAATTGGTCACACCGTCTTTTAAATCCAGATAGGCATCCGAGGTGCGGAAAGAATTCAGATACTGGTTCATTCCTCCCACATTTTCGGAGATCGACATCTGGTTATCATTTAACACAATAATAAAATTGGTTTTCATGCGGGAGGCATTGTTCATTGCTTCGTATGCCATACCGCCGGTCAGTGCCCCGTCTCCGATCACAGAGACCACATAATAATTGTCACCGGTCAGTTCCCTTGCCTGTGCCATGCCAAGTCCTGCGGAAATGGAAGTGGAGCTGTGCCCGGTATTGAATGCATCCGCCGGATCTTCCTGTGTCTTTGGAAAGCCGCTCATCCCGCCATACTGCCGTAAAGTGGCAAACCCGGACTTGCGCCCGGTTAAAATCTTGTGCGTGTAGGACTGATGTCCGACATCCCAGATGATCCGGTCTCTCGTCAGGTCAAAGGACAGATGAAGCGCCATCGTCAATTCAATCACACCCAGATTCGATGCCAGATGTCCTCCGGTTTTTGCAATATTTTCCACCAGAAAATCACGGATTTCTTCCTGTAGCTCCTCCAGTTCTTCCTCGTTTAGTTGTTTGATATCATTTACTTTTTTTATCCGATCTAAAACCATGTTGCCCTCGAAAAATTAATGATCCCTGTTGATCAAATAGAAAAACAGGTCATGCAGAAACGTATGTTCTCCTTCAAATTCATCCAGTATCTTTATTGCTTCCCCGGAAAGCCGCTCTACATCCTTTTTTGCCTGCTCCAGCCCCTCAAATGTCACATAGGTTGCTTTCTCATTTTCCGCATCACTGCCGATTGGCTTACCGAGTTTTTCAAAAGATCCCGTGACATCGAGAATATCATCCTGAATCTGAAAGGCAAGTCCCAGCTTTGCTCCGGCTTCCTGCATACGCGCAACCGACACTTCATCCGCGCCTGCCAAAATGGCTCCGATCATAAGCGATGCTTCAATCAGCGCTCCGGTTTTTAACCGGTAGATAAAGTCCAGCCGGTTACGGTCGATGGTCTGTCCGGTTTTCTCACTCTCCACATCCACCACCTGGCCGCCGATCATTCCGTATATACCCGCTTTTTGTGCCAGCACGGAAAAAGCCCTGACAATTCTCCAGTCTCCTTCGTTTCTGGTCAGCGCTGCTGCCACGGTCTCAAACGCATAATTTAAAAGGGCATCCCCCGCAAGGATTGCCATTGCTTCCCCGTATACCGCGTGGGTTGTCTTTTTCCCACGCCGGTATTCGTCGTTATCCATAGCCGGAAGATCATCATGGATCAATGAATAGGTGTGGATCATCTCAATCGCCGCCATAAAATCATCAATTGCCGGATTCGTTCCGTCAAACATCTGGTAAGATGCTTCCATCAGCATCGGCCGCAAACGCTTTCCGCCTACAAAAACACTGTATTCCATGGCATCGAGCACGGTCTGCTGAAACCCCTTTTCCTGTGGCAGAAACGGTGCGATCCGTGCTTCAATGTCTGCCGCCCTGCGTTTTATTTCCTGTCTGATCTCCATCAGAATTCCTCCAATTTTCCATCCTGGTTCAGTACAAGCATTGCCTTTTCTATCGTATCCAAAGACTGGCCGGCTGCTTTGATCTGTTCCAGTCCCTCTTTGTATAGGGCAAACGAACGGTCTAACGTTACGTTTTCGTCTTCCATCGCATCAAGTATGGAATCGATCTTTGCAAACCGTTCCTCCAGTCCCGGTTCTTTTTTTTCTAATTCATCACTCATTTTTTACTCCTTCGGCTGCCTGAATTTCTGTCACTGCTGCCGTCAGTGTGCCATCCAGCAAATGGATCTGCACGGTATCTTTTTCCCTGATCTGGTGGATGCTCCGCAGTGCCTGATGGTTCCCATCCTCCACGAATGCATACCCTCCACTGAGTTTCTTTACCGGGGAATAGCTCTCCAGCGTGCCTGCCAGAAGTGCCAGGCGGTGTCTGCGCTCACGCAGCAGTTCCTCCATGCGTCCGGTCAGTTTCTCTTCATACTCTGCCACTCTTCGCCGGTTTTCATTCATCCGCTGCTGAGGGCTGAGATAGTGCAGGCGCATCCTCTGGTGCTCCAGGTGGTTTCTTGCCACGGTTACTTTCCTTTGGAGTTCTTTGTCCATCTGCTGCCGCATGCCAAGCAGTTCCTGCATTGCCTGCCGGTAATCAAACACCGCCAGCTCCGCTGCTGCAGACGGAGTCGGTGCCCGCAGGTCTGCGACATAATCTGCAATCGTAAAGTCCGTCTGATGACCGACAGCGGAGATCACCGGAATCCGGCAGTCAAAAATGGCCCGTGCCACCATTTCTTCGTTAAATGCCCACAGATCCTCTATGGATCCACCGCCCCGTCCGACAATGATTACATCCACGCCGATCTGTTCAAGTGCATGAATTCCATGGACAATTGATGCTGCCGCACCCTCTCCCTGCACCAGGGCTGGGCAGAGAATCAGCTGCACATACGGGTTCCTGCGCCCTGCAATATTGCGGATATCCTGAATCGCTGCCCCGGTCTCTGCCGTAACAATCCCCACGGTTTTTGCATAGGTGGGAATGGGCTGTTTGTATTCCTCCGCAAACATTCCCATTTCTTCAAGCTCCCGCTTTAACGCTTCAAATTTCAGATACAGATTTCCCTCTCCGTCCCGTTCAATCGTCCGTGCATAGATCTGGTATCTGCCATCTCTTTCATACACTTCCACGGATCCGGTCACAACCACGCGGTCGCCCTCTTTCATCGGGAATTTTAATCCTTCCCTGCGGCTTCCTGCAAACATGATCGCGTTTATCGTTCCGTCTGCATCTTTCATTGTAAAATAAATATGCCCGCTGGAGTGATACTTACAGTTAGATACCTCTCCCTTGATGCTGATATGGTGCAGCATAAAGTCCTGAGCGAACATATTTTTAATGTATTTATTTACCTGCCCTACCGAATATACATGTTTCATCATTCTGCAAACTTTGCAAGAATTCCATTGACAAATGCCGGTGAATCATTGGTTCCGTATTGTTTTGCCAGTTCCACAGCCTCATTGACCGCAACCTTAAACGGAATCTCATCATCGTAGCGGATCTCATATACCGCCAGACGGATCAGTGCCAGATCTACTTTGCCCATACGGGTTGTCTTCCAGCCTTTTGCGACTTCGTTGATTGCCCCATCGATTTCCGGCAGATGATTGTAAATGTCGCGATAACGCTCAGCGATATACTTAAAGTCCTGATCGGTTACATGATCCATTTCTTCGCCAAACAATTCCAGCTGTTCTGGCAGTTCTCCCGCATCAAAAAATTCTACGCGGAAAAGCATCTTGAATACATTTTCTCTTAACTCTCTTCTTGTCATCTTCTCTCCTCGCTCAAAAATAAAGGATGTCTTTCGTTCAGACATCCTTTATTATACCATATTCTGTTTCGAATACAAAGATTTAATTGTCAGTTCCCATATCAACACTTGCGATACGGACATTGACAACAGCGACTGTCAGACCTGTCATATTCTCAATGGCAGCCTTTACTTTATCCTGTACCTTGGCAGAGACTTCCGGAATGCTGTAACCATATGCAATGTTGATGGCAACATCAACCTTTACTTCATTGTCCATAATTTCAATCATGATTCCCTTAGAAAGGTTCTTCATGCCAAGCTTGCTGACAATTTCGTTTGTGATGTTTCCCGCCATGGAACTGACGCCATCTACTTCCGTTGCTGCAAGTCCTGCAATGATCGCAACGACTTCATCTGCGATACGGACATCCCCGACAGGATCTGATTTTATCTGAACTGTTTTTCTGCTATCAGCCATAATACAATTGCCTCCTCAGTATTTTATCTTTGCTTATTATAACAGACTCTGTATTATTTGGAAAGCATAAAATTATACGACCTGCCCCTTGGATACATATACCTGATACGACTCATTTCCGGTCAGTGACTTGCCCTCTGTGACACGTACATTCTTGTCGGTAATCACGTATTCCACGCTTGCATTATCTTCCACTACGGTATCCTGCATCAGCACACAGTTTTTCACTTTTGCGCCTTTTCCGACGTGAACGCCTCGAAACAGGACGCTGTTTTCGACTTCTCCCTCGATCACACAGCCATCGGCAACCATAACATTCTTTGCTTTGGAACCGTTGATATAACGGGTCGGGTTATCGTCACGGATCTTGGTGTAAATCTGATTTGGAGAAAACAGTGCATTTAAGTTTTCTTCCTGTAACAGACGCATATTTTCTTCAAAATAACTCTGGGTATCATGGATATTGACCACATAGCCATCGTAGCAGAACCCGCGGATATCCAGCCGGTCAATCTGCTTGTCCAAAAGGTCACGTACAAAGTAAGTATGCCCATGTACATACGCATCATCTATCATATTGATCAAAAACTCGCGTTCTACCACATAAATATTCATGCTGAAATTCATCTCCCCCTCTTCGGTCGGGTTGATGTAAATCTTGCTGACGCGGTCTCCGTTCATGCCGAGTGCATAGTACAGATCCATGCACTCTCTGCTCTGGCGGATAAATGCCTTCGGGATCTCCTGCTTGCGATACATCATAGTTACATCTGCACCGCTCTTAATATGCGCATCCAAAAGCTCATTGAAATCAAAATTGATCGCAATGTTTGCATCTGACATAATCACATATTTCTGTGACTGCTTTAACAGGTATCCACGGAGACTTTCGAGTGCTTCAATCCGTCCTTCGAAAACTTTCACCTGTTTTTGTGCAAACGGAGGAACGATATTTAAGCCTCCATTCTTCCGAACCAGATCCCACTCACGACCAGCGCCGAGATGATCCAGCAGGGAATGATAATTTTTTCTTACAATAATGGAAATATTGTCAATTCCGCTGTGTACCATGCTGGAAAGGATAAAATCGCACATGCGGTATCTGCTGGCAAATGGAATGGATGCCATGAGGCGCTCCGAAGCCAGCTCCGGCACCATTGCATCATAGCTGTTCGGGAAAATAATTCCCAATGCCTCTGTCTTTGAATTTAACATTGCTCCTCACCCTCCTTCACATCTTCATAAATCATAGCGCTCGGACCAATTTTGGCGCCTTTTCCGATCGTCACATCCGCTGCAATTGTGGCAACTTCTCCGACACCTTCTCCTTCTGGCTTAGCTCCCACAACGGCATCTTCTTCTACGGTTGCATTTTCTGCAATGATACAGTGTCTGACAACTGCACCTGCCTTAATGGTGGAATGTCCCATCACAACCGCATCCTCTACGATAGCACCTTCCTCCACGGTAACACCCGAAAACAGAATCGAATGTCTGACCGTTCCCTTGATATTACATCCATCGGTAATCAGACAGTTATCCAACACAGCATTCTCTCCGATTCTGTGACCGGTCATACCACTGTTTCGGCTGTAAATCTTCCAGTTTTCATCAAACAGATTGATTCCACTGTGCTCCGGATCAAGCACTTCCATATTTGCCTCCCACAGAGACGGAATGGTTCCGACATCTTTCCAGTATCCGTTGAAATGATAAGCATACATCTTTCTTCCGTCACGCAACAGATTTGGAATAATATTGTTTCCGAAATCGTTCTCTGAATTTGGATCTGCTTCGTCCTCAATCAGATATTTTTTTAAAATATCCCAGTTGAATATGTAGATTCCCATGGACGCAAGATTGGATTTCGGCTCCTTTGGTTTCTCCTGGAATTCCGTAATCTTATCATCCTCGTCTGCTACCATCAGACCAAAACGGGATGCATCCTCCCACGGTACTTCCATGACTGCGACCGAAAATTCTGCTCCCTTCTTCTTATGGAATTCAAGAAAATCACTGTAATCCTGTTTGCAGATCTGGTCTCCCGAGAGAATAATTACATACTGCGGATCATAGCGTTCAATAAAAGCAATATTCTGATAAATAGCATTTGCCGTGCCTTTGTACCAGTCAGACCCCGATGCTTTCTGGTACGGTGGAAGTACATGCACGCCTCCGTAAAGACGATCCAGATCCCACGGCTGGCCATTTCCAATATACTCGTTTAATACAAACGGCTGATACTGGGTCAGAATACCCACCGTATCAATTCCTGAATTTACGCAGTTCGACAGCGGAAAATCAATGATACGGTACTTTCCCCCAAACGGAACTGCAGGCTTTGCAAGCTTCTGTGTCAGTGCATATAATCTGGACCCCTGGCCTCCGGCAAGCAACATCGCAACTAGTTCTTTTGCCATATAAGTATCCCCCTTCTGTTCATAATAAATTACACTTATTATGGTATCATAAAAGGTGGATAATTCCTAGCACTTTTGGCTCTTTTCGTTTTTTTTAGCAAAAACTTTTGTACTATGATATAATAAGAGAAACAAATCATAACGGAATCAGGAGGAAATCCCATTGAAACGATTACACTTCACCAGATGCAGGACTTCTTTGCTTGCTGTTTTACTCGCTTTTTCCGTAGCTTTTGTACCTGTACCATCCATTTCTGATACAAGTTCCAATTCTGCAGCACTCCTTACGACTGCACAAGCTGCCAAAAAGAACACCAAAAACAGTTTTTCACTCAATGAAGTACCAAAATACAACGGAAAAGCTTCTGTTGTTGTACACGGCAACCAGCCCTATTTTACTTCGCGGGAAAAGCAAAACACCAAAAGTTTTGAGTCGTATCATAAACTTGATAAACTCGGACGCTGCGGTGTCGCCTATGCCAATATAAGCATTGATACCATGCCGACTGAAAAGCGCGGGGAAATCGGTCAGATCCGGCCATCCGGCTGGCATACGGTCAAATACAGCGGCGTGGTAGACGGAAACTATCTGTACAACCGCTGCCATCTGATCGCTTACTGTCTTACAGCTGAAAATGCCAACAAAAAGAATCTGATTACCGGTACCCGTTATCTGAACAACGAAGGCATGCTGCCTTATGAGACAAAGACGGCCCAGTATATCGACAAAACCAAAAACCATGTTTTATACCGTGTGACACCGGTTTTTAAAGGCAGTGATTTAGTTGCCTCCGGTGTACTGATGGAAGCCTACTCTGTAGAGGATCAGGGAAAGGGAATCTCTTTTTGTGTGTACTGCTACAATGTACAGCCAGGTGTTGCCATAGATTATGCCACCGGTGACAGTCATCTGAGTGGAAAAAATAACCAGAATTCCCATAAAAGTTCTGCAAAGGAACACGCATCCGCGGTCTATATTTTAAATACCAACACCAAAAAATTCCACAAACCGGACTGTTATTCGGTAAAGCAGATGCGCAGTAAAAACCGAAAAAAATACAAGGGGCTCCGCAAGAAATTGATCAAAGACGGATATTCCCCTTGTAAAAACTGCAACCCATAACGGCTGCCGGTATTTTGACAACTATACTTCAAACGTATTCAGCCTTGCGGCAAGTTCGTGGGAACCTGCTGTAAGTCCTGATATATCATTTTCCACCTCATTCATATGTGCTGCCAGTTCCTGTGTCGTTGCCGTAACCTGCTGGCTTGCGGCTGCGGTGCTTTGTGCACTTCCTTCTATCTTTTCCACCTGCTCCGATACGGAATGGATCTCTGACATGGTCTGTAAAACGATGGATGAAATCCGGGCTACTTTTTCATTCGTCTCGGAAATGCCATCTTCAATCAGGGAAAAGGAAGTAATCACTTCGCTGGTGTCATCAATGTTTGTCTGATTGCTGTTTACAACCAGATCAATACATTTTGCGCACTCTTCGAATCCGTTGACAAGTGATGTGATAATGGTTTTGATGCGCTCCAGCTCATTGGATGTATTCTCAGACAATCCTTTGATGCTTTCTGCAACAACGGCAAACCCTTTTCCGGCTTCCCCTGCCCGAGCTGCTTCAATGGATGCATTCAGGGCAAGCAGGTTTGTTTCGGATGCGATTTCTTCAATACTGGAGAGAATTTCTGACATTTTTTCGATCGTCTGGTTCGTTTCTGCAATCCGGGAAGCAATGGTGGAAACATTATCGGTCATCTGTGCACTTCCCTTTGACATTGCCTCTATATGGTGTTTCATATTACCGGAATTTTCGCGCAATGTCTCTGTACATTGATTGATATTCTCTGTTGCAGAAGCTATTTCATCCTCCCCACTCTGGATATCCGTAATGGTTTTATGCATCTGTCCGATTGCTTCTGCCTGATGGGTTGCTTCCGCTGCAATGCCTTCAATGGCATCTGCAATCTGCCCGGTCGCTTTGTGTGCGGAATCGGTCATGTCCTTCAACCGGTCCCCGGCATCCGTTACGCTCTGGGATATGGACATACTGTCTTTTATGATGCCGCCAAATTTTTCCATGGATTCATTGGCATTTCTGACCATTGCACCAAGTTCGTCCTGCCGGTTTATCACGTTACTGTCAACCGCACCGGTGAGTTTCCCGGAAGAAATATTTTCAAGTTTTCCACGGATGACATCCAATACCTTTACGAGACGTCTTGCGACAAAATAAGTAAGGAATATCATTGCTATGATAAGGATAATACCCTCAGCGATCAGTATGCATACATCCTGCCGGAAAGTCTGTTCGATTTTTTTCGTATTTGCACTTGCTTCAATATTTGCATTGATATCATCCGTATAGCATCCTGTCGTCAGCACCCAGTTCCACGGCTCAAATTCCTCACTGTAAGCAATTTTAGGTGCCTGTGTTTTGCCATCAGATTTCGTAAAAATAAATTCGTTGAACCCGCCGCCTTTTTCTGCTGCTTTCATGATTTCCTGTATGATCATGACACCATTATTGTCTTTTAATTCTTTCCGGTTTGATCCTTCCTGATCTGGCAGGATCGGATGCATGACAAGGGTATAATCGGTACTGTCTACCCAGATATATCCATCTCCTTCATCTCCGTAGCGGAAATTTCTCAATGTCTCAAGTGCGTTTGTCTTTGCGGTTTCTTCATCCATCTGCCCGTTTTTGAATTGGTCGTAATAATACTTCACGATGGTAATTCCCGACTGTACCTGCGACTTTACTTCTGTTTTGTATCCATCCAGAATATCCTCATAGCGGATATCTTTGATGGTTGTTTCCGTAAATTTGAATATGCCCGCACATGTGCCGACAAGGATCAGACATGCCGCTATGACAATTCCTGTAAAAATTACGGACAGTCTGGCTGACAGTGATTTTTTCATTTGTAAGACCTCCCAATTGCTAAACATAGCTTATATATTTACTGTTACTGTTATATTATATTATAACACTTTTCCCATGTTTATCCAACAGACGCAGCCCTATTTTCCAATGATTTCATCGGTATTGATGAATTCATACGGTGTCTGCTGGTAAACGTAATAAGATACTCATAAAGTCAAAAAACTAATGTTGCAAATGTTGATTTTAAGCCATTTTACAAGATTTGTCTCCACAAGCACCAATTATACCACCATTGAATCTCCACGGAAAGAAACAATTTTGTTATTTGAAGACATATTTTCGAACTGTTTTTCTGCTAATTCATCGCCATATTCTGAAATTCGATCAAGCTCCTTAGACACTTTATCCATCTCTGTCTCCATCTGTTTTGGCATAACTGATGTATACAAATCCATTGTCATTTGTAGAGATGAGTGTCCTAGATATGCTTGTACTGTCTTTGGTGCAATACCAGCTTCAAAACAACGTGTCGCAAATGTGTGGCGAAAACAATGTGCAGAAAATGGCTCTATTTCATCCAGATAATCTTTCGTAAGATTTACCTCTTCTATAATTTTGTTAATTGCTTGACATACAACTTGCGAATTTAATGGTGTGTTGAATTTTGATGTAAATAACAAATCAGCATATTTATCGTCAATTTTCTTTGTAATGGGTTGCTTAGTAGCAACAACAGACTTTTGAATAAATTGTTTCTTTAATGCTATTTCACACTGTCTGTTGATTGGTATATCTCTTAAGCTAGTTCTTGTCTTTGGCTTTTCAAAATGATATTCCTTTTGACTGTCGTTTTCATATTTCTGATATACGAGAGTTCTAGTTACATGAATTACTCTACTATCCCAGTCAACATCTGTCCATCTTAAAGCAGCAAGTTCTCCAATCCTCATTCCTGTTGATACTGCCGTAACAAACAGATTGTCATAAAATGTTCCCTTACAACAATCAAAGAATACCGTTTGTTCATCCTGTGACAAAACTCTTACACTTTTTTCTTCATCTCTTTTTAATGATATTCCTTTTGCTGGATTCTTTCGCACATATTCGTTAATCATAGCTTTGTTAAAAATATCAACAAGAAGAATTTTTACCTTGTTGCACGTTTCGTATTGATACCCACTACTCTTTAATTCTTTGATAAGTTGTTTGATTTGATATTGAGTAATACTTCCTAATTGAAAATTCCCAAGACTCGGAGATATATGCTTATAATATACATTATTATAATGTCTTTTTGTGTTTTCACGAATAATATCAAACTTGTAAACGTTCATCCATTTTTTATACCATTCGTCAAGTGTTATATTGTCTTTTACGTTTATTTGCTTGTCATTTTCGTAAATTGCTTCATTATATCTCTTTTTAACATCTTTTAGATCTCTGCCTGAAATTGATACCCTTTTACCAAATCTATCTATATATCTTGCTTCATACCTCCCATTCTTTTTCTGTATTATTCCTTGTCCCAATTCTTTTCCTTTAAGATCTTTGCCCAATCGTATTTCCTCCTTGTATATGGCAAAGAACTTTTGCATGACTGTATTATATCACACAAAAGTTCTTTTACCAAATTAAATAAAATGCTTTCCAGCTAAATATTTTTCAAATTCAACTCTTTTTACAAGATGTTTATTACCTACTTTTAATAAGAAGGGACATGCTTTTTCGGAAAGCAATTTTCTAATTGTTGTTTCTCCAATATTAGAGTATGTAGATGCTTCTGGAATCGTAAGATTTATTTTATCTTTTATTTCTATTGTTTGTTTTATATAAATCACTCCTTTTAATTTTTCCCTGTACTTCCAAAACCACCTCTGTTTGTTTCGTCCAAGTGTTCCACTTCTTCAAACTCAATCTCAGGCTGAATTTTGTTGATACGAAACTGACAAATACGATCATTTTTATTAATTGTAGTATCTTCCATAGCGATGACAGGGTATAGCCACTGATCATTATCTCCACTATAGCTGTTGTCGATCACCGCAAAACTATTTGTCTGTAATACTTTAAAGTTCTTATATGTACTGCTACGAGGTGCAATATTTGCTTCGTATCCATCTGGTAATTTCATTCCAACTCCAAGTGGGATCAAACGAAATTCACCTTTCTTCAGGTGTACGGTTTCGGCACTTCTGAGATCAATCCAATCACCTTTGCTTATTTTTTCAATTTTATCAATTTCGTCATCAAAGTATTTAATTTTAATTTTCTCCATTTGTTTTATTCTCCTTGTCTTTTAAAAATTCTTTCATATCTTGAACATAATTAAACATATAGTTTACTATTGGACATACAACTAGAAATACAATAGTTGCGCCAACTATGATTCCAAGAAAAAATAACAGAAATCCAATAATGCTATTCATTTGCTTGTACCTCATTTCCAAAATTAATACATTTAGTTTTATATAAATCTTTTAGTTCTAGCAACAAATAATATAATTGTGGACTTACATTTCTTTTAATATCATATTTGCATTTTTCAAACTCTTTGAGAATCTTTAAGATGTTTTCTTCTGTATTGTTACGTGTATTTGAAACACCTTTAACCCCATCTACATAAGCATCAAACCCATTATCACAATCCCTTGTCTTAACCATTGCCATTCCGCTTTGAACAAATACTGCTTCTACAGTACATTCAACAAGAACTTTATCGCCTTTCTTTAATTTGTATAAATCTTCCATTTCCATATTTGTATTACCTCCTTTAATCGCAATATAAAACCATTTTGTTCTGAGCGAGAGACTGTTTTACATCAATAACATGCTGATTCTTACTGCCACGATAAGCAAGTGTGAGATCTTTCTGCTCATCTATATATTCTCCATCAACCACGACATTGCACAAAGAAATTATCTGCTTGCGTTTTTCCATCAATCTATCATTATAAGATTCTTCAATATAATCAAAATCATCTGTTTCTACAGGTTGATAATTCATTATGTAATTCCATTGAAATCCTGTATATAACCAAATAGATTTCTCAGGAAAAGAAATACGGATTTGTTTGACTAATTTGAGGACTTCATCAAGGTTCTGATCCGCTAAACATTCTCCACCAAGAAATGATACTCGTTTAATATACGGTCTATTAATAAGTTCCATAAATTTATTTTTTGTTTTTTCTGTCCACTCTTTCCCACCATTAAAATCCCATGTTTCAGAATTAAAACAGTTTTTACAGTGAAATGGACAGCCTTGGACGAAGAGGGAGACTCCAACTCCCTCTCCATTAGAAATATCAAGGCTACGTATACTTGCATACCTCATATTTAATCCTCCGCATATTCCATGTCGTCCAAATGATAAACACGGTCATGAATGTCACCATATCTACCCTGATTACCACCATTTTTTGCAGTACCAATATAACCACAAACTCTAAATGCTATATCCATTGTTGTATTGTCAGTATTCCCACAGCTAGGACATTCCCATTTAAGTCTATTGTTTTCATCTGATACAAGAGGAATATCGCCATCAAAGCCACATTTCTCACAATAACAACTTTTTGTGTTAATCTCTGCATACATGATATTGTTATAAATAAACTTAATAACTTCTAATATAGCAGGAATATTATGGCTCATACTTGGTACTTCGATATATGAAATTGCTCCTCCTGGACTTAATTTCTGGAATTTTGATTCGATTCTTAGTTTTTCAAATGCTGTAATATGTTCAAAAACTGGAATATGATATGAATTAGTGATGTAATTTCTATCGAAACCATCTAATTCTTTAAAGATATTTTCGCCAAATCGAGATTTAAGACATTTTGCAAATTTGTAAGTCGTGGACTCTAATGGTGTTCCGTACAAACTATAGTCAATGTTTTCAACCTTTTTCCACTGATTACATTTATCGTTTAATGCCTGCATAACCTTTAATCCAAATTCTTCGCCAATCCCCTCATCAGAATGGGAATGACCAGTCATAAATTTTACACATTCATATAAACCAGCATAACCAAGTGATATTGTAGAATAACCATCATAAAGAAGCCTGTCGATTTTCTCATGTTTCTTTAATCTGGCATATGCTCCATGCTGCCATAGAATAGGTGCTACATCAGAAGATGTACCAAGTAATCGCTCATGCCTTGATCTTAATGCTTTATGGCATAATTCCGTTCTTTCCTCAAAAATTTCCCAAAACTTATCAAAATCTCCGTCAGATGAGAAAGCGATATCTGGAAGTGAAATCGTTACAACACCCTGATTGAATCGTCCATAATATTTGTGTTTGTTTGGATCAAAGTTCTTTGCGTTTGCAATATTTCCTACTTTATCTGTAAATCTATCAACGGTCAGAAAACTTCGGCAATTGTGGCTATAAATACCACTAACTTCAAAATGCTCACTAGATGTTGTCACATCATAACTATACATTTCTTTATGAATCGGATTAATCTTGATGACCTCTGATTCAATAGCATATCCTGATACATTTGATTCAATATAGTTATCACATTTCTTTTTGCATACAATGTAATTAACTAATTCATCAGTTGGGTAAAATTCAACCCTATATCTAATCAATTCTGGATTTTTCTTTGTGTAATGATTATGATAAATTTTAGCGGGGATTCCAATAGATTGTGCTAATGCCATTTGCTGAAGTGCTAATTCTTTATTAGTAGAGCCGATTTGAACAGTAGAAAAGTTATTTTCATTTTGATGTGAATTGATATATCCGTCTGCATCAATCATTCCTGCAAAAAAGGCAAGTTTCGCTTCATAATTCCATGAGAATACTTCATTTGGAATTTGTCTATTTACTTTATTGATACCGCCAAATTTTGATGTAAAATAATTTGTTACATATTGAATTCCACCGTTATTATCTGAAATTGCACATAAATCTTTGTATGTTCCTTTTTTACCACGTTCTTGTAGAATTGTTTTAACATTTAGACCGAAATATTTAGTAAATGTATTGCTAAATTTTTCTTCAATTTCATCTTCTCCTGTTGCAGCAATAGATGCAAACACATGGTTATTTTGATAACATCCATCACATAACATAAATCCCAATAGCCATGCTTTATCAGTATTAAAAAGAATTGATTCTTCATTATATTGATTTGAGTTGATTAAGATTTTGTCTCCAAGTTTCAATTCTGATGCGTGTACATTTCTACCATCTCTTAATGTTAATGGATGATCTGTTGTACATAATAATCTTCTACCATTAGAAAAGTCCACATCCAACCATTCACTTGATACATTACGAATAATTCTTTTTGTTTCAACAAATCCTTTTTCTGTATCATAAATCGTTACTTCTGATAAATCCATATATAAATTAGGATTAGTTTCGGAATACTGGTGTTTAATTTCAAATGAATCAGACAACCTTCTCCACATTCTTTCAAACGATTCTACATATAAATTATTCTTAATCTTATATGTAATAAGTTCTTTTCCGTCAACGCATCCCATACACGTATAAACGTCACCCTTTAATTCAAGCATCATTTTTTCGGATATGTAATCAGGAACAAGTCTCTTAGATGAACATTCAGCAGCTAATTCTGTAAGATACCAATATTTAGAATCTTCTGTAATATTATCTTCTTCCAATACATAAATAAGCTTTGGAAATGCAGGAGCAATGTAAACACCATCTTCATTTTTTACCCCTTGAATTCTCTGGTGAAGCATTTCTTCAATTAACATTGCTAAGTCAGCTTTCTCACATTCGTTCTTTGCTTCATTCAGATACATAAAAATTGTGATAAAAGGTGCTTGTCCATTTGTTGTCATAAGTGTGACCAACTGATATTGGATTGTTTGAACGCCTTTTTCTATTTCTTCTTTCAATCGTTTATCTGTTATATTAACAACTTCTGCAAGATCTTCATTATACTCACTAATCAATCCATTATCATATAATTCTTCTGTTACTTTCTTTCTGATTGATTTTCTACTCACATTAACAAATGGAGCAAGATGTGCTAAAGAAATGCTCTGTCCTCCATATTGATTACTAGCAATCTGAGCAATTGCCTGTGTTTCGATATTGCAAGCAGTTGAAAAACTATGTGGCGTTTCAATAAGAGTTTCGCTAATTACGGTATTATTTTGAAGCATATCTTCAGAATTAACCAACCCACAGTTATGCATATGCTGCAAGAAGTAATCGGCATCATGAAAATGAATTAGTCCTTCATTATGAGCTTGAATTATTTCAGGAGATAATAAATATCTTTTTGTCATATCTGTACTAACAGATCCAGCAATATAATCTCTTTTGGTAGGATTTAATACTGGATTTTTATTTGCATTTTCATCTTTCCAATATTCGTCTTTATCTTCTACAAGGTCATGAATCTCTATGTCTGTTGTATTCTCATTTTCTCTCTGAAACTCACGAATACTTCTATATCCTTCATACGCTTTTGCAGTAAGTCTCTGCTTTTTTGTGATTAATTTATCATAAACCATTGATTCAATATCAGAGATACTTACTTCGTCTTTATTTTTGCACTCATTTTCAATCTCATTTGCAATGTCTTCTGCAATTTTTGGCTTTACAATGCCTGAACCATTCTTCATAGCTTTAAGAATTGCAGTTGAGATTTTTGATTTGTCAAAATCAACCTCTGAACAATCTCTTTTAATTACTTTTACTTTTGTCAATATGTATATTCTCCTTTCTAAATTACTGTTATGATTGCATAACCAAGTACACATGCTGCAATCGCTGCTACAGCTTTCCAATCAATCTCAAATTCTATACAATCTATAAAATTGAATTTCATTTTATCTCCTTTCTCGATTTCACAAGAAATCAACCTTTCTTTGCAATTCTGTATTAAATAACATCAAGTTATTGGTTAACTTTTTGATTTATTTTATTTTTACATATCCTTAATTCTAACCTTTAATTCTTCAAGTTTCTTATATTTATCAGAATCATATTTAGTATGATCTTTGATAATCATATGTGTCTGTTCATTACAAATTAATTCGATAATTATTTTCTTTTCGTCTTTTGTTAAACAACATTCATATTCAAATGCCATATTTATTCCTCCTCACAAACTAGAACAGTATGCATCACAGAATCATCTAAATTAGCATGGGTTCTTTTCTGTTTAACCTTCTTAACATAATATTCTCTGTCGCCAACCTGTACTGTTACGAAGTTGTCTTTGTTGTATAGCTCGTTTGCAAGTGCTCTACAAGTAACATATCCACTATATATTTGAATCACTTCCTTCCTATTAAATATAACGTTCCATATAAAAGTCTCTAATATATGTAATCAGTTCATTTCGATTCATCTGCACCGTAGATAAACAATTCTCAATCCAAGGATGAATGTCATCGTTTACAATTCCACATTCGGTATATGCGATTACTGGAACGTTCAATCTATTAGCCTCATATACTTCAATTGCCGTACCGATGCTATCAGATGCATCATCAATATTTACAATCAAAACATCACTCTGTCTTACCATGTTAAGGTCAAACTGCATTATTTCTTTTTCAAGATGTCTCTCCATATCGTCAAAATCAAAGTAATCGGCAGGATTAATAACCTGCACATTTGAACCACAAGAACGTGCGTATGCAATCAAATCTTCTGTAATAGATTTTCGCCAACCATTGTATTCTTCTTTGTTTAACCCGCTCATTTTACCAGCTAAATAAATAGTAAGTTTATCATTTCTCATTTGATTTCTCCTTTAAGATTTTCTTATACCAATAATCAACATTCTCAACTACGCTTTCTATATCATCAGACAAATTGTTGTATACTATTCTATCTGCTAATGTATCAGCATCTTTAAAATCTTTAATATCTGCTTCAATACGTCTTTCTTTTTCTTTAGAATCATCACCACGAATTGTCAATCTGGTATTGATGGTGGAAATATTGGAATAAAGATAAATCACTACCATATTAATACCTAACTTCTGTAAATCTCTTACACCATCAGGTGTTAAAATTGTGACAATGTTATCATCTGCATCATTGCAATCGACTAACGCAGTCCCGTAATACCATGTGCCTTTTTCAGAATTATATTTCTTCCATTCTGCGAAAAAACATTGTTCAATTTTTTGCAAAAATTCTTCTTCTTGAATAAAATGATATGTAATGTTCTGTTTTTCATTCTTTCTCATAGGTCGAGATGTGTATGTAACCAAACTTTTATATCCAAGTTCATTTGTTAATTTGTCTCGAACAAACGTTTTGCCGCTTGCCGATTTTCCAATTAAAACTAAAATATCTATTCACCTTCTTCTAAAATATTTGCTATTTTCCCATCTTTAATTAAAATTCTCTTTTTTGCGTTGTATAAATTTAAGCAATCTTCTAATGTAACTTCATCAAGTTCTAATACTTGTCCATAATCCATCATATTAACTTCCTTTCTGGCTATTCAATTTCATACTTTTTACAAATTTCAGCGAATTTTAAAATTTCATTTCTATCTCTTGACTGGATAGTTACTGTCAAAGGATGATTTGAAATATTCATAACACCAATCATAGATTTCGCATCAACAGTAATAACACCGCAATTTGCATCAACTTTCGATTCTAATTCGCTAACTTCAGATACAAATTCTTCTGCGTCAGTCAATCCTAATCTGATTTTATATGTAGTTTTCATAATGTTTTTCACCTCTTTAAATCTAACACTACTAATAAACATCTAAATCACCTTTTCATAAACTCTTACTTGTTTAACTGGACTATTCCATTCTTTGCAACAACTAGATATATCGCCATCTCGTTTAGCATTTCTGTTCAATGCTTGTCTGTCTACAATAAATTCACTTAAACAATTTGTAGATATTGTGACGATATTCGCAGAATCGGTGTGTTTATTACTTTTTACATCTCCCATAATGCAAGGAATTACTTCATCATTTGCCAATATCAAATCAAAATACTGTCCAATCTCACATCCAAAATGTGAACCAAGAGCCACACAATATCTCCCATTTACCATGCGAATACCATAATCACCCGTATAAGCAATCTGTTGAAGTTTGTACTGCTTACTCCCTCTACTGGTAATTGCTGTGTATGGCATCCAAGTCTTATTATTAACACATGGAACGTTGTAGATCCTGTAATTGATTGGTTTATCAGATACATAGTCCTTATGGATATAACCAATTTTATTATCAAGATCGACAGTATACCAAACATCATTCGTAAGTTTATTTTCAATGATAATGACTTTTTCATTAAACGAAACTTGTTTGATAACTTCTGAGTTCTTGCTTGGCTGCTCTCGAATGTTTACATATGTGCCAGTTACATATTTTTTCTTGTACTTAATTTTCTCTTTTGATTGAGATAATAAGTTTAATTGATTGCTGAACCCTGCCGTAAGACAGGGCGTAACCGTTATGCAAGGTTTTTCGTTACAAACCTCTGCTTGTGCCGTTGGAACAGAAGTTGCAAGAACTACAAGAACAACCATTCCAAATGTCATTTTTCGTAATAAAATACATTGCCTCCTTTGTGCTATTAATATGTTACATTTGTATATTCTTTTTTTATTGGATTAATTTAGCGAATCATTTCCAAGAATTGATCTTCTGAGATAATGGGAATGTTCAAAGATTTTGCTTTTTGATTTTTAGATGATGTTGAGTTGATATCATTATTGATAAGATAATTTACTTTAGAAGATATACTTCCTACGACTTTACCACCATGAGCTTCAATATCAGCTTTGAGAGCATCACGATTTTGGTAATGTTTTACATTTCCTGTAATAACAAAAGTCTTATTCTCTAATTCATTTGTGGTTTCTGACATAATGGATTTCTGTGTCTCAAACGTAAACTCATTTGCCAATTGAAGTATGTCTGAGTAATGATTTTTCCAATAAATATTGAGTGAGTTTATTAACGAATCTCCAACACCAGGCAAATATCTAAAGTATTCTGCGCCTTTAATTGTCATTTCATTAATAAACGTGTCGAGATCATAATCAACAGAATCTGCAATCATCATACTTGCTGATTTGCCGAGCAACGGAATTGATAGGCTATAAAGAAAACGCTCAAGACTTGTATTGCGAGATTTCTCAATAGATGCAAGAATCTTTGTTACAGATTTTCTACCAAACCCTTCAGCATTAACCCATCTATAAACACTATCATTATTATCTCTTATTACATATAAATCTTTAACGCACGAAATACCAATCTCTTTAATCAGAAAACTAAGTGTTGCCTCAGATAGCCCATCGACATTGAGCGCATTTCTCGACACCGCATGGATGAGTTTACTAAGAAGCTTGCCATAACAATCAGAATTTGTACAGTATAGAACTTCTGAATCATTTTCTTTAATAATTCTTGTAGGCTGACCGCAAATAGGACATTTATCTGGAATATTAAAATTACCACTCTTGTCAATACTGTCATGCACTTTAGGAATGACCATATTAGAACGGTAGACTCTAATTCTATCTCCTATTCCAAGCATCATGTCCTTAATATATGTAATATTGTGAAGCGTTGCTCTTGTGGCAATTGCTCCATTTAAGTCAACTGGCTCGAAGATAGCCACAGGATTAATTAAACCTGTCTTTGAAGTATTCCATTCAATATCTGTAAGCACAGTTTCAAATAATTCATCTTCATATTTATATGCCATTGAATGTCTGAAGAATTTATCCGTTCTTCCCATAGATTCTGCAATTTTATAATCATCAATTGCCATAACAGCTCCATCATAAGGGATATTATGTGAATTTGCTGATTCTCTTATTTGATTTAATAAGATTGCTAACTCTTTTTTTTGATTAATTCTAGGTGATTTCAGTATCGGTATAATCTCAAATCCAATATCTTTAGCCTTGAATAAATCTTCACTAGGAGTTTTATGTTCAAAACCTTTAATAACTCTCCAAGCAACAAATCTCATATTTCTGCTTGCAGCTTCTTTGCTATCCAGTAACTGCAATGAACCAGATACAAGATTTCTCGGATGTTTATACTTCTTATCTTTTGGTAATTTATCATTGATCTCTCTAAAAGTGTCCCATCCGATAATTGTTTCGCCATCAATAATAAGTTCATCCTTATATGGAATTTCCTTTGGTACGTTCTTCATTACTAATACATTCTGAAGGCATTCAATACCTCTCACTCCATTGCCTCTAGTTTCTGCACCGATTAACTCACCATTAATATAATGAAGAGATGTGGTTAAGCCATCAGCCTTCACAGATAAGAAACAATCCTTATCTCCAATAAATTCGATTAACTCATCTACTGATTTTGTTTTATCAAGTGAAAGCATTGGATGATTGTGCTCTACTTCTTTTAATTCGTCTGCAACTGAATAACCAACATTATGTGTCGGACTGTTTGCCAACACAATACCTGTAACATATTCAAGTGTTTCCAACTCATCATACATTTTATCCCATTCATAATCAGGCATAATTGGAACTTGATTATAATAAGCATACGAAGCATTATTCAACTCTTTAATGAGTTGTTTCATCCTTTCTAATTTATCCATTTACTTCCTCCTTTTTCTAATTCATAAGAAATGAACATTTACTGTCTCTTTGGCTTTCTGCCACAAGACTTACTTTCTGTACAATATCCAACTTCATCACATTTTGCATGGAAAAGATTATCTACAATCCACTTCCATTCATCTGAATATTCTCTCAATGCATTACAAATATCATTGAAAAGCTCTCTATATTCCCAATAAGCACGACTGCACATTCTAACTCTACTCATTTCAACAAGACTTCTTAAACTGCGTTTATCTACCATTTTTGTACAATAAGCCAACGGGAGTAACATTGTTGCATCTTCTACTGGTACTCCGTTATTAATGAGATGCTGAATATTGGTGTTAATATAACTCATAACACTATGCCATGTTGCAGCAACATCTTCATCGTTACTAATTGACTGTGGTGTCACATAAGCAAATCCATTCCCTTTAGAATAATTAATATATCTTGTACTTGCTTGTAAACGTGAAGGTGAGCCACCGATATGTGTGTAATATTCTCTTAAAACTTTTGCTGAATACCCATCAATAATCATTTCAACATTGACATATTCCATAACCCTTCCATGACCTGACTTAATACAATCAAGACCACGTTTATAATTTTTTTCATCATCTGTAATATTAGCATTCCAACAACATCCTGCTCTTGCCCCCATTAATGTAATTGGGTTCTTTGTTGTTTCTGGTAAAATTGTAATTGTTCCCATTTAATCCTCCTATAAAAATTCTTTATAAATAAACACTGCTATGAATATTAGTAATAATATAATTGACAATAATGTTGCCATGGCTTCTCCAATTAATAAGCCGATGACGTAAATAATTCCTTTAACAGCAATACAAACCGTTGTCACTGCCAGAAACCATAGCAATGTAAACATTATTGCTTTTAATATTTTCTTTATTTTAATCACCACCATTTCAATGAAAGTTTAGTTTACTGTGAATTTATTTAAATAACATCTTCAATCTCTCAATAAATGATTTATCTGATTTCACTTTTACAATCCTAACCCCGTAAACAGATTTTTCATTTAACTGTTCTAAAATTTTTGTTGAGTGTATCTGTATCTTTGACTCTAATTGTAATAAGTGGATAAATTGAAAACTTTTTCTGTTCTGTTTTAATAACTTCTACATTGTTTCTAGCTAATACTCCAAAAATATTCTTATCGTCAGACATACAATCTGTATACTGTAAAATTACTTTCATTCTCTACCTCCTAATCTACACATGAAATAATGGCTTCTTGTTATTTGCATTTATCTAATTTTTCTTCCAACTCTTCTATTTTATCTTCTAAAATCTCAATTC
>OKRS01000086.1_pt1 | contig 65444 bp, 46 predicted proteins | sample 1601191 | NCBI WGS metagenome assembly OKRS01 (sample SAMEA3541509, study PRJEB24748) | human gut metagenome | biome: human gut; feature: human-associated habitat; material: faeces | place: China | collected 2012
GCAATACTGACATCAACAAGCTCAACAAGAAATGGTGGCGCAGACAATGTGGCGTAGTCATGCAGGATGGTGTTATTTTCTCGGAAAGTATCGCTAGAAACATAGCTGTTGATGATGGCGACATAGACAAGGTATGTCTGCTGAAAGCTGCCGAGATAGCTTGCATCAAGGATTACGTGATGGCTTTACCGCTGACGTTTAACACCAAGATTGGACGTGATGGCGTAGGGCTGAGCCAAGGACAGAAACAGCGTATCTTGATAGCAAGGGCTGTTTATAAGAATCCTGACTACATCTTCCTTGACGAGGCAACCAACTCGCTTGATGCCAACAATGAGAGAAGCATCGTGGAGAACCTGGATAAGTTCTATAAAGGCAAGACGGTTGTAATAGTAGCTCATCGCTTAAGCACGGTGAAAAATGCCGACCAAATCATAGTCATAGATCATGGCAAGGTGGTCGAGGTTGGCAATCATGAATCGTTGACTGCCAAACGAGGCGCGTACTATAATTTGGTGAAGAATCAGTTGGAATTGGGAAACTAAAATGTTTTTGATATGGAACAGAAAGAAAAAGAATTAGATAATATAGAGTTGAGAAGCGAGAAGGTGAGAAATGTGATAGGCAAAGTTCCTCCTCGCCTCATCAGCTTGGGGAATGTAATCATTACTATCATAGTCATAGCCCTCGCTGTCGCATTCTACAAAATACCTTATCCTATATCCATAGAAGCTAACGGTAAGGTTGTTAATCATAGAACGGTACAGGTATTTGTGCCCTACAAGTATCTGTATCTCTTCAATGAGCCAAGAACAGCTCATGTTTCCTTTGAAGGCTACGATAATATTTCTTATCAATTTGATGTTACAAGTCATAGTACAAAACTTGTACATAAGGAAGATGGCAATTATTTTGTGGCAACAGCTATGGTTAATACACAAGGGAATAGTAGAAAGTTTGTATTACAAAAGTATATGAAAGCAGATGTAAGAATTATCATTAGCAACAAAACTTTATGGCAGCAGGTATTCGGATAATTTTGTCAAGCAGCCAAACGATGTCAAATCTATTAGTTTCCAAGATTGATAACCTTTGCTCGCAAAGAAATCTCAATCTTTTAATCTGCTTATCAAATTTGGGTTTGACGACAATGTTCAACAATAAGGTGCAACAGAGCGGATTTTGAGGGGGATGCAAATATTGTACAAGCAGTAAAAAAGTGTTACAAATAAAAATCTGATTATAGAGATTTGGTGAGCGGTTTTTGATGGTTTTTTCAGCGTTCATCCCTACCCTACTGCTCATTCAAGCCTTCTTTCCCCTGCAAATGTAGTCCTTTTGCAACTCAAAAGGGCTTCAGTTGGAAGGCAAAAGGACTACAGTCAGAGTGCAAAAGTTGTCCTTTTGCAATAAAATGTAACGTTTTTGCGTTACTGAAATTCGCACAGCAGTGCCGCTATACCCGCAACCCACTGAGTATAAGCGATATAACAAAAACCGCTCAAAACTCGAGAATTTCGCGCCAAAGATTTCCTTGTGCGTTCAACTCGCAGTTTTGAGCGGTTAGAAATGCAAATATTGTGTTTATCGTTCGCGATACATCACATTCTTGATGCGTGCAAATCCTTCATACTCCTTGTCGAGTGTGAGTGTGCCGGTAGCCTGATCGAACTTGTAGAAGCGCAGCACACCACCGTTGCCGTCGGTGCTTGAGGTCTTATACGAACCTACAATAAGCTGATACTGCTGAGCTGCGAACTCTTCGCTCTTGTCGGAGAGCATCGTTGTAGGATGGAGGAAGAGGTTGAACTTAAGCATTGTAACTTCCTCGCCCGGCAATGTCAAAGCCAGATTGGCTGCATGATTAATGAGGTGATTGTCTTTTTGTAAATATGGTTGACTCCCTAAAATGTAAGTGAAATGAAAAGATACGAAGTTTTTTACTGGATGCTTCATATGTTAGCGGTTTTAAGAAGGATATATGTTATATATGTTATATACGTTATCTTTGTTAGGAATGAACAGCAGTAAACTACTCTGGCACTGTCGGGATTTCCGGGATTATGCAGTCACCATCTGCAACAGACAGATTCTTAAAGAACATTACGTAATAAACGGGCATATATGTTATGCCTTTATCATCATACACTTTCTGTTCATTGCTTAAAACGACTGCACGACAGATGTGATAGTCGGGAGTGGCTATAAAACGGTCGAGAGCGCTATGCACCTTATAGTCCTTGCCCGATTTAACTTCTATAGGCAACACCGTAAGGCTATCATAGTCGTCGATAAGGAAATTGACCTCGCCACGCTGCTTGTTGTCGTAATAATGCAGTTGGAAGCCATGGGCATGGAGTTCCTGCGCCACTACCGACTCATACACCGACCCAAGGTTTATACTAAGCACATCACCAAGCACAGCATTGACATTAGTTCCAAAAAGCAAATTTGTCAGTAACCCTACATCACTAAGATATAATTTCAGGAGATTCTTGCTTTCTGACTCCAACAACGGGAACTTAGGATTGCTTATGGCACGCACCTGCAATACTACACCAGAGTTGGTGAGATACTCAAACTCCTCGGCATAGTCGCTATACTGCTTGTGTCCGGATTTTCCCTCTATGTTCTTTACAATGATACGCTTCTTCTTATTCTCCATATTGGAAGGTATAAGGTCGTAAATATTGCGTATCACAAGTTTCTTCTCCTCGTCATACTGCGAAGCGTCTATTCTATATAGAGTATGAATGTCGCGCTGAATGTTGCGCACTTGCGTTATGTTACGGTTTTCCAAAAACTTGTTTATTGCATCAGGCATACCTCCCACCAACAGATATAGTTTGAACTGTTGAAGCATATAGTTGTGCATGGAATCGTTGAGCGACTGTCGATTCTCAAAGCTTCGTCTTACTCCATCAATTGTATTCTGACCACATCCCATAGCAAGTAGGAACTCTTCAAAATCCAAAGGATACATCTGCTCTATAGCTATACTGCCTATAGGTACGGATGGAGTCTGCGCAAGAGCGACACCAAGTTCCGACCCACTCGCAATATAACGGTATCGGGCTTCTTCATTCAGAAACTTCAGCATGGTCATCAAGTGAGGATAGCTCTGTATCTCGTCAAGGAAAACTATTGTATCTTGCTTGTTGCCGAGCTTGTCGCCAGCAATGGCGCCCAGCTGTAGATAGAAGTCGTCGACACTTCTCACCGATTGGAATATGCCCATACCTTCCTTGTCTGCTTTGAGGTTTATCTCAACGAAATTCTTGAACAGCTGCTTTCCGACATACCTTATGATATACGACTTTCCTATCTGTCTTGCGCCATTGACAAGCAGAATTTTACGAGGTTCATTATTGAGGAATTCCTCCAAACGTCTTGCAAACTTTCTATATAGCATATATTAATTCCTTTTACTTATTGATATTCTGCATGTTACAGTTGCAAAGATAACAATAAAAAGCAAGCAAAACAAGACTTTTCAGGAATTATTCCATGTTTTTACATGCTGTTTTCAGGAATTATTCCGTGTTTTAAGGTACTGTTTTCAGGAATTATTCCGTTATTCACAATAAAAAAAGAGAGTTTGGAATCAATAAGCCTGCTATGGCTTTCAACTCCAAACTCTCCGAGTTTAACTTATATATATCACTTTACTTTTACTCTTCGATGTTCTTGATAACATCCTGAACTGAACCGTCGCGGTTGAGCACTACGCCTACAACCTTATCGCCGAATGGCAACGGAGCCGGTGTGCCGATGATAGAGAGGGCACGGTCGCGAAGCTCTTCAAGTGTAACGAGAGGCAAGCCAGCCTGACGCATACGCTCGGCGATGTCGGGACGCAACGGATTGACAGCGATGCCGTACTCTGTAACGACTACGTCGACTGTGCGACCCGGTGTGATGAGTGTTGTAACCTCGTCGACGATGCACGGGATGCGACCACGAAGCATCGGACAAACAATGATGCTGAGTGCTGAGTCTTCGGCAGTGTCGGGGTGACCGCCTACTGCACCACGGATGATACCGTCGCTACCTACGAGAACGTTAACGTTGAAGTGAACGTCAACCTCAAGGGCTGAGAGGATAACGATGTCGAGACAGTGAGTAGCCGAGCCTTCCTCGTGCATACTTGCATACTCGTAAGAGGCAACCTCCTTGTGTGTTGGGTCGTTCTTCAATGACTCTGCTGCAACCTTATCGAACGACTGAACGTCGATGAGGCGCTCGATGAGTCCTTCCTCGTGCATCTTAACCATGTGGGCTGTGATGCCACCAAGTGCGAACGAAGCCTTGATGCCTTGGTCGATCATGCTCTGGCGGATGTACTTGACAGCTGCCAACGAAGCACCACCCGAACCGGTCTGGATAGAGAATCCCTCCTTGAAATAACCACTATTGACAATAACCTTGGCTGCCTGCTTGGCGAGAAGGATGTCGCGCGGGTTCTTTGTATCGCGAATAGCACCTGAAGCAATCTTGGAAGAGTCGCCTACGCTGTCCACTTCAACAACGAAGTCAACGTCGTGCTCAGAAATCGAGTTAGGTGTATTGGGATAGGTAACGAGGTCGTCGGTCAAAATCACTACCTTGTCGGCATAATGAGCGTCGGGCAATGCATAACCTAACGAACCACAGATACTCTTAGCGTTGGGCGAACGCGAATATCCGCAGGCGTTGCCGAGAGGATCGGATGAAGAAGCACCAAGGAATGCTACGTCGATATGGAGTTCGCCTGAAGCAATAGCTTCACCACGACCGCCATGCGAACGGAACACAACGGGATGCTCCATAAGTCCGTGCGAGATCTCACGTGCCAAATCGCCACGCAGACCAGATGTAGAAATCTCGGTGATTACACCATTCTTGATATGGTCGATGAGCGGAGCGTGAACGTCCTGCAAACTTGAAGCAGCAAGGTGAAGGTTCTTGAAGCCCATAGCAGCGAGCTTGTCGACAACCATATTGACTACCTTGTCGCCTCCACGGAAGTGGTGATGGAACGAGATAGTCATGCCGTCGCGCAAACCAGAGCGGCGAATAGCCTCCTCGAGTGTGACGAGTTTGGGGCTCTTGCGCTGCAACTCCATACGCGGAGCAATCTCCTTGAGCTTCGGCTCAACTTCGTTATATACACTCTTGCCCATAGCCTGGGCCATCTGACCTATGAGGGTCTGTCTTTCTTTCAGTGTGCTCATGCCAAGTCCTCCTCTTTAATTACGCCCGAAGCCATGGCGAGGTCAATCACGCGCTGAGCGCGGATAACAACCGGGCGGTCAACCATTTTACCATTAACGGCGATAACTCCTGAGCCCTTGCGTTCAGCCTCCTTGATGGCGGCGATAACTGCCAGGGCCTTGTCGATGGCTTTCTGTGTAGGTGTGAACACCTCGTTAATAATTTCAATCTGACGTGGGTTGATAATCGATTTGCCATCGAATCCAAGCTGATGAATCAGCTCTACCTCCTTGCGGAATGTCTCCATGTCGTTGAGGTTGCTATATACTGTATCAAGAGCATCGATGCCAGCAGCGCGTGCAGCCACAACGATGGTCTGGCGAGCCATAAGCAGCTCCATACCTTCGGGCGAGCGCTGTGTCTTAAGGTTGGCGCAATAGTCCTCAGCACCAAGAGCGATGCCCATCATGCGCTTGGAAGCGGTGGCGATGGCGTAGGCATTGACAACGCCGAGTGTGCTCTCGATAGCCGCCATAATCTGCGTGCGGCCGAGGCAACCAATCTCGCGCTCTACCTTTTCAATCTCGCGCTCCACCTCAACAACCTCTTCGGCGGTCTCGGTCTTAGGCATACGTATAACGTGAACACCAGCCTTAACAACGGCCTCGATGTCCTTCTTGCCATAAGGAGTATTTAGTGGATTGATGCGCACAACCATTTCGGTGGTGCCATAATCGATGGTCTTCAATGCGTTGTGCACCAACAGGCGCGCAGCGTCCTTCTCGGCCATAGTGACTGAGTCCTCAAGGTCGAGCATAATGGAGTCTGGACGGTAGATATACGCGTCCTGCATCATGCCAGGATTATTGCCAGGCACGAACATCATAGTTCTTCTTAGTCTCATAGCTATCTTTTCTTAGGTTAGTCTTTCCACACATCGCATCCCGTTGCTCTTACAGCAGCCGCAGTGGTGCGAGCGCGTATAGTGCAGTCGAGCGCGCCTTTATCGGTGGCGTGTACCTCGGCCTGAGTGATGCCAAGACCTTCGAGGGTCTCGTGTATCACGTTCTTGATCTGGTCGCCAAACTGGAAGGCAACCGAACTCTGCAGTTGGATGTCAAGTCCCTCGCGGTCGCTCGGGGCAATCTGAATCATAATGTCGCCGGACTCCATGGTTCCGGCAGTAGCCTGTTTTAATTCCATAGGTATAGCAGTTATGTTATTAAAAAGTTAAATAAAATCATAAGGTTTAACGTGGGTAAAGTTACACATTTAAAATGTAATGGCAAGCGAAAAAGCAATAATTTTATTGATAACCGCTCTATTTCTTTGCCGTTCAGCGCAAAAGCAGTAATTTTGCACACAGTTATGGACAAAATCATCAAGAACATCATCTTCGACCTGGGCGGAGTGCTCGTCGGGCTGAATCCAGAGCGCTGTATCAATGCGTTCAGAGAGATAGGATGCGGGGTGCTTGCCTCGTATGTTGAGGAACATCGTACTGAGGACCTCTTCCTCGAAACCGAGCTTGGACACATCGACGAGGGCGAGTTCTGCAACGAGGTGCGACGCATTGCCCATACCGACACGCCCGACAAGGACATAGTATGGGCGTGGAACCAGTTGCTCACCGGTATTCCGCACGAGAAACTGCTGCGTCTGGCACGTCTGAAACAGCAGGGCTACCGACTGTTTCTGCTGTCGAACACCAACTCAATGCACTGGAACCGCTGTCGCGACTACTTCTTCACGGCTTGCGGACTGCGTGCCACTGATTATTTCGAACATATATTCCTCTCGTACGAAATGCATCTGGCAAAACCGGACGTGGAGATTTTCAACGAGGCTCTGACCGTTGCAGGCATCAATGCTGCCGAAACAATATTCATCGATGACAGCGAGGCTAACTGCATCGCTGCCGAAAAGGCGGGCATCAGTACCCTGCACGAGACATCGGGCCACAGATGGCTGTACGAGATTTAAGGATACAAACATTTCAGCAACATCAATCCATTGGAACATAACGCATCTTTTGCGGCTACTATAGGTTTCTTTGACGGTGTACACAAGGGGCATCAGTTCCTCATAAACCGACTCAACGAAATGGCTCACCGCGACGGACTGAAGTCGATGGTAATCACCTTCGACCGACATCCGCGCCAGGTGGTGCATGCCGACTATGTGCCGCAACTCATCACACCGCTCAACGAGAAACTGCGACTGCTCAACCTCACTGGAGCCGACCGCGTCGAGGTGCTGCACTTCGACAAAAACATGGCTGTGCTGTCTGCCCACGACTTCATGCTTGAGGTGCTGCACCGCCAACTGGGCGTGAGCACGCTGCTCATAGGCTACGACAACCGCTTCGGACACAACCGCGCTGAGGGCTTTGACGACTATGTGCGCTACGGCAAGGACATGGGCATCAATGTGGTGCACAACACACCGATTGACGTGGAGGGTATGCGTGTGTCGTCGTCGCTTGTGCGCCGACTGCTTGCCGAGGGCGATGTGAGTGCTGCTGCTACATGTCTGGGACGGCTATTTGAAATAGAAGGAACCGTGGAGCACGGATTTGCCGAAGGACGCAAGATAGACTTCCCCACCGCCAACCTGCACCCCGACTGCGACTGCCAGCTATTGCCCGACGACGGCGTTTACGCTACGCGAATATGCGTAGACGGCGACCGATGGCTCAAGGCGATGACCAATATCGGCACAAACCCTACTTTCGAGCGCTCTCGCAAGACAATAGAGACGCACATCATCGACTTCAACGCCAACATATACGGACAGCATGCCCGTATAGAGTTCTGCAAAAGACTGCGCGGCGAACAGAAGTTCGACAGCGTAGACGAGCTGAAGGCTCAACTGCAACGCGACCGTGAGGCGACGCTGGCATATAGGTATTAACCATCAAAACCCATATTTTATGAAACGTACATTATTGGATACGGCATGGTATCTGGCAGCTTTTCTGCTCATACAGTATGTCTGCATGATTGCAGCAATGATTGGTTTTCAGACTCGCGACACCACTCCAATGGTGAACATCGTGTCGACCCTCGCAGCGAGTGTCATCACTATAGCACTGTACGGATGGCGCAAATGGGCACCGCTCAACAGCAGATACCTCAACACCCGTCCATGGTTCACATTGTTTTGGGTAATATGCCTCACCATCGGTTCCTCCATTCCGCTTACGGCAGCGCTTGATGCCACCGGATTGCAACTGCCCGAGATATACAAGCAGATGTTTAAGGGCATGATGCACAACGATATGGGATTCATAGCAATTGGCGTGCTGGTGCCGATAGCCGAAGAAATGGTGTTCCGTGGAGCCATACTGCGCCGCCTGCTCGACCTTACTGGCAATGAGAAGCGATGGATTGCCATCGTCACATCGGCTGCACTGTTCGGTCTGGTACACGGAAACATGCTGCAAGGGCTCAACGCTTTCGTTATGGGACTGATGCTCGGATGGATGTACGTGCGCACCCGAAGCATCGTGCCGGGCGTGGTGATGCACCTCACCAACAACAGCCTTTCGTATATTATGTATCGCATGTACCCCGGAGCCGACGACATGACGCTACGCGAATTCTACGGTGGCGACATGACCAGGGTGTGGCTGAGCGTAGCTTTCTCGCTGATGATATTCGGAGCAGCATTGTATCAGCTGAATATGCGGCTGAAGAAAAATTAGCATATACATTATTTATTATATACAGATTTAGATTTTTACATTGAAGACATTTGAAGAATTGGGCGTAAGCGAGGAGATTCGCCGCGCCATTGAGGAGTTAGGATTCGAGCACCCCATGCCGGTCCAGGAAGAAGTGATACCCTATCTGCTGGGCAACGGCAACGACGTCATTGCTCTGGCACAGACCGGCACGGGCAAGACGGCAGCATTCGGAATTCCGTTGCTCGAACGTACCGACCCCACCAACCGCAGCACGCAGGCCGTAGTGATATCGCCCACGCGTGAATTGTGCCTACAGATAGCCGACGACCTCAAGTCGTTTGCCAAGTATATCAAGGGCATCAACATCGTTGCCGTATATGGCGGCACATCAATCATTGACCAGATTCACGCCCTGAAGCACGGGGCACAGATTATAGTGGCTACTCCGGGACGTCTCATCGACCTCATGCACCGTGGCGCAGCGAAGGTGCAAGAGGTGCGAAACGTGGTGCTCGACGAGGCTGACGAGATGCTCAACATGGGCTTCTCCGACTCTATCAACGAGATATTCGACAACGTGCCTGCCGACCGCAACACACTCCTGTTCTCGGCTACTATGAGCAAGGACATCGAACGCATTGCCCTCAACTATCTGCACGACCACAAGGAGATTGTAGTGGGATCGCGCAACGAGGGTGCCGAGAACGTCAATCACATATATTATATGGTGAACGCCAAGGACAAGTATCTTGCCCTGAAGCGCATCGTCGACTTCTATCCGCGCATATACGGCATAATCTTCTGCCGTACCAAGGCGGAAACGCAGGAAGTAGCCGACAAGCTCATACGCGACGGATACAACGCCGAGCCGCTGCACGGCGACCTCTCGCAGCAGCAGCGCGACATAACAATGCAGAAATTCCGCCAGCACATCACACAATTGCTCGTGGCTACCGACGTGGCTGCACGCGGACTGGACGTTGACGACCTCACTCACGTCATCAACTATGGAATGCCAGGCGACACCGAGAGCTACACCCACCGCTCAGGACGTACCGGACGTGCAGGCAAGAAGGGCACATCTATCAGCATCATCCACACCAAGGAGCGCGGACGTGTGCGCGAAGTGGAGCGCACCATAGGCAAGGAGTTTGTCGACGGAACGCTTCCTACTCCGCAGGAGATTTGCTCTAAGCAACTCTTCAAGGCTATAGACGAGATTGAGAAGGTGGACGTTGACGAGGAACAGATTGCTCCGTTCATGGAGGACATCAACCGCCACTTCGAGTATTTCGACAAGGAGGACATCCTGAAGCGTATCGTTTCGCTGGAGTTCGGCAAGTTCTTGAAGTACTATGCCAACGCTCCCGAGATTGTGAAGCCGTCGACTTCGCGCGACCGCAAGGACCGCAACGAGGGTCGCGACGGACGCAAGCGCGAGAAGCGTGCACCCGAGTCGGGCTATCGCCGACTGTTCATCAACCTTGGCAAGGACGACGGTTTCTATCCGGGCGAGGTGATGCAGTTCATCAACCGCAACGTACACGGCCGTCAGGACGTAGGACATATCGACCTGCTGGGTCGCATATCATATATTGAGGTGCCCGAGGAGGATGCCAACAAGGTGATGCGCGCCTTGGACGGAGCCAAGTATCATGGCAGAACCGTGCGTTGCAACGATGCCGACAGCGATGCTCCTTCGGCAAAGGGAGGTCGCACACGCCGTGCCTCAAACGAGCGCAGCCAGCGCAACTCTACTGAGCGCAAGCCACGCGGCAACCGCGGAACAGCACGCTACGAGAGCGGACGCAAGGACGACTGGCGCCAGTTTATCGACAATCCCAACATCAAGCTTGTGGGCGACGAACCCGACTTCTCGGAAGAGGGATGGGCACGCCGTAAGCCACGCAAGAAGAAGTAAGGATTGTGACAAAATACATATAATATTGTCTAAAACGGACTCAATAGTTAAAAAACATTTGAAAACTCGATGCGAGTGCTTAGTTTTTCGTAACTTTGTACTCTATATCCGTGTAATAAAATGAATTTCACGATGATAGCATCACATCATTAGATTTCCGAATATGACAAAATCGCATATCTTGCTCGCTTTCGCTGCGGCTACAATGACGCTCACCTCATGCTTTAAGGAGGAACCGCTCAACGCCGAATGCGACATCGAGAAAGCTTATATACATGTTGACGACCCATCGGAGATGTTCGTCAAGACCACCGATACGTTGGCTACTACCGACCAGACGGTCAATGTAGTGACGTTCTCGGTGCGTAAGGGTACTGACCGCACAGCTGTGGCACCATTGTTTCAGATAACACCGGGTGCCACAATATCACCTGCCAGCGGTTCTACTCACGACTTCTCGCAGGGTGGTGTGACTTACACCGTGACTTCGGAGGACAAGGCTTGGAGCCGCACGTATACCGTACGTGTAAACGAAGTGGCTGACCACTCGCCTTCGTACGACTTCGAAAACTTCTTCCTCGAACCCGACAAGAGCAAGTATTACATCTGGACCGACCTCACTGAGGACGGCACACGACTGCTCAACTGGGCTTCGGGCAACGCAGGTTTTGCCATTGTGGGTGGTAATAAGGCACCAGATAAATATCCGACAGTCCCTCTCGAAGAGGGATATAAGGGTCATGGCGTATGCCTTACTACACGTTCGACGGGTACAGCAGGCAACTTATTCAAGATGCCTATCGCTGCGGGAAACCTTTTCACGGGCGAATTTATCAGTAATACGGCTACAACAAAGCCTTTGGAATCAACCCATTTCGGCTCAGGCGACTTCTGCGTGATTACAAAGAAGCCACTTAAGTTTAGCGGCTATTATCAGTATACTCCAGGCGCAAAGGTTACCAACCGCAAAAAGGAGGTGCTTGAAGGTGTAGTGGACAAAGGCGACATCTATGCCGTATTGTTCCGCAACACCATAAAGGACGAGAATGGCGAAGACCAGATATTCTATCTTGACGGCACCAACGTAAAGACAAGCGAGCAGATTGTGGCAATTGCCGAAGCAGGCGAGATAAACAAGACCGAAGGTGGATGGCATAAATTTGAAGTAGTGTTCAACTATCTTGCGGAAATCGACCCCGTCATCCTTGCCAACCGTGGCTATAGCCTTGCTGTTGTATGTACATCGAGCATAGAGGGAGCCAACTTCCAGGGAGCTGTGGGTAGCCAACTGCTCGTTGACGAACTCCATGTACTTGTTGATGAAGAATAAGCCGTCGGGCTACAAGCAACAACATCTAACACCGTAATAGATATGAAAAGATATATTCTTGCCTTAATGCTCGTAGTGCTCACTGCAACACAGAGCATGGCAATAGGCATATTCGACGACCTGCGCTATCATGTGCGACTGGGCTACAACATCGGTGGCACAGCTCCATTGGGCATGCCAGCCACAATACGCACACTCGACAAGTTCACCTTGGGCAACAATATGACCATCGGACTCGATGCCTACAAGCCTTTGGCTGAACGCTGGGGACTTATGGCTGGATTCCACTACGAGAACAAGGGTATGCGTACCGATGCCCGTGTGAAGAACTATCACATGGAGATGCGCTATGGCGACCAGGTGATTGAGGGTATGTTCACGGGACAAGTAGTGACAAAGGTGACGGAATGGATGCTTACCATGCCTATACAAGCTACCTACAACGTGTCGAAGAAAGTACGCCTTAAGGCTGGACCATACTTCTCTTACGTAATGTCGAACGACTTTTCGGGCTATGCTTACGACGGTTATCTGCGTGAGGGCGACCCAACGGGACAGAAAGTAGAATTAGGACATGACGACGGTGAGCGTGGCGACTACGACTTTACCGACGACTTGCGCCACTGGCAGTTTGGTGTTGACGTGGGTGCCGACTGGTATTTTTCAAAGCGCGTGGGTGCATACGCTGACTTAGCGTGGGGTCTCTCTGCCGTGTTCCATAAGCAATTCAAGACAATTGAACAAAAGCTCTACCCTATCTACGGCAGCGTAGGATTGATGTATAAACTGTAATATAACATTATATAAAACAAGACAACAATTTTATAAGAAAGGAATAATTATGAAAAGATTTTTACTCCCGGCTTTCGCGCTTGCTCTCGCAGTAAACGCTAACGCCACAAGTTTTCAGGCTAATATGGCTGCTGGGCAGCAGGCTGAAGCTCAAGCTGCGCAAGAAACAGTAACATATAAAGGAAAATTGAACATCGAAGTATATGGCGGACGTTTAGATCCGACTGACGCAACAATTGTTGTTTCAAAAGAATCTAACGGTACATATACTTTTGTCCTGAAGGATTTCTCTGTAACAGTTGCTGGTCAGACATTGAATATTGGTGACGCTACCATTTCTAATCTTGAGCCTAAAGAAAGTAATGGAGTAATCACATTGGAGTGTACAGACAAAGATGCGCCCGTCACTAATGGCGGAATGGATGGCATCTTGAAAGACAACAAGGTTATAATAACCATGAAGTCTACTATAGACAATTACGTCTTGACAACAGACATAAGCAAACTGACAGTAAGACTTCTTGATGAAGAAGAAGAAAATGGTTATAGCGAAATTCTGGTTACTGCTAATTTCAAGTCAGATTCTTACACTCTGCCAACAACACCAACCGCAACAACTCCACAACTTAACGATTTCAATGGCGATTGGGAGACTTGCATACCTTGGGACAGCGAGGGTAACACAAAGGAATCAGGAACACAGCCTAAAGGATGGCACATATCGAACGTACAAACAGCCCTCGGAGCAGTAGTAGCAGGAGCAAAAGCCGAAGGTAGCAATGGCACTACAGTTGCCGTTAAGCTAACAAATCAGGAAATGGCCGGACAAATGATTCCTGCATATATGTCATTGGGTACGCCTTGGGCTACAGCTGAGACAAAAGGAACTAAAGTACGCAATGCAGATGGAGGAGTCTTTGGCGGAACAGAATTCACATATCGTCCTGATGCCATTAGCTTCGACTATCAACGCAACAACTCTAAGGGCAAAGAGAATGCAACTGCCATAGCTTACCTCTGGAAGGGTACATGGACTCAAACTAATGTTCCTGGCAACACTGCTGTAGGAATATTAGTTTATGGCACTGCAACAAAAGTTACTATGACCAACCGCGATCGTAACGTCCTTGGCAATGAAACAAGTGCCACATTGGGCGACAAGCCTGCTAAACCATCAAAAGACGCAAAGCTCATTGCAAAACTCGAGCAGTCAATCTCAGAGAGCACTAACGGCACATGGAAGAGCATGACAGTTCCTTTCACATACAATGACGATACTGCCGTACCTGAGTATATCAATGTGATATTTGCTGCCAACGACTACTTCGGTGACCGCAAGAGCATTATCAAGGAAAACTCGCTCACCATCGACAACGTTAAGCTCGTGTACTATCACGCCCTTAATAGCCTGACATACAACGGCACTCCGGTTGCTAACTTTGCAGAGGAAACAACAGAATACACATTGAATGGTAAACTTGCAGAGGACTTCGGAAAGGTTAAATTCACCGTAAAGGGTGTAGGTGCAACTTACGAAGTAGCAAAGGATGAGGTCAACAATGTTGCTACAATCACCGTAAAGGGTAACGACTACGACGTTAATCCGTCAAGCAAGACCGTTTATACAATCAAGTTCGACGGTACTGTAGGCATCAACGGTATCACTACCAGCACCAACACTGCCAATGGCGCAATCTACGACCTCTCTGGCCGTCAGCTTAAGACCATGCAGAAGGGCATCAACATCGTTCGCGGTAAGGACGGTAAGATGATTAAGGTGATGAAGTAAAAACATCGACAACGACAATTCGCAATAACAACTGCGACACAGAAGCAATGCAACAGAGCTTCTGTGCCGCAGTTTTTTTTTGTATTATGGCGGGGACGCCATAGCCTCCTACTCATTGCTTGCGGCATTATTCTCCGCAAATTTGCGGAGAATAAACCAGTTAATCTCCGCAAAACTTGCGGTAATGACCGATAAATCGTAAATTTGCCAATAAAACATTTCGGATATGGCACACAAATACAACGGAGCAACACAATATATATGGCAACACACCGATTGGCCAAACATGACGGTAGACATGCAGGCATTGGCAGGTCTTGTTGCTGAGACAAACTTGCTGCGCGGTCAGCTTATGGGGCGAGTGTCGATGTTCGGCTTTGAAGAGCAGAACACGTCAATGCTCGAAACGATGACTTCCGAGATTGTACACTCGTCAAAGATTGAAGGTCAGACGCTCAGCGCCGACAGCGTGCGCTCTTCGCTTGCCACCCAACTCGGATTGAAATACGACGGATTGCCCCAAACCGACCACTACATAGAGGGCGTTGTGCAGGTGATGCTCGACGCTACACACAACTTCAGCCGTCCACTTTGCGATGAGCGTATGTTCGGATGGCACCACGCTCTGTTTCCTAACGGATACAGCGGAATGTACAAAATCAGTGTAGGCAAATGGCGTGAAGGCAAGGAGGCAATGCAAGTGGTGTCGGGAGCGATGGGAAAGGAACGTGTACACTATGAAGCTCCGCCCTCAGAAGAAGTGCCACGAATGATGAACAATCTGCTCGAATGGATTGAGGCGGACGACTCCAAGACCGATCCGCTCATAAAGGCGGCTATCGCCCACTTATGGTTTGTCACCATTCATCCCTTCGACGACGGCAACGGACGTATATGCCGAACCATCACCGAGATGCTGCTGTCGCGGGCAGACCATACGGGCAAGCGCTACTACAGTCTGTCGTCGCAGATTCTACAGAACCGTAAGGCTTACTACGACAACCTTGAGCATGCGCAGAAGGGCGGAATGGACGTGACAGAATGGGTGGCGTGGTTTCTCAGTACACTGAAGGACGCTATCAACGCATCGCTCACCAAGACAGAGAACGTTGTACGCAAACGCCAATTCTGGAACCGGCATGAGCAGACACCGTTCAACGAACGCCAGCGCAAGATGCTCAACCGACTGTTTGACGGATTTGAAGGCAAGCTGAATTCTTCAAAATGGTATAAGATATGCCATTGCTCGCAGGACACCGCAACACGCGACTTGAACGACCTTGTCAATAAAGGCGTACTACGGAAAACCGACGATGGCGGTAGAAATACAAACTATGAATTGAACGAATAATACACTTACATATATGAACGTAAAGATAGAACCATCATGGCACGAGCACTTGCAGCAGGAGTTTGAGCAGCCTTACTTCGCCCAGCTCACCGACTTCGTGCGCCAAGAATACACCACCCAGACCTGCTATCCGCCGGGTAGCCTCATCTTCAACGCCTTCAATCTGTGTCCGTTCGACAAGGTGAAGGTGGTGATAATAGGTCAGGACCCTTACCACGAGCCTCGTCAGGCACAGGGTCTGAGCTTCTCCGTTGCCGACGGAGTGCCGTTTCCGCCGTCATTGCAGAACATCTTCAAGGAGATACAGAACGACTTGGGCAAGCCGATTCCTGCCTCGGGCGACCTGACCCGTTGGGCTAAGCAGGGCGTATTGCTGCTCAACGCCACTCTGACTGTACGTGCCCATCAGGCTGCATCGCACCAGCGCCACGGATGGGAGACGTTCACCGATGCCGCCATACGTGCTCTCTCAGCCGGTCGCGAGCACCTCGTATTCATTCTGTGGGGCGGTTATGCGCGCTCCAAGGCGCAACTCATCGACCGCTCGCGCCACTTCATCCTCGAATCGGTTCACCCCTCACCGCTCTCAGCCAACCGCGGCGGATGGTTCGGCAACCACCACTTCTCACGCTGCAACGCCTATCTCAAACAGAACGGCATAGCACCGATTGAGTGGTAAGGAAACTGACGTTTCAGTTGAAAGTTGAAAATTGAGAGTTGAGAATTGTGATTTCCTCATTAGAATTGCATATTGATAAAGACTTAGAAGATAAATTATATGATATTAGAGATTTCGAATGTATTGGTGTCGAGCGACATCATCACAGAGCAGTTCTGCTGCGATCTGGACAAGTGTAAGGGCATCTGCTGTGTGGAAGGCGACGCCGGAGCACCCGTGACTATGGACGAGATAGCCGGCATTGAGTCAGCTCTTGACACGGTGTGGGGCGACATGTCGGCATCGGCGCAGGCTGTCGTCGACCATCAGGGCGTAGCCTACACCGACCGCGACGGCGACCTCGTGACAAGCATTGTGGGCGGCAAGGACTGCGTGTTCACCTGCTACGAGGGCGACTGCTGTCTGTGTGCGCTCGAACGAGCCTACCGTCAGGGCAAGACACAGTTCATCAAGCCCATATCGTGCGCCCTCTACCCTATCCGCGAGAAGCGGTTCAAGGACGGCACCGTGGCTCTCAACTACAACCGTTGGGACGTGTGCGCAGATGCAGTGAAGAAGGGCAAAGAGTTGGGACTGCGTGTATATCGCTTCCTCGAAGGTCCGCTGGTGCGCCGTTTCGGTCAGGAATGGTACGACGAACTGTGTGCCGTTGCCGACGAATACATCAAGGCTTATAAGTAGACGGGACGCAAAAATGACTATTTTTGTGAGATATTCCAAATTTAATGGGTAATTTTGCACCTATTATAATAATAACAACGTATCTCAGAAAATATGGTACTCAACTACATCTGGATAGCCTTCTTCCTCATAGCATTCGTCATTGCCACCGTGCGGCTGGTGTTTATGGGCGACACCGAGGTGTTTCCAGCCATTATGAACTCCACGTTCGATACGTCGAAGACGGCGTTCGAGATCTCACTCGGACTCACCGGCGTGCTCTCGCTGTGGCTCGGCATAATGAAGATTGGCGAGAAGGGCGGCGTCATAAACGTTGTGGCGCGCGTGCTGTCGCCCGTGTTCACACGTCTGTTTCCCGACATTCCGAAGGGCCATCCCGTCACGGGCAGCATCTTCATGAATGTGGCTGCCAACATGCTGGGACTCGACAATGCTGCCACTCCGCTCGGACTGAAGGCTATGGAACAACTGCAGGAGCTGAATCCGAAGAAGGACACCGCCACCAATCCGATGATTATGTTCCTCGTGCTCAACACGTCGGGACTCACCTTGATTCCCGTGAGCATCATGGTGTATCGTGCACAGATGGGGGCAGCACAACCTACCGACATCTTCGTGCCCATTCTTCTCGCCACGTTCTTCTCTACGTTGGCGGGCATCATCTTCACTTCGCTCTACCAGCGCATAAATCTCATCAACCGTACAATGCTGCTCACGCTCGGCGGCATGTCGGCTGTGGTGGCTGCTATAATATGGGGCTTCGCACAGATGGACAAGGCGCAGATGAACGTTGTGAGCACTTCGGTGGCTAATATCCTGCTGATGCTCATCATAGTGATGTTCATCCTGGCTGGCATGCGCAAGAAGGTGAACGTCTACGACGCCTTCATCGAGGGCGCAAAGGACGGATTTAACACTGCCGTCAGAATCATCCCTTATCTCGTGGCTATACTCGTGGGCATCGGGGTGTTCCGCGCTTCGGGCGCAATGGACATGCTGGTGGACGGCATCAAGTGGACCGTTGCGGCACTGGGTGGCAACACCGACTTCGTGGGTGCTCTGCCTACGGCGCTGATGAAACCTCTCTCGGGCAGCGGAGCACGCGGCATGATGGTCGACGCGATGACCACCTACGGCGCCGACTCGTTCGTCGGACGACTCTCTTGCATCTTCCAAGGCTCTACCGACACCACCTTTTACATCCTCGCCGTCTACTTCGGCAGCGTAGGCATACGCTATACCCGTCACGCAGTAGCCTGCGGACTGCTGGCAGACTTGGCTGGAGTTATAGCGGCGATAGCAATATGTTACTTATTCTTTTAAAATATGGCAAATCTCAAATCCCTTGCTAAGGACACCGCCATTTACGGTCTTAGCAGCATCGTAGGCAGATTTCTTAATTATCTGCTTGTACCTTTGTACACGGCAAAACTGTCTGCCGCGAGTGGAGGCTATGGCATCATCACCAACGTATATGCCTATACGGCTTTGCTGATGGTGATTCTCACATACGGAATGGAGACCACCTTCTTCCGCTTCGCCAACAAGGAAGGCGAGGATCCGCAGAAGGTTTACTCTACAACATTGATGTCTGTAGGATTCACTTCGCTGCTGTTCGTGGTGCTGGTGCTGACGTTCATCAGCCCGATATCATCGTTCATGGGCTATGCCGACCATCCTTCGTACATCTGGGTGATGGCTGTCACGGTGGCGATAGATGCCTTCCAGTGCATACCCTTCGCCTATCTGCGCTACAAGAAACGCCCTATAAAGTTTGCAGCCCTTAAGCTTCTGAACATCTTTATGGCGATAGCGCTCAATCTGATGTTCTTCCTCGTGTTGCCTGCCATATACGAAAGCAACGGCGCGACGGGACTCATCGCACAGATATACGACCCGACAGTAGGCGCTGGCTATGCCTTCTATGTCAACCTTTTCTGCTCGACAGCGCTCACGTTCTTCTTCTGGAAGGAGCTGGTGGGCATCAAATACCAGTTTGACAAGGCACTGCTGCGCCGCATGTTCTCCTACTCATGGCCTATACTGGTGCTCGGCATAGCCGGCATTCTCAACCAGACTGCCGACAAGATTCTCTTCCCCTACATCTACGAACGTAGCGACGCCCACACCCAGCTGGGCATATATGGCGCCGCATCGAAGATTGCCATGATTATGGCAATGATCACTCAGGCGTTCCGCTACGCCTACGAACCGTTCGTGTTCGGCAAGTCGAAGGACAAGGACAACCGCGAAACGTACGCCCAGGCTATGAAGTTCTTCATCATATTCACCCTTCTGGCGTTCCTCGTAGTGATAGGCTATCTCGACGTACTAAAGCATATCATCGGCCGCGACTACTGGTCGGGACTGCGCGTTGTGCCCATTGTGATGGCTGCCGAGATAATGATGGGCGTGTACTTCAACCTCTCGTTCTGGTACAAGCTTATCGACAAGACCATCTGGGGGGCCTGGTTCTCGGGCGCAGGATGCGCCGTGCTCATCGCCGTCAACGTACTGTTCGTGCCGCGATACGGCTATATGGCGTGCGCATGGGCTGGTTTTGCAGGCTACGCAACGGCTATGGTGCTGTCGTATATTGTGGGTCAGAAGAAGTATCCGATAAATTATCCGCTCAAGTCGATAGGCGTTTACGTGGCTATAACGGTGCTGTTCTACTTCTGCATGAACTTCGCCAACGAGCATCTGCCCAACTGGGCAGCGCTCGCAGTAAACACTGTGCTCGTGATAATGTTCGTAGCGTACATCATATATCATGATATGCCGCTGAAGAGTCTGCCCGTTGTGGGAAAATATTTTAGGAAATAATCAACAATCAATAACAATCTCTAAATGAAAAAGAATCTTATTCTCGCGGCTGCCATGCTGTTGTCATCAGCCGCCGCCCATGCCGACGAAGGCATGTGGACGCTCTACAACCTGCCACACGCAGTGTACGAGCAGATGAAGACGTACGGATTCTCGGCTCCCTACGAGAAGCTGTACAAGGGCGAAGACGCCATCATGAAGTCGGTTGTCAACTTCTCGGGCTACTGCTCGGGCGTTGTCGTATCGCCCGACGGACTCGTGCTGACCAACCACCACTGTGGTTTTGAAGCCATCCGTTCTCATTCTACTGTTGAGCACGACTACATGCTCAACGGATTCTACGCAAAGTCGTTCGCCGAGGAGTTGCCCAACAAGAGCATGTTCGTAAGTTTCATGGTTGAACAGAAGGACATCACTCCCGAACTGGAGAAGCGTGGCATCAAGAACATGACCAACGACGAGCGCGCCAAACTGCTCAACGAGGTGGAGAACGAAATGATTAAGGAGGTACACGCCAAGGACAAGACTCTCGACCTGGAAATAAAGCCGTTCTACGAGGGCAACAAGTACTACGCCACTACCTACCGCACATTCCGCGACCTGCGTCTGGTGTTCGCCATTCCAAAGTCGATGGGTAAGTTCGGAGGCGAGACCGACAACTGGATGTGGCCGCGCCAGACATGCGACTACTCTGTATTCCGTATCTACGCCGACCCGAAGACCAACGGACCGGCAGAATATTCGAAGGACAACGTGCCCTATCACCCGCAGCACTGGACAAAGGTTTCGATGGACGGATATAAGGAAGGCGACTTCGCCATGACCATCGGCTATCCCGGTTCGACCGAACGCTATCTCTCAAGCTACGGCATCCGCCAGATGCGCGACGCTGAGAACGCTCCACGTGCACAAGTACGCGGCGTGAAGCAGGACGTAATGATCAAGCACATGCGTGCCGACGAGGCTGTACGCATCAAGTACGACTCTAAGTATGCACAGAGTTCAAACTACTGGAAGAACTCATTGGGTATGAACAAGTGTATCGACTCTGTAGGTATCGTTCGTCAGAAGGCAGACTTCGAGGACCGCATCATGGAGTTCCAGAAGTGGACCGGCTACCTCAAGGGTAAGCTTGACTTCGACAAGATGGCACAGCTCTACAGCAAGCAACTTGACGTAACCAAGGAGTTCACAGCTCTGCGCGAGACATTCGGCGGCACTTCTGAGTTCAACACACGTGCTATCCGTCTGGCTATGATGGTGCCTGCAAAGAACAGCAAGGCTGCCAAGAAGGGCAAGTCGACCTATGTATTCGAGGACAACAGCGCCGAATGGGACGCAGCTCTCGACAAAGACGTGCAGGCAGCACTCATCGACAACTTCCGCAAGTATGTATCTGCCGACCAGCTTCCTGCCTTCTACAAGACCATTGAGGAGAAGTTCGGTGGCGATTCGCGCAAGTATGTCGACTGGCTGTACTCTACCTCGGTAGTGATGAAGAGCGGCAAGAAGATCAAGCTCAACGAGAAGGCTCTCGCCAACGACCCCGGCTATCAGTATGGCAAGCAGATTAACGAGATGATGAACAACTGCCGCAAGCAGCTCATGCCGCTCCGCGAGGAGATAGTCGAGCAGGAGAAGTATCTCTGCGATGCCAAGGTGCGCATGGAGCAGGAACTGCCCCACTACTCTGATGCCAACTTCACTATGCGTCTTTCGTACGGTCAGGTGGGCGGTTACTTGCTCGGTGGCAATCCTTCGGGCTACTATACCGACGCTGCCTCTATCGTTCGCAAGATGGAGTCGGGCGAAAAGGGCACTATCGACTACCAGGCTGAGCCTATCATGAAGCAACTCCTTTCTGCCAACGACTTCGGCAAGTACACCGACAAGACAACTGGCAAGATGCAGCTCTGCTTCCTCACCAACAACGACATCACCGGCGGTAACTCTGGTTCACCGATGTTCGACGGCAAGGGCAACCTTATCGGTCTGGCATTCGACGGCAACTGGGACTCATTGTCAAGCGATATATGGTTTGACAAGCGTCTGGCACGCTGCATCGGTGTAGACATCCGCTACGTGCTCTTCCTCATGGACAAGTGGGGACATGCTGATCGTCTGCTCAAGGAAATGGGAGTTTCGGGCGAGAAGTAAAAAAAAACAATTGAGAGTTGAAAATTGAGAGTTGAAAGTTATGATTTGCATTGTTATTAATGCTATGATTTTAAATATTAAAAATCGGTAATCATAACTTTCAACCCTCAATTCTCAACTCTCAACTTATATTATAAAAAAGAGTTATCGGCAAGCCCAGAAGCGTGCGCCATTGACAGCCATACGGGTTTCGAACACACCAGCTTCGTCAGGATTTACACGTATGGTCTCGCCGTCGCTGAGACGTGCCTGGATAGTACCGTCAGGATTGAAGCGGAAAATCTCAACCTGCTTGCCATCCTGCTCCTGCGACCACGAATTGGTCTTCTTATCGTATATGAAACTAACGACTTCACCATTTGGCGAAGTTATTTCATAACCATTGCGCAGAGTCTTTACGGCATAAATCAGTCCGTCCTTACCAGTCACTTCCTGCACAGTGCCCACCTTCTGAGCCAATGGGTTGCTTCCCGACCAGAATTCGATGGTATTAAGCACTAAGGCATCAGCTACTGCACACACAGCATAAGCCGGTGATATAAGAATGAATATAATCTCGTTGAGAAACTTCGAGTTTGTAGCGTGGGTGTTCCACTTGGCAATACGGCCAAACAGTGAGAATGAACCAACGCACGAGCTTGTTAGCAAGGTGGCGGCAAGCAATAGCGCCGAGACCTTAAGATGTCTGGTTTTCATAAGCATATAATTTAAAACATCCGTAAAGTTAGTAAAAAAAACGTATCGTTGGTTATATCCATGCCTATTTAACAGTTTTATGCACAAACACATTGACAAGTTATAACTAAAAAAATCTCGGTATATCAGATTTATTTAGTACATTTGCAATTATTTTATACTAATATAAACCATACATAGATGACCTTACCTGACTTAAGAGACATAACAGTAGAATACGCCATACGCATGTGCGGAGGCAACCATATCGGCAATGACATATTAATACTGGACGAGATTGCAAATATACCCTTGCCTCGCGAGCCGCGTCGTATACAATGTCTGCTTTTAGCGTTGTGTACAAAAGGATCAGGACGATACGTTGTCGACTCTGTAGAACATAACGTCGTAGCCGGCGACCTTATCATCATCAATCAGGGACGCGTCATCTACGACTGCACTGTGTCGCCCGACTGCCGTGGCATGGGCATCATCATCAGCTACGACTTATTCAACGAAACCATAAAGAGCGTACACGAACTGTCACAGCTCTTCCTATTTGCACGCACCCACCCCGTGTTCAGTCTGCCGGCTGAGAAGGCAAGCTTCATACGCAACACACTGATATGCATGAACCAGAAGATTGACGAACCCGACAACCACTTCCGCCGTGAGATGATGCAATCGATGTTCCTCACTATGGTTTACGAAGTGAGCAACGTGATATACAGCGTACAGTCGCGCGCCAGCGAGCACAATACGCGTGCCGAAGAAATCTTCACAAAGTTCATATTGCTCGTCGAGAAGAACTTCCGCACTATACGTCGCGTGAGCTGGTATAGCGAACAGCTCTGCATATCGCCCAAATATCTGTCGGAAACGGTAAAGAACGTGTCCAAACGAACACCCAACGAGTGGATAGACGCATACGTCACGATGGAGCTGCGCATGCTTCTGCGCAACACACAACGCAGCATCAAGGAGATAGCTCAAAGCCTTAACTTCTCCAACCAGTCTTTCCTTGGCAAGTATTTCAAGGAACATGTGGGCATGTCGCCGTCGGAATACAGACGTAGCTGAACTTGCAATCCGTAGCAATAAATATACATTAATGTAACAAAACAACACTTTACATGTCGGGAATATTACAAAATAATACATTATTCTTGCTGTAAATCAAAAACATTAATTATTTTTCCGACTTTTATATTGCTTTTTGAAAGTAAATTATTAAATTTGCAATCACTTTGATAGGTTTTCCAATGGTTTACTAATTAAAAGCAATTGAGATGGGAAAAACACAAGACCATCAAGCCGGCCAAGCAATGGCTGGCGAGAGATTTTCAGGACTTTACAATGCCGCCTACGAACACGATGCGTGCGGCGTAGGAATGGTAGTGAATATTCATGGTAACAAAAGCCACGAATTAGTAGACAACGCTCTGCGCGTGCTTGAGAACATGCGCCACCGCGGAGCCGAAGGTGCCGACAACAAGACGGGCGACGGTGCGGGAATCATGCTTCAGATTCCTCACGAGTTCATCCTGTTGCAGGGTATTCCGGTGCCCGAAAAGGGCAAATACGGCACAGGTCTCGTCTTTCTTCCTAAAGACGAGAAGCAGCAGCAGGCCATATTGTCAATAATGATTGAGGAGATTGAGCGCGAAGGACTCTCGCTCATGCACCTGCGCACTGTGCCTACCAATCCCGATTGCCTCGGTGTGTCTGCTCTTGACACCGAACCAGCCATCAAGCAGGTTTTCATTACGGGCGTAACCGATGACAAGGTGCCCACCTTCGAGCGCACATTATATATTATACGCAAGCGCATTGAAAACCGTATCAATAACAAGGACTTCTACATCTGCTCGCTTTCGAGCCGAAACATAGTTTATAAGGGTATGCTGTCATCAATGCAGGTACGCCAGTACTACCCCGACCTCACCAACAATTACTTCACATCTGGATTAGCACTCGTTCACTCGCGCTTCTCTACCAACACGTTCCCCACATGGAGCCTTGCCCAGCCGTTCCGCCTCTTGGCACACAATGGCGAGATAAACACCATTCGTGGCAACCGCTCATGGTTCAAGGCACGCGAGAGTGTGCTCTCAAGCGAGGCATTGGGCGACATCCGTGGCATATCACCTATCATACAGCCCGACATGTCAGACTCTGCAAGTCTCGACAACGTATTCGAGTTTTTCGTGATGAGCGGACTCTCACTGCCGCACGCCATGGCTGTGATGGTGCCTGAGAGCTTCAACGACAAGAACCCGATACCCGAAGATTTGAAGGCTTTCTACGAGTATCACTCTATACTTATGGAACCGTGGGACGGCCCTGCCGCACTGCTGTTCAGCGACGGAAGATACGCCGGAGGAATGCTCGACCGCAACGGTCTGCGCCCGGCACGATATACTATTACCAAGAATGACACCATGGTCGTGGCATCCGAAGTGGGTGTCATGGACTTTGACCCAACTGAGATTGCCGAAAAAGGACGCCTGCAACCAGGCAAGATTCTCCTTATCGACACTCAGGAGGGCAAAATCTACTACGACGGAGAAATCAAGGAGCGACTCGCAAGCGCCCATCCTTACCGTCAGTGGCTTTCTACCAACCGTATACAACTTGAAAAACTGCACTCCGGACGTAAGGTTGACAACTCTGTCGACGACCTGACACGCAAGGAACTTATGTTCGGCTTCGGCGAGGAAGACGTCGACGGCACCATAGTTCCGATGGCTACCAACGGTCAGGAACCTACCGCCTCAATGGGCAACGACACTCCACTGGCTGTACTGAGCGGCCATGCGCAGGTATTCTTCAACTACTTCCGACAGCAGTTTGCGCAGGTTACCAACCCTGCCATCGACTCTATCCGCGAGTCATTGGTCATGTCTTTGTCGGAATATATTGGTCGCGTGGGTTCAGGAATACTCTCGCCCGACGAGTCAAACTGCAAGATGGTGCGTCTGCCCCACCCCATTCTGACCAATACTCAGCTCGATATACTGTGCAATATACGCTACAAGGGATTTAACACAGTCAAGTTGCCTATGCTGTTTGAGTGCAGCAAGGGCGAAGACGGACTGCGCGAGTCGCTCGACGCACTCTGCAAGGAGGCCGAACGCAGCGTCGACGACGGCTACAACTACATCATCCTCAGCGACCGCGATGTCGATGAGGAGCACGCAGCCATTCCTTCACTGCTCGCAGTGAGCGCCGTTCATCATTACTTGATTTCCGTCGGCAAGCGCGTTCAGACCGCACTTATCGTAGAGAGCGGTGAGATTCGCGAGGTGATGCACGCCGCATTACTCTTGGGCTACGGTGCTTCGGCACTCTGTCCGTACATGACATACGCCATACTCGACGACCTTGTGAAGCGCGGAAAAATTCAGGAGAACTATCCGACAGCCGAAGCCAACTATATCAAGGCGGTGAAGAAAGGTCTGTTGAAGATTATGGCAAAGATGGGTATCTCAACCATCCGCTCATATCGCGGAGCCAAGATATTCGAGAGCATAGGTCTGTCGGAGGCGCTGTTGAAGACCTACTTCGGTACAGAAGTGAGCACTATAGGCGGCGTTGGACTCGAAACCATCGCCCGCGACGCAATCAGCATGCACAACAAGGCCTTCAACAACCTCAAGAAGCTCGACTTCCTGCCCAACCTCGGACAATTCCACTGGCGCAAAGACGGCATACGCCACGCCTGGAACCCCGAAACCATCGCTACACTTCAGCTTGCCACACGCACTGGCAATTACGCTAAATACAAAGAGTTCACGAAGTTTGTCGACGAGAAAGAAGAACCTATCTTCATCCGCGACTTCTTCGATTTCAAACAAAATCCGATACCAGTCGACGAGGTAGAACCCGTCGAGAACATTGTTAAACACTTCGTGACGGGTGCCATGTCGTTCGGAGCTCTGTCAAAGGAGGCTCACGAGGCAATGGCTCTTGCCATGAACAAGCTCGGCGCACGCTCAAACACAGGCGAAGGCGGTGAGTTGAGCGAGCGTTTCCACGAGACTGTGGATGGCGTTTCGCTTTCGAGCAAGACCAAGCAGGTGGCTTCGGGACGCTTCGGCGTAACTACAGAATATCTGGTCAACGCCGAGGAGATACAGATTAAGGTGGCGCAGGGTGCCAAGCCGGGTGAAGGCGGACAGCTGCCGGGCTTCAAGGTGAACGAGGTGATTGCCAAGACGCGTCACTCCATTCCCGGAATCTCGCTCATTTCGCCTCCTCCTCACCATGACATCTACTCTATTGAGGACCTGGCCCAGCTCATCTTCGACCTCAAGAACGTCAATCCTAAGGCAGCCATCAGCGTGAAGCTCGTTGCCGAGAGTGGCGTTGGCACCATCGCAGCTGGCGTTGCCAAGGCCAAAGCCGACCTCATCGTCATCTCAGGAGCCGAAGGCGGCACCGGCGCTTCGCCCGCATCGAGCATGCGATTTGCAGGTATTTCGCCCGAAATCGGATTGTCTGAAACTCAGCAGACACTCGTCAAGAACGGTCTGCGCGGTCAGGTTCGCCTGCAAGTGGACGGCCAGTTGAAGACAGGACGCGATGTTGTGCTCATGGCTCTGCTCGGTGCAGAGGAGTTCGGATTCGGTACTGCAGCGCTGATCGTGCTCGGTTGTGTGATGATGCGTAAATGCAACCTCAACACATGTCCAATGGGCGTAGCCACACAGAACCCCGAACTGCGCAATATGTTCCGCGGCAAGGCAGAATATCTGGTCAACTACTTCACCTTCGTAGCCCAAGAGGTGCGCGAATACTTGGCTCAGATGGGCTATCGCAGCCTCAACGAGATAGTAGGACACACCGAACTCATAGTCACAAAGAAGGACGAGAAGAATCCTAAGTCGGCTCTGCTCGACTTCCACCGACTTCTGTTCCAGGAGCCCAACGGTTGCTCGCTCTATCACACAGCACAGCAACGCCACGAGCTTGGCGACGTGCTGGACCAGCATCTGATTCGTGGAGCACAGAACGCAATAGAACGTCAGGACGAGGTTTCGCTCGATTTCGCCATCAAGAACACCGACCGTGCCGTCGGCGCAATGCTCAGCGGAATGATAGCACAGAAGTATGGCGAGGCAGGATTGCCCGACAAGACCATCAACGTGAAGTTCAAAGGCTCGGCAGGACAGAGCTTCGGTGCATTCCTCGTTAAAGGTGTCGACTTCAAACTGGAAGGCGAAGCCAACGACTACTTCGCCAAGGGTCTGTCAGGCGGACGCATATCAATACTCCCGCCGATAAGAAGCAACTTCGCAGCCGAGGACAACATCATAGCCGGCAACACCGGACTGTATGGCGCAACAAGCGGCGAACTCTACATAAACGGTAAGGTTGGCGAACGCTTCGGAGTGCGCAACTCGGGAGCCACAGCCGTAATCGAAGGCGCAGGCGACCACTGCTGCGAGTATATGACGGGCGGTCGCGTAGTAGTATTGGGCGAGACGGGACGCAACTTCGCCGCCGGTATGTCTGGTGGTGTAGCTTACGTTTGGGACAAGAACCACAACTTCGACTACTTCTGCAATATGGATATGGTCGAAATCAACCTTGTCGACGACAGCAACTACCGCAAGGAGCTGCACGAACTCATTCGCCAGCACTACCTATACACCGGTTCGAAACTCGCACGCACCATGCTCGACGACTGGAACCGCTACGTTGAGGACTTCATACAGATTGTCCCCATCGAGTATAAGCGTGTGCTGCAGGAAGAGCAGGTACGCAAGCTGCAACAGAAGATTGCAGACATGCAGAGAGACTACTGATTTGCGCGAGGGCGCAAATCGGAATTTTGAGTTTTGAATTTTGAGTTTTGAATTATCGGACAGAGCCGATTAGGAATTGTTCAATTTTGAATTGATTGATAGAATCATGTTAAAATCAATACTGAACAACCCAAAACTCAAAACTGAATAATTCAAAATGCGCAAAGCGCACAACTCAAAATTCAGAACTCAAAACTCAAAATTGCGACTGCAAGTCGCAACAATTCAAAATTCAAAAGTCAAAATTCAAAATTAGGAATTATGGGCAATCCAAAAGCATTCCTCACAATACACCGCAAAGAGGCGGGCTACCGCCCCATACACGACCGCATTCACGACTTTGGTGAAGTCGAACAAACACTCAACAGCAACGACCGCCGACAGCAGGCATCACGCTGTATGGACTGTGGCGTACCCTTCTGTCACTGGGCATGCCCCCTGGGCAACAAGGCACCCGAATGGAACGACGCCCTATACAAGGGCGACTGGGAGCTGGCTTATCGCCTGCTTAACTCAACCAACGACTTCCCCGAGTTCACCGGACGAATCTGTCCGGCACTGTGCGAGAAGGCTTGCGTGCTCAATCTCGTAGAGCACGAACCTACAACCAACCGCGAAGACGAGTGTGCCATTACCGAACACGCATTCCAGGAGGACTACGTACGTGTAGAACAACCCGAACGCAACGGCAAGAAAGTATGCGTCATCGGAGCCGGACCTGCCGGACTCGTGGCAGCCAACCGCCTCAACCACATGGGCTACTCGGTAACAGTGATGGAGAAGAACGAAAGCGCAGGCGGCTTGCTGCGCTACGGCATTCCTAACTTCAAGCTCAACAAGGCTGTCATCGACCGCCGTATCGCTCTGCTCGAAGAGGAGGGCATCGTATTCAAATACAACTCACCAGTCGACGTAGAACATCTGCCCGAAGGCTTCGATGCTTACGTTGTATCAACCGGAACGCCTACTGCACGCGACCTCAAGATTCCCGGACGCGAACTGAAGGGCGTACACTTCGCTCTCGAAATGCTCTCACAGCAAAACAGAGTGTTGGCAGGTATGGAGTTCAAGAAGGAAGAACTGGTCAACGCCAAGGGCAAAGACGTGCTCGTAATAGGCGGTGGCGACACTGGATCAGACTGCATCGGAACGGCACACCGTCAGGGATGCAAGTCGGTGACACAAATAGAGATTATGCCGCGACCCGTTGATGGACCCGACGACCCGAAGAATCCATGGCCCAACTGGCCTCGTACACTCAAGACTACCTCGTCGCACGAGGAGGGTTGTACACGCCGCTGGAACATCAACTCGTTGGAGTTCCTCGGCGACAAGAACGGCAAGCTTACCGGAGTACGTGTACAAGAAATAACATGGAAACCCAACCCCGATGGCGGACGTCCGCTCATGGAGCCAGTGGGCAAGCCAGAAATAATAAAGTGTGAAATGGTGTTGCTCGCAATGGGATTCCTCAAGCCCGAGCAACCAAAGTTTGCCTCGAACGTATTCGTAGCGGGCGATGCAGCAAATGGAGCATCGCTTGTTGTAAGAGCTATGGCAAGCGGAAAGAAAATAGCTGCTGAAATAGATAATTTCCTATCGAAGTAATTGCTTTTATACGTCCTGTTGTTGAAACAGAACATAATGCAGCTATATAGAGACGGGGTCGTCGCCGAAGAGGCAACGACCCCGTTATTTTTTTGTCCTTAAAGCGATTGGCTTACTCGCCCATCACCTTCTTAGGCAATACAAGATTGAGGATTACGGCAAGCAGGAACACTACTGCTACGCAGTTCTCAGCAAACACTGTGCGCACAATTTCGGGGAAAATGGCAAACATTCCAGTAGCTTGGGTGAAGCCAAGACCTACACTGAGCGACAGACTCACAATAACCATATTACGCTGTGAGAAGCCTGCGCGTGCCATCATGCCGAATCCGGCAAACAGAATGCTTCCGAACATCATGATAGTACAGCCGCCGAGCACAGCCTGCGGGATTGTGGTGAGGGCAGCACCGATAGCGGGGAACACACCGCCGATAATCATCACCACAGCACCTACACCGATAGTGAAGCGGTTTACGACACCCGATATGGCTGCAAGACCTACGTTCTGGCTGAACGATGTGATTGGAGTACAGCCGAACAGACCCGATACTGAGCTGACGAAACCGTCGCAGCAGATGGCCGAACCCATCTCCTTGGTCTCAGGGTCGCGCTTCAAGGCGCTGTTGCAGAGGGCTGAAGTGTCGCCGATAGTCTCAGTTGCCGATACAAGATATACGGCCACTACAGAGAGGATGGCACCGATGTTGAACTCGGGAGTGAAGGGAAGTAAGCGCGGCAGGGCAATGATGGAATGTCCGCTGAGGCTGTCGAAGTTGACCATTCCCATGAAGCAGGCGAGCACATAGCCCACGATGAGGCCCACAAGAACCGAGAGCGAGCGCAGGAAACCCTTGGCAAACACCTGGCAAAGCAGGCAGGCAAGAAGCGTTACGGTGCCCACAATCCAGTTGTTCATGCTGCCGAAGTCGGGCGCACCCATACCTCCTGCAAACGAGTTGGCTCCGATGGGCAGAAGCGAGAAGCCGATTGCCGTAACGACGGTGGCTGAAACGACATGCGGGATGAGCTTGATCCAGTACTTGACGAAGAGTCCGAGCAGTCCTTCAACAAGACCGCCGACGATGACGGCACCTATAAGCGTGCCCATACCGTACGTTCCGGCAATGCCGATGGCAAGCGAGAGGAACGTGAACGAGATGCCCATCACGATTGGCAGACGTGAACCTATGCGCCATACGGGGAATAGCTGCACCAGAGTACCGATACCGGCTATCACCATACAGTTCTGTATGAGCGCGGCACTGACTGCGCTGTCGAGTCCGACGGCAGCGGCAAGAATCATGATTGGAGTGATGTTGCTGACAAACATGGCCAGCACGTGCTGTAGACCGAACGGGAGAGCTTTTCCCAACGGTACTCTACCGTCAAGTCGGTAGAGATTCTCAGAGGAATTTGACATTGTTTTTATATGTAAAGTGAATTGATATATCACTCAGAAATTGTAACTTTGCACAATATAGGGTGCAAAGTTACAAAAAAAATGCTTTATTGGTTCTCCTTGTTTATCAAGTTCACTACAACCTTCACCATTACATCCTTCTCCTCTGTACGGCTCTCTGCAATCATCAAGGTTAGTGCTACGAGAGAATGGCACGCCCCATCAGCCGCACCACGTCCTTAAGCTCGTTGTATCGGTCGAGCTTGAGCTGCTGGTTGATGACGTAGCCTTTGATGAGGTATTGCTTGAGAACGGAGGTTGCCCAACGACGAAACGATGTTGCATTCTTGCTATTTACTCTATATCCTACGGAAATAATCATATCAAGATTGTAATATGGTATTTCTCGAACTATCTGTCTTTGTCCCTCTATTCGAACCTGTGCATTTTTTGCACAAGTTGAATTTTCTTCGAGTTCTTCCGATTTATAGATATTACGAATATGACGTACTATTGAAGTTCTATCTACCCCAAACAACTCAGCCATCTGGCTTTGTGTAAGCCACACTGTCTCATTCTCCAACTTAACGTTAAGTTGTACGCTGCCGTCTTGCGAACGGTATATTTCTATTTGATTGTTCATGTTTAATTGTTGTTTTGGTTTGTCTTAAAGTTTATAGATTCCCTTTTACTTTTTTACCCTTTTACTTTTTTACTTTTAATACAACCTTCGCTCTGCCCAATCGCCTCTGTCGAGGTTTCTATAACCAATGGCTTCGCTGATGTGCTGCACCTCCACACGCTCCGAACCGGCAAGATCGGCAATGGTGCGAGCTACTTTCAGGATACGGTTGTAGGCGCGTGCCGACAGCGAGAACTTCTCCATGGCGGTGCGCAGAAGAGCGATGGAAGCGTCATCGGGCTCGGCAAACTCGTGAATCATGCGCTCAGTCATTTGAGCATTGCAATGAACGCCACGGTAGTCTTTGAAGCGTGCAGTCTGAATGTCGCGCGCCTTGATCACACGCTCGCGTATTGCGGAGCTTGGCTCGCCCGGTTCGGCCTTCGATATGTCCTTGAACGGCACGGGAGTGATCTCGCATTGAATGTCAATGCGGTCGAGCAGCGGGCCCGAAATCTTGTTCATGTAGCGCTGTATTTGTCCCGGCGTGCAGCAACATTTGTGCGTTGGGTCGTTATAGTAGCCGCATGGGCATGGGTTCATCGAAGCGATGAACATAAAGGAACATGGAAATTCAACAGTATATTTTGATCGTGAAATTGTTATCTTATGGTCTTCGAGCGGTTGGCGCAACACTTCGAGGGTCTGCTTGTTGAATTCCGGCAATTCGTCGGCAAAAAGAACGCCGTTGTGAGCCAATGAAATCTCACCCGGTTGAGGGTTCACTCCACCGCCGACAAGCGCCACTTCGCTGATAGTATGATGTGGCGAGCGGAACGGACGTTGCGAAATGAGCGACGTTCCGCGCTTCAACTTGCCCGCAACGCTGTGTATCTGCGTTGTCTCCAGACTCTCGGCAAGCGACAACGGAGGCAGTATGGAGGGCAGACGCTTTGCCATCATCGACTTGCCCGAGCCCGGTGGACCCACCATTATCAGATTGTGGCCGCCTGCCGCAGCTACTTCCAGGGCGCGCTTCACGTTCTCCTGGCCGCGAACGTCGGCAAAGTCGAGGTCGTATTGGTATTGCTGCTCGTAGAATTCGCGTCGTGTGTCTACAATAGTAGGCTCAAACACCGAGGCGCCGGTAAGCAGTTTTATTACGTCAAGGATGTTTTCCATGCCGTAGACTTCAAGGTTGTTGACTACAGCAGCCTCACGTTCGTTCTGCTTCGGCACAATCAGTCCCTTCAGTTTCTCCTTACGTGCCTTTATGGCTATAGGCAACGCCCCCTTTATAGGTTGCAGATTTCCGTCAAGGCCCAACTCTCCTACCATCATAAACTGGTCGAGCACGTCGCTTGTTATGGCTCCGCTTGCAGCCAATATACCGATGGCAAGCGGCAGGTCGAACGAGCTTCCCTCCTTTCTGAGGTCGGCAGGAGCAAGGTTGATGGTAATGTCGCCGTGCGGAAACTTATATCCATTGAACTGAATGGCAGATGCTATGCGGTCGCGACCCTCTCTTACTGCCATGTCGCCAAGTCCCGTCATGCGATACATCACACCGGGCACAATGTTCACTTCAACAGTCACAGTGGTCACATCAAGGCCGTTCACAGCAGCAGAATAAGTCTTTACGAGCATAATAGTAAGTTGGATTGAAAGGTTAATATATAAAACAAAAGTAGCGGTTTTGCATGGATTGTACAAAGAAACAGTACAGATTTTTTTGATTTTAATAATATTGGTATCATAATTTTATACCCTTTCGGGTGCAATATAAAATAAATTCGTTATATTTGCACCCGAAAGGGTATAATTCAACATAACTATTCGATATGGATACACCAATATCAACATTCGTAAAGGAGCGTCGCAAGATGTTCAATCTCACCCAGGTAGACCTTGCAGAGAAGTCGGGAGTGGGACTGAGGTTCGTTCGCGAGCTTGAGCAAGGCAAACCAACGCTGCGTCTTGACAAAGTGAATCAAGTGCTGGCATTGTTCGGACACGAGTTGGGAGCAGTACCCGTAAGCAAATGAATGAGTTGACGGGTATAAGAGTTAAGGAGTAAACGAGTTGACGAGTATAAATGTTTATAAAATACGAGTAATCATGAAGAGTGCCAAGATTTACATGTACGATCGGTATGCCGGACTGCTTACCGAGGACGAAAACGGATTTTCGTTTGTCTACGATGCCGACTATCTGCAGCAGTCGGACGTCGAACCGATAAGTCTGACAATGCCATTGCGCAGCGAACCATACGAAGACAAGGTGCTGTTTCCATTCTTCGACGGACTAATCCCTGAAGGATGGCTGCTCAACATTGCCGAACGCAGCTGGAAAATCAACCAGCGCGACCGCATGTCGCTCTTGCTTGCATGCTGCAAGGACTGCATCGGAGCAGTCAGCGTAGTGCCCGTAGAAGAAGTATCAAACGCCTAAAAGCCACAACAATGAACAGATGTCTATACTGCTATAAGCCACTGAAAGAAGGACAAACCGACTTCCATCCAGCCTGCGCACGCAAACTTTTCGGCGTGAAGGAGGCTCCTGCCCTGCCTTATCGTCGCAGTCAGATTGCTGATTTGGCAAAAAGAGTAGTGCGGGCGCAGACAACGCTGACCGGTGTTCAGGCCAAACTGTCGCTCGATGTAAATCCCGGCGGACGCAACGAGCCCGACCGTTTCACCATAGTAGGACTTTGGGGACGCTACATACTCAAGCCTCAGACCGACGCTTATCGTGCTTTGCCGGAGCTGGAAGACCTCACCATGCACATGGCTGAGGCTGCTAAGATAGCCGTAGTGCCCCATTCGCTCATCCGTTTTGCCGACGGCGAGCTGTGTTACATCACCCGTCGCATCGACCGCGAACGCGATGGCTCGAAGATAGCAATGGAAGACATGTGCCAACTGTCCGAACGTCTGACGGAATACAAGTACAAAGGGTCGTACGAGCAGATAGCAAAGCAGATAAAGAAGTATTCAGCCACGCCCCAACTCGACCTCGTAAACTACTGGGAAGTGGTGGTATTCTCGTGGATAACGGGCAATTCGGACATGCACCTCAAGAACTTCTCGCTCTACAAGACCCCCCTCGGCTACACGCTAACGCCCGCCTACGACCTCCTTTCGACAGCCATCGTTATGCCCGAGGACAAGGAAGAACTTGCGCTTACGCTCAATGGCAAGAAGGCAAGGATAAAGCGCAGCGACTTCGAGAATTCGATAATAGCGTCGGGAGTGAACGAAAAGGTGCTCGACAACATTGCCAAGAAGTTTCGCAAGGCGCTCATCAAGTGGCTCGACCTTATCGACATATCGTTTCTGCCCGACGATTTCAAGCGGCAGTACAAGCGGTTGATAATAGGCAGAATGCTGAGGTTGAGGTGATTATACATACACTACATCATTATTAATGTTTGACAAAAACAACGGTCGTAATGATTTGCGAAGGCGCACTAAATCAACCTTACAATTGAATAAAGAAGACAAAGCCTCACGCAAATCATGCATTAATACAAATGACGGTGATTTTACTTCTACAACAATATCAATATCGCTGTCTTCAGTATTTTCTCCTCTTGCAACAGAACCGAATATACCGAGTTTGGTAATACCGTAAGTATCACCAAACTTCTGTTTGAAATTCTTCAACAAAGATATGCTGTCTTGTAATTGTATCATAGTGTATTGATTGCATTTTGTGTACAAATATAGCGGTTTAGTTTGGGTCTACAAAGCCTTTCTTAATAAAAATCGTTATCTTTGCAGAACATAATCGTTTTAATAAAGCATAATGGAAGAAGATTTCGATATACGCGAGGAGCAGGTACAAAGGGGCGAGAAGGACTTTGAGAACGCCCTCCGACCGCTGCGATTCGGCGACTTCAGCGGACAGCAGAAAGTGGTGGAGAACCTGGAAGTGTTCGTTGAGGCTGCCAAGTATCGTGGCGAACCGCTCGACCACACTCTCTTGCACGGCCCTCCGGGACTAGGCAAGACCACACTGAGCAACATCATTGCCAACGAACTTGGCGTGGGATTCAAGATAACAAGCGGACCCGTGCTCGACAAGCCGGGCGACCTTGCCGGCATACTCACATCGCTTGAGCCGCGCGACGTGCTCTTCATCGACGAGATACATCGTCTGTCGCCCGTTGTCGAGGAGTATCTCTACTCGGCAATGGAAGACTATCGCATCGACATAATGATAGACAAGGGACCGTCGGCACGCTCCATCCAGATAGATTTGAATCCCTTTACGCTCGTCGGAGCTACCACTCGTAGCGGTCTGCTTACAGCCCCGTTGCGCGCCCGATTCGGCATCAATCTGCACCTGGAATATTACGGCCCCGAGATGCTACAGAAGATAATAAAGCGTTCGGCAGCCATAATGCGGGTGCCCATCGACGACGATGCCGCCATAGAGATAGCCCGTCGCTCACGCGGAACGCCCCGTATAGCCAACGCCCTGCTGCGCCGTGTGCGCGACTTTGCGCAGGTGAAGGGCAACGGACGCATCGACCGCGACATAGCACGGCTGTCGCTCTCGGCGCTCAACATCGACCAGTATGGTCTTGACGAGATTGACAATAAGATACTCCTGACCATCATCGACAAGTTTCGCGGAGGTCCCGTTGGCGTCAGCACCATAGCCACCGCCATCGGCGAGGACACAGGCACCGTCGAGGAAGTGTACGAGCCGTATCTCATCATGGAGGGATTCATCAAGCGAACGCAGCGCGGACGCATGGTCACACCCCTCGCCTATCAGCATCTCGGACGCCCTATGACAGGCAGCAACGCCGTTGAACCGTCGCTGTTCGATTAAAAGTCTAAAACAAACCTATATGGAACAACTACTGCACTATATATGGAAGCACCGCATATTGCCGCTTCACGAACTGCGCACCACCGACGGAAGAGCGGTGGAAATAATCGACCCTGGACTGCACAACACGCATTCGGGGCCCGACTTCTTCAACGCCAAGCTGCGCATTGACGGCACTATGTGGGTGGGCAACGTGGAGATACACGAGCGCTCTGCCGACTGGTTTATGCACTCGCACGACCAGGATCCGGCGTATAACAATGTAGTGCTGCACGTGGCATCGGTCATCGATGCCGACGTAGTTACTGCCGACGGCTCACGTCCGCCGCAGATGGAGCTTCATGTTCCGCCGTATATCATGCAGAACTATCGCCGTCTGCTTGCAGCCGACCGCTATCCACCGTGCCGCAACACGGTGATGCAGCTGCCACGGCTTACCGTCCACTCATGGATGAGTGCGCTCGGTGCCGAACGTCTTGCCGACAAGTGTGCCGCCATAGAGCAGCGTGTCCGGGCGTCGGGCGGGTCGTGGGAGCAGGCGTTCTTCGCCACCATAGCACGCAGCTTCGGCTTCGGTGTCAACAGCGAGGCGTTCGAGCAGTGGGCAGCGCAGTTGCCCTTCATGCAGGTGGCACACCATCGCGACGACTCGTTTCAGGTCGAGGCACTGTTCATAGGCTTTGCCGGTCTGCTCGACACCGAAGCCATGACCGACCGTCAGCGTACTGCTGCCACTGCCGACCCCTACTTCGTGCGTCTCAAAAGCGAGTGGGAATATCTCGCCCATAAGTTCTCGCTCACAGCCATGCCGCGTCAGACGTGGCGTTTCCTGCGTCTGCGTCCGCAGAACTTTCCCTATATACGTCTTTCGCAACTCGCCCAGCTATACTGCTCGCGCCATGCCGACCTGAGCCGTATCGTCACCTGTGCTTCGCTAAGCGATATGCGCGAAGCGTTGCAAACCGAAGTAAGTTCCTACTGGCGCACCCACTACACCTTCGGCAATGAGTCGCGCTCTAATGCCAAGCATCTCTCGTCGGCATCCATCGACCTGCTCATTATCAACGCCATAGTGCCCATGCTCTACGCCTACGGTCGCCATCGCAAGGACGAACTGCTCATGGCACGCGCCAACGATTTGCTCCAGTCGCTACCGCCCGAAGACAACACCCACATACGCCTATGGCAAGAGTGTGGCATAACAGCCGACAACGCCGCCGACACCCAGTCGCTCATACAACTGCACGCCCGCTATTGCGAGCGCAAGGACTGTCTGCGATGCAGGTTCGGATATTGGGAACTGCGCTCCAAACAATAAACGTTACCTAACAAAATAATACTGGAAATATGGACTACCAACCTTTATTAGAGAAGATAAGAAAAGAGATTGAGATATACGCTCACGAAGGCAAACAAGCCGATTACATTCCGGCATTGGCAAATGTCAATCCCGACCAGTTTGGACTCTGTCTACGAATGCTCGACGGCCGAACCTATCGTCTTGGCGAATCCGATGTGAAGTTCTCCATACAGAGTATTGCCAAAGTTTTCTCGCTTGCCATAGCCTTAAGCATTTTGGGCAAAGAGCTATGGACAAGAATAGGTAAGGAGCCGTCTGGCTCGGCTTTCAATTCGCTTGTACAATTGGAATACGAGCACGGCAAGCCTCGCAATCCTTTCATCAATGCCGGAGCCTTGGTCACTGCCGACGTTATTCTGACGCATATCGACAACCCGAAAGAATTCTTCATTGAGTTTGTACGCACTCTCGCCGGCAATCCCAACATCAACTACTCCGAGGAGGTGACACGTTCGGAGATGAGTTGCTGCTATCTGAATGCTTCCATAGCCTATCTGCTGAAGCATCACGGCAACTTGCAGAACAACGTTCACGACGTTCTGCAATTCTATTGTACGATGTGTTCGGTAGAGATGAGTTGCGAAGACCTTTCGCACGCTTTCTTGGCTTTTGCCAAGAGCAACGAACCGTTCTCGCACGCCGGTGTCAATCTCACCGTATCAAGAGTGAAGCGTATCAATGCCATAATGCAGACCTGTGGCTTCTACGATGAGGCTGGCGACTTCGCACTTCTTGTCGGGCTCCCCGGCAAGAGTGGCGTGGGTGGAGGCATTGCAGCACTCTATCCCTCACGCTACTCTATTGCGGTATGGAGTCCGCGACTCAATTCAAAGGGCAACTCCATCATGGGAATAAAGGCATTGGAGTTGTTCACGTCCGAAACGGAAGAATCAATATTTTGAAAGAATTTTTTAGTTGAGAATTGAGAGTTGAAAGTTGAGAGTTATGAAATGATTTGTTATACAAAGTCTTTTTCTATTTATTATCAAAAAAGGTAATCATAACTTTCAACTCTCAACCCTCAACTCTCAAACTCCGCCGCAAGTGGCGCAGCCGCTTCAGCCGTCGCTGTCGTTGCACACCGCGCAACACTCTCATTCCCACTACGGGCCATGCCGGAATGTGCTTCACCTGATGGCGTACCATCGGGATGTCCCACAACAGCATGAGGGCAGCAAAGAAGAGTCCGGCTATCAGAGTCCACCCGAACAGTATCTTGACGCTTTGCGCCAGAAATTCCTCCACAATGCCATTCATCATCTGCGGGAAGTCGACCGCCCTGGCACTCAGCCGCACGCTGTCGACATAACCCGAACAACGGGCAAATCCGTCAGCCACATAGTATTTCATGCCACGTCCGTGCAGCGCCGCACCAACGAGTCCGCCGACAAACATGTGCAGCACGTTGAACACCGACAACGCCTGGAAGAAGTGTTCGAACGACATGATGGCATGCAGACACCACATAAAAGAAATGCACAGAACGGCGTAGCTGAATCCGCGCCAGAGGATTGGTATGCGCAGCTGTTCGATGCTGATGTTGGAGTCGACGAGCACGTAGAACCCGCCGGCATAGATACAGAAAGCCACCAGCGCCAGCGCTATCAGCTTGTACACATTCCATCGCATCAGCTTGAGCCAGCCTATCGAGAACAGACATCCTGCCACAATGCCCGGCAGCGACCACTGGTTGAGCGCCTCGTAGGTATGGTCGGCGTAGTGCATCACCTCCTCGTAGTACACCATTTCGAGCACATGCTCGCACGAGAAAAGCGCCTCCACCACACCGATGAGCAGTATCACGGGCACCACATTGTGATAGGTCCACATGGCAGGTTCGATGTAGGGCTTGGGATGGTGCATCATGCGTTGCAGACACACGGCGAGTGTGATGAGCATAGTGCCCGTGACGAGGCGGAAGTCGGACGAGTGCCACCAGTCGAGCCAGTCGCCATAGTTGAGCAGCCAAGCCACCTGCAGCCACAGCACACACCACAGCAGCGCACCGAACCAGTCGATGCCCTTGAGCGGAACAATCTGCGGCATGGCGTGGAAGGGCCGCGTCAGCAGAGCCTGCACAAGCAGAACGACGAGCATCAGCGCCATGACGAGCCAGTGCATGTAGGTCCAGTGCATGTCGAAGGCAAACCATGCGGCAAGATAGCCAGCCACCTCAATGGAGCTGAGCAGAATGATGTGAAGTATAGGGAAGAACACGCCGAAGTCGCGCTTGGGCGTCATCCACAGCTGAATGTTCGACATACACTCGAAGGTGCCTTGTATTTTAGCCATGCCGCACACCACGCACAGCGCCCACAGCAGCGGCAGCGGCATACGGAATGTTGCCAAAATATTGCACACTACAATCACGGCGGCAGACATCATGAGCAGCAGCTTGTTGCTGAAGCGGAACTTCATGCGGAAGAGTACGGGGAAGTATAGCGCCATACCGATGAGTGTGGCGTATAGACACATCTGCACGTCCTCGCGCATTATGCCCCAATCGCCCACTATATTGTTCATTGCACCCAGATACATGCCGTTGGACAGCTGGAAGCAGAACGCCAGAACGACGTATATCCACGGCCTTATCCACTTGGGCACAAAGTCGTGATACATGGGCATGGCGAACGTCATGGGAGGTCCGCCAGCCGCATGCTTGTTATTAGTGTTGTTGTCCATAGACGCTACTTGTTGACAGTACATTCCACGTTCATGCCTGCACGCAACTTGGCGAGCTTCGACTTGTCGCCTTCAAGACGTATGCGCACCGGAATGCGCTGCTCCACCTTGACGAAGTTGCCCGTAGCATTGTCCTGCGGAATCACAGAGAAAGCCGAACCGGTAGCGTCACTGATGCGCTCCACGGTGCCCTCAAACTCTACGTCGGGCACAGCGTCCGCCTTGATGCAGACCTTTGCTCCGAGGCTGATACCGGGCAGTTGGGTCTCGCGATAGTTTGCCACTACCCACAGTTCGGAATTGTCCACGATGTCGACCATGGCCTGACCGGGCTGCACGAGCTGACCCACGTGTATGTTCTTCTTGCCCACCACGCCGTCGGCAGTAGCCGTGATGACGGTGTACGAGAGGTTGAGTCGGGCGAGATTAATCTGCGCCTGAGCCACGTCGATGGCAGCCTTGTTCTGCGACAGACGATGGCCCTGCTCCTGCTCGACACGGTTCAGTGTGGCACGGCTGCGCACCACCTGCTCATAGCGAGCCTTGGCAGCGAGATAGTTGGTGTGTATCTGGTCGTACTGCTGCTGTGTCACAGCGTCGGCTTTGAGCAGTTGGGCGTAGCGCTGGTCGTCCTGGCGTGCGTTGTCGAGCCGTACACGAGCCTCGTCTATGCCGGCATCCGACACGCTCATGTTCTGACGTGTCACGCCGATGCCCGAAGTCGTGGCCTCACCGCCAGCCATTTCGCGCTGCAAGTTTGCCTCGGCCTGCGCCAGCTGAAGGCGGAACTCGCTGTCCTCAATAATCACGAGAGTGTCGCCCTTGTGTACGGGCTGATATTCGTTAAATCGTATCTCCTTGATGAATCCGCCCACACGTGTGTTGACGGGTGTGATGTGCTGCTGCACGGTGGCGTTGTCGGTGAACTCGCCGTCGCCGAAATGCACGAAATGATTCACCACAAGCCATGCTCCGATGAGCAGCAGTACGAGTACGAAGATGTTGTATATGGTTCGCAAAAGTTTCTTGTCCATGTCGTTATTGTTATTTTATTGGTGTTGTCATTATTGTTTGTTTCCTACCGATATTTTTATATGTTTCCTGCCACATAGCGTACGTTGTAGTAAGTATAGGCTATGTTGATGCGTGCGTTCACTTCCTGCAGTTCGGCGTTGAGCTTTATGTTCGACGCGTCGATCATGTCGGTGATGAGTGCCAGCTGGTTCAGATAGCGATTGTTCACGACCTGATAGTTCTGCTGTGCCAGCTCCACACTCTTCTGCTGAGTGCGCAGTTCTACAAACGATTGCTTGTGCATTGTATACGCCTGCTGCATGTTGTTGTTGACAGTTTCGGCGGCAACGCTGTGGGCGGTGTTGCTCAGTCGCAGCTGCTCCTTGGCTCGGCGAATGGTCTTGTTGGCCTTGAAGAGCGAACTGAGCGAATATTTCACACCCACACCTACGTACCATATATTGAAGTTCTTGTCGATTGGCGGAATGTCGTAAGTAAACGGTCCGGCGAAGTTGTCGGCTGCTGCGACGGCTATCTTGGGCAGGAGTTCGCTCTTGCTCAGCTTCAGCTGCTGTTCAGCCATCTTCACGTCGATAGCCGTCTGCTGCAATACGGGCGAAAGATTAGCTGCTTCGGTTTGCAGCAATTGCTCCGAATCGAGGTTGTCGCCAATGGCTTCAAGATTCATGTCGGGCACAATGTCAACATCAGTAAGCCCGAGCGTGTTGCAAAGTTGGTGGTTTGCGATGCTCTTCTGGTCCTCCAGGCGTCGCTTGCCGAGTCTGAGCGACTCCATTTGCAGCTCGTATCGTGTCACGTCGTTCTTCAGTGCCATGCCCTGCTTCTGTCTTGACTTGATGTCGTCAATCAGTTTTGAGGTCAGCGTGATGTTGCTGTCGTACACTTTGATGCCGTTGCTGAGTTTCATCAGCTCCAGATACTGTCCAAGAGCGACAAATCGCATCTGGTTGCGAGTCATCTGTACTGAGTTCTCGCTACGTGCCTTCTGCAGTTCGGCGAGTCGTATGCCGCTGTTTATGGCTCCACCAGCATACACCACCTGCTGCGCCTCAAGCGCAAACGAGTTGCCGAAGTGGGGCTGCGAGAATCCTTTGGCGTTGGTGAAGTCGCGGTCGGTCATGAGCACGTTGCCGTTGTAGCTTGCCGACAGCGAGGCGTTGATGTCGGGCAGACGCTTGCTCTTGGCCTCCTCCACGGCACGGCTGGCTACGTCGACGCCAGTCTTCTGCGCCGTGAGCACATTGCTGCCGCTCTCAATCAGACTGAATAGTTGGTCAATTGTCATGCTGCGCTGTGTCTGAGCCATGCCACTTCCAAACGAAAACAGACATACGCAGACAGCGCATAATAATCCTTTCTTCATTATTACGATAATGCTTAAAATAAAAATACATTGATTTTGCGAGTGCAAAGTTACGCATTTTCGCAACGCAAATGATTTATGAAATATCCACAGGAATGGGATATTTCGGAACTATTATGCCGTTTTATCATCTAAAATAGCGATATTTGCAGCATAAAACAGAATACTCGCATCTGATTATTTACATATATGGAACTGAAGGATATAGAAATGCGCCCCAACCGCCAGGCTTCACTCAAGACGCGCAGTCTGGACGAATGGCTGGGCGAGTACGTAGTGATAGACTACGGAATGATTATGCTATGCAGGGAGGGCGAGGCTGACATCAGGGTGAACTTCACGGAATGGCGGCTGAATCCCGGCGCGGTGATAACGCTGTTTCCGAGCGACGTGGTGTCGATAACAAGCAAGAGCGAGGAGTTCAAGGCGGAGACGCTGCGCTATGCCGCCTCGCTGCTGCGCGAAGCCAGTCTGCAACTGGAGCATACCGTATACTCCGAACTGAAGGCCGACCGTTGCCGTACCGAGTCGGCCACGCTGACAAGCATCGTGAGCAATATGTTCGCACTGCTACGTATGTACTTCGAGCAGGAGGGCTGCACCTGTCTCGACCAACTGGTGCTGCTGCAGCTGAAGGCTTTCTTCCTCGGATTCTACGACTATCTGTATCGCAACCCGATAAAGCGCACTACGGATAACGGCACACCACGCACCAAGGAACTCTTCAACCGATTTATGCGCGAACTGGAGCACCGCTACCGCGAGTCGCGCGACGTAAGCTTCTACGCCGAACTGCTCAACATCTCGCCCAAATACCTTAACATGGTGACGCAGCGCATCACCAGCCACACCATCAAGACTATTATCAATCAGTATGTGGTGTTGCAGATAAAGCAGTCGCTCACCACCGAGGAGAAATCCATAAAACAAATAGCTTGGGACTATCACTTCAGCGACCTATCGTTCTTCTGCCGCTACTTCAAGCAGCACACGGGCATGACACCGCAACAGTTCAGAAGGAGGGCGTGTCAGAATAGGAGTTAGAGGAAGTTAAGAAGAAGTTAATCCATCTACGATGAATGGAAGTTAACGGACAAATGCTTTGTCTTTCAGCAATTTATACATATGTCCGCTAACTTCTATTAACTACGGGCAAAGCCCAAACTTCCTCTAACTTCTGTTTTGACACACTCTCCTCCTACACAAGCTTACAAATCATACCACTCCCCTCCCTACGGGGGAGGGGTAAGGGGGTGGGGCTTCATGCAAATATTGTACAGGCAGTAAAAAAGTGTTACAAATAAAAAAACGATTATAGAGATTGGAGAGAGCGTTTTTAGTGGTTTTTGCTGTGCCCGACACCACCCTACTCCCAATTCGGAGCTTCTTTCACTTCCAAATGTAGTCCTTTTGCTATGCAACTGTAGCCCTTTTGACTTCTAAAAGGACTACAGTTGGAAGGCAAAAGGAGTCCCGTTGAAACAAAATGGAGCATTTTTGCTTCGCTAAAAATTGTCCGCCGAAGCCGCAAACATTATAACTTACTGACTATAAGCCACATAACACAAATCGCTCAAAACTCACGAATTCCGAGCCAAGGAATTCCTTGTGCGTTCAACTCGTAGTTTTGAGCGACGGAAAATGCAAATATTGTCATGGAGCTACGCTCCAAGGTGAGAGGTAGAGGTGTGAAAAACTCAATCATTACGCACATTCCTGGATTGAAGCCCCCAAGACCATTGACGGCACTACATACAGCGTCAGTGGCGTGCTGTGCGTAGCCTCAGCCGACCGCACCAAGCGCGTATTCTTCCCCGCAGCAGGCGACGTACGAAACATACAACGCGAAAGCAAAGGTACACTTTGTGCCTATTGGTCGTCGTCGCTCTACACCACTGACCCAAAGCACGCCTACTATATGTATGTAAACAAAACAAAGGTAGAGACCAAATACAGCGGAGCAAACCGTGCATACGGACTCGTCGTCCGCCCCGTATCAGATTAATCTATAACTCAAGTTTCGTATGTCTTCGACATACTGTCAGTAAACGAGTATACAAGTAAACAAGGAGATTTGCCTTACCAGTTTAAGCCTTGCAAACAACTATTTTTAGAGAAAAAGCATTTCTCCTTGTTTACTTGTATCTTGTCTACTTGTCTACTGCCAGAGCAAGTTCTTGCAAAGCAAGCGGCGAAGCCGAGCGGCAAACTTGCGAAATTTCTCTATATTATTCTACTGTTATCGGTAGTGTTGCCATTGGCATTCCCTCTGCCGACACGCTGAGCGTTGCCGTGCCGTGCTTCAGTCCTTCCACAACAACCACGAGCTCACCGCTGAACAGCGGCATCTCGGTTGAGTTGAATGGCACGAGCGATGTGGCGTCGCCGTTGCAGGCTGCGCGGAATTTGGCAGCGCCCGTCACATGGAATTTCATCTTGTTGGTTGCCGTGGCACACGCATTGCCGTCCTTGTCTACTACCGATACGGTCACAAACGCGAGGTCTTCGCCCTTCGACGAGATGCTGTTGCGGTCGGCTTTCAGCACGATGCGAGCCGGAGCGCCAGCCGTGCGTATCGTCTTTTCTGCCTTAGGCGTGCCGTCGTAGTCGTAAGCCACAACGCGAATCTCGCCCGGCTCGTACTTCACATTGTTCCAACGCAGGCGGTAGCGGTCAAGTCGTGAGTTGGGGTTGTGGGTGATACGGCCCTGACTCTTGCCGTTGACGAAGAGTTCTGCCATCGGATACGACGTGTAGCAGTAGACGGGAGTGGTCTCGCCCTCACGTCCGGGAAATGTCCAGTGCGGCAGAACGTGCAGCGTAGCGTCGTCCTTGCGCCAGTGTGAGCGATACAGGTAGTAACGGTCTTTGGGCAGACCCGCGAGGTCGCAGATGCCGAAGTAGCTCGAGCGCGACGGCCAATACTCGTCGTAGGGCGACGGTTCGCCCAGATAGTCGTAGCCGGTCCATACAAACTCGCCTATCACATAGTCGCGGTCGTCCTGCATGCGCCAATCATCATCGGGCAGATTGCTCCACGGACAATATTCCACATCATAGCTTGAACATTGTCCATCGGCATATGTCTTCGAGTCGGAAGCCTCAACTGGGAACTTATATACACCACGTGAGCTGACTGTAGAGGCTGTCTCCGAACCAAGGAGGAATCCCTTAGGCAGTTGTTTTATATTTTTGTCGTACTTGTGTACACGATAGTTGAAGCCCGGAACGTCCATCACTTGGGCGAAGCCCGATTTCAAGGCATCCTCAGCACGATCCATTCCCTGCGTCACCGGACGTGTAGGGTCGAACTTATGGCAAAGGTCCTGCAAGTGCTTGGAGATGTTACGGCCCTCCTCGCTCCATTGTTCTGGTATCTCGTTGCCAATGCTCCACATTATGATTGAGGGGTGGTTGCGGTGGTTGAGCACAAGATTCTCTATGTCCTTGTCAGCCCACTGCTTGAAGTTGAGGGCATATCCGTTCTTGCATTTAGGATAAATCCACATGTCGAAACTCTCTGCCATCACCATCATACCCATCGAGTCGCATATCTCCATCTGCCATGTCGACGGCATATTGTGAGCCGTGCGTATGGCGTCGCAACCCATATCTTTCATTGTGCGTATCTGTCGGATGAGTGCAGCCTTGTTCACAGCAGCACCTATCGGACCCAAGTCGTGATGCAGACACACGCCCTTTATCTTGCGCGAAACTCCATTCAGCTGAAAACCGTCATACCTCGACACGCTTACTGTGCGTATGCCGACCTTCTGCTGAGTCTGGTCTATAAGCTTGTTGTTGCGATACAGGCGTGTGACGAGCTTGTATAGATAAGGCGATTCGGGCGACCACAGCTGCGCATCGTCCACAGTCAGCGTCTTCACCACGTTGCCCTGAGCGTCGAAGTCGCCGTGTTTGAACTGCGCCACCACCTTGCCAGCATTGTCGACGAGCTGGTTTTCTATAGAGAGAGTCTTGTCTACATTGTTTATATTGGTACAGATGCTCACCTCAGCCTTGCCGTCGGCAATAGACTCTGTGCGGAAGTAGCAGCCCCAAGGATTGATTGTGGCTGCGTCGGCATTAGTCACGAGTTGCACGGGACGATATATTCCGCCACCGGGATACCATCGCGAACTCTCCTCGCGGTTGTTGAGACTCACGCTAATCTCGTTTCTGCCCTTCTTAAAGTATGGCGCAGCATCAACACGGAAGGCATTATATCCGTAAGCCCAGTGGCCCGCAAGCTTACCATTAATATACACATGAGGGTCTGCCATGGCTCCGTCAAACTCCAGTACAGCTGTCTTGGGCAAGCGCTTCAAGTTGACGGTAGTCTTGTAGAATCCCCTGCCAATCCAAGGCAGAGCACCCGAGCGACCCGACTTCTCCGTCTTCTCCTTCTCGCCGTTCTGCTCAATGGCAACAAACTGAAGGTCCCACTTCTTGTCGAAGGGTCCGTTGATAGCCCAGTCGTGCGGAACGGTGACAGCTTTATAGCTGATGCTGTCGCGCGAAAACTGCCATGTCTTCAGATTGATTGTGCTGCGTTGGGCAGAAGCTGTGAGTGATGCAGCGAGAGAAAGGGCGCAGAAGCCACAGAAGCCCCACCCCCTGCCCCTCCCCCGCAGGGAGGGGAGAGGTATGCTGTTGAGCATGTTAGGTATTAATGTATTCAAACGATTCATTGATTATATATTAAATGATTATCATATATTGAGTTTAATAATAATTCTCAACTCTCAATTCTCAATTCTGAACTCTCAATTCTTGAAAGCCTTCAGCGCATCAGTCGGTTTGCCGTTAGAGTCGAACGCTCCCTTATTGTATCCGTTCCAGCCGCCGTAGCATTCGGGTTCCCAATAGAATATTCCAAGGCATTCAGGCTTTGCCTTGCAGCCGTCCACCATCTTCTTCATCATGGCAGCGGCATTCTCCGAGTCCCACGGCATACCAATCTCGCTGACCATAACCTTGCAGTTGTAGCGTGAGGCGAGGGTTGAGATATTGGCGAGGCAGTCGTCGGTAGCCTTCTGCCAGTTGTCGTCTTCGGGATAGAGCGACATTCCGATAACGTCCCACTTGGCACCGGCAGCCTTCAGTCCGTCGAACATCCATGTGAAACCGCCTATCTCGTTGCCACGGTCGATGTGTATCATGCACTGTGCATCGGGATAAACCGACTTGGCAGCATCGTATCCAGCATTGTTGAGAGCAGCATAGTTGGCAAAGTTGTTGTTGCTTACAAGGCCGAGCGGCCAAAGCATGCCCACACGTGTCTCGTTGCCTATCTGTATCCACTCCACGTCGATGCCGTTGTCCTTAAGAGTCTTCAGCACGTCGGTTGTATGTGCTGCCACGGCAGCCTTCATCTTGTCGAGGTCGTCCTTGAAGTCGTTCCATGCGGCAGGGATGTTCTGTTTGCCCGGATCAGCCCACGAATCAGAGTAGTGGAAATCAATCATCAGGCGCATGCCGAGGTTCTTTGCGCGCCAAGCTTTGGTCAGAACGTCGTCCTTGGCGTTCCATCCGCCGTCAGGGTTCACCCATACACGCAGACGTACAGAGTTGGTTCCGAGGTCGCGAAGTAGCGCCATACACTCCGTTGCCTTTCCGTTGGCATCGTAAAACTTCTTTCCGTTCTGCTCCATCTCGGTCAGCCAACTCACGTCGGCACCCTTAGCGAAGCCGCTCATGTCGTATGTTTTCTCCTTCTCGGGAGTAGCATTGTCGTCGTTGCTGCAACTTGTGCCTGTTATAGAGAACAGCAAAGCTGATGCCAGCAATAATGTCTTTCCTATAATATTCTTCATTGCTATTTGTCGTTTATTAGTTATTCGTATTTCCAAGTCATGGTGTTGAGGTCGGCAGTGACTGTAAACTCTGTCTCGCCATTCTCTTCACCGAACCAAATATCCCAAGCTGTGCCGTCCGAAGTCAGCTTGAACTGCTCGCCATCGGCACCATACCATGTCTGCTTATCGTCCTTTCCGTCGCCAACAAAGATAAAGCGGAAGTTCTCCCAAGCGCTCGGTTTGTATTTGCAGGTATAGACACCGTCGCTCACCTTGGTCATAACGGCAAGGAGTGAGCTGCCGTCTTTTGTGAACATGCAGAGCGTGTTGCTTGCCTCTGGTTCTGGAGTTGAGTTGTCGCCAGACTCTATTGAGTAAGTCAATTCGCTCTTCTCGCCCACCTTAACGGTGATGGTGTATGTGCCAGCCTTACTGATGTTCACACTACCCGCAGCATCCGAATCGGTCATCTTGCCATCGGCGAGAGTGTAGTTCAATGTCTTGGCTACAGCAGCGGCATCATCGGTGTCGGTAGCTTTGCTGTATTCGGCACCCGTAGCAGCAATGGTGATAGGCGAGTTGTCGGCAGTTGTCGTTACAACCTTCACCCAAGCATAGTTAGGAGCATCGTAAGTCATGTCCTCACCGTTCAGCTTCACTGTTTTCAAGAGAGTTGCCTTCCATTCCTTAGCCTTTGTGTCGATCACGGTGTAGTAGATGCCAGCAACACCGGGGAACCAGAAGTTCCATGCGCTCTCGGTGTTGTCGATGGCGAAGGTGCCGTCTGTAGCCGAGTTGCCCCATACGGTTCCATCGTTCTCTTTACCATAGAAGTTGAACCATGCCGATGCGTTCATATAACCGGTGTATATTCCGTCAGATGCGGGCGAGTAGAGATGGGTCAGCACATTGTCCTTATCCTTGTCCAGAATGTTTATGTAGCTCATGTCGATGAGATACGGTGTCACATTAACCTGACATACGTTGCTGTAGGCAGCATCCATATTGGCGCCCATCTGACTCTTGATGCGGAAATAAAGAGGTGCGCTCTCGCCTGGAGTCAATCCCAAATCCTTTGCCACAGCATTGAGGTCGGTGCCCACGAAAGCCTTCGACAGATTGCTGACGGTATACTCTTTCACCGTCTCGAAGTCCTCTGAGGCTGAAGCCTGGAGATAAGTGAGCAGCGTGCCGTTGCCTGCCGGCTTAGTGTCGTCGCTCGAAAGCAATGTAGGGTTTTGCCAAGCCATCGACAGCACGATGTCCTTGCTGTTGTCGACCGACAGCTTAACGTCCGATGCCGATGCCATCAAATTGGATGCCTTGAAGCCATCCAAGTATATCTTGTCGCCACTCTCGTCGCAGCTCACCAAGGCGATGAGTGCGCAGAGAAGCATAATCAAGTTTCCAAATATCTTTTTCATGTTTTATGTAAATTGAACTTTATGATTAGTAATTAATCTATAAAACTATAGGATTCTTCACTTTTCACTCTTCACTTTTCCCTTTTTAGTATCCTTCATTATGAAGATTGGGGTTGGCAGTAAGCTCGGTGTTAGGTATAGGATAGATGTTGTACTTGCTATCTACAGCCTGACCGTCGTGGCTGCCACCCTTCCACTGCCATACGTACTTGCTCGTAGTGAACTCGCCGAAGCGAACCAAGTCGGTGCGGCGGTAGCCCTCATGATACAGCTCGCGGGCACGTTCGTCGAGTATGAATTGTAGAAGAGCGTCGTTGTTGTCGAAGTTGTTAGCCCATACATCCGTATTGCCGGCACGCTCACGCAGCTGGTTTATCCAGTAGATAGCGCCCTGCTTGCGCGAAGCAATCACCGTAGGGTCGGTAGCATCAGTACCGCCAGCCCAGTTGTCCCAGTCGCCACCTGTGCGAACCACGCACTCGGCATACATCAAGTACACATCGGCAAGGCGGAAGAGCGGAAAGTCGGTCTCCACACCGTCGTTGGATGAATTAGAAGCTGTTGTGCCGTCGTCCTTCACATTGCTCCACTTCTCCGAGAGATAGCCAGCGTTTTCGTCGGTCATGCTTGTTATGTCCTTGCTCTGTCCGTTGGTGAAGAACTTGCAGCGCTTGTCACCATTGCCGTCGATGTCGGTCTGTGTGAACTTGTCGACAAACTCCGGACGCAGACGGAACGAACTCCAGCCATTTGTAGCGCCGAAGTCAGCAACATTCTGATTGGCATTCGACATGCTCAGCTGTCCGCAAACCAAGTAGGTAGAAGCACCCCAGCTCACAGTATGCTCAGCGCTTACGGGCAGAGCGAAGATAATCTCGTTGGTACGCTTATGGTTGTCGGCATTGAACAATTTGCTATAGTCCGACTCAAGCGAGTAGCCCATGTTCATCACCTTCTCGCAAGCCTCCTTACACTCGGCATACTTAGCCACGCCAGTATAGGTCTCGCTGTTGAGGTAGAGCTTGGCAAGCAGAGTGTAGGCAGCGCCCTGCGAAGCCTGGCCATAAGGACATGTAGAGGCAGGAAGCATGTCGCCTACGCAGTCCTTCAGTTCGCTTTCGATATAGTCGAAGGTCTGCTGTGCGGTGTAGCGTGGAGGAATATAGCTGCCCACGGGGTCGTTCTCGGTCACCATAGGGATGTTGCGGAAGAAGTCGAGGGCGTGATAGTAGAACAGTGCGCGCATAAAACGTGCCTCAGCCTTATACACCTTCATCTTCTCAGCGTCAGCACCCGAGAAGTTGGCGCTGTTGGCATTGCGCAGGAATTCGTTGCAGAGTGCGATGTTGTAATATATACGATAGTACATGTCAGACACCCAAGCGTCGTTGGCATCCCATGAGAGATAACTCAGTCCGGTGGTCTGCTCGCCAGTGAGCCAGGTAGAGGCAAACTCATCGGTTCCGCACTCCTGCAGATTGATAAACATACGCATATAGTCGAAACCGTTGCCAGCGTTCAGTACAGACTCCATGTCTTTGTTGTCGCCGCCTTTGCCTTGACCGCTCGTTACCATTGAAGCGTATATCTTGCCAAGCACCGCTTCGTAGTTGGCCAGTGAAGTATAGACATCCTTCGAGGTGGTTTCCGTCTTAGGATATTGGTCGAGATCGGAAACACAACTTGTAGTGCCGGTCAGCACCGCAGTTCCCATCATCACGCCGTATAATATATTCTTTAGTTTCATTATAGTTTTCTTTTTAGTATTTAAAGCATTAGGATTCTTCACTCTTAATTCTTCACTCTTCCCTTAGAACTGCAGTCCGAGGCTGAGTGAGTAAGTGCGTGGACGTGGGTAGAACGAGTTGTCCATTCCGTTGGGCACCTCAGGGTCGGCTCCCGAGTATCCCGTGATGGTGAACACATTCTGAACCATAGCCGACACGGTGAGCGATGCCCACTTGCTTATCTTGCCCACGTTGTAGCTGAGGCTGAGATTGTCGAGCTTAAGGAACGAAGCGTTCTCCACATAGTAGTCCGACAGATACTGGCGGGTCTTGAATCCGGTCTTCAGGAAGCTTGCATTGAGATTGTTGAGCTGTGAGTTGTTGTAGCTCACGGTCTCCCATGCGCCAGCGTTCATAGCCATTCCGTTATATACGTAGTTGCCGATGTTGGCGCGGAAGCTCATGCCCAGAGTAAGCTGCTTGTAGCGGAGCGAAGTGCTGAGACCCATAATATATTTAGGAGCGGGCGAATGATAGCGGTAGAGGTCGGCTTCGTTTATCTCGCCATCCTTGTTAAGGTCGGCATAAGCGCCTTCGATTGGCTTGCCCGTCTCGCGGTTGTAGAGCTGATGATATACATAGAACATGTACGGTTCGTAGCCCTCAGTGAGTACCTGGAACTGATAAGCATCGATCGACGGGCCCACCTTGACATTGGTCTGGTTGCCACCCTTGGTGAGCGAGAGGTTCTTCACCTTCATGTTCTGCCATGTGAAGTTGTAGCTCAGGTTCCACTCCCAGTCCTTAGTCTGGATAGGTGTAGCGTTGAGCGAAACCTCAACACCCTTGCTGTCCACATTGCCCACATTGGTGAGGATTGTCTTCGAGAAGTTGGTGCCGGCTGCAGTCGGTACCGAAGCGAGCAGGTCCTTTGTCTTACGTGTATAGAAATCGACAGCTCCAGTGAGTCTTCTCTTGAGGAATCCGAAGTCAACACCGAAGTTCCAAGATGATGTTGTCTCCCATTTCAGATTCTCTACGTATGCCTCCGGGCGATAAGTTTTGATGTACTGTCCGTTGATGAGCGCCTCGGCACCAGTCACACTCGAAGTGTAGACGGGCAGATAGTTGTAGTTGCCGATGCCTTCCTGCTGGCCCGTAACACCGTACGAGGCGCGGAGCTTGAGGTTGGAGAGCACCTTGTTGTCCTTCAGCCACGGCTCCTCGGTCAATGTCCAGCCCAATGCTACTGACGGGAAGGTACCCCAACGGGTGTCCTTAGAGAATCGTGAAGAAGCGTCGCGACGAACAGTAGCTGTAAGGAGATACTTACCGTCGAACGAATAGTTCAGACGACCGTAGTACGACAGCATCACGTGGCGATAGTCCGAAGCCTTCACTGTAGACAGAGTTGTGCCTGCTCCACTCTTGGTATAATAAAGAGGTGTGGTGCTCTTCCAGTACTGATAGTCGTAACCGGCGGTGAGGTCTACGTTGCTCTTAAGCTCGTCGAAGTACTTGGCGTAGTTGGCATAGAGAGTGAGCAGACGGTTCTCGTTCTTCTGCGGACCATACTTGTAGTCGCTACCGCTCAACGACTCGTCCTTGTTGAATGCCTGGGCTGCATATCCCGGCACATAGATGGTGCCGTCGCCCTTGGCATAGTCGGCTCCGACAGTGGCGTGGAACTTGAGTTCGGGCAGGAAGTGAACCTTATAGTCTACGTCCATCGAACCGATGAAGCGGCTCACCTTGCTCTTCGAATCATATAGGTCAACCAGTCCGCGAGGGTTTCTCACACCAGCATTCACGGGATAACCGTCGGCATCGAGAGCCTCGTTGAATCCGCCGTAGCTATTATTGCCAGAATAAACGGGTATGGTGGGGTTGAATGTTGCGGCTGCCCAGACGGCTCCGCCATTATTAAACGAGTTGTTGTTGAGCGTTCCCTTGGCGTTGATGGTCAGCTTCAGGTGATCCTGGAAGAAGCTTGGAGTGAGCACAACGTTGCCCGTCCAGCGCTCCACATTGTCCTTGCGTACCAATCCGCTCTGGTTGAAATAGCCCACCGACACGCGGAACGGCAGCCACTTGCCCATGCTACCGCTGACGCTCAAGTTGTTGTCGGTGCCGAAAGCAGTGCGATAAACCTCGTCGTTCCAGTCGGTATTGGCATCGCCCAAGAGCGACTTCTGGTTGTCGGTGCCATATTGGTTGATAACGTTCACAAATTGGTCGCGGCTCAGCATTTCCACCATCTGGGTGCGAGTCTGGATGCTATTGGTAGTGTTGAAGTTGACCTTCACGCCTCCCTGCTGTCCCTTCTTTGTGGTGATGATTATTACACCGTTCGACGCACGCGAACCATAGATGGCTGTCGACGAAGCATCCTTCAGCACAGTCATGCTCTCGATGTCGGCCGGATTGATCATGCTGAGGAAGTTGTCGCTATTGCCCGAGATTCCGCCGTGCTCCAAAGGCACACCGTCGAGCACGATAAGCGGGTCGTTAGAAGCGTTCAATGAAGCACCACCACGTACGCGAATAGTGCTACCTGCCGATGCCGAACCGGAGTTCGACATGATCTGAACACCCGAAACCTTGCCATTGATGAGCTGCTCAGGCGACGAAATAGAGCCCTTGTTGAAGTCCTTGGCACTGACAGTTGCCACCGAACCCGTAAGATCGCTCTTGCGTGCGGTACCATAACCCACCACCACAACCTCGCCCAACTGACGGTCGTTGGAGTCGAGTGTGATGTTGATTACGTCGCCTTTGAGCTGTACGGTTTTGGCTATATAACCAATATAAGATACTGTGATTTGCTTGGTTCCTGCCGGAACGATGAGAGTGTAGTTGCCGTCGAGGTCGGTCACGGCACCCGTCTTGCCACCGTCGAGTGTGATAGTGGCACCCATAAGCGGTTCTTTGTTGTTGGCGTCAGTAATGCAACCTTTGATGGTGCGGTTCTGCGCCTGCGCCGAAAGCGAAGCTGCCGAGAGTACACCGGCCATAAGCAACGCAAAGAAACGGCTACGTTTGTTTCCTTTTGTTTGGTTCATGTTGAAAACGTTTAGGTAAATTATGGTTTTTAATTTTAATTCCTTACGGTAGAGAATTTTTCACTTTTCCCTTTTCACTTATTCACTTGAAGATTTGAAACGGATAGTTTTTTCGTCGGTTGCAAAATTACGACAGTTGATAAAAACACCGCATTACATATTGGACAAAAGACAAAACAAAACAGACAAAAACGCCCGCAAACGCCCATAAACAAAGGGTTTGGCAAAAATGTAAAGAGCAAAAGACCGAAATGTCTTCCGTGTCTGACATTTTTTTTGTAATTTAACGCCGTGAAACAAGAACATAAAAAATACACCATAATCCACTAACGTTGGAATGAAGAATTTACTTTTTACCTTTATCCTTACACTACTCTCAGCGCTGACTTCAGCCCAGACCTTCAGCAATATATCCATTGCCGAGGCATCGACCGTGTGCTCCATTGCACAGGACGAGCAGGGAATGGTATGGCTCGGCACTGAGGGCGGACTATACTCGTACGACGGCTACCGCACCATACCGCACAACACTTCTGCCAACGGCACTACGATAGCCACACGCATACACTCGATGCTCGTCAGCCACAACATCATATATATGGGAACGGAGCGCGGACTGCTCGTATACGACATACGAAGCGGACGCTACAAGCAACCCCTCGGTCAGTCGCCCAAGGACATTCGTGCCGTGGCTATGCACGAAGGACGCCTATGGATGGGCAGCGCGACGGGACTGTACAGCTGCAGCCTCGCCGCCAACGACATACGTCTGGAGAACCGACAGTTGCAGAACGTGTACTCGCTGCTGTCCACCCCTCGCGGACTGCTTGTCGGAACCTTAGGCGGACTGGCGCTACGCTTGCCCAATGGCAGCGTGCGCCGCATATCAATAGGCAACAGTCCGCAACCGCTCGTCAACGCTCTCGCCCCCGACCGTGGCACCAATGACGTGTGGATAGGCACCGAAGGCGCGCTCTTCCGTTACGACTGGCACACATTACAGCCCGTAGCGCCGCTCACTGGCAACTCCATCAAGTCGCTTGCATTGCACGGCGACAACATATATGCAGGCACAGACAACGGAATGTTCATATATAACAAGGTAACAAATGCCGTGCGCCATGCTCTGCACGACTCGCGCTCGGCTCGCTCCATAGCCAACAACATAGTGTGGGCGGTGTTCAGCGACCGCTGGGGCAACCTCTGGGCTGGCACCGACCAGGGCGTGTCGCACATACAGCAGCGCCCATTCTACACCTACACTCCGCTCAGCGACATCACACGTACGGGCGACGGCAACTGTCTGCATCTCATATTCCGCAGCACAGACAATATGCTGTGGCTCGGCGGCACCAACGGACTCATCGGCTACAGCGCACGGCATGGATTCCTGCCCGATGCGGGTGCCGACATGGCGTGGTATCGGCAGACCTCAACTACACACTATATGTCGCACAACCGTGTGCGCCGTGTCTATTCAGACCGTGAAGGCCGTGTGCTCGTATGCACCGACCACGGACTCAACATATACAATCCGCAGACACGACAGATGCGCAACGTCGTGGTGGTAGACCCCTCGCGACGCTACAGCACGGCGTGGGCTTACGACGTTGTGGACGACGGAATGGGACGCTACTGGATATGCTCGTATATGGGAGGCGTTTTCGTGGTGGCTAAGGAGAAGCTGCTCAACGCCACCGATGGCGTGGTAGTAGCCGACCGACATCTGCTCTCGCAATTGCAGGGCATACACGTGTGGCAGCTCGTCAGGGACGGACGCGGCCGCATATGGGCGCGAATGTACGACCGCGGACTCGACCGTATCGACCCCAAGACGATGCGTGTGGAGCACGTCGTAGGCAAAGACCGCATCATCAACGACCTTGCTGCCGACCGTGAGGGCAACCTCTGGGCGGCAATGGATGGTGAGATACGCCGCTTCGGAATCTCTGCCGGCGCCGACCGCAGCTTCAGCATAGCCGGATATGGAGACGAAGCCTCTGCAATGCTGTGTCAGGTAGAGGGCGACATGTGGGCTGTCATGGGCAACGACTGCTGCATATTGCGTGCCGACGGAACATCGCTACGCTTCGCCGTGCCCGGATTCCGTCCGCTTGCCATCTGTTACGACCGCGTGTCAGGTAGCGTTCTGCTTGGCGGCAACGACGCTGTGGTGAGCATACCCACTGCCCGTATGAACGAGAAGCGGCAGCACAGCCACATGTTCATGTCGGGCATGATGGTCGACGGCAAGTCGTTTGTACCCGAAGAGGGCAGCACGGCATATCTGTCGGCAGTGACGCTCGCCTCCACACAGAACAACGTCACGTTCCAACTGTCCGACCTTCCCTTCTCGGGACAGCAACCCTGCGTGTACGCCTATCGTCTGAAAGGCATCGACCGCACGTGGCAATACATGCACGGCGAGCGCCACGAGATAAGCTACAACGCCCTTCCTCCGGGCAGCTATACGCTTGAAGTGCGCCAGATTGATGCCTTGGGCGAAGCCAGCGACGACGTGCTCAGCTATGGCGTTACCATCCTTCCGCCATGGTACTGGTCGATATGGGCAAAGATAGTGTATCTGCTTGTCGTCGCAGCGTTGCTCGTGTGGATAATGAACTTCTACATGATGCGACGCCGTCTGCATGAGGAGCGTGCCGCCAAGGAGCGCATCATGCAGGAGTCGGCAGCACGCTCGCAGTTCTTCGACAATCTGTCGAGACAGATCAAGCAGCCGCTCGGCTCGCTGTTCGGCTCGGTGCTCGACATGCTTCATGCCGAAAAGGACACCAGCGGCGTGCGTCGACTGGAGCAGATGCGCCACGACGTAGTTGACATGAACATGCTTGTGTATAAGGCTCTCGACGTGCAGCAATCCAAAACCGACTCCGACTATACACCGAAGACAACGCTCGACATCGTTGATTTCTGCCGACGCGCAGCCGACGATGCACGCTCGCGCTACGGCAAGGCGGTGGAGATTGACTATCGCACCGATGTGCCTACTGCCTACGTGTGTGTCGACGTGGTGCGCCTGCAGCCCGTACTGGCTGAGCTTATCGACTTCGCCGTCAACAACCGCACCGACGACGAGCCCCTACACCTGACCCTTACAGCCGACGACAAGAGGGTGAAGCTGAACGTGTCGATACCCGGCATGACGATACATCAGACCGACATACCGTTTGTGTTCAACCGCTACTACTCAGTAGCCGACAACAGCAAGCCCGACTCCACCAACACGCTCGCCCTCGTTCGTGAATTTGCCGAGCAGCAAGGGGCGCTGACAGCAGTGGAGAGCACCGACAACCTTACCGTCGTGACTATCGGCTTTGCACCTGCTCAGACAGCCTCAACGTCAACTCAGCACGCTGGCAGCGACACCGCAACAACAAAAGACATTGACATCGACACTGCCGACGCTCGTCTGCTCGCCAAGATTACAGACACCGTAGAGGCGCATATAGCCGACTCCGACTTCAACGTTACGCGCCTCCAGGAATTGCTCGGACTGGGTTCGAAGCTGCTCTATCGCAAGGTGAAGCAGATGACGGGCAAGACTCCCGTTGAATTCATTCGCCATATACGCATGCAACGCGCCGCCATCATGCTGCGCGAGGGACGGTTCTCGGTGTCGGAGGTGATGTATATGGTGGGATTCTCCAACTCAAGCTATTTCTCAAAAGTGTTTCAGAAAACCTACGGCATCACGCCAAATGAGTATTCACGTGGGTAGACAAAGCATGTCTACTCGTCAACTCGTCTACTTGTCACTATGAATAAAATCGTACATCATTTAAATACCGACATACAGCCACCCCACCAGTTCACCTTCCCGTTTTGCTACGAGCCGCATCCGCTATGCCGCCTTGCCGCCGCCGAAGTCGAGCACCACATCATCGAGTCGGGCGTATGGCAGGGCGAGACGAGTTGTGGCAAAATGTTCGGAGTACTCGTGGTAAGTGAAGAACGAAGAGCGAAGAGTGAAGAATCCGATGGATCTGAGGGGGCATTGGGATTTATTGCTGCTTACTCCGGATTGCTTGCCGGTCGCAACGACTGGGCTTACTTTGTGCCACCCGTATTCGATGCCCAGCAGCCCGACGGACACTTTAAGGTGACCGAACGCAGCATATCCGACATCAACAGAGAGATAGACTGCATACGCCATTCGGATGAATACAAGCGTGTCAAAGCCGAAGAAGCGGCGCTGCGACAGAAGGCTGCCGACCGTATTGCTGCCATGAAGCAGCACATAGCAAGCGCCAAGGCTGAGCGCGACCGCCGTCGCAGCGATGCCCAGGCAGGACTCGTGCACATCAGCGAGGCTGAAACGGCTGCCATGACGCGCGAGAGCCAGACGCTGAAAGCCGACCTGCGCCGACTGAAACAACGTCTCGACATGGAACTCTCGGCTGCCCATGCCCTTACATTTCAATACGACGAGCGCATAGCTGCATTGCGACAGCGCCGCCGCAGCATGAGCGACGAACTGCAACGGTGGCTCTTCATGCAATACCGCATGCTCAACGCGCGTGGCGAAGAGCGCAACCTCATCGACATATTCAGCACCACCACACACGGCATTCCACCAGCCGGGGCTGGCGACTGCTGCGCACCCAAACTGTTGCAGTATGCCTACAGCCACGGACTACAGCCCGTGTGCATGGCTGAATTCTGGTGGGGCGAGTCGCCACGGCAGGAGATACGCCATCATCTGAGCTATTATCCCGCATGCCGTTCAAAGTGTCTGCCCATACTGACGCACATGCTTCAGGGGCTCGACGTAGAACCCAATCCGCTCACAGCGACCGCATCGGAAGAGCTGAAGATAGTGTATGAGGACGACGCAATATGCGTTGTCGACAAGCCGGCAGGCATGCTCTCGGTGCCGGGCAAGGACAATGTGGAGAGCGTAGAGTCGATAATGCGCCAGCGTTGGCACCAGTATGACGGCAATCCGATAATGGTGCACCGGCTCGACCGCGACACCAGCGGACTGATGGTTGTAGCCCGTACCCTCGAAGCCTATCATTCCTTGCAGCAGCAGTTTGCCTGCCGCACCGCAGCCAAGCGCTACGAGGCTGTGCTCGACGGCGTTCCTGCCTTGCAGCAGGGCACCATCAGTCTGCCCCTGATGCCCGACATAACGGATCGTCCGCGCCAACGTGTCGACATGGAGCATGGCAAACCGTCGGTCACCACATATCGTGTCGTAAGCACACAAAACCATCGCACCCTCGTATGGCTATTTCCCCACACGGGGCGCACACATCAGTTGCGCGTACACTGTGCCCACCCTCTCGGACTCGCCACCCCGATACTCGGCGACCCGCTGTATGGACGCGGAACGGCGGCACCCAGAATGTATCTGAATGCCGTCGAACTTGAAATCACTCACCCCGTTACGGGGCGTAGAATGCAATGGAAATCGGAGTCAGCCTTTCCATTTTATTAGTGCCTTACCTCCTGCATAGCACATCACTCCTCTCCCTATGGGGAGGGGCTTCCAGGGTAGGGCTTTATCCCTTAATCATCCTAAACTCCACCGGCTGACCGTGCTGGCAAGTCACAGTGAGAGTTGTCTCCGTGGCTGTGGTCTGTACCTTTACCTTGTCGTTAGGCTGTGCCAGGTTCCACTTGCCCTTCATCACAATCTTCTTCACGATGGGTCGGCTCGGCTCCTTAGTGGTGAATGTCTTCTCCGAGATATTCAGGTTAGGGTCGCACACGCTCATCACGACACCCTTGTCCGAAGCCTTCTGCATCACCATTGTCTCGGCAGGGATCAGACTGAACAGCTTGTCGCCTTGCGGCTGATAGGTGTCGAAGGCAGCGTAGGCTGTGATACCCGTGAGCTTGTCCGTCACAACGTGGGCAGTGTTGTCCTTACAGAGTATCTGATAAGGCGCCTTGCTGCGGGCAGCGTCAAGTTCCTGCTTGGTGGGCTGTACGAGTACCAGATATTCGTATGAGGCATCCTTGGGCGACACACCGTGGTTGATATATGCCGAGGCAAACGTTCCTTGAGTTGGCTTGCGGGTCTTCTCGTGGCACGACTCCTGCTCGGCTATCTGCACACGGACGTCGCCTGAATTGAAGATGTAGTAGTTGTTGTAGCCGTCCTGAATGCAGTGTGCCTTGCCGTCGTTCAGCTCCATGCTGAAAGCGGCATCCTTCAGCTTACCGTCAACATAAATGTCGCTCTTGCCCTTAGTGAATGTGCTCTGGAAGAGAGTGGTCTCGGTAGGATAAGAGGCATTGCTATTGTTGATGCCGGTGCCGAGACAAACCATACGGTTGTCGAAACAGAACACCGACTTACGTGCTACGAAGTCGGGAGTGAAGTTCTTCATCTTGCGCTCCATTAGCTTCATGGCAAACATACCGTTCATTCCCTCAAGCGAACTCGTTCCGGAGAAGTTCTCCTTGCTGTGTGCCATAGTAGTGCCGGGAAGCGGACTGTCGAGCATATCGAAGGGCAGATGAATGGTAGTGGTACCGGGCAGGCGGTTCCAGTCCCAACCATTCTCGTCAAAACCGCTCGCCTTACGCGACGGATAGCCCATAATCTGTACCGAGCCGTAGCTCTGGTAGCGGCCGTAGCGGTTGTCCTTCTTGTATATCTCCGAACCCCACACGTCGGTGGTGTAGCCCTTCAGCGTCACCATCCAGTCGCTGCGGCGGAAGATGCCTGCCGAACCGTAGTTGTACACGAAGAATCCCTGCGGAGCCTTGGCAGGCTTGATGCCCTCCTTACGGAAGTAGGCAGCTTCGGGAGTGTTCTTCTTGCAGAGGCGCAGATAGTCGGCTGCAAGATGATGGTCGAACTTGTTGCCTTCGCCCGAGAGGTCGCCGGCAAGTGCCAGATATGCAAACGAGGCTATGTCGTCGTCCTTCATCGACGAGCCGAACGGATGGCGGCCACTGATGCCTACGCCCCACTCGTACATGTTGCTGTAATTGCGCATTGAGAGGAAAGCCTGCTTCAGCACCTGACGAGCCTCAACCGTAGGCACGTAACGAGTATGGTTGGTGAGCGAGATGTACTGGCCTATCATGGCAAGCACGCCCGTAGTGTAGGCAGGATAGAAACCGCCATGATGGAAGGTGGTGCCGTCGACCTTGATGCCGCCTATTGTTCCGGGAGTATACTGAAGTGTTCCGCTGAGCCAACGTGTCAGTCCGGCAAGGGCACGGGCACGTTCGCACGGATTGACCATAAGCAAAGACGATACGGTCTTTGCCATGAGCAGAGTGTGCCACGAGTCGAGCAGCTCGTCACGTCCTGCTTTGGCAGGGACGCGAGTCTCCTGCAATGCCGACCAGAAGATGAGTGCCGAGAGTATGTTGTCGCGATTCTTCGAACGCCATATAGCATCGCGCATGAGCCATGCGGTGTTGTACACGCGGCGAATCTGATAGCCGTAGTGATGGTTGGTGCCCATTCCGCTGCCGAAGGCGAATCCCTGATTGATGGCATAGTCCCAAACGAGGAAGTAATTATTGGATGCCTCAGCCGAGTGATTGCAATAGGCGTCAAGAGCAAAACCTGCAAGCATGTCCTCAACATCATTGAGAGTTATCTCGCCATTCTTGCGATTGAGTTCATCGGGGGCTACAATCGGAGCACCGGTGAAGCCGTCGCCGCTCTTGCGTATATTCACTTTCTTGAATGTAGCGTAAGCTTTCTCTACCTGTTTCTTTGGAGCTACGCGCACGTTGAGAGCCTCAGTGAGTCGCTTTTCAACAGTTGCGAGGTCTTGCTTCTCGTCGGCTGTGAGCTGCTTGGCCAAAGGAATGTCGTACTTGTACTGTTCCCACTGCCACACACGGCACCAGTGCCAGAGGTCGCGATAGGTCAGCGAATTGTTGCTGGGCATCTGAAGGTCGGGAGTGGTGCGGTCGTTTATCTTCTTCACTGGGAAGGTGAGGCGGTCGAGATATACCCTACCCTTGCGCTCGGGAGCAATGATGCGGTAGCCGGCAACGTTATGGTTCTTCTTGTCGCCCTGCATGTTTTTGAAGCCAATCCAGCAGGCACGCCATCCGGCAGAATAAAGGCGGAAAGCAAACCGATAAGATACGTCGCCGTTGGGGGCGTAGAATTCGAATCGCAACGAGTCGCTTTGCTGCCACTCGTTGTATATCCATAACATTATGCCGCCAGCGTCGTTCGCAGCGAAGGGTTTTTCAGCAGCAACGTCAATCACGCTGCCTGGTGTGAAATTCCATTCCAAGCTCTTCGCACCTTCCTTATAATAGGCTGTAGAAAGGGTGAGTTCCTGGGGATTCGTGCATTTGAAGTTTTGCGGAATCCGGTCCTCAAACCCTACGAATTGGGCTGAAGCCGCAGCGCTGAACGATAATAAGAACAATAGCAATTTTAAGATCTTCTGTGTCATAGTAAATTGGTTAGATACGGTAATTTATTATTTAAATCACAAAATTACAAGATATTTCTGACAAATCAAATTTATTTATTACTTTTGCAATGTTAATAATAACCCAAAATCTATTAAACTAATTATTCATTATATGAGACCATACCATGTCCTCATTGCGGGTTTGCTCTGCATGGCAACGCCATCGCTTGCCGACAACGATTTCAAACCCAGCGTCAACATCGACTTGCAGACACGCGTCAGTTATCTTAACGACCGCGTCGACCACCAGATACGCCACGATGCCTCGGGATTCAAAGGCGACTACTTTATGTTCAGCGTAAGCGGACAGATTACCGACCGCCTCACCTACTCTTGGCGTCAGCGCATCAACCAAAAGAAGAACGAGAACGACCGATTTGACGGCACCGACTGGGTATATCTCGACTATAAGCTGAACGACCACTGGAACGTAGCTGCCGGAAAGCAGGTGGCTCTGGTGGGCGGATATGAATACGACCGCTGCCCTATCGACATATACGTCTCGTCTGAATTCTGGAACAACATTGCTCCGTTCCAATTCGGTGCCAGCGCTACGTATACCACCACCAACGGCAAGAGCCGTTTCAGCGGTCAGGTGACACAAAGCCTGTTCAATACTCCTGCCAACCGCGACATGATGGCTTATCATCTGCACTGGGCAGGCAACTATGGCTGGCTCAACACTCTCTATTCGGCAAATATGATTGAGTATATGCCCGGTAAATTTATCTCGTACATTGCCCTCGGCAACAAATTCAACGCAGGCAATGCTTCTCTGGAACTCGACTTTATGAACCGTGCGGCAAGCCATCAGACTTACTTCTTCAAAGACTGCTCGGTGATGGCGCGCCTCGACTACCGTCTTATTCCGCATCTCGGACTGTTCGGCAAGTTCACATACGACGTGAACCGCACCGACACCGAAGCTGACAAGTGTGTGTTGCCGGGCACTGAGATGACAGCCTACGGCGGTGGATTGGAATACTTCCCCACAAAGGGCAAGCCCGACGTACGTGTAAGCCTTGCCGTATCGCACTCTACCGGCACCAACACCAACCCTGCCGGAACAATGAAAGACAATCAGACTACTGTGCGACTGGCGTTCATTGCCAAGCTGCATCTGCTGTCGTGGAAAAGCAAATAACCTAAGTTTCGCAAGCGAAAGAAGTTATTGGAAGTTATAGGAAGATAACTCGCTTCG